>ERZ857503.59-NODE-59-length-128815-cov-169.060795_pt1 | contig 128815 bp, 115 predicted proteins | sample MGYA00519766_ERZ857503 | MGnify/ENA primary metagenome ERZ857503 (study PRJEB31778, sample SAMEA3449345) | human gut metagenome | biome: human gut; feature: human-associated habitat; material: faeces | place: United Kingdom | collected 2010/2012 ...
TAGAGCATAACCTTGCCAAGGTTAGGGTCGCGAGTTCGAGTCTCGTTTTCCGCTCCATTGAGAATAAAAAAGTCCCGTAAACATTATGTTTACGGGACTTTTTTATTGATATTCCGTTTTATTCTTTCTTCTCAAGTGAGAAGCCTAGCATCATGCCGTCGTAACTGTTTGCTAGTGAACTGATTGTTTTCAGTGTGGCATTGCTGCTCTTGCTGGAAAGGAAAGTGATTAGCTTCAGTAGTTTGTCCGACTCAAACAGTAAATCCATGCTGCCGGATGTACAGTTAACTTTGGCATTCATGTTTATCAGTCTGACGAACTTCATGGTTACATGCTTTTCGGTAGCGTTATACATATAAGTCCCGTTCAGAGTTTTGGTTCCCAGTTTAGCATTGAAAGTGCTGTCGGCATTGAAGGTAAAACTCATTTGTCCGGGTTTGATACCCACTTTGCTCAGTTGCTCATTGAGTTTGGCTTCGGCAGTGGTAGCAGCAACGGCTCCGCCGGCTTTCATCAACAGGTTGTCTGATTCGAATTCGATAGCGGCACCGGTGTACGACCATGTACCTGTCATATCAACAGTATTCTTGCCGGTAACGGCGCTGACTACTTTTTCTACATTTTCTTTGTTGAATAAATCTTTTAGCGATTGTGCCTGGCTATTGGCCGACACAAGAAGTAAGGTGGCAATAAATGCCAGTGAAAATACACTCTTTTTCATATTTACTATTACTTTATTTGGTATTTAATTCTTTATTAATACTCTCTATATAATCTAATAACTCTTTTTTGCCCATTCTGTTCTCAGAAGAGGTCACAAAATAAGGGGGAAGTTCTTCCCATTGCTCTTTTAGTTTTTTCAGATACTGCTGGATATTGGTGTTCAGCCTGCCGCCTTTCAGCTTATCCCCTTTGGTAAAGACAATGGAGAAAGGTATTCCGTGCTCGCCCAGCCATCCCATGAATTCGATATCGATGACTTGTGGTTCAAGCCGTGAGTCAATAAGCAAGAAGAGATTGGTCATCTGTTCACGTTCCAGAATATAATCTTCGATGATACGCTGTATTTGTGATTTTCCTTTTTGTCCGCGTCTGGCATAACCATAGCCAGGTAGATCGACGATGTACCAGCTTTTATTAATAAGGAAATGATTGATGAGCATAGTCTTTCCCGGAGTGGCGGAAGTCATGGCAAGTCCTTTACGCCCTGTTAGCATATTGATGAGGCTGGATTTTCCAACGTTGGAACGTCCGATAAAGGCATATTCAGGAAATATTCCGGGGGGACATTTTTTCACATCTGTGTTACTAATGACGAATTCAGCGCTTGTAATCTCCATTTTTATGTCAAATTTAGAAAGTTTCTTACTCTTTTTCTTTTTTTCTGCGTATGCAAAGGTAGTACTTATTTCAAAAATCTATGTTCGGAATGCGGAAATCTAATTATCTTTTAAGAAGATAAGCTGCATTTTGGCATAACTTTTTCATGCTTGCATGAAAGTTCTGCACTCAATTTGCATTATCTTTGCCGCCAATAGTTGATTTTTTAGTATGAACGGACAATTTTCCTCGATATTATTGGAGAAGGCGGTGAGCGAGTTTGCCAAACTGCCAGGAGTGGGGCGGAAGACTGCTATGCGCCTGGTACTACACCTTCTGAGACAAGATACGGCAGTGGTAGAAGCCTTTGGTAACGCTATTGTTACACTGAAGCATGAAGTGAAATATTGCAGGGTTTGCCACAATATTTCAGATACGGAAACTTGCCGTATTTGTGCCAATCCGCAGCGGGATGCATCTACAGTTTGTGTTGTAGAGAATATCCGCGATGTCATGGCGGTGGAAGCGACGCAGCAATTCCGTGGACTATATCACGTCTTGGGTGGTGTTATTTCACCAATGGACGGGGTAGGGCCGGGTGACTTGCAGATAGAAAGTCTTGTACGGCGTGTGGCTGCCGGTGGAATCAAGGAGGTGATCCTGGCACTCAGCACTACGATGGAAGGTGACACAACAAACTTCTATATTTATCGTAAGCTTGAAAAGATGGGGGTGAAACTAAGTGTGATTGCCCGTGGCATTTCAGTGGGCGATGAGTTGGAATATGCGGACGAAGTCACTCTGGGACGTAGTATTGTAAACCGGACGCTTTTTACGGGAACGAATTAAATTATTGTTATTAAGTCTATTGTTTATAAGAGAATGGAAGAACAGATAAAACACGTTGCGAGTCGTTTAAAAGTAATATTTATCAGTTTCTGGTTGCTGCCGGTGATATGGATCATAGTAGGTGAAACCGGTGGAGATTGGGTAGGTATATATGCCGCTGATGTCCGTACGACTTATTTTGCAGAAACTTTGTCTATTTTGCTGGTTGCTGCTTGCGTGCCGGTTTCTTTGAAACTTTTCGCCTGGGTGCTGACGCGGAAGATTGATAAAGTTAGTTTGCCTGAAGCTTTACGTTTATATTCTTTCTGGAGTAAAGTTCGGGTAGCTATGCTTTCGCTGCCGGTATGGGTAGGTCTTGCAGTTTATTATCTAACATTGAGTAACAAAGGTTTGCTTTGTGCTTTTATTGCTCTTACGGCTTCGCTGTTCTGCTTGCCCGGCGAAGGACGTTTACGTAAAGAATTGCATATCAATAAAGAGGAGGAAGCATGAAATTCTCTGTTGTCATAGTCAATTACAATGTAAAGTATTATCTGGAACAATGTCTTTGTTCTTTATACAGGGCTATTGACAATCTTTCAGCCGAAATTTTTGTAGTAGATAATGCGTCCGTCGATGATTCGGAGGCATACCTTACCGAACGTTTCCCGCGTATTACCTATATATATAATAAGGAGAATGTTGGTTTTGCCCGTGCTAATAACCAGGCCATTCGTCAAGCGAAGGGAGAATACGTGCTGTTGCTGAATCCTGATACGGTATTGCCGGAGCAGACTTTGGAAGAAGCGCTTCTGTTTATGGACACGCATCCTTGCGTCGGAGCTGCCGGTGTGAAAATGTTGACGGATGACGGACGTTTTCTGCGGGAATCAAAGCGTGGATATCCTACTTTGGCAGCCACTTTTGGTAAACTGTCCGGCTTGGGAAAACTTTTCCCCCGTTCTAAAGGTTTAGGTGGGTATTATTGTAATGCCTTGGATGCGGATGCCATTCATCGGGTGGAAGTATTGGCAGGTGCATTCATGTTGCTGCGCCGTTCTGCATTGGAAAAATCCGGATTACTGGATGAAGACTTCTTTATGTATGGTGAAGATATAGATTTGTCCTGCCGGATTGAGAAGGCGGGATATGAAAATTACTACTTGCCTTATCCTATATTGCATTATAAGGGAGAAAGTACATCGAAAGATACCTATCACCATGTGCGCGTATTTTGTGGAGCAATGGATATTTTCTTTCGCAAGCATGGTGAACGTTATGGGCTCATGGGGCGTTGGCTTGTTCGGATTGGTATCCATTTACAGATGTATATTCGTTTGCTGATGCTTTCCTTGAGACGTATATTCAGTATTCCGGGAAAAAAAGCGAAAGTTCCCTTTCTTAAAGGACAAGCTTTCCCTCGTTTTCTTGTTTTCGGTGAAGAAGCCACTATTCATAGTTTGCGTGGACTTTTCAAACGTAACGGGCTGATCGGAAAGCATCATTTCGTTGTGGCAAACGAAGCATCTGCCGCCGACGGACATGCCGGTCCATTCATCTCGCTGAAAGGTTTCACGCATGTGGTGTATGATTGTCGTGCCTTTTCTTTTTCTACAATTATCCGCTTGCTGTCCCGCCATCGGAAAATGGGATTGCGTCTGGGAATTTATAACCCGGAAAGTCGCGTACTGGTGACTTCCGAAAAATGTTATCTCTGATCATGAAACATATTTATTTTGTAAACGAACGTATTCGCCTTCGTGCTATGGAACCGGAGGATCTGGAATTGATTTGTGAAATGGAAAACGATCCGCAACAGTGGGATATCAGTAACTTCACCGTACCCTATTCACGCTATGTGATGAAGCAATATATGGAGAATTCACAATGCGATATGTTTTCCGATAAGCAACTGCGTATGATGGTGGTGCGCCTTGAAGATCATGCTACGATAGGAACGATTGATATTACAGACTTTTCTCCGATGCATGCACGCGGAGAAGTGGGTATCGTTATCCGGAAAGAGTTTCGTGGCGCAGGCTATGCAAAAGATGCATTGACACTACTTTGTGACTATGCTTTCGACTTTCTGCGTATGAAACAGTTGGTTGTTCATATCGCCACCGATAATGAGGCAAGCATGCGTTTGTTCACCTCTTGCGGCTTTGTTCAGTGTGGGTTGTTAAAAGATTGGTTGTGTGTAGAAGGTTATTTCAAAGATGTTGCATTACTGCAGTGCATCCGGGTTGATTAATTCAATGTGGGTATCTGCGGGAAGCGTGACCATGTTTGATATTTGCCTCCCAGTTCTCCCAAAACATTTTTCCAAAGTTCTGCGCTTCCCTTTTCATCCATAAGGGAAGCGATGTTTGTCGATCCTATCAGCCAGGTGTTTTCTTCAATTTCCTGGCATAGCTGGTCATGTTCCCAGCCTGAATATCCCAAGAAGAAGCGTATTTTTCCGGTGATGTCATTGCCTGCCAAAATATAACGGCGGATGGCATCAAAATCTCCGTTCAGATAGAATCCTTTTCCTATTTGCAGAGAATCTTTTATACCTTTTAGTGTATGAAGGTAAAACAGCGTATCGGTACATAACGGACCGCCTTTATAAATAGGTATATTTTCCACATCTTTGAAGTCTTTCAATACGTCATTAAGATATAGCGGGAGAGATTTGTTCAATACCAACCCCATTGTACCATCCAGCGTATGGTCTACCAGCAGGATAATAGAACGTCCGAACATCTCGTCATAGAGGAAAGGCTCGGATATCAGTACTTTTCCACGTGAAGGTAATACGTGGTTCGTTTCAATTTTGAATATGTCTGTGTTAATATCCATGCCACTAATATACAGACAAATCCTTGAAAAACAAATATTATTTCTCTTTTTTCACTGATAGAATTTTCATATATGTTATATAACAGGTTTTTATTAGGAAGAAATTGGTTACTTTTGCAAATTGTTATCTCTTTATTGTAAATCATGAAATTGACTATCTATAATTATATCTGTTTTTTTGTTTTTGGTTATTTTTTTTCGTATAGTAGTTCTTGTTGTGCTTTTGTTGCAGACGATGTGAACCATCGGCTTGAAGTACTTATCGCTCGGAAAAGTATAATGGGGCGTGTTGTAGATGGAGACGGTGTGCCTTTACCGGGAGCTACAGTGTTGGAAAAAGGTACTTCGAATGGTGCAGTGACGGATTTGGAAGGCAAATTTGCACTGACGGTTGCTGATGATGTGGTGCTGAGATTCTCTTTTATGGGATATAAGACGCAGGAGGTAAGCGTAAAAGGACATACATTTCTGGATATTGTATTAGAAGAAGATGCGGTGGAACTGGATAAAGTAGTTGTGACTGCATTGGGTATCGAAAAGAAGGAGCACTCTCTTTCCTATGCAATGAGTCAGGTGAAAAGTGAAGAACTGACACGGGTTAAAATGCCTAATCTGATAACTTCATTGACCGGTAAGACTGCCGGTGTGCAGGTTAATCAGGTATCATCGGGACTGGGTGCTTCCGCTAAAGTAAATATTCGCGGAATCCGTTCGGTAGCCGGGGAGAATCAACCTCTTTATGTAATTGATGGTGTTCCTATGTTAAATTCAACTTCGGAACAGGCTTTCAGTGCCATTGGCGGAACAGCTAATGCAGGTAACCGCGATGGCGGTGATGGTATCTCAAACTTAAACTCGGAAGATATAGAAAGCATAAGTATTCTGAAAGGGGCTCCTGCAGCGGCACTTTATGGTAGCCAGGCAGGTAACGGTGTGATATTGATTACGACCAAGAAAGGTAAATCACAAGGACAACGGAGCATATCATTTTCTACCAGTCTGATGTTCGATAAAGCATCTTCTTTACCCGAAATGCAAAATCGTTATGGAGTAAGCGATGGGGTGGATAGTTGGGGAGAACGAAAAGACTTGCCGAAATACGATAATCTGAATGATTTCTTCTCTACCGGAGTGACTTCCATTACTTCCGTATCCGTAAGCCATGGCAATGAGAAATTGCAGAATTATTTTTCATATGCCAATACTACCGGTAAAGGGATTATTGATAAAAATCGCTTATCCAAGCATAATATTACATTTAGGGAAACTTCTGTGATATTCAATAATCGTTTGAAACTGGATGGTAATGTGAATTTGATGCGACAAGTCTCTAAAAACAAACCGACAGTAGGCGGATTTTATATGAACCCGTTGGTGGGGCTTTATCGGTTTCCCCGTGGAGAGGACTTGTCGTATTATAGGAATAATTTCGAAGTGTACGATGAAAGTAGAAACCTGAATATACAGAACTGGCATACTGCCTATGAAGATTTTGAGCAGAATCCGTATTGGATAACGAACCGCATACAAACTAAAGAAGTGCGTATGCATGCCATTGTCTCCTTATCGGCAAACTTGCAAGTAAATGACTGGTTGACGGTACAGGCTCGTGGCAATGTGGATTGCATTGACGATAAAGTCCGTCAGAAATTTTATGCTTCTACGGCTCCGGCGTTAGCCGGTACTAACGGACGTTACCTGGAAATGGATTATCAGGATCTCCAGTTTTATGGTGACCTGATGCTTATGATGAAGAAGAAATGGGGCGATTTCTCAGTAAATGGTGCATTTGGGGGAAGTATTACTGATAAGACTACTAATTCTACCCGTTATGATTCCAAAACAGCTTCTTTGTACTATGCCAATGTATTTACTCTGGCAAATATTATAATGAACGGTTCAGCAGCTCTTGACCAGAAAATTGATTCACACCGTCAGCTGCAATCGCTGTTTGCTACGGCGCAGGTGGGTTATAAAGAGAGTGCCTATATAGATTTGACGGCCCGCAATGACTGGTCTTCCACTTTATCACATACCAAGCACGAAGGCAGAGGATATTTTTATCCTTCAGTTGGCACTTCGTTGATCCTAAGCCGTCTGCTGACTTTACCTGAATGGGTGTCGTATGCAAAGGTGCGTGCTGCTTATAGTATGGTGGGGAATGATATTCCTTTGTATATTACGAATTCCGCTTCCCATATCACTGCCGGTGGTGAATATCTGGCGAATGATGCGGCACCTTTCAAGGAAATGGAACCGGAGATGAATTATTCGTGGGAAATTGGTGCAGAAGGACGTTTTCTGAACAGCCGTATCGGGTTTAATATCACTTTCTATAGAACAAATACTCATAACCAGTTTTTTAAATTGCCTACGCTGGCGGGTGACAAATATGCTTACCGCTATGTGAATGCCGGTAACATTCAGAATCAGGGATGGGAAATCGCATTGGACGCTACTCCTGTGATGGCAAAAGATTTTATGTGGAGCACTACTCTTAATTTTGCTTCTAACAGGAACAAAATAGTTGCTTTGCATGAAGATTTGAAAGAATTTGTTTATGGCCCTACCAGTTTCTCTTCCAGTTATGCCATGAAATTGATAAAAGGTGGATCGATTGGCGATATTTATGGAAAAGCTTTTGTCAGAGATGCTTCCGGTAATATTGTTTATGAGACGGAAGGGAATAATGCAGGATTGCCAAAAGTAGAAGGTGACGGGAATACGGTAAAGGTTGGAAACTCCAATCCGAAGTTCCAGCTGGGATGGAATCATACGCTTTCTTATAAAGACTTGTCTCTCTATTTCCTGATAGATTGTCGTTACGGTGGTAAGGTGCTTTCGCAAACTCAGGCAGATATGGACTTGTACGGTGTATCGGAAATTACCGGAAAGGCCCGTGATAATGGTTATGTTATGCTGGAGGGGCAGCGGATAGAGAACGTGAAGGGATTCTATAAGATTGTAGGCGGACGCGCAGGGACAACGGAATATTATATGTATGATGCGAGCAATATCCGATTGAGAGAACTTTCATTGTCTTATCAGTTACCTGCTTCCTGGATGGAAAAATCTAAAGTTCTGAAGAAAGCGCAGGTTTCTTTTATAGCCCGCAATTTGTTCTTCTTTTATAAGAAGGCGCCTTTTGATCCGGATCTGGTGTTATCTACCGGTAATGATAATCAAGGCATTGATGTGTATGGGATGCCAACAACGCGCAGTTGGGGCTTTTCATTGAAGTGTGAATTTTAATGGGAGAGGGGAGGATTGATATGAAAAGATATAGTTGGATATTCGGTGCTCTGTTAGCTTTGGCTTCTTGTACGGGTGACTTTAAGGATATCAATACGGATTTATCCGGAATTACGGATGAAGATTTGCAAATTGATTATAATGAACATGGTATTCGTCTGGGAGTGATTCAGCAGGGCATTTACTTCAATTATGATTATGGAAAGGGTAAGAACTGGCCTTTCCAGTTGACGCAGAACCTGAATGCAGATATGTTTAGTGGATATATGCATGATGGAAAACCATTGAATGGAGGTAGCCATAATTCGGACTATAATTTGCAAGATGGTTGGAACAGTGCAATGTGGGGACATACCTATTCGTATATTTTTCCACAGATATACCAGTCGGAGAACGCAACGCGTGAGAAACATCCGGGTTTCTTCGGAGTCACCAAGATTCTGAAAGTGGAAGTGATGCATCGCGTTACGGATTACTATGGTCCTATCATTTATTCACGGTTTGCTGATCCTAACGCAGAATATATGCCCGATACACAAGAAGCGGTTTATAAAGAGTTCTTTTGTGAATTAGATACGGCTGTGAGTACCCTTACCGGTTATGCCGAGTCAAATCCGGAAGCTGCTGAGTTTTCCCGTTTTGATATACTGATGGATGGCGAATACATTTCGTGGATAAGGTTTGCCAATTCATTGAGAATGCGGCTTGCAATGCGAATAGCTACAGTGGATGAAGAGAAAGCCCGTTCAGAGTTCCTGAAAGCTTTTAATAATGAATATGGAATGTTGGAAGCGGAAAATGAACCGGTGGCGGTATCTACAAAGAAAGGGTATGCTAATCCGTTGGGAGAACTCAATCTGGTGTGGAACGAAACTTATATGAGTGCTCCAATGGAGTCTATCATGAACGGTTATGAAGATCCTCGGCGTACTGTCTTTTTTGCCACATGCCAGGATGAGTCGTTTAAAGGAGAGTATCGTGGAATCCGGCAGGGAACTTGCTTCTCTCATAGCAATTATATGGGTTTGTCGAAACTGAAGACTACTCAGTCAACGGATGCGGTTCTTATGACTGCTGCCGAGGTCTGGTTTCTGCGTGCGGAAGCCGCTTTGAGGAACTGGACAGATGAAGATGCCGGTATATGCTATGAAAAAGGAATTACTTCCTCTCTACATCAATATGGTATCATGCAGACAGATTCGTATTTGAATAGTGATAAATTGCCAATTGATTTTGTGGATACATTTGATGCTGAAAATAATATAAAAGCCTATTGTAAAGTCTCACCGAAGTGGATTGAAACAGCAGACCGTGATACGAAGTTGGAGAAGATCATTACGCAGAAATGGCTGGCAATGTTTCCTGAAGGATGTGAAGCCTGGGCGGAGCAGCGCAGAACCGGATATCCACGCCTTTTTCCTGTTCGTTTCAATCATAGTAAGGATGGCTGCGTTGATACGGAAATCATGATTCGCCGTTTAAACTTTCCCGGAGGATTACAAACGGAAAATCCGGAGCAATACCGTGCATTGGTGAAAGCTTTGGGAGGAGATGATAATGCCGGCACCCGTTTGTGGTGGGATACCGGCACTAATTGGTAAGTTTATTCTATTATATCGGATGGTTTTCTGCAAAGATTGCCATCCGTTCTTCTAATTGTGCATATTGATGATCCTGGATGAATGAAGTACAGGCACGCAAACCTTCCTGATGGCTACCGGTGGTAATCAGAGATATGGCGCTGACACCATAGTACATCAATTCCTTAGCCAATTCGCCGCTGGTCATCCCCGGATAACCGATAGTAAAGTAGAAGCCATCGGCTACGGGATCACCAAGGTCATTGTCATATACCAGATGAAAACCGTGGCGCAAAAAAATCTCTTTTAGCCTGTGAGCGCGTTCACCATATATTTTCACTTCGTCAAGGAAGTTGTACTGCCCTTCATTAGCAGCCTTCAGCATGGCGGCAAGCGCGTATTGTGCCGAATGACTCGTACCGGAGGAGAGGGCATAGAGTACACGGTGAATGAATACTGTACCGAATGTGCCGCCACCATAGCGTTTTGTCAATCCGGGATAAGAGCGATGATAGAGCTTGTTTGAAATGCAGCTGACACCAATACGCTGTCCGGCATAGCTGAATGCTTTAGAGCCGGAAATGAGCAATACATAGTTGTCTGTATAATGTGCCACTGATGGTTGATAAGGTGCTTGGAATGGTTTGCTCAAATCTTGCCGGAAGTCCATAGCGAAGTAAGCCAGGTCTTCCAGAACAATAACATCATATTGCGTAGCAAGTTCTCCGATGATACGTAGCTCTTCTTCTTTCAGGCAAATCCAGCTGGGATTGTTCGGGTTGGAATAGACGATAGCAGAGATATTCCCTTTCTTGAGGTAACTTTCCAGTTTCTCTTTCAATTTGTCGCCACGGAAATCATATACATCGAAAGTCTCGAACTTTTGTCCCATAACGACTAGCTGTTGCTTCTGTACAGGAAATCCCGGGTCAATAAACAATATCGTATCTTTCTTTTCATCACACTGACTGCAAGTGAGGAACGAAGCAAAGGTGCCTTGCATGGAACCGGTAACAGGTACACAACCTTCCGGTTGCAAATCTACATTAATAAATGCTTTTATAAAACGCGAAGCTTCTTCTTTCAGTGCAGGCAATCCGTTGATGTCAGGATAAAGACTGGCAATTCCTTTTTGCAGAGCTTCTATTTCAGCTTTTACACCTACAGCCGAAGGGGGAAGTCCCGGCACACCCATTTCCATTTTTATAAATTCTATACCAGATTCAGCTTCTGCCCTGGCGGCAATCGCCTTTACTTCGCGGATGGTTGCTTTTCCAAAGTCTGCAATCTGAAATGCTTCGATGGTTTCGTCAATCAGTTTACGTTCAATAGGAGTATTTCTCATGGTTTTTCTCGCTTTTAATTGATTTTGATTTGTCATTCGAATTTTTTTTGCCACACAAAGGTAATATAAATATCTTATAATCAAGCCTACTTTAAAAAAGATGAAAAATATTTCTTTCAAGCTATTGCAGGTTTCAAAAAAACACCTACCTTTGCAACCGCAATCGAGAGAGAAAGCGATAAAAGAAATGAAATTATGGTGCGTTAGTTCAGTTGGTTAGAATACATGCCTGTCACGCATGGGGTCACGGGTTCGAGTCCCGTACGCACCGCTTTCTTATGAAGCAAAATAAAGAAAAGTCCTGAAGTACAATGCTTTAGGACTTTTCTTTTTGTCTAACACCACACCCAAAAGCCGCGGAATGACGCAGTTAGCACTGGCTTATCCGTTGGACTTTTTGGAGGCGAAAAAAGTCCAACGATTTAGTTTTGTTTTCGCTGATTCTCAATATTTTGCATGGTCTGATTTGGAACAATACGATTTAACTTTGTACCACTAAAAATGCAAGAAGTATGGGAATTGAAAAAAGACGTAGTACACTGAGTGTGCTATTTTACATCAAGCGGCAGAAGCTGCTGAAAAACGGGGAGGCTCCCGTCTGTATGCGTATCACCGTTGACAAGCGGAAAGCGGAGATTGTGATCAAGCGCAGTGTGCCGGTGGAACTCTGGAACCAGTCAAAAGAATGTTCCAAAGGAAAAGACCGCAGCTCGCAGGAACTTAACCACTACATAAATTCAGTCCGTGCCAGGGTATTGCAGATACACCGGGAACTGGAGATAGACAACAAGGTTGTTACGGCAGACATCATCCGTGACAGGTATTACGGAAGGGACAAGGTGCAATATACCCTTCTGGAAGTCTATGCGGACCATAATAAAAAGTGCCGTGCCCTAATCGGCAAGGAATATACCGAATCAACCGTTACAAAATTTGAAACCTCCATAAACAGGCTGAGAGAGTTTATCCGTTTCCGCTATCACAAGGATGACTTCTTCCTGAATGAACTGGACGGGCAGTTCATCCGTGATTTCGAGTATTGGCTGAAGACTTCCATAGGGTGTCAGAACAATTCCGCGTTGAAACACCTGAAGAACCTGAAAAAAGTGATACGTATCGCATTGGCTAACGAATGGATAAAGAAAGACCCGTTCTATGGTATCCATTTCAGGATTGATGAGGTTAATGTGGAATTTCTTTCCAAAGAAGAGCTCGACAGGCTGATGGATAAGGATTTCGATATTAAACGGTTGGAGCAGGTACGGGATGTCTTTGCTTTCTGCTGCTTCACCGGCATGGCTTTTGCGGATGTCCAGCAACTTAGCAAGGAGCATCTTGTAAGGGATAACGAGGGCAATCTGTGGATTCGGAAAGCCCGCCAAAAGACAAAACAGATGTGTAACATCCCCGTCATATCCCCTGCCCGCAAACTGATAGACAAGTATTCCAACCAACCGGATTGCATAGCAAAAAATGTACTCCTGCCTGTGCTGAGCAACCAAAAGATGAATGCTTACCTGAAGGAAATAGCCGATATTTGCGGAATACAGAAACGGCTGACGACCCACGTCGCCCGCCATACTGCGGCTACTGTTGTATTTTTGGCGAATGAGGTGAGCATGGAGAATGTGGCAAAAATTCTGGGGCACTCCAATATCCGTATGACCCAGCACTATGCCAAAGTACTGGATACCTCCATCCTGCGTGATATGGGAAATGTGGAAAGAAATTTTTCTAAGAGACAGGCATAGAAGATTATGGACAGAGGAATAATAACCATTAGTGATACGGGAACAGTTTTCATGCCTGCCATACCCGTATGGATGACCCAACCTGAGATAGCGGATTTGTTCGGTGTGTATTGTTCGGACATCCGTAAGGCTATCCGTTCCATCTACAAATCCCATGAGGCGAATGAACGGGAGACGATGCGATGTATAAGCAATGATGACCGGACAAGCATGGATGTCTATTCCCTTGAAATGGTAATAAACATCGCATTCCGATTGCGCAGCCGGGAAAGCCTGTATTTTAGACAACATTTGATGAGAGCTTTGCACCCAGACAATAAAAATACCAATTGTCTGTTGCTCTATATGACAGGATATAAGGAAAGAATGCTATTTTCTTGAATCTTTGCCAAGCATAGCTTCCGGAGTTATTACACTTGAGGGGCATATACATTCATCAGACAATGTATATGCCCCTCCTTATATATCCTTAAAAGTCATCCGTATAATAAGCCTCATGATAGCCGGCCTTGAGCAACCGCTCAATGTCACTTTCCTTATATATAATTTTTCCTCCAAGCTGGATGTATGCAATACGTCCTTCATTCCGATACTCCTGCAAGGTACGCCGGCTGATTTTCAGCCGTTCCGCCACCTCTTTGTCCGTCAGAAAATGTTCACCTCCCAATACCGGACGATATTCCCTCTTCATCTGTTCCATTTTCGCAACGATGTGTTCCGTATTGTCTATGAAATAGGTAACCCATTCGCTTTCCCTTGTCATCAGTCTGTTATCCATAGGCATTCTATTCTTTAATTATCATTGACCCTTTTTTCTTTTCCACAACCGCAAGAACACGTTCCACATCTTCCGGGAGATAATATGTCTTGTGGTTTATCTGCGAATAAGCCAGCCGTCCGTTATCTCGTAATGTTTGTAAGGTCCGCGGACTTATGTTCAGGAGCAGACAGACATCCTGGCTGTCCATCCATCCGCTCATCTTCTTGTCATCGTCCTTAAGGCACAATGTCCCGACCTTGGTTACAAGCTCGTCAAATCTTGAAACCATTTCTTCAAAAGTTTTCTTCTCAATACTTATAATTTCCATATTTCATTTGAATATTTGATTATTACACAACTCTGCTCCGGTAGCGACGTTCTTGTCAGCCCTCCCGGAGTTCACGCAAAAATAATATACCACATGGCATTTATGTGCAGTTAGCTGCTGACTGGCAGTTTGTTGCGTCGATTGTCCGGATAGCGGCGACAATTTCCAGAAAATCTTACGTGAGTCACGTAGTGAGTTGTTAAAGCCCCCTTTGCTTATTGCCGAACTTTGCCGCAGAAACAAAAGAAAAGTACTGCGTATGGAAGTGATAACAATGGAAAGTTCCGCATACATGGCGTTGACGGAACAGATAGCGGAGATAGCAAGCCACATCCGCAAAAGTGAGGACAAGAAGGCCGGTCTTCCGGACAGGCAGGTCGATTCAGCCGAAGCCGCCCGGATACTGGGTATCAGCAGGCGTACCCTGCAACGGGTGCGCGACAGGCACCGCATCCGGTACACCACGCTCGGTGGAAAATGTATGTACCTCCTCTCGGAGATAGACCGCTTCATCACGGAACACACGGTGACGGAGGAAAACGGCACACTGGATGGCAGCAGCCGGAACCATGCGCTCCGCACGGGAAGCACGGGAAGCAACGGAAAAACAAGCGGAAGGAGGAAATAGGTCATGGAACTGCTTACCAGACAGAATTTTGAGAGCTGGATGCAAAAAGTCCTCGAACGGCTTGACCGCCAGGACGAGCTACTGCTCTCCATGAAGGCGAAAGAGAAGGAACCTTCCCTTTCCGAGAGTGTGAGGCTTTTCGACAACCAGGACTTGTGTATGCTGCTCCAAATCAGCAAGCGTTCTCTGCAACGCTACCGCAGCAAAGGTGCGCTCTCCTTCAAGGTATTGGGAAAGAAGACCTATTACAGCGAGGCGGACGTGCTGAATTTCCTTTCCGAACACGTAAAGGATTTCCAAAAAGAAGATGTCGAGTTCTACAAGGCTCGTATCCATAATTTCTTAAATAAATAACCCATTAAACATTATTCGAATGGCAAAGAAAAAAGACGAAAAGGATGTGCTGATCGTCCGCGACGAGAAGACGGGCGAAATCAGCGTGGTAGCCGGACTGAATGCGGACGGCTCGCCCAAAAGGATACCCGCGAAAGTGGAAAACTCCCAGGCTTTCCTACAGTTCGACAAGCATGGCGACATGCTTGACAATTTCTTCAAGAACTTCTTCCGGCAATGCAAGGAACCCACCCGCTTCGGTTTCTACCGCATCGCGGCGGAGCAGGTGGACCAATTGCTGGACGTGATGAAGGAACTGCTTAAAAACCCCGTCGTGAACAAGGACGTGCTCTCCGCCCATCTGTTCGACACTTCCGACTACGAACGGCAGGCGGCGCAGGAGCAGAAGACGGATGCGGAGCAACAAAAGGAAGGGAACATGGAAGAGAAACAGGAGAACGCGCAGGAACAGTCGCAGGGTAAGAAAGGCTACCAGCCCATTGACGAGGGCAAAATAAACTGGCAGGAACTGGAAGAGAAATGGGGAGTAAGGCGTGAAGACCTTGAAAAGTCAGGCGACCTTACCAAGATGCTCCACTACGGCAAGTCCGACCTGGTGAAAGTGACACCTACCTTCGGCGGCGAGTCCTTCGAGCTGGACGCCCGGCTCTCTTTCCGCAGGAATGAGGACGGCAGCGTGGGACTCGTGCCCCACTTCATCCGCAAGGAACAGAAGCTGGACGAGTACAAGGGACACAAGTTCAGCGCCGAGGACAAGAAGAACCTGCGTGAGACGGGTAACATGGGAAGGGTCGTGGATTTGGTTGATAAGGAGACGGGGGAAATCATCCCCTCCATCGTCAGCATAGACCGAAAGACGAACGAGCTTACCGACCTGGCGGCAAATAAAATCCGTGTCCAAAGCAAAATCGGGGAAACGGAAATTACCCAGCAGGAACAGACCATGCTCCGTGCCGGACTGCCCGTGAAGGACAAGCACATCGTGTTCAGTGACGGTCGCGAGTTCATCACCACCCTGCAAGCCAACGTGGAGAAGCGCGGACCGGAGTTCGTGCCGGGAACCACCCGTTCCGTGAAGAAAGAGCAGACGCAGGAGAACAAGGAAGAGCAAAAAACCGCAGAGGGAGAAAAGCAGGAGGACGGCAAGACGCGCCGCAACACGTGGGTGAACGAGGATGGCAGCATCCGTTCCATCAGCAAGTGGAGCGATGTGAAGTTCACCGAACAGCAGAAAGCCGACTATGTGGCAGGCAAGGCAATCAGGCTGGAAAACGTGACCGACAAGCAGGGTTTCCATGCCCTCATGTACATCAAGTTCAGCCCGGATAGAGGACGTCCACTGCGTTACGAAACGAATCCCGACACGGCGCAGCAGGTCGCCCCGGCGAATGAAAGCCGCACACAGGTGGCTGTCAATAACGAGGGAAAGACCAACGAGGCTACCAAAAACCTGAAAGACCCGTTGCAGAAAGGACAGACAGCCCCGAAGGACGATGTCCAGAGACAGCAGCAGGAGAAGCCGCAGAAGAAAAGCAAGGGCATGAGGGTCTGACCGGAGTGCCGCCACTAAATCCAAAATAATTATCCAAAAAAAATCATTAAACAGTAAGAAAATATGAAAACAATCATCGCAGAAAAACCGTCGGTAGCCCGTGAGCTGGCACGCATCGTAGGCGCAACAAAGAGAGAGGAAGGGTATTTCCAGGGAGGCGGCTATGCCGTGACATGGGCGTTCGGGCACCTTGTCCAACTTGCCATGCCCGACGGTTACGGCATACGAGGCTTTGTCCGTGACAGCCTGCCCATCCTTCCCGCAACCTTCACCCTCATACCCCGCCAGGTCAGGACAGAGAAAGGCTGCAAGCCGGACAGCGGCGTGGCCGCACAGATAAAAGTCATCGCCGGGCTGTTCAAGGAGAGCGAACAGATTATCGTGGCAACCGATGCGGGTCGCGAAGGGGAGCTGATTTTCCGCTACCTTTACCACTACATCGGCTGCACCACACCTTTCGTGCGGTTGTGGATAAGCTCGCTCACGGACAAAGCCATCCGTGAAGGGTTGAAAAGCCTGAAAGACGGACGGGAATACGACAACCTCTATCTGGCTGCCAAAGCCCGGAGTGAATGTGACTGGCTCGTCGGTATCAATGGGACATCCGCGCTGAGCATCGCCGCCGGACGCGGAACTTATTCCGTAGGACGTGTACAGACACCCACGCTGGCAATGGTGTGCGAACGCTACTACGAGAACAACCGTTTCACTCCCGAAACCTTTTTCGGACTGCATTTTACCACGGACGGATGCGGTGCCGGTGAAACCGTCAAGTTCTCTTCCGCAGAAAAGTGGAAAGAGAAAGGAGTGGCAACGGAACTGTATAATAAGGTAAAGGCAGCCGGTTCCGCCGGTATTGTAAAAGTCGAACGCAAGGAAAAGACGGAGGACACTCCGCTCCTGTATGACCTTACTTCCATCCAGAAGGATGCCAACACCAGGCACGGGTTCACGGCGGAGCAGACACTTGACATCGTGCAGAAGCTCTACGAGAAGAAACTCGTGACCTATCCCCGTACCGGCAGCCGCTATATTCCCGAAGACGTGTTCGCGGAGATACCGAAGCTGCTCGCCTTTGCCGGCTCCCTGCCCGAATGGGCGGGCAAGGTTTCCGGTGGCACGAAGCCTACCCGCCGGAGCGTGGACGACGGCAAAGTGACCGACCACCACGCCCTGCTCGTCACGGGCGAAAAACCGCTGTTCCTTGCCAAAGACGACGCGACAATCTACCACATGATAGCCGGGCGCATGATCGAGGCATTTTCAGAGAAATGCGTCAAGGATGTGACCACGGTTACGGCCGAGTGCGGCGGCGTGGAGTTCACGGCAAAAGGCTGTATCATCAGGCAAGCCGGATGGCGTGCCGTATGCAAGGCTGCCGAAAAGACAGAAAAAGAGGAGCCGGAACCGGAAACGGTACTGCCCGACTGGAAAGAGGGCGATACGTTGGCGGTCAAGGCTTCCTCCATCACGGAAGGCAGGACCAAGCCGAAACCCCTGCACACCGAAGCCACCCTGCTCGCGGCGATGGAGACCGCAGGCAAGAACATCGAGGACGAGGAGCTGCGCCAGGCATTGAAGGACTGCGGTATCGGCACACCCGCCACCCGCGCCTCCATCATCGAGACGCTCTTTGCCCGTGAGTACATGACCCGCTGCAAGAAATCGCTCGTGCCCACGGAGAAAGGTCTGGCACTCTATTCCGTTGTCAAGACGATGCGTATCGCAGACGTCGGCATGACGGGGGAATGGGAAAAGGAGCTTGCCTGTATCGAGCGTGGGGAGGTGTCTGCCGAAGTGTTCCGGCATGAGATTGAGGGTTACACCACTGAAATCACCTCGGAACTGCTGTCATGCGACAAGCTGTTCGGGCATAAGGACTCCGGCTGTGCCTGCCCCAAGTGCGGCACGGGCAGGATGCAGTTCTATGGGAAGGTGGTGCGTTGCGACAACGCGGAGTGCGGCCTGCCCGTGTTCCGTCTGAAGGCAAGCCGCAATCTGTCCGATGATGAAATCAGGGAACTGCTGACCACCGGAAAGACGAAAGTCCTGAAAGGCTTCAAGAGCAAGCAGGGCAAGAGCTTTGATGCGGTTGTCGCCTTTGACGCGGACTACAACACCACGTTCGTGTTCCCCGAAACGAAAAAGGGCGGTACGGCGAACAAAAGTCGCGGTAGTCATGTAAAAAGAGGGAAATAATCAGTACCTTCGCCACTGGTTCATTGTCATTCTGTTTTCTTGTTCAAGAATACTGTTTTTACAATGGATTTAGTGGTGGCACTTCGGGAGGGATACCCGGAGTGCTTTTTACTTCCTATTACCTTTTCCTCTTTATTACCCATCCCGTTTTTATTCATCCACTAAATCCAAGAATATATGAACAAGAAGAACAAGAAAGAGCAGACCGAACTGTCCTATTACGGGCTGTACCTGCTGAATTACCTCAAGGAGAACAGGTTTGAACAGGCAAACGACGCGGCATTCATAAAGGGACGTGCCGACAGTGCCGCAGAAACCTACGAGCGTGCCAGATTGGAAGGCTATCCCGCCGACGGCGCGCAGGAACTGGCGATGGCGGAGCTGTTGCAGGGACTCCACTATTTCCGGTACAACATCCTGCATGAAGTCGTGGAGAACGAGTTCGCCGGTGAGGTGCCGGAAACGGAGCGCGGGGCGTTCGTGGCAAGGCTGTTGCCGCTTGTCGGCAATGTCTTTTCCATCTATGACCTTTCGGATGACCATTTCGCCCTCTCTCCCGAATACGACCTGCTTTATACCGAACTGACCGGAGCCGTGGTCCTTTATATCGAGGCGTATGGCGTTTAACCGCAAGCAGAAGCTACGGGACAACATCGAGGCTTTACGGACGGCATTCATCCTTGACAGGGAGCGGCGCACGCCCACGGCACGCGAGCGCCTGCTTCTGGAAAGGTTCTGCGGTTTCGGGGGATTGAAATTCATCCTCAATCCCGCAAAGGAACTGACGGACGCCGTCCATTGGGCGAAATCGGACCTCGAACTTTTTGCCCCGACGGTGGAGCTGCACAGGCTCATCCGGGAAAACAGCAATGACGATAACGAATACAAGCGGTATATGGACAGTCTGAAAGGCTCCGTCCTCACCGCTTTCTACACCCCTGCGGAGATAACCGGCACCATCGCGGACGTGCTGCACGAACACGGCATACGCCCTGACCGGGTGCTGGAGCCGTCGGCAGGTGTGGGCGCCTTTGTGGATGCGGTGCTGGACAACCGCCCGGATGCCGACGTGATGGCGTTCGAGAAGGATTTGCTCACGGGCAAGATACTGAAACACCTGCACCCCGACCATAAGGTGAGGATACAGGGGTTCGAGAAGATAGAGAAGCCCTTCAACAACTATTTTGACCTGGCAATCTCCAACATCCCGTTCGGTGACGTGGCTGTGTTCGACCCTGAATTTTCGGGCAGCAAGGACACCGCAAGGCGTTCGGCGGCGAAGACGGTACACAACTACTTCTTCCTGAAAAGCCTTGATACGGTGCGTGAGGGTGGTATCGTGGCGTTCATCACCTCGCAGGGTGTGCTGGATGCCCCGTCCAACGCGCCCATACGCGAGTACATGATGCGTCATGCCAACCTGGTGGGCGTAGCCCGCCTGCCTAACAACCTCTTCACGGAGAACGCGAACACGGAAGTGGGTAGCGACCTGATTCTCCTGCAAAAGAACAGCAACAAGAACGGGGAACTGTACTATAATGAAAAATTGTTCGTGCAGACCGAAAAGACACCTATCGGCACTTCGGTAAACGCATACGCCAACAGCATAAGCCTGCCTTCCAACACGGATATAATCAAAGGTACAGACCCTTACGGGAAGCCTGCCTACAAGTATATACACCGGGGTGATACCACCCAACTGGCAGAGGACCTTCGGGAGCATCTGAAAATAGAACTGCAACAACTGGATAAGGGACTGTATGAGAAATACAGCCTGCATCCGGTACAGAGTAAAAGTACGGCAGAGGAAGTGTCACCCGCTCCGGCAGCCGCAACTGTAATGCCTGCCATGACAGAGAGTTCCAAAGATACAGAGAAGGTGCAGCCTGTGGACGAAAAGCCGGAGATAGAACCGCACCAAGCGGATATTTCGGCCGGTGTGCAGCTTGACTTGTTCGACCTTTGGGGATTTACCGAAGCGGAACGGAAGCAAGCTGTTACGGGCAAAAAGAAAAAGACATCGGACAAAACGGCGAAAAAGGCAGGTGCGAAAAAGAGTGCGCCAATTCAGCCGAAAGTACAAAGTACACCGAAAGCCGTGTCACCGCCACCAGCCATAGCTTCCCCCGTACCGGAAAACAAGGAAGCAAAACAAGGGAATACCATCGGGCAAGGCAATCCCGAAGATGTGTATGCAGCCATCAACTGGGAGGACAATCCGCCCATCAACGGTTTCTATGAAATGATGATGGACCTCACGCCCGAACGACGGGCGGAACTTCGGCAGGTGGCGGCACGGCATGGAGAGGAACAACAGAAAGAGATAGAAGCTCCCCAAGAGGCAGGACAGTCCGAACCGGCACAAGAGACTTCCGCAGCCGCCTCCATGCTGTTTCCCGAACCGGAAAAGGAGCAGCAACAAATAGAAAAGGAACCTGACTTGTCGCCATGCCCATACCACCGCACACCGGAGATGCACCTGCGTGAGGGGTCATTGGTGGCAGACAGGGCCCATGACAACATCGGCTATCTCAAGGACATCACACCATACGGTGCGACCTTCCAACCGCTCGGACTGACCGGTTATCAGAAGGAGAAAGCGCTGCTATATGTCTCGCTCCGTGACGCATACGAGCGGTTGTACCGCTATGAATCACTACGGCGTGAGGAAAATGTTCCGTGGCGAGAACATCTGAATACCTGTTATGATGAGTTCGTCATGCGTTACGGCAATCTCAATGCCAGGCAGAACGTGAAATTAGTGATGATGGATGCCGGCGGACGTGACATACTCTCGTTGGAGCGTGCCGAAGAAGGGAAATTCGTCAAGGCGGACATCTTCGAACATCCCGTTTCCTTTTCGGTGGAGAGCCTTGTCAATGCAGGCTCACCCGAAGAAGCCCTGTCCGCCTCACTCAACAAATACGGCGGTGTCAATCTTGAGTATATGCGCACCATTACCGACGGGACGGAGGAGGAACTGCTCACCGCCCTCAAAGACCGCATCTATTTTAACCCGTTGGCGGACGGTTACGAAATCAAGGACCGTTTCATAGCCGGGAACGTGATTGAAAAGGCGGAGCGCATCGAGGCATGGATGAACGGCAATCCTGACAGTGGAAGGATGCCCGATGTGAAAGAGTCGCTTGAAGCCCTGCGGAACGCGGAGCCCCGGCGCATTACCTTCGAGGAACTGGACTTTAACTTCGGTGAGCGTTGGATTCCCACCGGCGTGTATTCCGCCTACATGAGCCACTTGTATGAGACGGACGTGCGGATCGGCTACTCCACCAGCCTGGACGAGTTCTCCGTTTCCTGCGGACACAGGAGCATGAAGATTACGGACGAGTTTCTCGTCAAAGGGCACTACCGGCACTATGACGGTATGCACCTTCTCAAACACGCCCTGCACAACACCTGCCCAGACATGATGAAGCCGACAGGACAGAAGGACGAGCATGGAAACGACATCAAGGTGCGTGACAGCGAGGGCATACAGCTTGCCAACGCGAAGATTGACGAGATACGAAACGGCTTCTCCGAATGGCTGGAAGAACAGTCACCGCAGTTCAAGGAGCGGCTGACAACAATGTACAACCGTAAGTTCAACTGCTATGTGCGTCCGAAATATGACGGTTCGCACCAGACATTTCCCGACCTCAATCTGAAAGGACTGGCAAGCCGTGGCGTGAAGAGCATCTACCCCTCGCAGAAGGATTGTGTCTGGATGCTGAAACAGAACGGCGGGGGCATTTGTGACCATCAAGTTGGGACCGGCAAAACGCTCATCATGTGCATGGCAGCCCATGAAATGAAGCGTCTGGGCATGGTGCACAAGCCGATGATTATCGGATTGAAGGCGAACGTGGCGGAGATTGCCGCCACTTACCAAGCTGCCTATCCGAACGCGAGGATACTCTATGCCTCGGAAAAGGATTTCTCGGCAGCTAACCGTGTGCGCTTCTTCAATAACATCAAGAACAACGACTATGACTGTGTCATCATGTCGCACGACCAGTTCGGCAAGATACCGCAGTCACCGGAGTTGCAGCAGCGCATCTTGCAGGAAGAACTGGACACGGTGGAGGAAAACCTCGACGTGATGCGCCGGCAAGGGAAGGACATCTCACGCGGTATGCTGAAAGGATTGGAGAAGCGCAAGTTCAACCTGACGGCAAAGTTGGAGAAGATAGAGCACGACATCCGTTCACGCACGGATGACGTGGTAGATTTCAGGCAGATGGGCATCGACCACATTTTTATAGACGAGAGCCACCAGTTCAAGAACCTGACTTTCAACACACGCCATGACCGTGTGGCGGGACTTGGAAACTCGGAAGGGAGTCAGAAGGCTCTCAATATGCTCTTTGCCATACGCACCATACAGGAGCGCACGGGAAAGGACTTGGGAGCCACGTTCCTTTCGGGCACGACCATTTCCAACTCGCTGACGGAGCTGTACCTGCTGTTCAAGTACCTGCGCCCGAAGGAGCTGGAACGGCAGGACATACGCTGTTTTGACGCTTGGGCGGCTATATTCGCCAAGAAGACGACGGATTTCGAGTTCAACGTGACGAACAACATCGTACAGAAGGAACGTTTCCGCTACTTCATCAAGGTGCCGGAACTTGCCGCTTTCTACAATGAGATTACCGACTACCGCACGGCTGAGGATGTGGGTGTGGACCGTCCGGACAAGAACGAGATACTGCACCACATACCGCCGACGCCGGACCAGGAGGACTTCATCGGACGGCTGATGAAGTTCGCACAGACGGGGACGCCACGCAGCTTGGCAGGCCGCCGCTCTCCGAAACGGAAGAGAAGGCGAAGATGCTCATTGCAACGGACTATGCCCGGAAGATGGCGCTCGACATGCGCATGGTGGACCCGGCATACGAGGACCACCCGGACAACAAGGCTTCCCACTGTGCCAGGACGATTGCGGAGTATTACCACAAGTATGAGGCGCAGAAAGGCACGCAGTTCGTGTTCTCGGATCTCGGCACGTACCAGCCGGATGAGAACTGGAATGTCTATTCGGAAATCAAGCGCAAGCTGTCGGAGGATTACGGCATACCTGCCCATGAGGTCCGCTTCATCCAGGAGTGCAAGAGCGAGAAGGCACGCAAGGCGGTAATCGACGCGATGAACGCCGGGACGGTGCGTGTGCTGTTCGGATCCACCTCCATGCTTGGTACGGGCGTGAACGCACAGAAGCGGTGCGTGGCTATCCATCATCTGGATACACCCTGGCGTCCCTCCGACCTGGAACAGCGCGACGGCAGAGGGGTACGTGCCGGCAATGAGATTGCCAAGTTATACGCCGGCAATAAGGTGGACGTGGTGATTTATGCGGTGGAGAAATCATTGGATTCCTACAAGTTCAACCTGCTGCACTGCAAGCAGACGTTCATCTCGCAGCTTAAAAGCGGGGCGATGGGTGCGCGTACCATTGACGAGGGGGCGATGGACGAGAAATCGGGCATGAACTTCTCGGAGTACATGGCTATTCTTTCCGGCAATACGGATTTGCTCGACAAGGCGAAGCTGGAAAAGCGGATTGCCTCACTCGAAGGCGAGCGGAAGTCATTCAACAAGGGCAAACGCGAGTCGGAGTTCAAGCTGGAGTCAAAGACCGGAGAACTGAGGAACAATACCGCCTACATCCATGCCATGACGGAAGACTGGGAGAAGTTTCTGGCTGCCGTTCAGACGGACAAGGCCGGCAACCGGCTCAATCCGGTCAAGGTTGAGGGATTGGATTCCACCGACGAGAAGGTTATCGGGAAGCGTTTGCAGGAGATTGCGAAGAACGCGGCAACAGGCGGACTGTACACGCAGATCGGTGAACTGTACGGTTTCCCCATCAAGGTTATCAGCGAAAGGTCGGTAAGCGACGGGCTTGAATTTATAGACAACCGCTTCGTGGTTGAGGGTAACTATAAATACAAGTATAATAACGGACATCTGGCGATGGCGGATACCCATGCTGCTGCAACCAATTTCCTGAATGCTTTGGAGAAGATTCCTTCGATTATAGACCAGTACAAGGAGAAGAACGAGGTGCTGGAACGTGAGATTCCGCAGTTACAGGAGATTGCCGGAAAAACGTGGAAGAAAGAAGAAGAACTGAAAGGGTTGAAATCGGAACTTGTCGCTTTGGATAGGAAGATTCAGTTAGAACTGACACCATCGGTATCTGGAACCATATCGGAACAATGTGAACAGATTCCCAAAAATACCTCGATAAATTTAATTCGAGATTATACTATTGACCAACAAACTATACCAAAACAACATTACCGAAGGAATATGAAATTATAAACGAGTATGGACTAAAACATTTTAATTTGAACTTTATATTCCTATACAATAATAAAAAATCCATATCATAAATCGAAAATCGAGTTTGATATGGATTTTTTATAATTATTATTAGTTAGAACTGTAGAACCTGATTTTTTAAAAGAATCTTTCTTGTTTTTAATATAATTATTTATTAATAAGTGTTTTACAAAAATAATGCTTATTAATTGGAATATAGATTAATATCACTTATAATACATATGAATTAGATTATATGAATATCTCCCAAATTTCCCCAAAATCGTCTTATACTTTTGTCCCTCAAAAAAAATAGAATATGAATCGGTTATTATTGTTATTTTCATTAAGCCTTGTCAGCCTGCATTCCTATGGGCAGGAGGATGGCAGCAGATCTCTACATTATTATATAGAGACAGCCAAAGAGAATAGTCCGTTGATAGCGGATTACCGGAACCGGACGGAGATAGAGCAAGCGGAACTTGAGCGGCTGAAAGCCATGTATACACACTCCTGGCTGGAGCTGAACGGCGACTATCTGTTTGTGCCGATCGTCTCGAAAGACGGCGGACGGGCCGCTTTCAAATGGAATGCCCGATCTGCTACGGATTACTACGGTTACGATTTGGGAGAGAGCAGCGGCTCTTTCCATGCCGGAGCGACTTGGACGCATCCCCTCTTGGGCAGGAGTTCATACAAAGTAGCGCAAGAGCAGGCAAAGATCAACACGGATATGGCGAATAACCGTATTCGTATGGAAGAGCACCAGTTGGAGCGTTCCGTAACGGAGCAATACCTGCTCTGCCTGCTCGACAAGGCGCAGATAGACTTTACGGATTCAGTCGGAACGGTCATTGAATGCCGAATAGAGATTGTCCGAAAGTTAGTCGAAAACGGCTTATCCAAACAGTTGGATCTGAACCTGCTGATGATTGAAAAAGAGGCTAATGCTGAATTGCATACTGTCGCCCGCCAGAATTACCACACCCATCTGATGGATCTGAACTTGCTTTGCGGCATCGACGAAACGACCGATGTGGCATTGTCGGATATAAGCCAGACCGTTAGGTTGCGCAGTGACGAAGAACCAAGCCTCTTTACCGAGCAATACCGGCTGGACAGTCTTAACACTGTGATGTCATTGCGTTCCTTCAACCTTCAATATAAACCCAAGCTCGACCTGTTCGTAAATGGCGGTCTACAAGTCGGCGACTTTTCCGGCTGGTACCGCCACTTCGGATGGAGTGCAGGACTTACATTCTCGTGGACCCTCTTCGACGGCAGGCAGAAACGTCTGAAAGAACGTCAGGCCGGGTGGCAGCAGAACACCATACGGACTTACAGGGAGAACTCCGAATATCAACGGAACATGAGAATCAAACAATGTCTCTCCGAGCTGGGCAGATATGATGAAAGGGAAAAGGTCTTGGACAACCAGCTTGCGCAGTACGAATCCGTACTGTCCGATTACGGCAGGGAGATGGATGCCGGGCAAGTATCCGTACTGGACTATATCACCGTGCTGCGCAATAAGATTCAGACGGAGAAAGACCGCCTGCTGCTGCGCACGAACAAGCAGCTTGTCATAGCCGCCTATAATTATTGGAATTGGTAATATCAAATCATCACAGTCATGAAATATCAGATCGTTTTATTATCGCTTATAGTAAGCCTTGGCGGATGCGGACAAAGAGACGCATCGAACGGAAACATACAGGAAGAAAAGCCCGGAACGGCAGTCACGCTGACTCATGCGGCTTCCGGCAAAATCGAGAAGGAAATCATCTTGTCCGCCACTACGGCGTACCAGAACAAGTCGGTGGTCGGTGCTCCGATTCCCGCGTTCATCACGGAAGTTCTCGTACAGCCCGGTTCAAGGGTGAAAGCTGGAGATATACTTTACCGTATAGAGAGCAAGGAACAGCACGCTTTGGGAAATGGCAACCATGCAGTCATTCCCATAAAAGCGGAGCGTGACGGCATTGTCCTCGACGTGCAGCAGCAGGCGGGAAGTTATGTCACTGAAGGTACTGTGCTTTGCTCCGTTGCCGAAGCCGGAAGCCTCGTATTCGAGATTAATGTCCCCTACGAGCAGCAACGGTATGCGCACAGCGGAAGCAAATGTTTGCTGGAACTGCCCGACGGAACCCGGCTGACGGCAACCGTCCACGCCCCGTTGGCAACGATGAACACGGCATCGCAGTCGGAACGGGTAATCGCACGGGCAAAGGCGCCCTTCCTGCCGGAAGGCATGAATGTCAAGGCTGTATTTACAGAAAACGGTTCATCCTCGGATAAAGGCATGATACTCCCCAAAAGCGCCGTGCAGAGCGACGAAACGCTCACGGAGCATTGGGTGATGAAACTCGCCGATGACAATACGGCAGTCAGAGTACCCGTAGAGGTAGGCAACAGCAACGCTTCGGAAATCGAAATCAAATCGGATGCCTTGTCGCCGCAAGACCGCATTATCCTCACGGGTGGATACGGTCTGGAAGACGGGGCGAAAGTCGTCGTTACGAAAGAGGAGGCCGCCTTATGAACACAATACAGAAAAGAAGTCTCCACCGGCTATACAGCCGCCCTATCCTGTTCGTAGGACTGCTTCTGCTGCTTGCCGGAGCGTGGTGCTATACGCAGATGCAGACCAACCTGTTTCCCGAAGTGTTGTTCCCCCGCATTACCGTGATAGCCGATGCCGGACAGCAGCCCGTAGACCGCATGATGATTACCGTCACCAAGCCGTTGGAAAGCGCGGTGAAGAAAGTGCAGGGGACGACCGTCGTCAAGAGCAGCACCAGCCGGGGCAGTTGCGTGATAGATGTTTACTTCAAATGGGGATTGGATATCTATGCCTTGAAAACCCAGCTGGAGAGCCGTATCAACGAGATAAAGGGATTTCTGCCCGACGGCACGGTCATCTCCACCGAGGCGATGAACCAATCATTATTTCCTGTCTATGGATTCACGCTGGAGAGCAAGACACACAGCCGCATTGCCCTGCGCGATGTGGGCAATCTCGTGGTACGTCCCATGTTCTCGCAAGTAGATGGTATCAGCAATGTAGTGGTACGCGGCGGCAAGGCGAAGGAATTCGTCGTGAAGCCCGATGCCGCGAAGATGACAGCGCTCGGCATCACGCCCTCACAGATAAAGACCGCTTTCGCGCAGACGAATTACGTATTGGGGAACGGTAATGTGGCGGACTACAACCGCCTGTATCTGACGCTGACCGATACACGTATCAACGACATGGAAGAACTGCGGAATGTGATTGTCCGCAACGACGGCAAGCGGATTGTCCGTCTGGGCGATATAGCGGCAGTCGAGATACAGGAACAGCAGGAGTTTCTGAAAATCAATGCCGACGGCAACGATGCCGTGCTTGTCGATTTGGTGAAGCAGCCGGACGTGAATCTGATTGATTTCGCGAAGCAGGTGGAAAGCAAGGCGGACGAGATAAGGCAGCAGCTTCCGGCAGGCTATGAACTGAAGCCTTATTACAATCAGAGTGCTTTCGTAGGAGACAGCATCCACAGTGTACTGAAAACCATCTATGAGGGATTGTTTCTGGCCATCATCGTGATGGTGCTGTTTCTCCGCTCCTGGCGGTCGAGCCTGGTAGTGATGCTGACCATCCCCGTTACGGTGGCTTTCAGTATCCTGCTCTGTTATCTGGCCGGTATTACCATCAATGTCATGTCGCTCGGTGCGATGGCTGCTTCGGTGGGATTGATTATCGATGATGCCATTGTCGTTATCGAACAGATTTACCGGGAGCACGAAGAACGTCCCGGCATGGACCGCTTCACTGTCGTGCGCCATGCCATCCGTAATCTTTTTCCCGCCATGGTGGCTTCATCCCTTTCGACAATCGTCATCCACTTCCCGTTCCGGCTGATGAGCGGGCTGGCAGGCAGCTTTTTCAAGGAACTGTCCGACACGATGCAGCTTACGCTTGTCGCCTCGTTCCTCGTCACATGGCTGCTGCTTCCCGTGCTGCACCTCGTCATCGGCTATAAGAAACAACTGCGCCCGAAAGACCTGGATGTGAAAACGCTTGAAGAGAACTCCATCCGGAAGGTTCATTTCTTGACCATTGTCTATCGCAAACCGCTGGTTGCCGCCGGGTTCGTCTTGCTCTTAGGTTTGGGCGGCTGGTATGCCTCTTCCCAACTCTCTTCGGGCTTTCTTCCCGATTTGGATGAGGGGACCATCGTGCTCGACTATCACTCTCCAGCAGGAACGGACATCGAGGAGACCGACCGCCTCTGCCGTCAGATGGAATGTATCATCATGGCGCATCCCGATGTGGAGACTTACTCGCGCCGCACGGCGCTCGGCATGTCCTTCAAGACACGGCCGAGCAATTTCGGCGACTATCTGATTCAATTGAAAACGGACCGGAAAACAAGTACCCCTGAAGTCATCAGCGACCTGCGCCGGGAAATATCGCAAGCCGTTCCGTTGATGACTATCGGCTTCGGGCAGCGTATCGCCGACCTTTTGGGCGACTTGATGAGTACCGCGCAACCCGTCGAAGTGAAGATATTCGGAAACGATTACGAAACCTTGCAGAAGATGGCGGCACAAGCGGAGAAAGTCATGGAGGCCGTACCGGGCATTGTGGACATCGACAACGGACTGATACCCGCCGGAGCCTCGATAGTCTTCACCCCGAATCAGGAACGTCTTTCACAATTCGGCATTTCGCTGACCGATTTTCAGGAACAGCTTACGGCACATACGGGCGGCGTTCCCCTTTGCCAGCCTGCCAATATGATCGAGCCGAACCCCGCGCAGGCAGCCATGACTGGCGGGTTGCAAATAGGTTCCGTTCAGGACGGCGAGCAGATGCGTCGCATCTTGCTCCGCTTCACGGACTTCGCAGACAACTCTCCCGAATGGATGGAGCGGCAGCCCATATTCCTGCCCGACGGCAGCACCCGTCCACTCGGCTTTTTCTGCGACGTCCGTGTCATTCCGGGGGAGATAGAGCAGCGGCGTGAAGACCTGAAGAGTAACATCACCCTTACCGCCCGGCTGGAGAACCGGGATTTGGGCAGTACGATAGCAGACTTGCAAACGTCTCTTGATGCGCAACTTCACTTGCCGGCAGGCTACAGCATTTCCTACGGAGGAGCCTACTCCGAACAGCAGCAATCCTTCCGCGAGCTGATGATGATTCTCTCGCTCGCCGTCTTGCTGGTGTTCGCTGTGTTGATGTTCCTTTTCCGCGAATGGCTCATATCGCTCACCGTGTTGTTTATCTCTGTACTGGGCATCTGCGGCTGTCTGCTGGCCTTGTGGCTGACGGGCGTTCCGCTCAACGTAAGCAGTTATACGGGCATCATCATGGTGGTGGGCATCATTGCGGAGAATGCCATCTTCACCGTATGGCAGTACCGGATGAACCGCCGCACGGGTGGCGATGTGTCCGAAGCTGTAGATTACGCCATCGCCCTGCGCATCCGTCCCAAACTGATGACTGCTATCGGCGCCGTACTTGCCCTGATGCCATTGGCACTCGGTATCGGCCTCGGCGCACAGATGCAGCAACCGTTGGCGGTAGCCGTTATTGGCGGGTTTATCGTCGGTTTGCCCTTGCTGTTGTTGGTATTGCCCAGTATCATGCTATTAATTTATAAAAGAGAAAATTATCAATTGATAAATGACTAATTTTGCGGATAATTTCAGAAAAAGGAACAACAATGAAGATAACGAAGATTTTACTTATAGATTGGTGCTTGCTTCTGCTGTCCATTTTATCGTTCTTTACCGGATTGGAATTTCATCTTGCCGGACATGGTGATAGTCATGAAATATGGCACAACTGGGCAGTAGCCCATGTCATCGCGAGCCTACTGTTTCTGGTTGCAGGCGCATGCCATATAAAGACACACAGCAAATGGTACCGTTCCCTCCTAAAGAACGGACTGGGTAGGAAAAGCAAAACAACGCTTGCTATTTCCATCGTTTTTGTAGCTACAGTCATAACGGGAATCGCCCTATTGGGGGTGGAAGGAGCAAATTCCGGAATCGGGTTGTGGCATTATAAAATCGGGCTTTTGATGGGGCTATTCGCTATTATCCATATTGTGAAGCGCAAGACTGCCTTTTTGAGTATATTCAAACGATAAAATTATAGTTATGTGGAAATATTATGCTTTACTTTCCGCCCTCTTTGCCGCGCTGACGGCTGTGTTCGCCAAGGTCGGGGTAAAAGAGATCAATTCGGATCTGGCTACCGCTATCCGGACGTCAGTCATCTTGTTTATCACTTGGGGAATCGTCTTTGCCGGAAACCATACGGCCGAGGTTAAAGGCATCAGTGGACATACATGGATATTCCTTATTCTGTCCGGTGCTGCCACAGGCCTTTCGTGGCTGTTCTACTTCAAGGCATTGCAGGTAGGGGATGTATCGCGTGTGGCGCCGATAGACAAATTGAGCGTGGTGATTACCATCTGTCTCTCCTTTCTGTTTCTGAAAGAGCCGGTCAGCCTGCGGGTTATCATCGGGGCATTGCTCATTACGGGTGGTAGTATTGTAATGTTAATAAAGTAAAGAGTATGAAGATATTGATTATAGAAGATGAACGAAGTCTTTCGGATAGCATCGTAGCCTACCTCAGCAGTGAAAAATATCTGTGCGAGCAGGCTTTCACATACAACGATGCCAAAATGAAAGTAAATATGTATGAATACGATTGTGTGCTGCTCGACCTGATGCTGCCCGGCGGCAACGGTCTCGACATCCTGCGTGACATTCGGAAGCAACGTAATTCGGTAGGCGTGATTATCGTATCGGCCAAAGACTCGCTGGGCGATAAAGTGAAAGGATTGGAGATAGGTGCGGACGACTACCTTGCCAAGCCTTTCCACCTGCCCGAACTCAGCATGCGCATCTACGCCATCATCCGCCGCAAGGAATTCTCGGCAAACAATGTACTGGAAAGCAATGGTGTCCGGATCGACTTGCTAAACAAGTCGGCTGTAGCGAATGAAATGCCGATAGAACTTACCAAGTCGGAATATGAGCTGCTGTTGTTTTTTATCGGCAATAAAGACCGTGTCATCTCGAAGAGCGCCATGGCGGAACATCTCAGCGGAGAGATGGCAGACATGATGGACAATCACGATTTTGTCTATACACACATCAAGAACCTGAAAGCGAAACTCGCTGTTGCGGGATGTAAGGACTGTATCAGGAATGTGTATGGAACGGGCTATAAATGGACGGAACTATGAAAAAGAAAAGTCTGATGTACAAATCGCTCACGCAATTCATTGTCTGCGTGGCAATACTCCTGCTGTTGGCAACCCCTCTGTTCTATTGGCTGACCAAGAGCTTCTATGTCGAGGACATGATAGATATTATCGAAGCCGTACAGCAAGGGAAACCGGTTCCGGCCCTCGACCTCGAAGAGGATATCCTGCATGGTATCATGATCCAGTTTGCACTTATCGTTACCGTATTGGGCGTGGCTATCGTGCTGACGATGCGCTTCATCTCTGGTCGGCTATGGCAACCGTTCGACAAGACACTGGAGGCGATAGAACATTTCAAGCTGGAAAACGGAGTATGTCCACAATTAGCGGAAAGCGACACCAAAGAATTTGCAAGACTGAATACCACCCTGCAAAGGCTGATGACAGACAGTCTTCACAGCTACCGGTTACAGAAAGAGTTTACGGAAAACGCCTCGCATGAGCTGCAAACCCCGTTAGCCGTATTCCAAAGCAAGCTCGACCTGTTACTGCAACAACCGGAGCTGACCGAACGGCAGGCTGCCGTCATACAGGATTTATACCAGATGAACAACCGTTTGTCGCGTCTGAACCGCAATCTGCTCCTGCTGGCTAAGATGGAGAACAACCAGTTCAGCCGCACGGAGTCCGTCGATGTCGTAACGGTGATAAAAGAACTTCAGCCCTATCTCGAAAGCCTTTCCGGCGAATTGGTCTTGAAGCAAAACTTTTCAGCGGACTCTTTGCCGATAAAGGCCAACCGTTCCTTGTTGGAAGGTATGGTAAACAATCTCGTCGTGAATGCCGTGCGCCACAATAAAACCGGCGGGGAAATAACCGTATCCTTGTCGGACGACCGACTGACAATATCCAATACGTCCGACGACGCGGCGCTGGATGCCGACCAGATATTCAACCGTTTCTATCGCCCGTCGGAAAAAACGACAGGCAACGGTCTCGGACTCTCCATCGTCAAGGCCGTATGCGATTATCACGGCTGGAAGATTTCATACGCCTATACTGATGGAAAACATGAGTTTACGGTGATATTTCTGTAAATCTTCAAACTTTCCCCAAAGTCACCCGGTATCTTTGCTGCCATAAATCAAAAAGATGATGGCAGCATGAAAAAAATAGCACTATGTATCGTCAGTATTTACAGTTTTGCCCTCTTGTCGGCCCAAAATCCGACAGATAGCCTGAACACAGAAAGGAGTGATAGTTTACCTATCCATGTGACAAATAGTTTCAGCAAAAGACTTGATAGGTTCTCGTCCTCCCGGTTTTATCAAATGACATATATTGGCGTTCCGCTGGTTCTCGGTGGTCTGATTGTAAAAAGTGAGGACGACCATTTCCGGAGCCTGCGCAATGATTATCTACCCCGGTTCAGCCGCCATGCGGACGATTATATGCAGTATGCCCCTGCCGTGATAATGCTCGGTATGAAAGCGGCCGGTGTGCAAAGCCGCAGCTCATGGGGAAGGATGATTGCCTCCGATGCTTTTTCCGCCATCCTTATGGGAAGTGTGGTGAACACGCTGAAACGCACAACCAATGTCGAGCGTCCGGACGGTTCCAACCACCATTCCTTTCCTTCCGGACATACCGCCACGGCATTTATGACCGCCACCATGTTTAATAAGGAGTACGGACATAAAAGCCCGTGGATCGGTGTCGGGGCATATGGCATGGCTACCGCTACGGGGGTGATGCGGATGGCAAACAACAAGCATTGGTTGAGCGATGTGCTGACCGGCGCAGGCATAGGCATCCTTTCGACAGAGATCGGTTATTACCTTGCAGATCTGATATTCAAAGACAAAGGAATAAACCGATTTACAAATGAAAATACATTCAATCGAATGGACAAACCATCTTTTCTCAGTTTGTACCTCGGGCTGAATGTTCCGTTAAGCGGTTATGATATTGACGAACAAACAGAATTTAGGACTTCGTCAGGGAGTGCAGCCGGCATTGAGGGCGCATATTTTTTTAATCCATACGTAGGATTGGGCGGACGTTTTACGGTTTCAAATACTTCGATAATAGTTAATAATGACCAGGCAGAAAGCAACTCTTTTGATATAATGTCTTTATGCGGTGGAGCTTACTTTTCTTATCCTTTATCATCACGTTGGTTAGTGGGTAGCAAACTTTTGGGTGGTTATGTGCATTATCCGCAATTAAAACTGACCGATCGATTTGTCCCTGCAAGAAATGGCTTTTGTATAGGAAGCGGAGTCTCTTTGACATTCAAAGCAAAAGAACATTATGGAGTCAAATTTTTCCTTGACTATAATTTACTCTCACCACATAACAAAAACAGTAATGAACATATGAATATGCTTGCTTTAGGGTCCTCGTTTATGATTACATTATAATTATTGCATTATACAATAGATTATTAAGATGAAATTATTGCTACAACACAGGATACTTTTTGGTTACATCATATTGATAGCAGTCATTGGAAGTATGGCTGCTATCATGATATATGAGCGTACACAATTAGAAACTTTAGAGAAGAAAACGGTGGAGATCCAACAGATTCAGCGTGATATAAATACCGCCCATCGCCGGATTACCACACTATCCACATACGGTGAGTCAGTCATCGCATGGACTATGGATGACTACGAAAAGTACAAGGCATACCGTCTTCGTGTGGACAGCCTACTTCAACGTTTGAAGTCCCCTTGCAGGGAATTTGTCCGTTCTGAACAGTTGGACACGCTCTGTCTATTATTGAAGCAGAAGGAGGAACACCTGTATGGCATCATGCAGGCGGTACACCGTCAGGACGAGGCGGACAGCCTACTTCTCAACAGCCTGCCCTCCGTAACCCGGCAGGCTACACGCACACAAACTGTCACACGCAAGAAAAAAGGTCTTGCCGGACTGTTCGGCAAAAAGGAGACCGTACAAATGCCGGCATCCCCCAATGCCCTGCACAGCCTGAACGAGCGGCTGATTTCCATGCAACAGGAACGGCAGGAAGACCTCGACGATTACACGGACAGCCTGCGCATACGGAACAAGGAACTGAACGGCAGGCTGTACACCTTGATTACCGCTCTTGACGAACAGACGGAAAAGGCGTTCCAACAGAAGCAAGAAGAGCTCCAATCCTCCTACGAACGCTCCGTTATGACCGTTACAGGACTTGTCGTGTCAGCTATTCTCCTGCTTGTCTTCTCCTACCTGAAAATACACCGGGACATCAAGGAGAAAGCAGCCAATAGGAAAGAACTGGAAGAACATGTGGTAAAATTGCAGCAATCGGTCAAGGCGAACGAGGAGCTTATCTCCAACCGTCACAGGATCATGCAGACCATCACACATGAGCTGCGCACACCGCTGTCCGTCATTATCGGTTATGCGGAGATGGCAGTGAATGAAACGGACACCGGCATATCCCAGGATTATGCCCGGAAAGCCCTTCTGACCTCCCACCGCATGGTTTCCATGTTGGGCACGATGCTCGGTTATTTCCGTCTTGACAATGGCAAGGAACAGGCAAATTCCGTCCCGTTCTCCCTGCGGAGCGTATCTGATACCTTGCAAGCCGAGTTTACGCCGCTTGCCGGTAATAAAGGTCTCAAACTGTCCGTAGAATCCGAAAAGGACGAGGTGCTTTTCGGTGACAGGGAACGGCTCATGCAGGTTGGCGACAACCTGCTCTCAAATGCGGTCAAGTTCACCGAGACGGGCAGTGTCACCTTGAAAATGCACTATGGGGATGGAAAACTGTATCTTATTGTGGAAGATACCGGCAGCGGAATGAACAGCGAGGAGCAGGCACGCATATTCAATGCCTTCGAGCAGTTGCCGAACGCCGCCTCACAGGACGGTTTCGGTCTCGGACTATCCATCGTGCAGCGTATCGTCAATATGCTCCGGGGTACAGTCGCCGTGGAAAGCATCAAAGGAAAAGGCACGCGTTTCACAGTGGTGCTTCCAATGAGCACTGCGGACAATATACCGGAGCAGATTGCCAAAACAATGCCGATTTATTATTCCGAAGTGTCTTTCTCGGTGATAGCCCTTGACGACAACGAATCCCTGCTTTCCATGATGAAGGAAATGTTTGCAAGGAACGGTGTCCGCTGCGATACAGTAAGCAACGTCAGTGACCTAATGGAATACATACGTAGCCGTGATTATGACCTGTTGATAACCGACCTGAAAATGCCGGAGACAAGCGGCTATAAGGTACTGGAACTGTTACGCTCGTCCAATGTGGGCAACTCAAAGGATATGCCGGTGGTCGTGGCTACCGCTTCAACGGGCTACGGCAAGGAAGAACTCACCGGCATGGGATTCTCCGGAGTCCTTCTCAAGCCATTCTCCATGCAGGAACTTATGGAGACATGTGCAGGTTGTATCATTACACGTGCGGAAGCCGTAAAGCCGGATTTTTCCACACTGCTTTCTTGTGGAAACGAAAGCGTCCTGCTTGACAGGCTGGCAGAATCCACAATGGAAGAAATGCAGGCTGTAAGAGAAGCCGCAGAACGGAAAGATACGGAAGCCTTACGCCATTGGATACACCACCTGAGAAGCTCATGGATGGTGCTGCGCACGGAAGCACCCCTGCATAAATTGCAGGCTCTGCTGGCAGAAAGTGGCCCCGACGAGAAGAAGATACACGAAGCCGTCATGGGAATACTTGAAACGGGAGACAATATCATACGGCTGGCAAAGGAAGAAAGGAGGAAGTACGATGGGCAGGATAATCGTGGTTGAGGACAATCCCGTGTACAGCACCTATGTGTGTACCCTTCTGGAGAAAAACGGGTTTCATACCCGCAGTGCCGGCAGTCTGTCTTCTGCAAGGAAGCTACTGGCAGGCTGTGAGGAAGACGACATAATCCTTGCCGACCTGCGCCTGCCCGACGGCGAGAGTATCGGACTGTTGCGCCAAATGCGGGATGCGGGCATGGGACAGCCGTTCATTGTCATGACCGATTACGCCGAAGTGCATACGGCGGTGGAGAGCATGAAGCTCGGATCGGCGGATTACCTGCCCAAGATACTGGTGGAGGACAAGCTTCTGCCGCTCATACGCTCCTTGTTCCAAGAGCAGGAACGGAAGAAAGATGTCCGGACACCTGTCTTCAAACGGGAAGGAACGGCCTTCCAGAGCATCAAGAAGAGCATCCGTATGGTAGCCCCGACACGTATAGGCGTGCTGATATTGGGTGAAAACGGCACGGGCAAGGAGCATCTTGCCCGGATGGTACATGATTACAGCCGGGTGAAAGACAAGCCGTTCATTCCGGTGGACTGCGGCACACTCTCCCCCGAACAGGCCAAGTCGGACTTGTTCGGGCATGTGAAGGGCGCGTTTACGGGAGCCGTTTCCGACAAGGACGGGTATTTCAGGGAAGCCGACGGCGGCACGCTGTTCCTTGACGAGATAGGCAACCTCTCTTTGGAAACACAGCAGATGCTGTTGCGTGCCATCCAGGAGCACAGTTTCCGCCCTATGGGTGCAAGCAGTGACCGTACCGCCAATGTCAGGATTGTAGCCGCCACCAACGAGGACCTGCACAAAGCCGTGTCGGAACGCCGTTTCCGGCAGGATTTACTGTACCGTCTGCAGGAGTTTGAGATAACCGTCCCTCCTCTGCGCGAGTGCAGGGAAGACATCCTGCCACTTGCTGAGTTCTTCAGGGAACAGGGCAACCGTGAGCTTGAAAAGGATATAACCGGCTTTGACGCTTCCGCACGGCAAGCACTGCTGGCTTATCCGTGGCCGGGTAATGTCCGCGAACTGAAACAGAAGATACAGGCTGCCGTCCTGCGTACGGAAGGGAACACGATAACCGCAGACCATCTTCAATTATTCAACGGGAAATCTCTCCCGGACGGCAACGGCTTCGAGTTAAGGAGCGATAGTGAGGAGAAGGAACGTATCCGGCGTGCCCTTGAACAGACAAACGGAAACAAGAAGGATGCCGCCCGGTTATTGGGTATAGGCAGGACCACCTTATATAATAAGATGAAAGATTATGGACTGAAAGACAACGGGAAAGAGTAAAAACAGAAATAAAGATGGCTGAAAATTCAGGTTATTGATTAACTTTGTAGCCATATTTGAGAATAACAGGCAATTGGGGGACCTTTCGCCTGCTGATATAGACATAAGACCGCAAGGCGTTTCAAGCGAAAATCTGGAAAATTGGAACTACAGAGACGATTGTGTGATGCTTATGCTATGCTTTCGCATAGCGTGCATTCACGTACTCTCTGTAAAGGCTATTCCAGAGCCGTCGCTTGAAAGTAGTGTGTTTGCACGCTACTTTTTTGCCCTGCATATATAAATGAAAGGAAAAGGCTTATGGCAAAAGTCCAGATACTTGCCGTCCTCACGATGGACGGATGTTTATCAGAGTTGGAATCTTCCGGAACTTCTGATACCTACGGAATCGAAGCTATCCGTAAAAAAACTTATTTCAAAGTCACCCCTGAGTATTCCATATCCATGCTGGCAAAATGGCGCGGGCAGGAAGACGGGGTCATCTATCTGGCGGAAGCCACACCCCGGACAGCAGACTTCATCAACGGTATGCTGCGTATGCGGGTGGTGGACGAGATAATCCTCTACACGCTGCCCCAAATAGCCGGAACCGGAAAACATTTCTTCCAGTCCGCCTTACCGCAAGATGAATGGAAGCTCGTGGAGCACAAACTGTATGATGGCGGCGTGGTTTTCACGGTGTACCGGACAGAATGGAAACCTACGGTGTTCATAAAATGAACTCATTCCGTGTTCCTATTTTGGGCACGTGTTCAGAACAGAAACACGGAAATACATGATAAAAACCATCCGAAAAATATTTTATCCGGATTATCCTGCTGATGTTCAGCGGAATATAAGTTCCTATTCTCTTTTTTAGAAGAACGGGCACCCGGTTTGTCCTATGATTACCGTGCGCACACAGACAATCAAGTATATAACCCTAAAAAAGAGAAAGGACATGAACTACCTCATATTAGCGGAAACCGAGTTTTTCGGACTGATAAACGCCGATGCCGAACCCTGTAATCTGAACACGGCTTATGACGACTTCATAAAGGCGATAATTGAACTATGCTGTGGAAGTACTGATATAACCACAACCGTTGTTGCACTGGCATACATGGAAAACGAACTGCAACACCACCGCATATGGCACTCTCCGGCGGACAATGGAGAAATATCCTTATTTGTCCGCAAAGCCCTTGCCTTTGTGAGAAAGATACAGAAGCATCTTGCTACAAGCAATATCCCCCAAGTGCCGCCATTGACATCCATCCCTGAAACGCCCAAAAAAGAAAAAGCATCCGTTCCTGCCCTGCGCTGGACAGGCAACGCCATCGACCTGGTGGAAATGATATACGGCATCCACGAAATGGGCTGCATCAATGACGGTGAAATCCCATTGAAACAGCTTGCCCCGACACTCTATTCTTTCTTCGGCGTGGAAACCAAAGACTGCTACCGTTTCTATACCGACATCAAACGCCGGAAAACCATCAGCCACACGCATTTCCTCGAACAGATGCAGGCAAGGTTGAACGAGCGGATACGGCGTGACGAGGAAGCGGAGCTGAACCGACGATAAATTCTGTTCATAGCATACGTTTTTAATTGTTCGGATAAGGGGCCGCGTGATGCAGCTCCTTATCCTTTTATTTTATATCACTTCCTGAAAGTATGATGCAATACTGTTTTATTATCAGATACCTTTCATGAGATCCGTCAAAAACACTATTTTTGTATCCGGATAAAGGATTGAGACCTTCTGTCAGACAAGGCAAAAGAAATATGGCGAAAAAAAAGAAGAAGAAACATCACGGTCACTATTGCAGGATATGCGGCAATTACCTTCCCAATGAGAAATTCACGGGCAAGGGGCACGCACGGCATATCTGCAGGTCCTGCCAATCCCTGCCCCAAGAGGTGCAGGCGGATATGAGGCGGTGCAACGAGGTGGAACACGCTGCGTTCAAATACCCCATGTCACGCCAGGACTGGGAACTGCTGGAAAAGTACGCCCAAAAATACAAGGATATGGAGTCCGGCAGGTTCGCGCAGGACATGCTGGATATGAAACGGGGCAATTATGAAACGGAGGAAGAAACGGAAGAGGATGCCCCGCTTGATGAAATTTATGAAGAGGAAAAGATACCTTTTGCCGATTTGGAGGATGATATACGTTATGAACTGGAAGAACTGCTGGCGGACAACATCAACGAGTTCATGATACATAAGGACTACATTCCCGAAGGCAAGGATTTGAAAGAAATCAAGGAATGGGTAATCAAGGAAGCCCATGATGCCTTTTTTATACAGGTAGTTCCCGATACCACTTACAATAATCTGGTGGATGAAATCATCCGCAGGCTTGTGAAGGAATGGGAAGAGGACGGCATGGAAATAAAAAAGAAAAATACCACATTATAATAAATAAGGTAAAGCAACAGCCCCGAAACCGATATTGAAACGGCTTCGGGGTTGTTCCTGTCAGTAGGGCAAATGATTCAAGCCGTTACTTCGTCTGCAACAGATGCTTCAGGTTATCGTCATTCGCGATGCGTTCCAGTTCATCCCTGACAATCTGTTTCACATCCTCCTTGATACAGTTGTAATTCTCCTGCACGCGCTCTTTCATGCGGTCTATGCCGTCCTCGTCGGTAAAATCCGTAATGACGGGTATCGGTTTATACTCCTTCTCTTCCCGTTTTACTTTTTCGGCATCCACGACAATCTCACAATGAAAAATCTTCTGTTCGATACGCTCGTCGAACGTATCTGCCACGGAGCCCACAAACATCCCCTGCGTCAGGGATGAAATCTTGCTCGGCGGGATAAGCGCGTCCATCTGCGTATTGATGGAGGTGGAGACATCCTGCCGGTTAATGGAGATTGACTGCCGCTTCTGCAAAACCTTTCCGAAGCGTTCGGAAAGTGTCTTGGCTGTTTCTCCGACGACCTGCCCGGAGAAGATATTACCGACAGTATTCATCACCACGCGCGCCTCCTTGTCACCGTAGTCGCGTACCAACTGGCTGAAATCCTGAAAACCCAGAAGCACGGCCACCTTGTTGCTTCGTGCGGTGGCGATAAGGTTGTCCAGCCCCTTGAAATATATCGTCGGCAGCTCGTCAATGATAATCGAGGATTTGAGTTTTCCTTTCTTATTGACGAGTTTGACGATACGCGAATTATACAGGCCAAGGGCCGCACCGTAAATATTCTGCCGGTCGGGATTATTGCCGACACAGAGTATCTTGGGCTCTTCCGGGTTATTGATGTCCAATGTAAACTCGCTGTCCGACATCACCCAGTAGAGCTGCGGTGAAATCATCCTTGAAAGCGGGATTTTGGCAGAGGCTATCTGCCCCTGGAGCTGCTCCGCAGCCCCTCCGAGCCAGGCATCCATGAACGGAGAAAGGTAGTTCTCCAGTTCGGGATAAGAGGATAGAATCGGAAAAATATCCTCATAGCGGCGGTTCAAAAACTCGATGGCATGGGGGAATGTGCAATACTTGCCGTTCTGAAATATTTTAAGATACCAAATGATTGCAGCAAAGAGGATTATAGGTGACTCCACAAAGAAGTCCCCCTGTTTTTGCACCCACGTTTTATTCAAATTTAACATTATCGTGTACGCACTTTCGTAAGCATCCGTAATGTCCTCCATGAAATCGGGATGGATGGGATTACAGCGGTGTGAGCGTCGCGGGTCATCGAAGTTGATGACATAGAACTTCGGTTTCACCTTGTATCCTTCCGTATGGTTCATCAGGTGGTTGTAGGCGATTGTGGACAAGTCGCTGAATTTGAAGTCATAGAGATACATCGAGTAGCCCTTCTCTATCTGTTGCTTGATATAGGAATTGACCACCGCGAAAGACTTTCCGCTGCCCGGCGTTCCCAACACGATGGACGCACGCTGCGGTAAAAGGATGTTGATCCAGCCGTTGTTCCACTTCTTCTTATAATAGAAACGTGTGGGCAGGTTCACGGAGTATTCGTTGGTCAGGAGCCGTGTCTCCTGCATGAACGACTCGTTCTCGTTGTTGAAAACATCCTCCATAAGGTTATGTTTCAAAAGACGGCTCATCCAGAGTCCGCCCATCAGCAGGCAGACATAGCCGCCACCGACGGTAAGGATATACAAAGCCGTGACCGCCTCAATCGGTAGCGGCAAAGCCAATATCCACCAGTTAAGGAAAAACAGCACAAAAGCGGCGGCAAGCACCGTCCAGATTTTCCCCCATGTAATTTTCTCACCCTTTACACCTTTCGTGCCCAGGCAGGAAAGGGCCAGCAGGATGACAGCGAACACCTTCGTGTAAAGGATGGAGTGGAACAGTCCCGCCGTGCGGTTGAAGTTCATCAGTATCCTGTCCACCACACCGATGTCCACTCCCCACAACCGGACCGCCTCATAGCAGTACCAGTACACGTTCATCACTACCAATATAATACTCACGGCACGCAGAAAATCCATGATTTTCGCCAATGCCCTCAAATCGTCTTCCTGTGACATAAATTGAATCTGTTTTAATGTTGATACTTAATCTGATTACATACCCAAGCCCTTGCGCTTCTTCTTTTTCCTGCGCCGCATCGCCCGGATAAACGCCTCTTCCTCGGCATCCACAGCCGGACCTTCAGGCATAAGCAAGCCGAGTCCATCGGCATGTCCCTCGCTCTCGGATACAGACTGCTTCCGTGTATCTTCCACGTCCTCCACCGGAACGGAAAGCTGCACCGGAGGCTGTCCGGCATACGGCAGTGTGAAATGCTCCTGCAAGGCGTTGGCGGAGAGTTCCTTCCCCATACGGGAGCCGTTCAGGACGCATCCTGTACGGTGGTCGATGAAAGTAGCACCGTAGATACGCCCGTCCTCCGTATAGCGAAAAACCGTGTCAATGCCTTTGGCTTTCAAGTCCGCGATGAACTTCTCCTTGTGGTATGTTTTTTCCAAAGCGGCAAGTACCGTGCGCTTGGTCATACCGGCAAGTTTCCTGTCCTTGATTTCCTGCCTGGAACGTGAGAACTTCCTCTGTACGGCTTCATAGCCGACGGACTTGCCGTATAGCGAGGACTTGAACGGATTGCCGGCCTTGTTCCCGGACTCATCCGTCACCGAATAGACCAGCCCGTTGTACTCCCGTCCGCGAACGCTACCCCGTACCTCCTCCACCGTTATGCCATATAAAGAAAGGAGGGCACGGTATTCACCCATCATCTGGAAACGGTATTTCCTGTTCACTTCCTTGACGACGTTGCCCACCTGCTTCTTCATATCCCCTGCGGACACGTCCACTCTGTGGAGCGGATTGTCCAACCGGGCATTCCTGCGCTCCGCAGGATGAAGTCCGTACTTTTCTTCCAGCTCCTTGCGGATGCGCTCACTCCTGCGATAGAGATAGTCCTGATTGAGCCGCCTGCCGGTTTCATCCACATTGACCGTGACGATATGGACATGGTGCCGGTCTATGTCCTCGTGCTTGTAAATCATGTACGGCTGCTCTCCGTAGCCGAGCTTTTCCAGATACTCCCTCGCGATGTCCTGCAATTCCGTATCGGTCAGCACGTCGTCGGGATGCGGGTTGAGGGAGATGTGCATCACCGGTTTCTCCACCCTCGTATGCGCAGGCATATAAGCCATGAAATCGTCCATCGCACGGTTTATATCCACCGTCCCCGTGCCGTCATTGTAGATTTTGTTGGTGGCAAGGAGCTTTCCCTGCTCCTTGTTGATCTTCTCCCCGTTGTAGGCGAGTGCGCCGTACAGCGACTTCCCTACACTGATTTTTGCGACCATTGCGCCTCCATCTTTCTTGAAAGTTCCACAATCTCGCGGCTCAACCTTACCAGCTCGATGGTCTGCCGCTCCAGTTTATAGAGCAACGCCATCGCCTTCTTCTCGGAGAAATGGCAGCGCAATTCCTTCACGACCTGGTTGTAGTTCGTGCCTATCGCACGGAACTGCGCATGAAAATCGGACAGCCTGGTGTAGTAGTCCACCAGTGTCTTGTCCACAGTCAGCACCTTGAACGGCTTGCCGAAGAAGTGTACCTTAATGAAAACCGACCTGGCGTAAACGCCCGACTTCTCGAACATGGAGAGGAAACGGTTGTGTTCCTCCTCGTTGAAACGGACGGTGTAGCGGAACACCGCCGGATCAGGTTTGGGATTTCTCCCGGTCTTGTTTCTTTTTTCCTGCATATAAATTTAGGATTTAGCGGTTGCACGGCATAAGCCCCGCTTTGGGGACACATACACCGTAGGTTCATCAGGCTTCCCGACTTCGGAGAGGAAGCCAGCCCCCTGCAAGGGCAAGTGCTTTTCAAGATGCTCAAAATGTTTTGAGCGGCTGAAAAGACATCTTGCTATGTTCTTGTGAACATAAAAATCCGTCGGGGACGGATTGGAGGAATACCTGAATGACCCACGGCTGCGCCCCATGCGGATAGCCCTGCCGTTCGGGTGCAAAGTTAGGGGGATAAGACGGTGTAATACAGAGTATTTAACCGGACAATGCCTACCAACCGACGCCACAAGCTGCCACTTCGTTTGGAAGTGATACAAGTGCGGAAAAATCATTGTTTATTTGCAGCGTGATTGGTTGAAAGACCTGTCTGCCGCATGGTCCGGAAGCCGGTTTGAGGTCTTATTGACAAGAATACCGGTAAGTCGGCAGGTTGATAAGTTGATAAGTTGATAAGTCGGCAAGTCGATAAGTTGGCTGACCGGTCAGCAGACAAACTGGCGTGACGGTGAACAGACCGGCAAGTATGCAAACAGGCAAACCGGATGCACATCCGACCTGAGAGCAAACTGTCCGGAAGGCTATCTGTCCGACCTGCGGCAGTGTCTTACGGTCAATCAACCGGTCACAAAGTAAACCTATTGTATCACTTCATTAAAAAAACGAGAAATGAAAAAAGAAACATTGCTTGTGGCTTTCTCCACCCAGAAAGGGGGAGCGGGCAAAACGACGCTCACGGTATTGATGGCAAGCTATCTCTACTATGTGAAAGGAATGGATGTCGCCGTTATCGACTGCGATTATCCGCAGTACAGCATCAAGGACATGAGGGAGCGTGACATGAGGAACATCGAGCGTAATCCCCATTTGCGCAAGACTGCTTTCGAGCAGTTCGCACGGCTGAAGAAGAAGATGTATCCCATTGTGGAGAGCCGTCCGGAAAAGGCAGTCGAAAAGGCCAAGGATTTCCTGGCGATGGAGACACCGCCGGATATTATCTTCTTCGACCTGCCGGGAACCGTGAACAATTCCGACGTCATCAATACGGTGGCGACGATGGACTATGTATTCTGTCCCATCATGGCGGACCGGATAGTGGCGGAAAGCTCGCTCAATTTCGCCACAGTCGTGAACGACACGCTTCTTAGTACGGGGCGTTCCAACATCAAGGGATTGTACCTGTTGTGGAACATGGTGGACGGACGGGAGAAGACCAACCTTTATGACCGCTATGAGAAGGTTGCCGGGGAACTCGGTCTGAACGTAATGAAAACCTTCCTTCCCGACAGCAAGCGTTTCCGCAGGGAAAGTGCGGAGGACGGGGAACGCTCCGTGTTCCGTTCCACCGTCATGCCGCCTGACAGGAGCCTGATAAGGGGCAGTAATATCGAGAGGCTGGCGAATGAGATGTTGGAACTTATAAACGCATAGGAATGGCTAAGAATCTTGATGTGCAAATCGACTCGGCGGACTTCCTCGACAGCATACGTCCGGAACTGCCCACGACCACCCCCGAAACGCGCTCTCTGAGAAAAGCGGCTGTAGAGCCGGAGGCCACGGCAGAGAGAAGAAAGGCATCACGGAGTGACAGCCGCAAAAAGGTCGTGGCGAAAACAGTATCCGTAATTCCGCCCATCGAAAGCGAGGACGACTATCTCGACCTGTTCATCCAGGGAGCGGAGACGGCAGCCCGTTCGGGCAAAATGGCATATGTGCGCAAGGAGTACCACGAACGTATCATGCGCATTACCCGTGTCATAGGAAAGGACAAGCTGACCTTGTCGGGGTACATTGACCATGTGCTGACCCAGCATTTCCTCCAATGCGAGGACGTGATAAAGAAACTGTATGACAAGAATTATGAAGATATATTTTAACAACATCAAAATTATGAGGATAAAGACAATGAAGAAAAAACAAAAGTCCATGAACCGTTTAAAAGCATACAGCCTATGAATATGACCAATATTCTATTGACCGTATCGGTTGCCTGTAACGTATGGTTCCTGTTCCTGCTTCTGTATGACCGCATCATGGAAACAAGGCTCGTCCGTTTCTTCAAGGACATTGCCGGAGTCTGGAATACCCTCCATGCCGGAGAACGGAAAAAGGAAACGGAACGGACACCCGCACAAGCGGTGGATATTATCGGCAAGAGCCACTTCAAAATGACAATGACCCGGACAATGACTACCATACCGGCGCCACAAGCTGCCACTTCGGAGGAAGGCATTGAGCTGTCTGAGGAAGACGCTACTTTTGACGACGGAAACAGCAAGACGGAGTCACATCCGGCACAAGTTCCGGAAGAGAAGCTCGACGAGGTATTCTCGAATATTCCTCCGTCGGAAATGAAATACGGAGAGGACGAACCGGAAGAAGAGACACCGGACAGGCGGCAAGCGTCAGGATTCAGCTTTGATGAAATCGGTGATGCGGTCAGCATAGCCGGTAAGGAGAAGCCGACCGATGAGGAAAAACACCGGGCAGGAAAAGTGTTCTCCGGTCTGGAAGGAACGGAACTGCTCGACAAGATGAGCCAGTCCGTCAAGATGAAAGTTTCCGGATTCATAGACCTCTATCTCTACGACCAGCCCGTGCCGGTAGTGAAGGAGGTAAGGATGAAAGCGGAATTTATAATTCCGGAAAAGTTGGAAGATTTCAATATCCGGGATTTCGTGTAATGGGAATAATAGAATGCAACAACAATGGAAAAAAAGAAATGACGACAGACAGACCGGGACGATGGTACAAGGTACCGCCCAGCCGGAACGGACACTCCCAAGTCCGTGGAAACAAACGGGAGCCACTGAATCCAAGAATTAAAACAGTATCAACCGCCCGAAAAGGACCATCCACCCTTTGACGGCACAAAACAAGAGTTATTTATGAACAAGAACAAGAAACAGAAATTCTTTCTTTCGGCAGCGTTACTTATCGCTGCAACCGCATCCGCACTTGCCCAGGACAACGGGCTTGCAGGCATCAACGAAGCCACTCAAATGGTGAGTAGCTATTTTGATCCGGGGACGAAATTAATTTACGCCATCGGCGCTGTGGTCGGGCTAATCGGAGGCGTAAAGGTGTATGGAAAATTCTCATCGGGCGACCCCGATACGTCGAAGACGGCGGCATCGTGGTTCGGGGCGTGTATCTTCCTTATCGTGGCGGCAACGATTCTCCGTTCGTTCTTCCTTTAATATAATTAATGTATGGCCGGATACCCCATCAACAAGGGTATCGGTCGTCCGGTCGAGTTCAAGGGACTCAAGGCACAGTACCTGTTCATCTTCGCGGGTGGACTGCTGGCCCTCTTTGTCCTGTTCGTCATCCTCTACATGGTCGGCATCGACCAGTGGATATGTATCGGCTTCGGCGCGGTATCATCCTCCATCCTCGTATGGCAGACCTTCGCGCTGAACGCCCGGTACGGCGAACACGGGCTTATGAAGCTGGGGGCAGCAAAGAACCACCCCCGGTACCTGAGCAACCGGCGACGGATCACCCGACTATTCAGCAAACGAAAAAAGAAAGAATGACAATGAGAAATACATCCAAGATTACGACACTGGAAAACAAGTTTCCGTTATGGGCGGTGGAGCACGGCTGCATCATATCGAAGGATGCCGACATCACGGTCGCCTTCGAGGTGGAGCTGCCGGAGCTGTACACCGTGACAAACGCGGAATACGAGGCGATACACGGCTGCTGGTGCAAGGCCGTCAGGGTACTGCCGGACTTCTCCGTCGTGCACAAGCAGGACTGGTTCGTCCGCGAGACCTACAAGCCCGAACTGCAAAAGGAGGGCATGAGTTTTTTGAGCCGTTCCTTTGAGCGCCACTTCAACGAGCGTCCGTACCTGAAGCACACCTGCTACCTCTATCTGACCAAGACAACGAAGGAGCGCAGCCGTATGCAGAGCAACTTCAGCACGCTGTGCCGGGGAAACATCATCCCCAAGGAACTGGACAGGGAAACCGCCGAAAAGTTCATGGAAGCCACGGAGCAGTTCGCCCGTATCATGAACGACAGCGGATTTGTCAGGCTGCGCCGGCTCTCCACGGACGAGATTACCGGCACGGACGGCAAGGCGGGAGTGATAGAGCGTTACTTCTCCCTCATGCCCGAAGGGAATGCCACGTTGCAGGACATCGGGCTTTCGGCAAGGGAGATGCGCATCGGTGACAATTATTTATGCCTGCACACCCTTTCCGATGTGGAGGACCTGCCGGGCAAGGTGGCTACCGACACCCGTTATGAGCGCCTCTCCACAGACCGGAGCGACTGCCGCCTCTCGTTCGCAAGTCCTGTCGGGCTGCTGCTGCCCTGCAACCACATCTACAACCAGTATGTGATGATAGACAACAGCGATGAGAACTTGCAGCGTTTCGAGAAGGACGCCCGCAATATGCAGTCGCTCTCGCGGTACAGCCGGAGCAACAGCATCAACAGGGAGTGGATTGACCAATACCTGAACGAGGCCCATTCCTACGGGCTGACTTCGGTAAGGGCGCACTTCAACGTGATGGCGTGGAGCGATGACGCGGAGGAGCTGAAACGCATCAAGAACGACGTGGGCAGCCAGCTGGCAAGCATGGGGTGTATGCCCAGGCACAACACCATCGACTGCCCCACGCTCTATTGGGCGGCGATACCCGGCAATGCGGCGGACTTCCCGGCGGAGGAGAGTTTCTACACCTTCACCGAGCAGGCGGTGTGCCTCTTCACGGAAGAGACCAACTACCGCAGCTCGCTGTCGCCTTTCGGCATCAAGATGGTGGACCGGCTCACGGGAAAGCCCCTGCACCTGGACATCTCCGACCTGCCCATGAAGCGCGGCATCACGACCAACCGCAACAAATTCGTGCTGGGGCCTTCGGGCAGCGGGAAGTCCTTCTTCATGAACCACCTCGTGCGCCAGTATTACGAGCAGGGTACGCACGTGGTGCTGGTGGACACGGGAAACTCCTACCAGGGACTGTGCGAAATGATACGCCGCAAGACGCATGGCGAGGACGGGGTGTATTTCACCTATACCGAGGAAAAGCCCATCTCGTTCAATCCGTTCTACACCGACGACTACGTGTTCGACGTGGAGAAGAAGGACAGCATCAAGACCCTGCTGCTCACGCTTTGGAAAAGCGAGGACGACAAGGTGACGAAGACCGAAAGCGGCGAGCTGGGCAGTGCCGTGAGTGCCTATATCGAGCGTATCAGGGCAGACCGGAGCATCGTACCGTCATTCAATACTTTCTACGAGTATATGCGTGACGACTACCGCAGGGAACTCGCCGAACGTGAAATCAAGGTGGGCAAAGACGACTTCAACATCGACAATATGCTCACCACCATGCGGCAGTATTACCGGGGCGGACGCTATGACTTCCTGCTGAACTCGAAGGAGAACATCGATTTGCTCGGCAAGCGTTTCATCGTCTTTGAGATTGATTCCATCCGTGATAACAAGGAACTGTTTCCGGTAGTGACCATCATCATCATGGAAGCATTCATCAACAAGATGCGGCGGCTCAAAGGCGTCAGGAAACAGCTTATCGTGGAAGAGGCTTGGAAGGCCCTTTCCTCGGCGAACATGGCTGAGTACCTGCGCTATATGTACAAGACAGTCCGCAAGTATTTCGGTGAGGCAATCGTGGTGACACAGGAGGTGGACGACATTATTTCCTCTCCCGTTGTCAAGGAGAGCATCATCAACAATTCCGATTGCAAGATACTCCTGGACCAAAGGAAATACATGAACAAGTTCGACCAGATACAGGCGTTGCTCGGTCTGACGGAGAAGGAGAAGTCACAGATACTATCCATCAACATGGCGAACAACCCCTCACGACTTTATAAGGAAGTCTGGATAGGTCTGGGCGGGACACAGAGTGCCGTCTATGCCACGGAGGTCAGTGCGGCGGAGTATCTGGCATATACGACGGAAGAGACGGAGAAGATGGAAGTCCGTGCCCTTGCCGAAAAGCTGGGCGGCGACATCGAAGCCGCCATCCGGGAGTTGGCGGAAAAACGTGACAACAAGAATCAATAACCATTTCAATCATCAACAAAAAAAAGAAAAAAAGTATGAGTTTATCCAAAGTGAAAATGCTGCAAGTCAGCAAGTGTCTGATCGGATTGGCAGTCATGGTGCTGCAATCTTGCGAGGTGGCGGACGAACGCCGCGACAAGTTGTGTGGCAACTGGGAGAGCGTGGACGGCAAGCCGGACGTGCTGGTTTACAAGGAAGGCGAAGCCTACAAGGTGACGGTGTTCAAGCGCAGCGGGCTGAGACGCAAGCTGAAACCGGAAACCTACCTCCTGCAGGAGGAGAACGGCAACCTGTTCATGAACACGGGGTTCCGCATCGACGTGTCCTACAATGAGGCCGCCGACGTGCTGACCTTCTCGCCGAACGGTGACTATATAAGAGTAAAGAATTTCGGGCATGGAGAAGATACGGGTATTTGTGATTGACCCCGCATGGCGGCAGCGGAAAGGCGGCTTGCGCAAGTCAAGAGGAAACCAGGGAAGGGAACTTGACTATGTGACGATGGAAGTGCCTGAAATCTTCGGACTGCTCGACAGGGAGATATTCCCGCTTGCGGAAGATGACCATTGCGTATTCATGTGGACGATAGACCGCTTTCTCCTTAAATGCGAGAACGAGATGGAGAAGCGCGGCTACAAGCGTCACTGCCGGATGATATGGAACAAGCTGAACGGGGTTGCCCCTGCATTTACCGTCCGGTATTCACACGAATATCTGATATGGTTCTACCGGAAGAGGCTGCCGCCCATAGCCGGGGAACAGCGGGGAAAGTTCATGACCGTATTTGCAGAACGGAGCAGGCAGCACAGCCGGAAACCGGATTTCTGTTACCGCATGATAGATGCCTTGTATCCCTCCTGTGGGAAAATGGATGTGTTTTCACGGGAACGCAGGCACGGCTGGCGGCAATTCGGAAACCAGACGGATTATTTCAACTGATTTTACCACTAAATCCAAAGTAAGAATGAGAACAAGAATATTGACAGCAATATGCCTCTGCCTGCTCCTTGCGGGTAGGGCAAGCGCGCAGTGGGCGGTGATAGACCCGTCCAACATCGCGCAGAGCATCATCAACAACGGAAAGAACATGGTGCATACGTCCTCCACGGCGACCAACATGATCAACAACTTCAAGGAGACCGTGAAGATTTACGAGCAGGGCAAAAAATACTACGACGCGCTCAAATCCGTGAACAACCTCGTCAAGGACGCCCGCAAGGTGCAGCAGACCATCCTCATGGTGGGGGACATCACGGACATCTACGTGAACAACTTCCAGAAGATGATGCGTGACGAGAACTTCACGGTCGAGGAACTCGGGGCCATCGCCTTCGGCTACACGAAGCTGCTGGAAGAGAGCAACGACGTGCTGACCGAACTGAAGAACGTGGTGAACATCACCACGCTCTCCATGACGGACAAGGAACGTATGGACGTGGTGGAACGCTGCTACTCCAAAATGAGGCGTTACCGTAACCTTGTAGGCTATTATACGAACAAGAACATCTCCGTAAGCTATCTCCGGGCGAAAAAGAAGAACGACCTTGACCGCATCATGGGACTTTACGGTGACGCGAACGAAAGATACTGGTAGCCTATGGATTTCGACAACCTTCACCAGATTCTCCGTTCGCTTTACGGGGAGATGATGCCGCTGTGCGAGGACATGGCGGGTGTGGCGAGAGGCATCGCCGGACTGGGAGCGCTGTTCTACGTGGCTTACCGGGTATGGCAGTCGCTGGCAAGGGCCGAGCCGATAGACGTGCTGCCCATGCTCCGCCCTTTTGCGATAGGACTGTGTATCATGTTCTTCCCCACGGTGGTGCTCGGAACCATCAACAGCATCCTGTCCCCCGTCGTGCAGGGCACGTCGAAGATACTGGAATCGGAGACGATGGACATGGGCGAATACCGGAAGCAGAAGGACAGGCTGGAATACGAGGCGATGGTGCGCAATCCTGAAACCGCCTACCTTGTCAGCAACGAGGAGTTCGACAAGCAGCTGGAGGAACTCGGCTGGTCGCCCGGGGACATGATCACCATGACCGGGATGCACCTTGAACGGACGATGTACGATATGAAGAAGTCCGTGCGCGGCTTTTTCCGTGAGGTGCTGGAACTGATGTTCCAGGCTGCCGCGCTCGTCATCGACACCATACGCACGTTCTTCCTCGTAGTGCTGGCGATACTCGGTCCGATAGCCTTCGCCCTGTCGGTATGGGACGGTTTCCAGAGCACGCTCACGCAGTGGATATGCCGCTACATACAGGTGTACATCTGGCTGCCCGTCTCGGACATGTTCAGCACCGTGCTGGCAAAAATCCAGGTACTGATGCTGCAAAGCGACATCGAACGGATGCAGGCGGACCCGAGCTTCTCGCTCGACTCCAGCGACGGGGTGTATATCGTGTTCATGGCAATCGGCATCATCGGCTATTTCACCATCCCGACGGTGGCGGGCTGGATTATCCAGGCAGGAGGCATGGGCGGCTATAACCGCAACATGAACCAGATGGCAGGACGTGCCGGCGGCTTTGCCGGAAGTGTGGCGGGTGCCACGGCAGGGAATGCGGCGGGACGTGTCGGCAAGCTGCTGAAATAAGAACTTTAAGTATTAACGAATAAGATTGCAATGGAATTCAAGTCATTAAAGAACATCGAGACATCGTTCAGGCAGATACGCCTGTTCGGTATCGTTTTCCTTTCGCTGTGCGCCGTGATAACGGTGTGGAGCGTGTGGAGCTCCTACCGCTTCGCGGAGAGGCAACGGGAGAAAATCTATGTGTTGGACAACGGCAAGTCGCTGATGCTTGCCCTCTCGCAGGATTTGTCACAGAACCGTCCGGCGGAGGCACGGGAACACGTGCGGCGTTTCCATGAACTGTTCTTCACGCTCTCTCCTGAAAAGAGTGCCATCGAGCACAACGTGGGGCGTGCCCTGCTGCTGGCGGACCGGAGCGTGTACAACTACTATTCGGACTTTGCCGAAAAGGGGTATTACAACCGCGTCATAGCCGGGAACATCAACCAGACATTGCGCGTGGACAGTGTGGTGTGCGACTTCAACAGCTACCCGTACCGCTGCATGACCTACGCCACGCAGCGGATTATCCGGCAGAGCAACGTCACGGAGCGCAGCCTCGTGACTACGTGCAGGCTTCTGAACGCCTCACGCTCGGACGACAATCCTAACGGGTTTACCATCGAGGGATTTACCATCATCGAGAACAAGGATTTGCAGACCATCAAACGGTAAAAGGGCATGGGAATGAAGAATATCAGAAAACGGATGTGGGGCGTATTCCGGAAACTCCATGACAGGAGGAAACGGATTATTGGAAAGCTGAAAGGGTATCCGGACGGCTTGCCCCAAAAAACAAGAAGAAGGATAGTATTGTCCATGCTTGCCGTTTTTACGGTACTGGCATTGTACTCCTTCGCAAAAGCCGTCCATGACATCGGCAGAAACGACGGCAGGAAAATGAGAACAGGTCATGCCGGACGGGTGGAACTGCCCGTGAAACCGGAAAGTGACCCTAACATAACACCTTATATATATGGAACAACAGAAGATTGAGACAAAGACAGAGAGCAAGGCGGCTCCCCCAAAGGAGAAGCCGAAGAAGGAACGCACTCCGCTGACCCCGGCAGAACGGCTGAGACGGCAGAAAATGATAGTCCTGCCGGCAATGGTGCTGGTATTCCTCGGCGCGATGTGGCTGATATTCGCCCCGTCCTCCGACAAGGAGAAGCAGCCGGGCATAGGCGGTTACAATACCGAAATCCCCGATGCGGACAAGGAGGACAAGAACATCATCGGTGACAAGGTGAAAGCCTACGCGCAGAAGGAGATGGAGGAACGGCGGGCAAGCCGCAGCCGTTCCATGCAGGAACTCGGCGATATGTTCGACCGTGAAGTGGAAGAAACGGAAGCGGAAACAAAAACAGAGCCGGAACCGGCAAAGGTTTCCACACCGCAGACCATACACTCCTCCGCTGCCGCCTACCGTGACCTGAACACCACGCTCGGCAATTTCTACGAACAGCCTGCCAATGAGGACAAGGAAATGGACGGGCTGCTGGAACGCATCGCATCGCTGGAAACGGCACTGGAAAGCGAAAAAGGCAGGAACTCCGACATGGACGAGGTGGCGCTCATGGAGAAATCCTATGAACTTGCTGCCAAATACATGGGCGGACAGAATAATTCCACAGTGGAAGCCCGTTCCGTCCGGAAAGCCGGAAAGAACAAGGCGATGCCCGTGAAGCAGGTGACTCACCAGGTGGTGTCGGCTCTCGGACAGCCGGTGAGCAACGCCGAGTTTGTGGCGACACATACCACGGAACGCAACTACGGTTTCAACACGGCAGTGGGCGGTACGGCTGTATCGGAGAAGAACACCCTGTCCGCCTGCATCAACGGTGCGCAGAGCGTGACCGACGGGCAGGCAGTGAAATTAAGGCTGCTGGAGCCTATGGCGGTGGCTGACCGGATTATCCCGCGCAATGCGGCACTGGTCGGTGCCGCCAGGATACAGGGTGAGCGGCTCGGCATTACGATCACCTCGCTGGAATACGAAGGCACGGTCATTCCAGTGGAACTCTCGGTGTATGACACGGACGGGCAGCCCGGCATCTTCATCCCGAACTCGATGGAGCTGGATGCCGTCAAGGAAGTAGCCGCCAATATGGGCGGCTCACTGGGCAGCAGCATCAACATCTCCACCGATGCGGGGGCGCAACTCGCCTCCGATCTGGGCAAGGGGCTGATACAGGGCACGAGCCAATATATAGCCAAGAAGATGCGCACCGTGAAAGTACATCTGAAAGCCGGATACAAGGTGATGCTCTATCAGGACGAGAATTAAAATCAGTAACTAACAACATTTATTACCACTAAATCCAAAAGTAAAATGAACATGAAAAAAGTAATCATGATGTTCGCCCTTATGACGGGCACAATCTCTGCCTTCGCGCAGAACGCAGACTCTACTTCGGTAGAAAGTGACAACACGGCACCGGTCCTGACCGGAGAGGTCTATCCGCAGAAGGAAGCGGACGGCGACCTGTACCACGGTCTGACCCGGAAGCTGACCTTTGACCGCATGATACCACCCCACGGTCTGGAGGTGACATACGGCAAGACCGTGCATATCCTTTTCCCTTCGGAAGTGCGCTATGTGGACCTGGGTTCGCCCGACCTGATTGCCGGGAAAGCCGACGGTGCGGAGAACGTCATCCGCGTGAAGGCTACCGCCCGGAACTTCCCCGGTGAAACCAATATGTCCGTAATTACCGAAGACGGCTCGTTCTATACCTTCAATGTGAAATATGCAGATGAGCCGCTGCTTCTGAATGTGGAGATGTGCGACTTCATACATGACGGCGAGGCGGTGAACCGTCCGAACAACGCGCAGGAAATCTATTTACAAGAACTCGGCTCGGAAAGCCCGATGCTGGTACGGCTGATCATGAAGTCCATCCATAAACAGAACAAGCGCGAGGTGAAGCATATCGGCTGCCAGCGTTTCGGCATCCAGTACCTTCTGAAAGGCATCTACACGCACAACGGACTGCTCTATTTCCATACGGAAATCAAGAACCGGAGCAACGTGCCTTTCGATGTGGACTACATCACATGGAAGATTGTCGATAAGAAGGTGGCGAAGCGCACCGCCGTGCAGGAGCAGGTTATCCTGCCGCTGCGTGCGCAGAACTACGCCACCCTCGTGCCGGAGAAGAAAAACGAGCGCACGGTATTCACGATGGCGAAGTTCACCATCCCCGATGACAAGTGCCTTGTGGTGGAGCTGAACGAGAAGAATGGTGGCAGGCACCAGTCCTTCGTGATTGAGAACGAGGACCTGGTACGCGCCAACACCATCAACGAACTTCAGGTACGATAAGCCATGAGAGCGTATATCATTGCATTGGTAGCGTCGCTTGCCCTCTTTGCAGGGCAGGCGCACGCCCAGCGGTGTCTGCCGGGGATGCGGGGCATCGAGGTGAAGGCGAATCTGGCTGACGGTTTCAGACCCGGCGGTAACGACGGCGGGTACAGTTTCGGGGCGGCTCTTTCCACCTATACGAAGAAAGGGAACAAATGGGTGTTCGGCGGCGAATACCTGATGAGGAACAACCCATATAAGGACACCGGGATACCCGTGGCGCAGTTCACGGCGGAGGGCGGCTATTATTTCAAGGTGTTGTCGGATGCACGCAAAATCGTGTTCCTCTATGCCGGTGCTTCGGCTCTTGCCGGATATGAGACGGTGAACTGGGGTGACAGAACGCTGTTCGACGGCTCCACGCTCCGGGACCGGGATGCCTTTGTCTATGGCGGCGCACTCACGCTTGACATGGAGATATATGTGGCGGACCGTATCGCACTGCTGGTGAACCTGCGCGAACGCTGCCTTTGGGGAGGTGATACCAAGAAATTCCATACACAGTGTGGATTGGGACTGAAAATCATATTCGATTGAAATATGATTAGTGAGACTTATAACATGGACTGCATGGATTATATGCGGTCCGTTCCCAAACACTTCTTCGACCTGGCCATTGTCGATCCACCGTATGGCATTGGCAGGAGCAGCATGGGAGAAAAGAAGAAATGGAAATCGTATAATCCTAAGGACTGGGACAACGCGCCGCCTGACCGGAAGTATTTTGAAGAACTTTTCCGCGTTTCCAAAAACCAGGTCATATTCGGAGGAAATTATTTCACGCCACATTTACCTCCAAGCATGGGATGGATTGTTTGGGACAAGGGACAGAAACTGACGATGAGTGACGGTGAACTGATATACACAAGTTTCAGCAGGGCATTGCGCATCGTTACCGTACATCGTACCAAAATATGCAAATATGGCGGTTATCTTCATCCCACGCAAAAGCCGGTGGAACTGTATTACTGGATTCTGTCACGATATGCCAGACCGGGGGATAAAATACTGGATACGCATCTGGGAAGTGGGGCGAGCCGTTTGGCCGCACATGCTCTGGGGCTGGATTTCTGGGGATGCGAAAAGGACAGCGAGTATTTTGAATCACAGGAAAATCGCTTCATGAAGCAGTGTAGGACAAAGCTGGATTTTTCGTAAAAAGAAAATCAGGTTTATAACCAACAGATACCTACGGTATGAGACAGACGGACATTGACATCATGAGGCGGATTCCCCTTGCGGATTTTCTTGCAAGGCTGGGACACAAGCCTGTCAGACGGAGCGGAAACGAATTGTGGTACCTCGCCCCATACCGGGGTGAGCGCACACCCTCTTTCCGCGTGAACGTGGCAAAACATCTCTGGTACGACTTCGGCGTGGGAAAGGGCGGCGACATCTTCACGCTTGCGGGAGAGTTTCTGCAAAGCGACGACTTCATGGTGCAGGCGAGATTCATAGCGGAAGCCGCCAATATGCCGGCTATCGGATTGGAAAAGCCGACGGCCTGTCTGCCGAAACCGGCGGGACCCGCATTTGAAGAAGTGGCAGTTACTCCGTTGCGGTATTCCGTCCTGACGGACTATCTGGTGAAGCGTGGCATACTGGAAGAAACAGCCTTGCGGTATTGCTGCCAGCTCAATTACACGGTGCGCCGGAAACGGTATTTTGCCGTCGGCTTTCCAAACGTGGCAGGCGGCTATGAAGTCCGTAACGGACTGTTCAAGGGATGCGTGCCGCCAAAGGACGTATCGCTGGTAAAGTCCGGTGAATCGCCGTCCGGCGGCTGCAACGTGTTCGAAGGCTTCATGGACTTTCTTTCCGCCGTGGCGCTCAAATGGACGGAGGATGAGGACAGCCTCGTGCTGAACTCGGTTGCCAATGTCGCCAGGAGTTACAAATATCTGGACGGGTACGGGAAGATACGCTGTTACCTTGACCGTGACGAAGCCGGAAGGCGGGTGTTGGAAAGCCTGCGGTCACGTTATGGTGACCGCATCACTGACCGCTCGAATCTTTATGACGGCTGCAAGGACCTCAATGAGTATTTGCAGCGGTCAATCGAAAAAACAATAAACAACCATCTAAAAATCAAATGACAATGAACATACAGAATGACAACAGAAGAAAGAGGACGGACGTCCTCCATGTAATGGCAGCCCTATTGGTGGCTGCAACGGCTTTTATCTTCGCCTCGTGCGACGACGATATGGACATACAGCAGTCCTATCCGTTCACGGTGGAGACCATGCCCGTGCCGAACAAGGTGGCGAAAGGGGAAACGGTGGAAATACGCTGCGAGCTGAAAGCCGAAGGCAGGTATTCGGGAACGCTGTACACCATCCGCTACTTCCAGTTCGAGGGGCAGGGCTCGCTGAAAATGGATAACGGCATCACGTTCCTGCCCAATGACCGTTACCTGCTTGAAAACGAGAAGTTCCGGTTGTACTATACGTCAGAGGGTGAGGACAGGCACGATTTTATCGTCGTGATAGAGGACAACCTGGGCAACTTCCATGAGCTTACATTCGATTTCAATAACAGTGATGGTGGTAGCGGAGATACGGAACATACGGAGAATACAGAAGGAGGTGGCAAGTGACAGACTGCACCAAGTTCCTGTACGGATATTTGCCCACACCTATGGGACATAATATCCTGTTGCTTCTGTTTCTGCTTCCTTTCATCGGAAATGTATCCGCTCAAACGAAGGACAAGGAGAAGGCGGAAAGCATCCGGGACTTGCCACTTTTTGAAAAGGCGGTCAGGTGTACGCGCTATTTCGAGGGGTGGCATTCGGAGAAACATCACCCTTATGTAGGTTGGGGACATCGGCTTCAAAAAGGAGAGGCATATTCTGCACGGACAATGACAAGACGGCAGGCGAATGCGATTTTACGGGAGGATTTGCGGAAGTTCTGCGCCATGTTCCGCAGGTTCGGGGCTGACAGCCTGCTGCTTGGTACACTGGCTTTCAATGTCGGACCGGCGAAGTTGCTGGGCGGCAGGCGCTATCCCAAAAGCAAGCTGATCCAAAAATTGGAAGCGGGCAACCAGGACATTTATCGGGAGTATGTCAGTTTCTGCCACTATAAGGGAAAACGGCACGCCATGCTGCTGAAAAGAAGAAAAACGGAATTTGCATTGCTGTACATACCATAGTCAGCCTGCTGCAAAAAGAAAATCCGGTGAAGTCCCGCTTCATCGGATTTTTTGTACTTGATTATCGAAGATTGGAACTGGGGCTTTTTGCTACTTTTGTGCCGCCTCCTGCTCACCGTCAAAAGTAGCGGGCGGAAGTTTCACCGCCCGTTGTCTTTCTCAAAAGTGTGTGTAAAGTCCTGTCACTTCAGTGAAGATGTCCTCCAACATATCGCAATATACACCTTCATAACCGGCTATGTCCTTTGTCTTACACTCAAATGTCTTTCTGCTGAATGTCTTGCGGTAGAAACGCATATTATAAAGGTCTAATCCTTCATCATAGGTGATGTCAAGGCGGTTGGCGCTTGTCTTGTTCCTGGCAAGGCTCATGCGCAGTCCGTTGCCCATGTTGATGAAGTCACGGCTGCCCGTCATGGTGGCAAAACGTCTGCCGCCTATCTGCTGTAAAATCGTCTGTGCTATCATAATGCTCTGTTTTTTATGGTTTATATATTGGCGGTGTCTGCACCGCCAATACTTTCAAAATTCGATTTTCTCCGCTATGGGAGTATTCCGCTCCAGCCACTCTTTTACACATTCCATGTTGTATTCGCTCGTTATGACTGCCGTATGGCTGTCGGCAGCAGTGAAGCGCGTACTCTCATAGTCATCAATCCACCCTTTTAGGGTATCTGTTCCCCACGCTTCGGCATCGTCAAAGATGCCGTCCAAAGCCTTAATAGGTTCGCTGAATTTGACTATCAGCGTTTGATAAGTTGTGTTCATGCCTTGCCCTCCTTTCTCTGCCGCTTGTTCATCCATTCATCCCGTTTGGCTCTACACTCCTCCAATGTGGGGCAGACACATGTGAATAACTCCCCGTTGCTATGGTGGCGATAATCGTACTGCACGAGCGTGCGTTTACGTCTGCCAATGCCTGATTGGAAACTCTCGTACTTTTCAGTACCTGCCGTCTGGCAGGTACTCACTCCGCCCGTGGTCATTCTTGTTGTCATAATCGTTTATTTTTGAATAAATCTTTCCAAATACTTCTCTTGTATGCCGAGTGCTTCGGCATAGGCACTCAACTGGGCGGCATATCGGGTGCGGTAATAGCTTCTCTCCATTTCGTTCTTGGATAGTCCGATATGTGCCCTTATATCGTTCAAATGCCTTTTGACGATATACTTGTAATAGTGGAGTTTCTTCTTTCTGTCCATATCCTTATATCTTATGTTGTTAAAAATGTACTGACAATATTCTGTTTCTCATCACCATTTCGGGATTGTCCGTATAGCGTTGATGCAGGTAGAAATGATGAGAGCCGAAGCCGTACAGGAAGAACTTGTCAAGTTCGTGTTTATCGGCAAATTCCTTTACGCTTCTTCTCAATTCCTCCTCGCCTTGACAAAAAGTGAGGAGGTTTACAAATTCAAGGAACAGAGTGGGGATTTCATCGTCCCACAAGCAAATCATGCTTTCAATTCTTACTTCCATTTTATTATTGTTTTAGGGTTTATATTATGCTGCTTTTCCCATTCGCTTGCGGATTAGGCTCATGTTGCTGTCCACAAGGCTGATAATACGGTCATGATATTCGGTGTTGGAGTTGCATACTCCACGACTTTGTACCACTCGGAATGTCTTTAACGATACCTCTACCGTTTCAATGCGCACTCCGTCTATGGTAGCCGAAAGGATGAGGGAGTTCTTTTTGAGGTAATAGGAGTTGGACCACACGCAATGGTGCATTGCCGTTCCTTCCTCCGCAAACTCCGCCACACTCTCCAATACACGGATGTTCAGTGTCCCGTCCGTAAAGACGATACCGAAAAATCTGCCTTTGAGTTTGCGGTATTCTTTTTCGTGTTTCTTCGCTTCCTGCCTCCGTTCTTTCAACTGCTCACGCTCCCTCTGTCTGTTGCGTTTCTGCACCAATTTGTCGTGTTCGGCTTTGAGGTCTGAGGGACAGACATACTTCGGGCTGTTCGTGTCCTTGCCGAAATGACGGAGCAGGTCTATCGTATCACGCCACATAGAGCCGTCAGAAATGGTGTAGCCGTTACGAATGCAGATTTTAACGGATGCCCAATACCTTTCCATATCGAAAGAGCGGTTCAGATAGTAACGTAACATCGGGTATTGCCCTGCTTTCATCAGCGTTTCCACTCGGCTGTCGGAAAGGATGGCTTTGAAAAGGTCATACGGTAAAATTCCGCAACATTCCCCCTTGAAGCCGTTGCGCTTCAATTCGGGTATGAAACGCTGTCGGGGATAGGTACATATCGGGGTTATGTCGTATGCCCGATATTCTTGATACTTGCGCACCTCCATATCGCTGCATTCATTCCATAGGTCGTAGTACATGATGGACATTCCACGCAGTCGGGCGATTGTCGTAGTCTTTCCGTTGGGGGCAATCCACCTCTGCACCACTTCAAAGATGGAATACTCGGCTGCTTGTCCTGCCTTGTACCGTGACTTGACGAAGAAGAAGCGTATCACCTGGTATTGCTTGCTGGTGGTGACAATGGAGAAATACTCGTTCTCGCTGAAAACGCTCTTTCGGGTGCGCAACGCTTCCAACTCCATGCCGCAATGGGGGCAGGCGCATCCGCAAATGGTGTCCGCAAGGTCATGGTCACTCTTCCACGAGTGACCGCACTCGGTACAGATATTCGTGCCGTCCGCCCTCTTTATCGCATAGTGGCTGAAACAATGGCGAAAAGCGTATGCCTGCTGTGTGTCTGTCAGTTTGGGCAGTCGTTTGCTCAAACGTGCGACTTCTTTCTGTATGCGTGTTTTCGGTCTCATAATCAAAAATCAAATAAGGTGGGTTGTACATTCGTTTCTTTTTTCGCTGTGGTGGTCGGCTTGTTCCGGCTTTGCAGCCTGCGCAGTTCCTCGTTTTGGTATTGGCGGAGGGCGTTCTGCCGTGCTTCCGCCTTTTCCTCTGCCGTGAGTTCAACCACATGGTTTACCGCAACGTGGCATTGCAGGGGGTTGCCCACCTCTATCTCGTTCTCGTCATAGTAGTGGACGGCTTGACCGTATATCTCACCGTCTGAAAAGCCGTTGCAGCCGCTTTTCTGCACATAGTTCAGAATGTAGGTTACACAATCGTCCATGTTCTTGGCAGGGTTGCGGTAGTTCTTGGCAAAGAGTGCATCTTCCGCTGCACGCTGCTCCAAATACATCTGTATTGTTCTCTTGAAATGGTCTGTTCCTTTCATGTCGTCAAATTTTAGAGGGGTTGTCGTTTAAATGAAGTATGTCGCAGTCCTCCACTTCGGTAGGAAGTCCGAAAAGCGGATAGTGTGAGAAATAGGGATGCGCATTGCCTTCCTCGTCCGTGAAGGGTGAAACAATCTGCACCTGCCAATCGCTTGTCCATTGGTCTATCATATTGATTTCATCTTCTGTCAGACCTGTTGCGTCACCGTTTATAAGGTAGCACAAACTCCAAGTGGGTATCTTTTCCGTTGTCTTGTTCATATAGCTGTCGTTTTCAGATTGTCCGTTTCAATATCTCTCTCCAATAAGTAGGTGCTACCTCGCTGAGAAGGAAGTCTATGAAGTCTTTCCGTGTTTCCTTGTTCAGTTCGTGGTAAAGTTCACGGAAAACGGAGAAATTGCCGTTGATATATGTCTCCACCATGTACTCGAAGATGTTATCCACCTCGTAGAACCTGCACTGCTGTGCTGCCGTCTTGCTGCTTCTCTTTGCCATGTCTGTAAGGATTAAAGGGTAAATAACCAAAGGATGAAGCCGAAGAAGGCGATAACGGAAAGGATAAACACGGTTACGCCAATCACCATTCGGTACACTCCGTTTACTATATCTCTGATAATGCTCCAAAGGATGCCTGCCACCCAAAGGATACCACGCACGGACACGGTACATATCGCCAGCCCTGCCAATCGCGCCATCTGTCTGAAATTCAAATTCATTGTTTCCATATTTTCGATGTTTTCAAATTTTTAATGCGGATTCAAGAGCTGAGGGAGTTGAGTTTCAATCTATTTATCTGCCTCTTGTTTATCCGACATTTTTTTTATGCGTCTTTCTGTCGCATCGGTCGTTTTCGTTTCGGGTGCCTCAAAAGGTAGGGATTAGGAGATGCAAGGTTTTTCGGGAAAAATACTACCCGAAGGGCTGGAGATTTTTGCTGAAAACAGGAGGCTTGACCTTGCATTTCCGTCCAATCCCGAAATTACCTTTGCGCCCAGAACGGAAATGACTGACTGATGCGGCTCACTGAAAGACGTAAAAATGGAGGTAAACAAAGGTGGAGGCAGATTTGAGAAAAATCTCGTAAAATCTGTATGAAAAGAAAAAGGGACTTGTCTGAAAACGTGGAATGGCAAACCGTACAAGGGATGTATGTCCATATCTGAACGGCTGAATACTTTCAAGCGGGAAGATATGGGCATTTTTCCCGGTTTGCCTTCCGTGGGTGACGGCTTGGCCCACTTGTTGGACGGGCGGTCATACATGGTTCCCGCTTTCAGAAAAATGGAACGGTTAAATAAGGAAGCCCACTGAAGCCTCGTAAAAGTACCTCCTGGCATGAGCACAAAAGAAATGGGCCTCATGTCATCAGTCTAAACAAGGTTTAGGCGTGACATGAAGCCCTTTTCTTCGCTTATGCGGTAGTCGGAACACGGTCGTGCTGCTCCGGCAGGGCGATAGTGTTCCGACGGATCAGACCGCTTTTACGGTAAAATTATCCGGTGGGAGAAAGAATAAAAACAAAGGGTTTATTTTCGTATCTCCGATAAAAATGTTATTTCTGCAAATGAAGAGTTTTTTGACGGTTACGCAACGCGCAGAAGTATAAAACAATAGATAACTCGCTAATTCGTAACCTATTACTACTATAAATAGGTAATCACCATTCATTACCAATCACTTATACTTTTTTAGTAACATCCGTTTACAAAGATACAGAAAATAATGATTATTTAGGCTCTAAAACTCTGAAAATCTCACTTGTCGCCACGGCTTTTCCATTTAAAAATACTTTGAAAACTCAAAGGTGTGACAAATAGACCGTTAGAGTCCATGTAAACATCAGATGGGTATGCGGTTACATCCACACATCAAAGTTAAATGAAAGAGCCATGACTTGTTGATGTACTCTTGTTTTGTAAATAATGTTGAATATTTAGCAGTGTTTATTTGCGTAAGGACGAAATTAGCCTCTATAACAGTACTGCAATGATATCCAGCGATGCAAGATAAATTTATGTAGTATTCTCAAAATCATGCCCCATACCCTTGCTAATGACAGAGATAGGTACATTGCGACTTTTAAAGATACTTGCCCATGAATACTGCCCGACATGCATAATCAAGGGTATCGGCAAATCCAATTGCTTTCCAATTCTCTTCAAGAAGATAGTTATTCTGCTCTTGTTTATGGTGTAAGATAACCGTTTTGGAATGGGATGTCATATCAATATGATTTTGATTTAATACTTTCTTGCATCAGATCGCCTGAAACCGCTTTCAAAGATGTCTCATACCCGTCAGCTTGCTTCCGCACCCACTCGATGGCTTTCTCGTCCTTGTGCAGGTCTAACACCTTGTTCAGCCAAAGTACATCATTAGCATTGCATTCGCCCCATGAACGGATGGCTCGAAACTTCAGTGCATCATCGGCAAACTGCCTTTGGGACTGCCATTGTGTGATATTGCCCCACAGGAATAAGGCACATACTACGCCCAGCCCCACAACAAAAGAAAAGATATTACTTGATTTAACATCGAAGCTGCGCTGATAGATATGTTCCTACAGTTGCAGCTCTTATTGTACTCCTTGTTCGTCCTACGACTTCTTGATAGCATCAAGTTATCGCAGGGTCAGGGTGAAAAACTGTGCATAAGCCTTCCATTGCTTTGCCAACAAGCTCTTAATATCATCGGATTGAGTTTTTGTTATTTCCACGATAGCATCCTTAATCAGAAATAAATTCTGTTGGTCATCTCCGGTTTATGGCTGTTGATTTTCCACGTTGAGTAACTCTTTTAACTTGCCGTTTATGCCTTTTAAGGCTATCTTGATTTCCTCAAAAAGGATGAATACATTGTTTTCTGCCATAATCACCAATTGATTTTGCGTTGTTTCTTCTTTTTCTTGTTTTTCAGATACGGGTCGTATGGTTGTTGTTCCTCCGGTGTATTGTGTTGGAGAACAAGCCTAAAAAAACTTCAATAAGACACTGCCACCACTATTTGAGATTGGGCTTATTTCTTTCCGGTTATCCTACGGTTGAGATTGCATCTGCCGTTCCACGTAATTGTCACGGTTCAATGCTATATCAATCTTGGAGTAGCCGAATTGCCTGTTCGCCTTTGAGCCGTTGAAGCGATAGCCATTTATGGTAAAGACTATACCTTGAATTTCACTCGCTTGCCCCTTGTGCTTGAACTGCATATCAATACCTTGCCGCTCCAACCTTTCAAGCAGAGTGTTTCAATCCTGACATCCGCCGACTTCCGTCTTCAAGATTTGGTATAGTTCGTACCTTGTCTTTTCCGGTTCACGCAGTCGGTCTGTCCTCACTTGCTCCTTGTCATTGGCAAACTGAAGTCCATACTCTTGGTAAGTTCCTTGCAGATACGTTCACTTCGAAAACGGTCGTTCCTGTCGGAAATAGTCTTGCCATTATTGTCAGATAAAGGCTTGGCGGTTTTCAAGTATTATATCCTATTTCCTATTAAACTCGGACGTAAATTCTTAAATCCGCTGTGCAAAGATGGCAAGGTTTCGTGTAATATGTATTTTGACCGGAGAAACGGAATATACAAAATGAAGGATTTCGGGAATGATGATTATTCGGAAGACTGCTTTGCTTGGTCGGCAAGCTAAACGGGCTGAATTGTAAAGAGCCTAAAGGCTTTGTGGAAATACTGGCTATCATTAACCGGAATATGCGCTTGGAGCTATCTGACAAGCCTGAAATGAGAATTTCTTCAACTAAACCTCGGTGATAGCAGAAGTTGTACATGTATCGAAAAGGAAGAAAGCAAGACCTTATACGTTGGCACAAAAGAGCTTTACGGCTGCAGAACTTGCTTTTTGGGAAAAGCGGTATCACGCAAAAGATATTGAAATTGTTCCGGGGGATTCACATGGTGGTGATCGACGGGATTGCAGACTTGATTAAGGGTGCGAATGATGATACGGAAAGTATTGCCATAGTGGAGGAATTGTATCGGCTGGCGGGGATTTACAATACTTACATCGTTACTATCTTGCATTTTATTCCTTCGGGATTGAAGTTACGTGGGCATTTGGGCGGTGAGTTACAACGAAAGGCGGCGGCAATTCTTTCTATCGAGAAAGATACTGATCCGTCAGTGTCAGTGGTGAAGGCACTGAAGGTGCGCGACGGCAGTTCGTTGGATGTGCCTATCATGCAGTTTGCATGGGATAAGGATGCCAGTATGCACGTGTATCTGGGAGAAAAACCGAAGGTGGAAAAGGAGAAGCGGAAAGAGGATGAACTCGTGGCAGTGGCACGGGGTATTTTCGGACGACAGAACTTTACCACTTATGTGGATTTGGCGGAACAGAATCAAGCGATACTGGACGTGAAGGAACGCACGGCAAAAAGTTATATCAAGTTCATGCGGAAGAAGGAAATCATACGGAAAGATCCATCGAGCCAGAGTTATTATATCATCGGAAATTTAAAACAGGCAGGGTTATTATGCCATTGGATAAAGAAAGTATGTGGAACAGTTGCTTGAACAAGTGGAAAGGGTTGTAGGCGCACTGGGCAAGAAGGATAAGAAGCCGCAAAATTATCAAAACGGGGAGCGGCTGTACGATAACCAGAACGTTTGCCTACTACTGAATATCAGCAAACGGACGTTGCAACGGTATAGGGATAATGGACTGAAATATCACACGATCCTGCATAAGACGTATTATAGGGAAAAAGACTTGCATGAGTTTATACGGTGGTATTTCGATGAAGAGAATGTAGGGAAAGCGAAAAAATGTATGGTAAAGATAATATGCCATCGGAAAAAGACAGCGAAAAAACGAAAACCAATAGCTGAAATGTATACAGTAGTTGGTTTACAGAGCTCCCAATAAATGAAGAAGGATGATAAGAATTTAAAATCCTTCTATATTTTAGACTGACTAATATTTTGCATCTAATGATTTATTTGCTAATTTTGCATATTACAAGAAATTATGATTATAATGGGTGAATTGGAACCAAAAAAATATATAGATTTGTTTGCTGGGTGTGGCGGTCTTTCTTTAGGATTACATCTTTCTGGTTGGAAAGGTGTCTTTGCTATAGAAAAGAGTCCTTTTGCATTTGAAACATTGAAATATAACTTGATAGAAAATAGAAAACATTTTGATTGGCCATCTTGGTTAAGTATTTCCAATCATGATATAAATGAAGTTTTGGATAATTATCAAGAGGAGTTAGAAGGACTTCAAGGCACCATTGATCTTGTAGCTGGCGGACCTCCATGTCAAGGATTTTCAATGGCTGGCAAAAGAGTTGAGAATGATACTCGAAATCAATTAGTTTTTTCCTATATTCAATTTATAAAGTTAGTAAAACCTAAAATGATATTATTTGAGAATGTAAAAGGTTTTACTTTTGCTTTTAATAAAAAAACAAATAGAGACGCTATACCATATTCTGAAGTTGTAATTAATGAACTCAAAGAGTTAGGATACAATGTTAAACCGTATATTATTGACTTTTCAAAATATGGAGTTCCTCAAAGACGCAAACGTTTTATTTTAGTCGGAATAATGGGAGGAAACGCTGAAAATTTTGAAGCTCTTTTAGAAGAACTTAAAACGGACTATTTAAATAATAAAGGAATAGAAAGTTTTGTTTCTCTTCAAGATGCAATATCTGATTTGTTTCAACAGAATGGAGAAGTTCCAACACCTGATAGAAAAGGTTTTAATTCTGGTATTTATGGTGATATCAATTCAAATTACCAGCGAATGATGCGAATTGATATTGATAGTAAAAATATTCCTGATAGCCATAGTTTCGCTCATCATAATAGTTTCACCCAAAAAGTATTTGCTAATTTAATAGCATGTTATCCTACCAAAGGTAAAAGAATTACAAATAAAGAAAGGGAACAATGGAATATAAAAAAAAGAGGACTTACCTTGTTAAATAAGGATGATGTTTCTCCGACATTAACAAGTCATCCTGATGATTATATACATTATGCTGAACCTCGAATTTTAACAGTTAGAGAATATGCTAGAATCCAATCTTTTCCAGATTGGTATCAATTTAAGATGAAATATACTACGGGGGGAGATATGCGGAAAAAGGAAGTGCCACGTTATACTCAAATAGGTAATGCAATACCACCGTTATTTGCAGAATTAGCAGGTCGAGTACTTATTGAAATATTGAAAGATGGAACAGATGCGATTTAAAATAAGTTCGGCTTTAAAGGACCTTATAGGTAAAGACCTTATTACTAATGATAATGTTGCTATATTTGAATTAGTAAAAAACTCATATGATGCTTATGCGACAAAGGTGGAAATAACTTTTGAAGAAGATAAAATTATCATTGCTGATAATGGTAAAGGAATGACCTTTAATGATGTACGTGATAAGTGGCTTTTTCTTGGATTTTCAGCTAAAAAGGATGGTAGTGAGGATAGTGATATTAAAAATGTTTCATATAGAGATAATATTAAGAGACATTATGCTGGCGCTAAAGGTATTGGTCGCTTTTCATGCGATCGGTTAGGTAAAAGACTATTACTTTCCACGAAATCATCTCTTTCTTCTCACATTGAGCAAATTTATGTAGATTGGGAGCGATTTGAGCAGGACCAAAAAACTGAATTTGCTCAAATTAATGTTGAATATGCTCGAAAAGAAACTGGTGTGCTGTTTCCTAATAATGGGACAACAGGCACTGTATTAGAAATTTCTTCATTGGATAAGAAATCGATTTGGACTAGAAAAAAAATTTTAGAGTTAAAGCGATCTCTGGAAAAGTTAATTAATCCATTGTCAGAAACCAACGATTTTGAAATTGAAATTATATGCAAAAGAGAGTTAGAAAAAGACAATGAGGAAAGAGCAAATAATAAACATGATAGGGATATTGTTAATGGTATCTTGAAAAACAGCATATCTAGTATTTTAAATATTAAAACAACTCTAATTGATATAGAACTTAATGGTAATCAAATTTATACCAAAATAGTAGATAGGGGTGTCGACATCTATAAGATTTCTGAAAATAATATTCATTTTTCTGAGCTAAAAGATGTTCGAATAAGTTTGTACTATCTCAACAGATCTGCAAAAGTCAATTTCACAAAGTTGATGGGGGTTGAACCAGTCAATTATGGCTCAATATTTTTATTTAGGAATGGGTTTCGAATTATGCCGTTTGGGGCTCCCAGTGATGATAGTTGGAGTCTTGATTATAGAGCCCAACAAGGTAATAGACGTTTTTTGGGTACAAGAGATTTATTCGGTCGTGTTGACATAATAACAGATAATGTAGAAGATTTAAAAGAAGTTTCAAGCAGAGATGGAGGATTGATAGAAACAGATGTTTCAAAACAACTATTTGAGCTATTTAAAATAGCACATCGTAGATTAGAAAGATACGTATCAGGAGTATTATGGGGTGAAGCTTTTTTAAGAAGAGATTACTTTCATGATGAAATGGAAGCAAATGAAGAAAGGCGGAAATTACTAGAAGCTGATAAAATGGATGAAACTCCTGATTATGTATTCTCTTCCAGTATTGGAAGTAAGATAGATTTCATTCAGTTGATAAAAACATTAACTAAAGATAATAATGTTGAGGTTATTTATTATAATAAAGAATTAGCGAATATTCTTTCAAATCCACAAGTCTCTGAAGAGATTAAGCCACAATTCATTGCAGATTTAGAGAAAATTGCTATAGATATGAATGATAGTGATTTGTTATTTAATATAGATGAGGCAAAACGAAAAATATTAGAGCTTCAGAAAGCAAATGAATTAGCAGAACAAAAAGCAATAGAAGCAGAACGAAAACGTATTGAAGCAGAGGAAAAAGCGAGACTTGCTGAAATTGCCAAGAAAGAGGCAGAACGACGTAGAGAAGAAGAAGAAGAGCAGAAAAAGATAGCTCAGTTACAGGCTAAAGAGGCAGAACTTAGACGTAGAGAAGAAGAAATTAAACGTAAGGAAGCTGAACAACAGAAAATTGAAGAAGAAGAAAAAAGGAAAAGAGCCGAAGAGGACAAAAAGCGAGTTGAAATAGAAAGAGATGTTGAAAAATCTAAAAATAAATATCTTGTATCTACGCGGAATATTACAAAGGAAGCTGAAGATATATTACATACAATTAAGATATCCTCTAATGAATTATCTGCTGCAGCAAAAAACATAAGCAGGGAATTGGAATCAATTTCTCAATCACAAAAGATACGTGAAGATTTGGATTATATATTTTTTCATGTAGAAAGAATTAACAAACTAAGCAAACTTTTAACCAAAGCAGATATTGCTATTCTCAAAGAACACACAAAGACCGATATTGCCGAATACATACAGGAATATTTGCCTAACTATAAGTCAACATTAGAAGAAATTACTTTTCATAAGGATTTTACAGATGTGGTTATAAAAAAGATACCCATATTGGATTTATCTGTTATACTTGATAATTTGATAAATAATTCAATAAAGGCAGGAGCCTCTAAAATTCACATTGATTTTGCGAAAGATCATAATCAGTTAATAGTTGACTTTTCTGATAATGGACTTGGAGTTGATTTAGAAAAATTTTCCTCTGATGCTATTTTTGAACTCGGAATAACAAATAAGAGAGGGGGATCTGGTATAGGATTAAATACTATAAAAGAGACTATGAAACGTGAATTGAAAGGAGACATAGTGTTTCTTGGTAATGGATTACATTATGAACGTGGTGCAACTTTTAGATTAACTTTTAGATGAGCGATAAACTATGTATAATAATAGATGACAAGGATCAACAAAGAGTTTTTGATTCTGATGTAGTAGTTCCTTTGAAAAGAGAGGGCTATTATGTTGATGGTATTCTTATCAACACAACAGATCCTGAAATATTGGATGATGAGAATAATATTGATATGGACAAATTAAAAGCAAAGATAGAAGAAGCTATGAATGGTAAATCTATTGATATTATTGCAACAGACTTTGATTTGTCAGATGAAAAGATAAATGGTATTCAAGTAATAGAAGTTATACGAAAAATAAGAGCTGGTGTTCCTGTGTTATTATATTCCGGTAAATTGGAGGAGGTGATTCAATCTATACTTGGAGAATATAAAACCAAGAATGCAGATGAATTAATAAAAGGCATTAGAAAATTGATGAAGTATAATATCGTTGATTATGTGGAAAGGACAGATTATCCCGCTACTATAAGAAAATTGCTAAAAGATAAAAAAATCCAACTATCGGCTCTGTTATTGCAAAAAATCAGAGAACATTCAGATATGGAATTTAAGTCTTGTTATAAACCATTTGCAGGAAAGAAATTAAAAGACATTGCAAATGAAATTGAAAAGCAGACAATACAAGGGAGAGAGTTTCAAGAAGAATTACTAGAGCAAGCGATAGCATATTTAATAGAAATTAATTCAGAAGATGAATCATAGAATAGCTTGTATATATCCTATGGATGAAACTACAGGATTTTTATTACCTATTTTTGAAAGGTTACAGAAAGAATCTAATTTTATAGATTATCGTTTTGATACCAATGACATAAATAGTGTAGATAAAATGAAAGATGACCTATTAAACTTAGAACAACCAAGTTTTATCGTTTTCTTAGGACATGGAGCTAGTTATTGTTTATATGGAACACCTAAAGGGGATAAGAAAAAAATATTATTTTCTATAGATGATTTAAAGCTATTTCAAAATCATAGTTGTTTTTTCTTGTCATGTCGTTCTAGTGAATTTTTAAGAACTAAAGCACAATCATATATAGGTTTCGGAGATATACCTACTGATTACTTAGAAATAATATCAGAAAGGGATCTGGGGGATATTCATTATATGTCTGGAATTAATGAAGCTGAAATTGAACTCTATAAGAGCTATATTGTCGATATTATTCTTCATACAATAGATTGCTGTGGCTGTGAATCGTTATTGACATTTTATAACAAGTTGAAATTATATACAAATAAACAGATAGCAGACTTGTTAGTAAACAAGGAAGTGCCCAATTACAGATTACTGGCAGATTTATTATATTCTTGGAAAAGCGAGATTGAATACCGCCGGTAAAAGTTGTTTTAATATTGGATTAAAGGAAGAAATGTTAATGTAACATTAGTAAACGCAACTTATTTAGTAATGTTCAATGCGTAAAACTATGATAATTTGTTTTAAATGCGCAGTATTTTTACCGACTAAAAAGTTTAGATGATTTCAATATATAAAATTATGGACTCTATGTCACAAGAATTAATAGTAAAGCCCCAAACAAAGATAGCTATTCATGCAAAAAAAACAGATATCCTGTCTTTATACGGAGTGCCTGCTATGCTTGATCAAATTATTAAGAAAGAAAAAGCTGTTCTTCTTAACAAGATGAGCTGTGGAACCGTTATTATGGATTCTCTTAATAAATTATCTCATACTGAAGATTTCTTCGTCGAAATTCCTAGTGGATTACGAGAGATGTTGAAATCAGGAAAAGCATCTTTTGACAAATCCGGTAAAAATCCAGGTGATTTCACTCCAAATATTAGAATTAAAGGAGAAGCAGGTATTAAAGGACAAGCAACAATCGTTCAGAAATCAGCCCCACAAGCTATAACCCAAAGCATGTCTAATCTTGCAATGATGGCTATGGTTCAGTCTGTTCTTGAAAAACTGGATGTAATAGAAGAAAAAGTAGAAAACATCAAAAAAGGACAAAAGAACGACAGAATTGGCTCTATAATTGGTTATTTCAAAGGATTTATGGATCTTTATTCAACTTTTAAGACCTCTGAAGAGTTGAACAATGCAGCCGCTATTGCATATATGAATATGCAAAGTGGTTTAGCTAAGTTGCATCTGCAAATAGAAGAAGAACGAAAAAAACTTAATGGAGCTCCAGTTAACAGTTGGCAAGCATTTTGGAAATCCATAACTCATCCGCTTCACAATGAATCGGAACGTTATCAAAAATGCTATGAGGATTATGTGTATGACATTCAGTTATATAATAGACTTATTTTATTGTCGGATGTAGTTCTTCACCTAAAAGGAGATAATGAAGTAATTGCAAGAAATCATAAAATCATGGTCGACTATTGCAATTTGCACATTGATGGTTCTTTTAAAAAAAATATGGATTATTTAATGGCTAAAAAAACTTCAGGCATTAGCAATATACTTAATTACAATAGAAACCTTGATTTAGCCCTAGAAGGAGTTCTTGTCAAGGATATATGTATTGAATGTAAAAAAGAAGATATAAAATACTTGAATCTCGAAGAATATGGATCCTAAAAATATTGATAGAGCAGGTAAAGGTTTCCTTGTTGTCGCAGGCGCAGCTATTGTGGCTATTGGGAAAAAGTATGGACCAACAATAATAAAAGGCGCTGGTAAGATTCTTGGAAAAGTTATATTTAAAAGATAATAATAGCTCTGTACTCTATTACTCATACAGAGTTCTAAGCTAATCCATTTAGAAACTATACTAAAAATGATAAAGTATCAATAGATAGAAGTATATGACACAAGAGACTAAATACAATATTATGGAACGTCGAGCAATACCTGATTTGTTAGACAAGAAATACTATATTCCCGAGTACCAACGTGGTTATCGATGGGAAGAGAAACAGGTGTTAGATCTCTTGGATGATTTAAATACATTTTTTTGTGGCGAAACAAAAGGACGATTCTATTGTCTTCAGCCAATCGTTGTCAAGGAGATAGAACTTGGAGGAGAGAAGTGGTATGAGGTAATTGACGGACAGCAGCGATTAACTACATTGCGTTTGGTCATGCAGGTATTTGATCAACTAAACCGCAGTATGTTTGGTCCTGCCATTCGTCATGGATATACTATTCGGTATGCCACTCGTCCGAACATGCAAGATATTTTTGATACAATCACTATCATAGGCGATGCTCAAGGTGATGTTACGATTGACGACTCACAGAACCAGTGGCAGAAACAGATTGACTCATTATATATCTATAATGCAGCAAAGACCATACTAAAATGGTTCTTTGAAGATCAAGCACGAAAGAGTTCATTTGGGCAGTATTTCTATAATAAAATAGATAACGATACCAAGTCTGTTCAGGTAGTATGGTATGAAACAGTAGAAGAAAAAGAGCCACATGACATCTTCAACCGCATGAATTCGTTGAAGGTTGAATTGTCATGTTCCGAACTTATCCGTTCTTTGTTCCTGAGCAGTTGCACTGAATTTAAATTAGGTGATCTTAATGGTTTATCAGAATCGCTCCAGAATGAAATCCGTAAAGAAAGATTCAACCATAAACAGACAAGTATCAATGAAAAGTGGGATGAATTGGAACAACAGATGCGCGACAAATCATTCCAGTCATTCCTGACTCGAAGAAAAGATACAGGTCGCAATGCTATTGGACTCTTGTTCGACTTGATGAGTGGCAAATACGCTGCCGACAAGGTTGTACCATGCCGTTTCCCTAACCTCCATAAGGAAGACGAATTGTACACCTACCTATACTTCAAAGCTTTGATTGAGGAAGATAAAGATGCCTGGCAGACATGGGAAAAAGTACTTAATTCATTTGAGAAGATTCAATACTGGTACAATGATAGAGGCCTCTTCCATAGAATAGGTTTCCTAAACGCTATAGCATCAAGAGGTCATGAAGATGATGCCATCTGTCAACTGTTGACTTTGAAAGAAGGTAGACATGCTCTTTATGAGAAAGCGGTAACACTAATCCGGGAATCCATGACCCTTCCTGAAAACAAGGATACTCGAACTCCTATTGATAGTTTGGAGAAACTGAGTTACGATAATCCGACACACTATAATTATATCAAGCAACTTCTGCTGCTATATAATGTAGAGACAAGTCGTCGTCAAACATCAGGAGATTATTTCTCTTTCAACCGTTATCGTTACGCAATTGATGGTAAGGAAAAGACTTGGACATTGGAACATATCCATGCCCAGAATTCCGACTGTTTGCCTGAAACAAACAAAGACTCTTGGTATGAGTGGATCAGATATAATCTTGAGTCTTTGAAGAAATTGTCATTAGGAGATCCAGCTTTGATTAACGCTCAAAATGAGGTAGTCAAAGAGTTGGAACGTGACTCAAATGTGGAAGAGGGTAGTGGAATTCCTATATGCAAAACAAAAAACTATACCTTCGACAACATCAAGGCTGTTTTTGAGAGTGTAGTGGATTTTTATGCCAAACTCGACTCTAAAGCAGATAAGGCAAAACCTGTTCATCAGCTCTCTAACATGGCATTGCTTGACCTCGGGCAGAATGCAATGGTTGGTAAATCGCCTTTTGAGGTGAAACGTCAGTTGATTTGCAATGAAATAGCAGACAATGAGTATTTCCCTATTTGTACACGCAAAGTTTTCCTAAAACTTTACGACAAAGAATCAATACAAGTTCATTCATGGTCGCAAAGAGATAGAGAACTTTACTATGATGACATGAAGGAAAAGTTGAGTTTATACATTAACAACACCGCCTTCTAAGCATATTGAAGATTATGAGTAATTCTATAGGAAAGAAAATATCGTTTTGGACATTGGTAAAGGGCAGTATCACTATCCCTACACTCCAACGTGACTATATTTATGGAGCTGGTACAGAAAAAACGGAAACTGTGCTTAACAACATACTTGACACTTTCAAAAAAGCGTTTGAATCTGGTCAGGAGGAAACCCTTGACTTTGTCTATGGTAGTGAATCTAAGGCTAAAGAGTTCATGCCTCTTGACGGGCAGCAACGTCTTACAACGCTCTATCTGCTGCACTATTATGCAGCATTGATTGCTAAGTATCCTGAAGGTTATACGAAGGACGATGAAGAAAAGAACTTTGCGACTCTCAACAAATTCAGTTATGCAACACGTAACTGTACTATTGCCTTTTGTAACCAACTCTTGATTACAAAATATAGGGAGGTAAGGGAAGTGGTTCTGAACTCTGACGAAGGAGCAGAGAATGTGATCAGTGAGTATCTGAAGGACTTGGATGACTTCCGAGGTTCGTTCTATACCGACCCTTCTGTAATGTCTATGCTGGTTGTGCTTGATCGTATTCATCAGAAGTTCTGTGGTATGGATTATCTTTGGGAGCGACTGACGTCTGATGATTGCCCGATTAACTTCTATCAGTTGGATTTCGGTATCTTTGATTTGTCAGATGATCTTTACAACAAGATGAACTCTCGTGGAAAGCCACTGACTGGTTTTGAAATCTTCAAGGCTAAAATGCATAAACAGATTAAGAAACAAGACAAGCAGAAGGCCGACAATATCGCTATTAAATTGGATACGGACTGGATGCAGTATATTTGGGAAACTCTTGGATATACTCAAGATCTTAAGACGGTTGACCCTGCTTATATGTGGTTCTTGAAGAATATGTTCCGATTCTTTGATTATGTGTCAGGTCACAGAAAGCAACAATTCGATAAATTGGATGACAATTGTCTTCTAGCTAACATGTCGAGCTCATGGAGAGTACGTGCAATGGAGAATGTCTTTGATACTTTTGCTTCAAAGTCAGAGGCAATCCCTAATACTATCCGAGAAGATTACAATGGTTTCATTGCTGAATGCGTAAAGAGTGATATGCATAACAACCGTATGCTTCTGCTTTATGCCATTTACCTGGGGCTATTCTACGCGCTTGAAGAGAATGAATTTATCTACAGATACCGCCATGTAAGGAATGTAACCAACAATAGTAGTGACATCATACGTGAGGACTTTATGTATTTGTTGCTCGTTGACGTAACACACCTCATGCAAGGTAAGCTTCTCTGCATGGCTACACCTCAAAAACTGAATAATAATTCATGGGTTGAAGAACAAGAGAAAGATCGCCATCGTGAGGTTTGGAACCGATTGTTCATTTATGAAGATATTACTGAAATCAATGGTACATTGAATGCATTTGCCGCGGGTTTGAATGAAAACAAATCTCTTGATTTAGGTAACGCGGATTTTGTGGATAAGTTGACGGCTCGTCTTGAGAAGGCTGCTCGTTTCTTCAGCGAGACATCTCTTGAGGAACATGATAGGCGTTCGGTATTATTGTCGTTGGGTAGTTATGCAATAGCCAAATACAAAGAACCTCAGTATAGGTATTTCGGTGTCATTAAGGGATCTTGGCAGAACTTCACAGGTTATCACCGCTATGATGAATGCCAGAATATCATGAATGTGATTGACAAAATTGATCTTTCACGTTCTATTACATCTTATGTGGGTGATACTTCAAACGTTACGACTGAGAACTGGAGGTACTATGCCATTAAGTATGCAGCACAGATTACTGTAGCTTATCGTAAGCCTGACTATGGTTATATGTATTTCTTTGGAGTTGATGCAATGAGTCCTTATGATGATCAGAAAGGTTATCTTGATGTTGCTATCCTCCAAAGTAGTTACTACTCGTCTTCAAACGTTGTTTGGAAGATGCTCCACCGTTTGCTGGAGTTAAGATGCAGTAATAAGTATCACATGTTTCTATACCATCTTGGAGGTGATCAGATTCTCTTGTCAAAGATAGCGCAAGAGGCAAAATTGAATATTCAAGCAGATGGCTGGCATCTGATAGGAATAGCAACAGGAACACTTGATAGTTCAGGGATTCAATATACGTTAATAGCTAACCACCAGGATGAAGTTCTTGATGAAGAAGATAATGTCGTTACTCCATCTCAATTAGTCGATTGCCTTGTTAATCATGAATTAGGAAAAGACTATATAGAGGAGGGAGAAGTTCTTCTTGAGAAACTTTCAGTCACTTTCCCATCACTCACAAAATAAAACTAGTTGGTGTGGTTAAAATATCTTTATAATCAAGAATCGCGTATTACTCATTAGATATTTATACAAAAAAGTTAATTTTTTTTCCTGAAACGTCAAACTACTAATCGAAAAAAGTGATACTATTCGCTCATTTTTAGGGTAGCATAACGTGGCATTCAAAAAATAATATTACCTTTACACCATACAAAAGCCAAAGAGTAACAAGCAAAATGCAGAAAATTATAACTGAATATCAGTGGATTATAAAATATAGGTGAACCCCAGGTGTATCCATTATGGTCCAAGATGAATATTTGTCTTAGCGTCAACCATATAAATAGAGATAATAATTTTGTAGAAAATGTGATACGCCCTTTGGCGTTGTCAAGAAAGAACTTTCTGTTCTGCGGAAATCATGAAGCAGCAAAAACATTGCGGTTATCGGTTCATTGCTTGCCGCCTGCAAGGCGTAGGAAGTCAATCCAAGAGAATTACTGAATGATGTCATAGCCCAACTTCCGTACTATTTGGAAAAAGGCTCTAGTAAGAATGTTCGCGATTTACCTCTGAATGTTTGGAAGTTGAACAAATCCAACCAATGAAATAGCAAATTTTTATTATCAACAAGTGTGAAGTTAACAGGAAGAGTTTACTTTTTATGAATCTACAATCTGTACTTTATCAGATGCTTATAGTGCAGATGTGTAACTGGATCTTTTTGAAATAGTAAATATCAAGCTGTAAGTTCTATATAGAATTAATCAGAAGGCTGGAAACCGACATTTGTAATTCTTGCTAAAACAAGAAAAAGAATAGAAACGTTATTTTTACAACTATGCGATTATGATTGGAAGAAATTGTTCGAAAAATGTGTATAGGGATTATTCACTCGGATTGTTGGGAAAGTTAGCTACTTGCAATCCTCCTAATTACAAAACCAGGAAACCATTGGTAGAATTAAATATGTGCTAATTTAATTTCGTCAATGGGTTATAAATAAAATTTGGTTATATTGTTACTTTTTTCTATCTTTGCAATGTTCTAATCAGCTATAAAAAGCTAAGCAGAACAGTGAACTTTTCACGTTGGATTAAATGTTGGACTTAAAAAAAAATCAACTGATTAAGATATTGGTACAGAGTGGATTAGAAATTGAATTCGAGTCCCGTACGCACCGCTCAGTTCTAAATTAGAAGTCCTAATTCTGTTAAGAATTAGGACTTTTTTTATTCTTTGAAAAGAAGGAAGCATAATTGGGATATTAAACAATCTCAGAATCCTTTGCAAGAGAATTGCGTAATACAATTGATGTTATATTAAAATATATCTCCCATATTATCATTACAATAATATGGGAGATATATAAAAATCCTATTGATAAAGTCTGTTGTATGATGTTTTATATATTCTTTTTCCAATGAAGAAATGAATTCTTGTCGACTTTATCTTTTCCTATTAATTGCAGGTTGTAGGAGTTTAAACCCGCATAGCGGTATTCGCCATAATTGATGCCACCCAGCAAATCTATGTTCAGAAATGCGCGGACAAGCTTCAAGCCGCATTTCTCTATTTTTTCGACTATACATTTTCCTCCTAAAAGGTTCATTAGTAGATAAGCTGAAACTTCGTAAGCACACCAACCGCATTCTTCCAGATACAGATGGATGCAGCTTTCATTAGATTGTTCTTTTTCAAATACTTCAGAAACTTCTTTTTTCATGATAATCTATTTATTTATTTAGGTCTATATTATATGGTACGATCAATCGGAACTTATTTTCCCTATATTTAAAACAAACTTCCCGCTCTACTGTTTTTTCAAGAGTTGAAACTATTCAGATTATTAACAGTATAAAAGAGAACATAACAAAATGCTATGTGTCTCAATACTAACGCATGAACAAGGACTTCAAGCCATCAAACATACCTGGAAGGGCTATTGTACCATGCACTTCGTCCGGGAACTTTTTGTATATAGCACGCAGATGTTGGCTCTTCATCTCTGGAATGATTCTTTCTCCTAAACTGTCAGCCAATGCGAACTGGTCCAACTTCACATTAGGACGTTGGCGGGTAGCAAAGGCAACATAGAGTTGTTTTCCCGAAAAGTCCTTCTGACCAACTTCTTTCTCGGCTTGCTTCAGGAAAACTCCCCGGTCCCACCATAAGCTGGGATCTATTGCCATGAAGGTATCAAACGACTCAGGATAGTCGAGTAGAACCTGTAGGGTAAATAAACCTGCGTATGAATGTCCTACTAAGAAATTGCGGCCGTTGGCAGAAACTTTTTTTTCTATTTCCGGGCGCAGTTCTTCAGTTAAGAAACGATAGAAAGCCTTCATCCCTCCACCTTTTGGAGTATCTCCAGGCTGAATACTGCCATCCCGTTGTGCAGCCGAACTGGTAGGGGTTAAATCTCTGGTACGGTCTGTATTCAAAACAGCGACTACAACACAAGGGGGTAATGAAGAAACCCTTGAAGAAGCAAAGAAACGGGTAAAACCTACTACGGAATGGAAAAATACATCTCCATCCAATAAGTAGAGAACCGGGTAGTCTTTTTCTTCTTCACCCGGTTGTTTTTCCGGTTCATAAATCCAGTACATCCTTTCTTCATTCAGTATGTTGGAGAATAAAGAATGGCGGGTTCCTATATTAATAGAGTCCTGCCCTTGTACCGGTAGAGAAGACGTCCAAGTTATCGTAATAAGCAATAGTATATAAAAACTTTTCATTTTATCTGATTCTTGTTACAAAGTTGGAAGAAAATATTGGTTTTATCAATCCCTACTTGTGGGTATTTTGGGTAGGATTATTCGCCAAAGTTGGTCATAAATCTCTATCTCTTTCTTCTTTTGTTACAAGCTTCTGCCATTACCCCAATTCAGGCTTTTTCTTTTTGACGAATAAGTCGTTTGTAATCGGTTCTATTTCAATCGTATAATAAGGCTACACCCTTTTGTGCTTAGGGCTACACCATCCTGACCAAAGGGTGTAGCTATCCTGATGTTTGGCTAATGAGACAAAGTCATAGCCTCTCTTTGAAGTAAACAGTGTGTGATTTACTTTTACATCGTAATTGAATGAGGTACATAAAAATAGAAAATCCCCGGAACTGATTAAAATTCCGGGGATTCTCTATTCTATTCTCTCTGTTACTTCTTTATCACTTTTTCTATTTCTTCCAAATTATACCGGGCTGCTTCGTTACCATTCCGGGCAGCTTTGGTAAATTCAACAATAGCTTGATCCTTATTGCCACTCAGCAGGTAGTAGATGCCGTTATTATTTGCATATTCGGCTGTCTGTTTATTGGATTTATCCAGATACTTTCGGGCATCGGGCAAATCTTTTTTAGACAAGGCTACAGCGGCAGCATTCAAGTTGGCTACTTCGTCATCAGGATACATACGTACAGCGATGTCGAAAACCTTGATAAAGTCGTCGCCACCTTTGGGATAGCTGTTGGCCACCAGATACATCTCGTTCAAACTGAGATATTGGGGCTGTGTCTTGATAATCTCTTTTCCTTCGTCTACTTTGAAATTGGCAATCGTATAGTCTATGCGGCAATTCACTTTACGGAGTGCAGGGTATAATTCCTTTAGCATTGTACGATAGGGAGCGCCACCACCTACACGTTTTATTTCCTCTTTCCGGCGGGCTATATCGCTGGTGTTTCGGATGATATTGAGGAATTCGGTTTTCTCTTTCGTGTTAGAGGCTTCCAGAGCTTTTACCAGTCCTTCCCAATTTTCACCGCCAAAGGAGACATTGTAGAGATTGGCAGGAATCTGTTCGTGTACGGACAGATATTTCTTTAACGCTTCGGCACGGCTCTTAGAGAGTTGTTCATTGAGTTTAAGCGGTCCTTCGGGGGAAGCAAATCCTTCAATGTAAACACCGGTAATGGTCAACTTCTTGTCATTCTGTACCTTATTGAACATCTCCCGGATATTCCGCAACTCCGTCTGATTGTTCATGAAATCCGGTAGAATAACGGACTTGCCTACGGGGAAATCGAGATAAGCTTCATATTGTTCGCTACGTGCTTTTACTACTTCTGCTTTCGGCTGAATGTAAGAGGGGACAGGTTGCAGTGCAGCTAGACGTTTGGTCTCCGTAGAAACTCCGTTCATAATCATTTCCTGTGTCAGTACCTCCTGGTGTCCTCCGCATCCGCATAAATCTTCTTCCAGATTCAGATAAGCATTTTCCATCCATGGTTCGTAAGGGATGACTTGTGTGTAGTTCAGAACTTCCTGAGTATTGTAAGGAATCTCTATATTGGTTGCCTTATCCAAAGCCATGGCGCGGAGATAGGCCTTTTGCCTTCTGCGTCCGTTGATAACGATTTCCGGCAATACGACATTATTGTCCGGGCCTGTTAGTACGGGAGTTAGCGTCAGGGTGCGGTCATTGCTGACTTTCAGGTTCCGCATATCCATCTGCATATTTATGTAGAGCGACTCTCCCTGTTGCCATAGGGAGGCATTGGTGATGTTGATGGCATCTTTATAGAATTTTTGCGCGCTGACCGGAAGTGCGGCTATGAGGCACAAAACAGAGTATATCAGTATTTTTTTCATGACTATATTATTTTATGACGTATATGATGTTTAATGCTACCTTGGTAGGACCAATGTAGTTTTTGTGTCCGCTGTCGAGTTTGCTGCCGCACTTGCCGCAGTTGTACTTATCGTAGTCTATGCGGGCGTAGCCTACACCGATTTCCGCTTCCATGCTCCAGTGCTTGTTCAGTATCCATTGATATCCATAAGAAATGCCGGCTCCATAGATATTGCCCTGATAGCGTTCGTGTCCCAAACCTAATATATTCAGGTTGCTTACATTCGCTTCTGCATAATGGGCGTGCAGGCCGAAGAAATGTCCGTAGAAGCGCTCGCACAGCCAGTAACGAAGTTCAGGCTGTACCAGCCAGTGCTTGATTTGTTTGTGATCCGAGAATTTCCAGGGATTGTAGTTACCGGATACATCGAGGGTCAGCTTCTTGGAGAGTCCGACCTCAAATCCAAGGTTAGCCGTAGTGGTAGCCCAATACAATGCATTGGTCTTTATTGCAAATTTAGGCATGTAGTGGCTTTTGTCCTGTCCGTACGTACTGATGGTGTATGTGAGCATCAGGGCTGCCAATAAAAGGAATTTAATCGTTTTCATATTTTCATTACATTATATTATCGTAAAACAATAGCCGGATTTTGCAGTAACTCTTCCACTTTATATGTGGCGGAATAGTTATAATTCCTCAGAGTGAAAGTAACCACATCATTCAATTTGGCTCCGGCGTATATAGTAGTTGAATAAGTGCTGGTGCGGCTGACAGTAAAACCGGATGCAATGCCGGTATCTGATGAGGTTACCGTATAGCGGGGGATATTGAGTAAGCCGTTATTCTGATAAACCTGTATCGTATTGCTGGCAGTTACTGACTGCGCCAGAATATTCTCAAAGCCAATGGTCGTAGGACTAAATCCGGGAGCGGATATTATCAGCTTTTCACTGCTTAAAGCTTTTTTGGAGGTAAACGTGACGGTTTGTCCTCCTGAAGGCTGCGAAGCGTAAGTCCGTTGATAACCACCTGCAACTGCTGTCCAACCGCTTTGGGTGGTTTGCAGGTTTTGGGTTGCAATAAACACCGTTAACGGGTATGTGGGCGGATAATCCGGGTATGATGGAATGGTAAACATAAAGCTGGTTGTATTGTTCACACCGTAATTTACCGTATTGTCTCCGTTGACGGAAACATTGGTAAAGTGGCGCGATTTTACTTCCACGCTCTTGGTCTGGAAGATTTCATTGGCTATCAGAACGGTTTCATCGCTGTTTTCAAGACTGGTACGGAAGTTCAATACTTTGGTTCCGGGACCGGTGGCCCAATAGACATACTGATACCCTCCGTTAGTGTACTCCAGTTGCAGGTTTTTGTTAGGCTCTACCGGATAGAGGTTGCCTGTGGTAATGGTGCACTTCAGCGGATACAAATAGTAGGGTATTGCCGATGGAATAGTGAAGCTCAGTGCTACGTCCTGGTCACGGGCAGTGTATATTTCGGGTGATAAGCCGGCGGGATCAAACAGATATAACGCACTGGATATGACCGTGATGGTACGTGAAAGTACACCTGCCTTAACGGTAATTGTAGCCTCATATTGTCCTGTAATGATGCGGGATACATCGGCAGAAATATTTCCATTTCCGTCATAAGAGAGATTATGAAGTATGCTTCCCTGATCTTCAGCTATGGATACGCTGATTTTAGAGTTATCAGTCACGCCGTTGGCCGTATATTGGGCTGATACCTTCAAGGTGCCTGCCTGGGTGAACAGGAAGTGCAGTCGGCTTACTGTCAGCACATTGTTGTTATTGTCGGAGATAGAAGGAGATTCCTTGAATATCTCGGCATAGATATTATTGGAAGGTTCTGAAGTTTTAGCATCGGCGAATTCAGTACTTCCGTTTGCACTCTCGCTGAAGGATTTTATCACAACCTTGTAGTGGTAATTCCTCATGACGGGGTAGGGCTTCTTGTCCGTATCAAGAAGCTGTATCTTGTAATAAAGTTCTTCGGTCTTTCCTGTCAGTTTTCCCTTAATGATGATATAGGTCTGATCGTTGGAATAGTTCTCATTCTCGAACATATATTTGGCATCCATGTTACAGTCTGTTTCTGTCTGATCGATTTTGGAGACGGGACTGCGAGGCAAGGTCGGCGTGCCGTCTATCAAGGTGAACGGGGTAGCGGGGGCATTCGGGTTGAATGGAGCCACCGTTCCATTACTTGCATAGTTACAGAGCGCATATCCTGTTACTTCGAAGTTCGTAGCTTCGGTTTCTACAGTCACTTTGGCCAGGTTACGGTAAAGTGTGACATTGGGAGTGTCATTGGCGGAAGAGATTGTTTGTCTTCCCCAGAATACTAAATTGCTGCTGTTCAATGAAGGTATAATCTCCCTTTCATCTTTCTGCATGGCGGCACGTTCGTCAAAACTATCCCATTGGGAATAATTGGCAATGAGGTGGATGATTCTTGCGTCATCGGGTATATTTGCCTGGAATGTCCCGGTACCATTACTGTTACTGCTTAGGAGCGAGGCATGAGCCCGCCCTATGAATAGTCCGTTGGTATCGAAGGTCATCAACCACAGGTCGTTAACAGCATTCTCATCCGTGGCGGCACGGGTGAGTGCCGGTGTATATTCAGGCATGTTTACCGAGAACTGAAAGGCGGTCTTATCGTCATTTCCAGTCAGGGGAGTGCCGAGAGTATCTTCATCTGTACACGAAGCCAGAAGAAGACCGAGGAGTGTTATAAGGTAGGTTAATCGTTTCATACTTTTCTAATTTTAATCCATCAATACTGTTTACCGGATGTCGCGGACGCATCGGACGGATGCATTCAGCGGACTGAATTTACCACCTTCTCCAACGCGGGGGTCCATGAAGTTAACAGCACCGGAAGCATTCGAACTCCAATAATAATTTCCTTCAAGGATGCCTTTAACTTCACATATCCGTATGTTCTGTAAGACATCTATCAGGTAGATTTCCGCTTGCGTGGGCATACGCCAGTCGGAATAGGTTTCTCCGGTAGTGGCATCCCGCTCTACATAATCCCGGCATTTGATTCTGGATGCGGTGTATGTGCTTGCCGTTGTCGTACCATGTTGTGAGGCAAGCATGAAGTGCGGAGAGATTCTCCGGTTGTTTTCTTCCGTATCTATGGCTGCGTGTTCGCTATCTGTCAGCGGATAACCGAGTACGGCATTGTCACGTATATACGAAGCGTAAGATGCGCCTAATGCGGGATTGGCTGCATAATGGGAATATCCGCTGCCGAAGTCTTCGTCAAACTCGTCTGGATTGGGAAGAGTAGAGAAGTCGGCGACGAAGGAATTCATTATATACATCTTCGTATTATTTTGCCCCTGGCTTCCTCCGGGGACATCGGCTGAAATGTCAGAACCGATGTAGAGGGCCGGATATTGGGAGACAGTGACAGGTTGTGTAAGTCCGGCACCATTGACTACCTGAAAGGTGATATCTTTGGCTAGGAAGTTTTCAGGAAGAGGACTCGTTATGGTTATGTTGCCGGACTTTACATTCGGGGTAGCAGTGATGGTTATCTCTTTTCCACCGTTGGAAACCGATACACCATTTACAGTAATCTTCTGTATTTCTACATCCGGTGTGGATGACTGGAAGGTAGTGGTGAACTGCGTACTGTTGGGCATCGAAATCTTGGTATCTTTTACATAGATGAAATTGATTCCTTCTACGGAAACAAGTACTTCGTGGGTGCTCCAATCCTGTATGGTGTATCCGGCATTCAGCGGAACTGCGGAATGCGGGTCGGTATCACCTTTCTTGTCTATGTTCACGCGGATATCATACAGGCGATTACGTTCCAGTTTATAGAGATTTTCAGTCTGGCCCGTGCTTCCGTCCGATAGCCGGTAGTTTACCGGTATTTTGTAATAGTTCTGAGTAGTAGTGTTACCATCAGCGTCCTTTACAGGGACATTGATGAGTACATAACTTTCCCTGTTCGTATCTTTGGTCCAATCATTGGCATACGAATAGAGGATGAATTGATTGCTATTGCCTGCACCTGTATTTTGTTCCGTAAATGAGTTCATGCTTTGCAGAGTGGGAACATTTACACTGCCGTCTGCAATGGATGAGCCACTGGCGGCATAGTTGACCATCTTTTTTGAAGGTATATTATTGCCTATGGGGGTGAAACCGTTTACATAATTCAGGCTTATTCTGATCTTGGCGGCCGCGCGTTTAAGAACAACGGGAATCTCTTTGTTGACGATGATTCCGTCATTCAGCACCATTGTATGCTTTCCGTCCATTAAGAATGCATCTTGTTTTTTATCTGCATCCAGAGTAGGGGCGGTGAGCGCCTTCAGTTCCGGAAGGGATAATCCCGCAGCCGGAATGGTTGCCGTATGGTTGGCTACTACATAAATGGTATGGTTGATGTTCTGATCGAATTTCTCCTGTGCGGCATCCAGGGTAGCTGTATGTTCCCCGGTTCCGGTCAGTTCGGGAGAGAACGCAAAATGCTGGTAGAACAGGCATTCGTCTGCTCCTTCACGGTAAACGAAAACATCTAATGATTTTATCGTATTTTCATTGAGCGCTTCTTCACCCGGCTCTTCTACGGCACGCGAAGCCACGGAGCTGGGCATAGACAGTTTTAGGGTAATTCCGCTTACCGATCCTGTTCCTGCCGATTCGATGGAAGAATCATCCTCGCAAGAGGTGAGTCCCCAGAATAATGAGAGTATCAGCGGGAGGATATATAGTTTATTTCGTTTCATAATTCATCTTATTTATATTCGGTTTGGCGGATTAAAATATCCGTGTCGTTGTCGCCCGGAAACTGGCGGTTGCCATCGCTTTGCTTCGGATTGATCTTGAGTTTCACGCCTCCTGCGGTTATGTAGAAGTAAGTGCTCTTAGGATTCCCACTCCAGCGTTTGGTAGCTCCTACCTGTATCGTATATGCTTCATCACGGGCTATTCCTTTGGAAACGTTGAGACCGCCGTTCATGCCGAACGTAAAGTCAAGTCCATTGGTCAGAGTAGCGGTCCAGATGGCACCGGCAGGGGCTGTCAGACTAAAACTGTAGTTGGCGTAGGAAGTCTCATTATGGGCTTCTCCGTTCGCTATGTAGGGAAATTGCACGATGCCTGTAGTGGCACCGGCGTCATCTCCATTGTACGGTTGAAGCTGATAGTCATCCTCCGTGATATCTTGTCCTATTTCGGATGAGGTCAGTTCCCACGGATAAGGAGTTGTTTTAATTATCAGCTGGTTATCCGGATGATCGAGCATAGCCATGACGCGGTAAACTGTATTATGCAGCAGACTGTACTTATGGGTTGTCTGCCCCTGATCGGTAAGATATCCCCTGTACGTATAACTGATCCCGTTGAACAGCGCCTTTATGCGGATATAGGGAGTGTTAGCGTCAGGTGTAGCGTCAGGAACTATATTTCGATATGTATAGAATGAAGCATGTGCATTCTCCGGTACTATTTCTGATAAATCAGACGGCATAAGTTGCAGAGTTGTTCCTCCAAGAAATACCTCCGAAACATTCTTCTTGCTAATGGGCGTCGGCATTGATGTTACCTCCGGACTACTATTTGTATTAAGTATCTGATTGACAAATTCTATGGAGTTGACAACTACACTCGAACTCTCCAATCCCTGATTCTTGAACATATAGATGTCCAGCCGTGCTACCAGGCGTTCCATAGGAACTTCCGCTACTACATATTCACTATTGATTGCAACTTCCTTTTTTCCGACCATCAGGATATTGCTGTCAGTAAAAGCGTTGCCGGATACCGTCAAGCTTTCCAATTGCTGCAATGTAAGGTCGGGAGACACCGGAACAGAAAAGGTCTTATCGGGATCGTTATAATTAGCAATCGCATAAATTACTTTTGTCTGTGGCGACACATTGACAGAGCGTGAAAACTCTTCCAGTCTCTGCGGGGTGAATTCCGGAATCAGTTCCGAATATTCACAGTGCTGGTCTGCTTTATTGAAAATATAGAGTGCCAGACTGGAAAAGCTGCCATCGTCTCCATGAATCAAAGCTTTGTTTGTAGGAGCCGTTTTGATCAGAAAGTTTAGCCGGGCCTGATTATCGGTTGTATCGGATATCGGCGTCTCGTTTTCACTGCAAGAGTACAGTAGCAGCGCCATGGCAAACAACTGCAAACAGAACCGGTATTTTAATTTTAGCTTCATATACATTGGGGGTTATATCCCCGGTCTGATCACTTCCTCGTCCCAGGGTTTTACTGTGATGGCGGTTCCATTGAAATAGATGCGGATGCCTACCGCAGCTTCATTGATGCCATTTACAGTAATATTATTATCTTTCATGAAGTCCTTTAATTGCATGGTGTATAATTCTTCATTGCTCTGAAGGTCGCGCAATCGCAGATATACTTCATTATCATCATTAAATCGTAATACGTTGAATTTTGAACCAAACTTTTGTACGTTGGAGTCAAAAGTTACCAACGGGAAATAAGAGACGCGTTCGTTTGAAAACGTTTTGGTGAAGTCCACTGTTGAACTTAATTTCCCCATTTCTATACTGACGGGGGAAGTGGCTGCACGTGTACTGCCAACATCCAGTCCTTCCAGCTCTATTTGCATTTTTATATGCGCACTGCTGAAATAAACGGTGTCAACCTTATAGCTTTCATTGACAATTGTAATCTCTCTTTCTCCAAAATACAGACTGTCATTGGTCGATATCAACTCTTTCGTAAAATAATGCGGGGCTCCGACAAGGTTGTTTTGCAAGGATGAACCTTCGTTTATCCGTGTGTCGTTGAGGGAGTTTCCCCAGCATATAATGTGATATTGACCGCTTGGCAAATTCAAGGTAGTGCCGCGTTGGCGGTTGAGCTCTTTCCGGTTGAGAACTGTTTTCTGTACAAATACATTGTTCTGATTGTATATATACATATCTACCTTTTCTATTTTCTGAGGAAAGATTTCCTTTGTTCCATCACCCAGGTAGCTGAAGTACAAAGTTGTCTCACAATCATCAAGGTTTTCTTTTATACACCCTGTTACTGTTACCAGTAGCAGGATGTATAGAATTATTGCCTTTTTCATATTTCAGGGTTTGTTGAGTCTGAAACTTATTGTTCCAGATCAAATCCCGGAGTGATTGTCTCTTCATTCCACGGAGCGACTGTGACGTGTACCAGTACGTTGTATTGTACATTTCCTAAGTCATTGTCGAGCATCGGAACTAACTCTATCTCCATATTATAAAGGGTACCGGGTTTGAAGTCGGCTGCTGTCAGTTCAGTATTTACTTCTTTATAATACTTCACCAGGTTGGCAAAGCGTGCGCCATTTGCTAAGTCCGGGTTAAATACTTCCGTATCGGATGACTTCAGGCCGGTAATGTTCAAATCAGAAAGATCTAAATGCAATTGCGGTATGGCTGTGCCCGGGAAGAAATTGAAAGCATAACATTTGCCGGCTAAATCCAGTGGCAGGTTACCGTAGGTTCCGTCTTCATTATATATAATGTAGCTGGCAAACGGAGCTGCGTCTATTATCGGAGTCGTGTCAAAAGTCCACATACCATCATGGATATGTCCTTCGAAAGTTGAGTTCAGAAGCAGGTTGTCCATTGTTCCCGGATTCTTGTAAGTGTTATAGAAGTTATTCATATAGAAGCCTTTTACATTTCCTGAGAATCCTGTCCAACTAACTGTTGCTTTCTTATCTGTTCCGTCAATGGTTCGCGTAAAATCGAAGTTTCCTGAATTCTTGAATGAAATCTTGGTAATTTGCAGTCGGGCTACAATAGGGGCTATGGTTACTTGTGCCGTATAAGTCTTACCTGCTGTCGGAGTCGGATCTATCGGTTCATTAACGATAGGTTTCAGATCATCGTCCATACCATAGTAAAGCACTTCGCTACCCTGTTGATTAGCTAACTTGGTATTAACTACATTGTTAGTTACGGCATTCCCGGGATTTCCATAAATATACACTTTAGAAACGGATTCGGGAATGTTTATGAACTTCAATCCTTTTGCTGGATCGGTCAATTTATTCCAGTCGGAGTTAAGCACTTCATCTTTGGTGACGGCTTTGGAAGTTATGATTTTTCCATTTACGTCAGTCAGATTGATTAATACACTGTTCACATTCTTAATATCCGATGTGATGATATCTGTTGGAGAAGAAGCTCTTGTCTTGATCCCGCCTAATGATACTGAAATGGATTTTATTTCGTCCTGTGAAACAGAAACATCGTCTTTGTCACTGCAAGAGAATAATGCTATACTTACGACTCCTGCTAATAATAACTGTTTAATTTTCATGTCTTATAAAAATAATTGTTTATAAAATTTCCCAATACTAATTTTGGTTGCGTACGTCCTGTTGGGATCATAACAACAACAGTTGCATAGGAAAGTTTTGAGTGCAGGTAGTATTTTCTACAGGAAATAATCAAAACAATGATATTTTTATGAATTTTATCCAAAATTGTATCGATTACAACTTTTGTTAACCATGTTGGAGAGCGTGAGCTCCGTTATAGGATGTTGTATTACGCAACTGGGCTGTTTGATAAATAGGCTCTAAAGTTGATTTCATGAGATAGAATATGAAGCAATGTTATGTCGCATATAAAGCAATGCTTTTGAATAGAACATTGCTTCTTTCAGGACAGAACATTGCTTCTTCTAATACTATTGATATAGTATTGGAAATATATTTACTAAATCAATCCTGATCGGCAAGGTTCTTGCGAGTGAATAGGTGTCATTTTTGGTGTCAGTGTCACCTATACACGTATTTTGGAGAGTGTGTGGCTTGAATTTATTGGCAAATTGTTGATTAATAGTGTATTATTCTTAATTTGTATTTTGTGTTGATACTTTTTTATGTCTTTTAGCATGTTCTTCAATTCTCTTTCTTCTGCACTGCAAGAGTAGATACTTAGATTGTGAAATATGTATACATGTACCGTCTGTGCGGAATTTTTTGCCGTAAATTGAGCTTGTTCTCTTTTTATCTTAAATATAAACATATCGATACTTCCTTTTTCTGTTTTTTGCTTCCAAATGCGTGTATAGGTGACACTGACACCAAAATGACACCAATATGATGTTTTTTCTCTTGCTTAATATATTGAATATCAGTAAATAATGCTTTCCTTAATTCTTCCATTCAGGATTTGTCTATAAATGGTTTTATATCAAAAACAGAGCTGAATATTTCCATGCTAATGTTATGAAAATACATTACTTCTATTTACTCTTTTGGGTAATCGGTTGAAAATGAAATTTTCTATTTTCATATAATTGATACGGAGCGAAGCGGCACAGATGTGAACCACGGTATCGCCGGGCAATGCGTTAGGTTGTGGCAATGATTTTACCGGCTAACTCAATAAGCAATTTTATAGAAATATACTGTAGTTTAAGATTCATATGTTTAATAAATATAATTTTATTAATTTTCTCCATTCTTTATTGTCTCTATTCTTTTTTTATTTAATTTTGTCTGCACTATTTTATGTGGGAATGTAAACTCAAACCATAATAAATAACAAATCGATAATGACACAAATAGTTGAATTAAAAGGCACGGAGAAACGGTTGTATCAACTGGTCGCTCCATTGGTTATGAATCCTGTAGTATTGAAACAGAACTATAATTATCCTTTTCGCACTTCAGAAAACTTTATATGGTTTGTTGCGGTGGAAGGAAAAGAAATAGTTGGCTTTATACCACTGGAACATAAGAAATCGGAAGCAATTATTAATAACTATTATATAAAGGAGAATAATGCAGAAGTATTAAAAGCTCTTTTGGAGAAAGTTATAGACAGCACGGATGAAGATAAGCAGTTGAGCTCGGTTACATTTATTGAGCATCAAAAAATATTCCAGGAATTAGGCTTTTCTGTGGAGAAAGAATGGAAACGCTATGTAAAAATGAATAAGGAGAAATAGAATGGGGGAGGTTCAGAAGAATGTATATGAATTAGCACAAGAACGGTTACACATTATATTTAAAGAATTTGATAATATCTGTGTATCCTTTTCGGGAGGGAAAGATAGTGGTGTGTTATTGAATTTATGCATTGATTACATCCGTCGCAATAATCTGAAGCGTAAACTTTCTGTTTACCACATGGATTATGAAATTCAGTATAGCATGACTATCGATTACGTGGACCGTATTCTGGAAGCTAATAAGGATATTCTGGAGGTATATCGCGTGTGCGTACCTTTTAAAGTAACCACCTGTACGTCTATGTATCAGAATTATTGGCGTCCTTGGGATCCGGAAATGCGTGATATATGGGTGCGGAACATACCGGAAGGCAGCATGACCGTAGAGAACTTCCCTTTTTATACGGATGCAATGTGGGATTATGAATTTCAGATGCATTTTGCCAAATGGTTGCATGCAAGGAAAGATGCGGTTCGGTCCTGCTTTCTCATAGGTATTCGTACGCAGGAAAGTTTCAATCGCTGGCGCAGTATTCACCTTGCCCGGAAATATCAGATGTATCATAATTACCGATGGACTTCTAAAATTGGAAATGATATATTCAATGCTTATCCTGTTTTCGACTGGAAAACGACAGATATCTGGGTAGCCAATGGAAGGTTTGGCTGGGACTATAATCATTTATATGATTTATATTATAAAGCAGGTGTAAACATTGAGCGCCAGCGCGTAGCAAGCCCCTTCCTTTGTGAAGCTCAGGAAAGTCTTCGCCTTTATAAAGTGATTGATCCAAGTACATGGGGCAAGATGGTAGGCCGTGTTAATGGGGTGAACTTTACCGGAATTTATGGCGGAACCCATGCTATGGGCTGGCAAACCGTCCGTTTACCGAAGGGATATACCTGGAAAGAATTCATGCAATTCCTGCTTTCTACTTTGCCCGAAACTACCCGACGCAATTATTTGAAGAAACTGACTGTCAGCATTGAATTCTGGCGTACGAAAGGCGGGTGTCTTGCAGAGGAGACCATTGAGAAACTAAGAAAAGCCGGTGTGTCATTGGAAGTGGTGAATACGACCAATTATAAAACGAATAAAAAGCCCGTTAAAATGGATTATCTGGATGACATAGACATTTCTGAGTTTCGTGAGATCCCCACGTATAAGAGAATGTGTGTATGTATTCTGAAGAATGATCATGCCTGCAAATATATGGGTTTTGCCTTAAATAAGGAGGAAGCATACAAACGAGATAAAATAATGGAACAATTCAAAAATATGATGTTATGAGTGTAGATCAAAGTCCGGTATATGCTGTAAAAGCTGTGCCGTTGGAGAAAATAGTGGCGAATGATTATAATCCCAACATAGTGGCACCACCTGAAATGAAATTACTGGAACTTTCTATTTGGGAGGATGGTTTTACGATGCCTTGCGTATGTTATTATGATAACGAAACCGACCGTTATATACTGGTAGACGGGTATCATCGTTATAGTGTATTGAGAAGCTCCAAGCGAATTTATCAGCGGGAAAACGGTTTGTTGCCTGTAGTGGTGATTGATAAAGAATTATCCAATCGAATGGCATCTACCATCCGGCATAACCGTGCACGAGGTTCGCACAATATTGAACTGATGTGCCACATCGTGGCCGAACTGGATAAAGCGGGTATGTCCGACCAATGGATTATGAAAAATATAGGCATGGATCGTGATGAACTTCTTCGTTTGAAACAGATTTCCGGCTTGGCGGATTTGTTCTCGGACAAAAGTTTTAGTATTCCAAATCCGGTTGAAACGCCGGTTCCCGAAGAATAAAATGCCCGTTTGGGGCATTTTTGTTTCTATTATGTTCTTTTGTTATCATTAACAAGTGAAATATCTTGTTACAAACTTGCATAAGTTAACCAAATCTCCTACTTTTGCCATCATAAACAAACGAACAGGTTTCATAAGCCTTCGGACATTATAAAAAACTTACATGAAAAATATATTGGTTAGCGGTGGTGCTGGTTTTATAGGGTCGCACTTATGCACACGGTTGATAAATGAAGGACATCATGTGATATGTCTTGACAATCTATTTACCGGCGCGGAAGCAAATATCGAGCATCTGAAAAGCAATCCTCTTTTTGAGTTTGTGCATCACGATGTGGAATTTCCCTATCATACCGAAACTCTTGATGAAATATACAATTTAGCTTGTCCGGCATCACCGATACATTACCAATATGATGCGATCAAAACGATAAAGACTTCTGTATTGGGAGCCATTAATATGCTGGGATTGGCAAAGAAGACGAATGCCAAGATTCTACAAGCTTCTACCAGTGAAATATATGGTGATCCGGTAGTGCATCCTCAAGTAGAAAGTTATTGGGGAAACGTAAATCCAATAGGCATCCGTTCTTGTTATGATGAAGGGAAGCGTTGTTCTGAAACTTTGTTTATGGATTATCACCGGCAAAACAACATTCGTATTAAAATTATTCGTATCTTTAACACGTATGGCCCACGAATGCTGCCGAATGATGGAAGAGTGGTTTCCAATTTTGTGGTTCAGGCATTGCAGGATCATGATATAACTATCTATGGAACAGGAGATCAGACGCGAAGCTTTCAATATATCGATGACCTCATAGAGGGAATGGTGAGAATGATGAACACGGAGGATGAATTTATTGGTCCGGTGAACCTTGGAAATCCGAATGAATTTTCCATCCTCGAGTTAGCGGAAAAAGTGATTCAGTTGACAGGATCGAAGTCGAAGTTGGTGTTCAAACCACTTCCGCATGATGATCCTAAACAACGTCAACCGGATATCACGCTGGCAAAAGAGAAGTTGAACTGGAAGCCTGCCATTGAACTGGAAGACGGTTTGAAGCGGATTGTGGAATATTTTAAGGAATATCGTAAATAGATTATATAGATAAACGGGAAAACAATATTGTATAAGATGAATATGGAAATTAATCCTTCTGAGTACAAAATTCTCATCGTCGACGATGTGATGTCCAACGTATTATTGTTGAAGGTACTCTTGACAAATGAAAAATTTGCAATCGCTACGGCAAGTAACGGTCGGCAAGCATTAGAGCAGGTAGATAAGGAAAACCCGGATTTGGTGTTGCTGGACGTGATGATGCCGGATATGAGTGGTTTTGAGGTGGCACAACATTTGAAAGCAAATCCCAAAACCGCAGATATTCCTATCATCTTCCTGACTGCACTGAACAGCACAACGGATATTGTAAAAGGTTTCCAGGTGGGAGCAAATGACTTTATCTCCAAACCTTTTAACAAGGAAGAGCTGATTATCCGTGTAACCCACCAGATTTCGTTGGTAGCTGCCAAACGTATTATTTTGAATAAGACCGAAGAACTGCAACGTACCATTGCCGGACGTGACAAACTTTATTCGGTGATTGCTCATGATTTACGTTCTCCTATGGGCTCTATCAAGATGGTGCTGAATATGTTGATATTGAATTTGCCGTCCGAGAAAATCGGTGATGAGATGTATGAACTGCTGACAATGGCAAACCAGACGACAGAAGATGTGTTCTCTTTGCTGGATAACTTGCTGAAGTGGACCAAGAGCCAGATTGGTAAGTTGAATGTAGTATATCAGGACATTGATGTAGTGGAGGTTGTAGATGGAGTGATTGACATTTTCAATATGGTAGCCGGTATGAAGAAGATTACAATCCGTGAAGAGAAACCGGAGAAGTTAGCTGTATCTGCCGACATCGATATGCTGAAGACCGTAGTACGCAATCTGATAAGCAATGCTATTAAGTTCAGTAACGAAAATTCTGAGGTGCTGGTGAAGCTGGAAGCGAAGGATGGCATGGCAGTAGTCAGCGTGCAAGATCACGGTTGCGGTATTGATGAAGAAGGACAAAAGAAATTGCTGCATACAGATACTCACTTCAGTACATTCGGTACTAACAACGAAGAAGGTTCCGGCTTGGGATTGTTGTTGTGCCAGGACTTTGTGGTGAAGAATGGTGGTAAGTTGTGGTTTACTTCGAAGAAGGGTGAAGGTTCTATATTCAGTTTTTCAGTTCCGTTGAAAAAATAAATGATACAATAAAGAAAAACAAAACAGACCGTCTGTTCCAGGTGAACGGACGGTCTGTTTTTTTATTAGCGCCTGCACAGGTCTCTGAAATCACAGAACTCACATTTCCTTTTATCTTCAGTTTGTGTGAAGGGTTCTTCCGGATTGTATATTTCTTGTAATAGGTTTTGCAGGCGTTCGCGAAACTCATCTTCATAAAAAGCGAAGTTGTTGACCGGTATTTTGGGTTGGCGGGCTTCCCCCATTTCAATTACAGGAGAATAAGTTTCTGATGCTGCACGGTGAATGTAGAGCAAGGAAGGGGCAACCTTCAACGATTGTTTGCGGCACATGATGGAAGCGTACAGGAAAGTCTGGAAAATATAATTCGGACGTCCGTCGGCAGGAGTGAACAGTTGCTCTATATTCTCGGGAGTTTTGGGGCTGCCACCGGTTTTATAGTCTACAATACGCAAGGTATCGCCCTTACTGTCCATACGGTCGATGGTACCACCGATATTCAGTGCCAGTTTTCCTTGCGGAGTTTCTATTTCCATGATCTCGTTTACAGGTTCTTCCATACCTTCCATGGTGAAAGGAGCATATTGCAGGTCGTTGCGCAACAATTGGCGGAGATAGGATGCAATCACTTTGGCATTGATAAGTTGCGTACCATTATATTCAGGCCTTTCTGTGGGGAGAACGTGGAAGAACTCTTCTTTGAAAGCTGTATCTACATAATTCTGTAGCTTCACGTCATTGCGTAACAGTTGCTCCAGGTCTTCTTTTCGTATTTCTTTTCCATTTGCAGTCAGATCCTTATATGCCAATTCGGCTGAACGGTGGAAGATAGTACCGAACAGTGCAGAGTCTATTTCAGCACTCACTTCATCGGGAGCTTTTAATCCGGCCACATAACGATAGTAGAATTTCAAACGGCAATCCAGATAAGCATTGAGTGCGGAAGGAGAGAACAGTGCTTTGGGATGGCGGACGAGACTGTATTTCTCATACATTCTCGCAATGATTTCCGGTGTTTTCTCTATACGGATTTCTCTGCCGCTTTGAGGAGATTGTCCGGCTTCCAGGTATTCGCGTGAAATATCGTGCGGCGATTCAACAAGAAATTGCAGCATGAAACGGGACATTTCTCCACGGTTCAGTCCATCAGAAGATGTATTATATAATAAGGTGATATTTTCAGCGCGTTGTATCAGTCGGTAAAAGTAGTATGCATAGACCGCATTCTTATGTTCGATGGTGGTCATGCCGAAAGCTTTTCGCAGATTGTAAGGGATGAAGGATGATTCTCCACCGGCTTTGGGCAACTGACCTTCGTTGAGGGAGAGCATGATGAGGTTTCGGAAATCGAGGTTACGTGTTTCCAGCACTCCCATTACTTGCATACCGATGGCTGGTTCACCGTGGAACGGAATATTTGAGGTTGCAAGCAAGCGGCAAAGAAGACGTTTCAAAGTGTCAGTTTGCAGATTAAGTTCGCCACTGTCAATAAGACTGAGCAGACGGTTGATGAGGGTATAGCTCTTGAATAAGGACTCCCGGTAAAGCTGATTGAAAATATCATCTGTTTCCTGTTCTTGCCGGTAGAGGATGGAGACTTCGCGAAGTGTATCCGTCAGGTATTGGCAGAGGGCTGAAATGCCGGTCTGCGGAGTGAATACCTGTTCCAGAAACTCATCTTGCTTTAATTCGGAAGGCAGAGGGTAGAAGCGATTGTCTTTCGTCAGCTGTTTCTCCAGTTTTTCTGCGGAGGGGGACAATTGGCGTGTATAGGGATGTTTCAATACAGCCTGGACGGCTTCGTATGAATAACGTCCTGTATCTCTGCGATAGCCATTGGTTTGCAGTTCTATGAGTGCGCTGATGAAACTGTATACAGGGGTCTGTGCCAGCGGAAATCCCATCGTGATATTGACATTCTTTACTTCTGATGGTATGGAGTGGAGTACGGGTAATAAAAGAGATTCATTACAAAGTACCACAGCATTCTCTTTTTCCTGGGTTGGTGTACCTGATGGATCATTTTTCATTACGGAGTGTACCCATTCCGGCAAATAGCGTGCCTGTGCATTTTCGGTAGGGGCGGAGATGAAACGTACACTTTTAGGATGTCTTAATACATCGAATGCGGTTTCGGGTAGTTCGTTGGGGAAGATTTTCAGGTTGCGGAGAATGAATTCACCGGCTTCATGTGTGTAAGGCGGAGTCTTTTCACGAGGCAGACGGGTGTAAAACAAGTCATAATCCCAATAGAACAATGCTCTGCCGGCATCACGCAGACGCTCAAAAAAACGGGTTTCCACTTTATTCAATACATTGAAACCAACGAAAACATACCGGTCATATTTCAGCTTTTCCGGTTGCAGTTCTTCCATGACGTAGCGATACATCATACCCTCATAAGCAATGCCGAGTTCTGCGAGATTGTCGCGGTAGCCGTGATAAATATCGCCTAATTTATCCCACAAGGAGATGAACTTCTCTTTCAGTTGCGTGCGTCGCTCGATGGAGAAGTTTTGAAAGAACTGACGGATGGCTTCTTCCTGTTCGGAGTCAAGGAAGTCGTAATCATCCATGATATTTTTCAGGTCTTGCAGATTAGAGAATAGACGGTCGGCATCAACAAGATTTTTATCGACATCATCGAAATCGCTGATAAGAAGTTCTCCCCAGAAATAGAAATCATCAAGTGTTTCTTCACTATGGGTTTCTTCACGAAATACTTTATAGAGCTCACAAACAAGGCGGATGGGGTCGCCCAGCTTCCATGGAGAAAGCTGTCGGAACAGTTCACTGATGCTGACGTAAGCGGGAGACCATAAAGGGCGGTCACTTTGTGCCGCCAAATGCTCGTTGAAGAAAAGGCTGGCACGTTTGTTCGGAAAAACAATGGCGACCCGTGAAAGATCGTTTCCTATCTTTTGGTGTAAGTCTTGGGCAACTAATTGAAGAAAAGTTTGCATCTTAATCTTTTGTTTTTGATAACTATTCTGCACTGGACATTATGGGCACGGTGTACTCTGTGTCAACCACTTCCCCTTGTTTGGTACCAGGTTTCCATTTGGGCATCATATTAATCACCCGCAGAGCCTCCTTGTCAAAATCAGGATGGATGCCACGGATTACTCGGGCATTTGCGATGCTGCCGTCTTCTTTGACAGTGAACTGTGCTACAACGCGCCCTGTCACGCATGTATCGTTATTGGGATATTGCAGATTCTCACGTATGAAATTGAATAAAGCTTGTGTGCCTCCGGGAAATTCCGGTAGTGTTGTTTCTATTGTTTCGTAATCAACATCTCCTTCCAGTATTTCTCCGGATATTATTGTTGATTCTCCCATTGTCATATTGCTTTCACGCAGTGCAACCTGAATATAAGTTGCTCCTTTCTTATTTATTTCAATTTCCTGTGTTTCCATTCCAACGTATTGGATGATTAGCGGATATTTACCGGAAACTTTTAGTGTAAACTCACCATTCGTATCTGTTAGAGTACCATTTGTAGTTTCTTTTTCAGAGACATTGGCTCCGACAATTGGTTTTTGAGTCAGACTGTCTGTAACTGTACCTTTGATTAAAAAGAGTGAGTCCTTATCCGCCGGCACGCTCTGACACTCAAGTTTGATCTCTGAGGTGTTCTTTGCTGACTGGCCTGGTGAGTTGGCGCAGGCATTCATTGTGATAATCCCTGCGGACAATCCTAATAGGGTGATCGCTTTTCCCGCCATGCGTCGTCGTTCCAGTTGATGTTCCAGATATCGTACTTCTGATTCACATTTGGGACATGTGCCTGTACAATCTCCTTTGTATTGACATTCGGAAGTGATATATTCGATATCATTTGCTTCGGCAATTTGCCGGCGAATGTCTTTTAATATCTTGCATGTTTGCTTTCCTCGTACCATGATTATTCTGATTTATAATTGCCTTATATCTACTGCAATCGAAACATGACCGGGACAGTATATTCCACACGTACAGGTTGTCCCGCTACCGTACCGGGTTTCCATTTAGGGAATTCTCTGACTACGCGCAGAGCCTCTTTATCTAAATACGGATCAACGCCTCTGAGGATTCTGGCATTTGTGATACTCCCATCCTTTTCGATGACAAATCTGACTGTGGTTCGTCCTTGGGTTCCGTTACCTTGATAAACGGGTAGTTTCAGATCTAATTTTTTGCTTATGAATTTCATCAGTTCGATCATGCCCCCGGGAAATTCGGGCATTGTATCCAGTGCATCGTACTGATTTGTACCATATATGGTAGTATCTTGCGGAATAACCTCCTGTACGAGAGAGTCCGGCGGGAGGACTCTTATTACCGGTTTTTCCTGTATTTCCGGAGTTACTATATAGTAACCATGCGGAGCTTCGGAATGGATCGGCTCCGCACAGGCAGGTTGTGGCATCATTGTTGCCAATCCTGCGGATACTCCAAGTATGGTAATCGCTTTTCCTGCCATGTGTTTACGTGCCAGTTGTTGCTCCAGATACTGCACTTCTGCCTCGCATTTGGGACATGTACCCGTACAATCCCCTTTGTATTGACATTCGGAAGTGATATATTCGATATCATTTGCTTCGGCAATTTGCCGGCGAATGTCTTTTAAGATTTTGCAAGTTTGCTTTCCTCGTACCATGATTCTTTATACTTTTTCTATTAAATCTTCTTCTACGTACCACAGGTATCCTTTTATGTTCTCTTTCGGGTATCCCATGCGTGTGAGCAGTTGCATATATCCCTGCACTTGCTTATTATATTTTTTATTCTGTTTTCCGAATTTGAAGTCCACGACAACAATTTCGTTGTCGCGCATCATGACGCGGTCCGGTCGGCGGGTTCGGAGTTCCCCTTTTTCTTGCCAGATGATGTCGCACTCGTTGAACAATTGCCAGTCTCCCGAATACCAATCCTGCACTTGGGGGATGGAAAAGGCATGCCGGGTCAGTTCTCGGATTTCATCTTCTGTTTCCGGTTTGCCGATGATGCCTTCGAATATAAGTTGGTCGATGGCATTGTCGATGTCCTTTTCTGTTTCAATGGCTGAAAAAAGAGTATGCAGTAAGCGTCCCCGGTTTATGAAGCGATTGTCTGATTCATCTTCGTCAACTCCCTGAATGAAATCGGCTGAACGGTTTGATTGCCGGAATTCGATTTCATGCCTCATGCTCTCCATGTGTACCGGGAGCTTGTCAGGCTTTTGAGCAAGGCGGTTGACTGAGGTTTTGGCGGTCGTCGTCGGCTTGCTATCTTCCGATGGGCAGAGTATTCCGCTTTCGTAAGGTTCTTCCTCGTCCCAGTTTTCATTACCTTCCTGGGCGGCTACGTGTGGCAGTGCATTGGCAAGCAGTTCGGACATTGTTCCTTTCTGGCCTTTTTTACTCCAAAGGATGAGATTCTTTCCGGCACGGGTAAATGCTACATAGAGCAGATTCAGGTTATCCACCCAAAGTTGCAGACGCTCGTTAAGATACTCTTGCCTGTATACTGATTCTGCCATGGTAGAGGAATAATTGACCGGAACAATGTCGAGTGCGCTGAAAGGTGATTCGGAAGGTGAACACCATATTAATTGATTATTGGTCTCATTCTCCAACTTCCAGTCGCAGAAGGGGATTAAGACGGTATGGAATTCCAATCCTTTTGACTTGTGAATGGAAAGGATACGAATACCATCCATTTCTCCGCTGGGGATTGTTTTGTTGCATAAGGTTTCGTCCCAATAGCGGATAAACACATCCAGATCCGATGAGTTGTTTTGCAGGTACTCCGTTACGGCATCGAAAAAAGAAAAGAGATACGCATCCTGTTCTTTGATCCGGTTCATCTCAAACAGACTGAACAGTTCTTCCAGTAATTCGTATAGCGGCATTAGACGAAGAGGCTCTATGCGGTTGACAAATGCTTCGGGCAATACATCCTCCGGTCGGGAAGTTAGTATATCATCCCACTTCGTTTCAGGCGCATTTGCTCCTTCCTTCTCCATTCGCCCTTCTTTGTTTTCGTTTGTAATTTGTAATTTGTAATTTATAATTAATGAGGCTCTTGCTACTTTATCATCAGGATTGGAAAGGTAACGTAAAGCATCCATCAACATGCACAATGCTTGTGAAGCATTCAGTCGGAAAGCTTCGTCTGAAACAATAGGCAGATGCATTGTTTTGTCGAAATAATCGGCAATGGGAGGAATGTTTTTATTCTTGCGAACGAGGATGGTGATATCGTTTAGTTTTACACCGGCAGCCAGTAGTCTCTGTACTTCTTCGCCTAAAGAGATGATGGTCAGTTCCGTATAATCGTGTTCTTCGTCCGGTTCCAGGAAAGTAGCCTTGATGTATCCTTTGGCTTCGGTTCGTGGAGATTCCTGTGCCACGTCGGCATAAGCTTGCTGCAACGGGCGGCAATCTTCCTGTAATTCTTTCAGATGGAGCATATTCAGGTACTCCACTGCGGCCGTAAACAAACTGTTGTTAAAACGGATGATATTTGTTTCGCTTCGACGGTTTGTTTTTAAAGTTTCTACACGTACAGGGTAGGGAATAGGCGTTTCTTTGGTACCCAGCGCATTCAATATTCCCCAGTCTCCATTTCGCCAACGGTAAATGGATTGTTTCACGTCACCTACAATCAAGCTGTCGGCTCCTTGTGAAAGACCTTCAAGCAATAAGATTTTGAAGTTATCCCATTGCATACGGCTGGTGTCCTGGAATTCATCGATCATTACGTTCCGGATATTGGCACCGATTTTCTCGAATACGAATGAAGAGTCTCCATCTCGTACCAGGTTATGGAGCAAGGCATTGGTGTCTGACAACAGGAAACGGTTGTGTTCGCGGTTCAGCTCCCGTACTTCTTCGTCAATGTGGGCAAGCAATTGTAATTTGTTCAGGTGTTGCAGTGATAACCGGCAACTGTTTACGGTCTTGTTGTTGCGGGGTCTGAATGTTTCTGCATCCTGCAATAAAGGAAGCAGACTTGTTTCTGCCAGGTGGATGATATCGTTCTTTCGGGGCGAAGTCTTGGTGGCCCAATTCTTTGCGTCATCCAAGCTATTCTTCAGAGTGGCGTTCAGCACATCTTTGTCTGATAGCCGTCCGTCACGCAATTTACGGAAATAACTGCCTATGCCTCGCGTTCCGCCTTTCAGGTCTTCGGCGGTGAGTGCATGTGATTCCAATTCTCCGATGAACTGGTCGTAGAAGCTTTTCATTTGTTCCAGAGCCTCGGTCTCCATTTCCCGCAACACATTACGGTACAGTTTGATTATGTCCGGTTCTTTCAGTTGTTGCCGGAGTCCTTCACCGCGTTCTATGTAACCTTCGTCGAAGATGTTCCAGCCGAATCGCTTGATCTCATCGGATACATTCCAACGTTTGTCATCGGCAATGCGTTCGTTGATATAATCCAGCAACCAAGCCAGAACAGGGGAGGAAGGTGTCAGTTTTTCAATGAGGCTGTCCACGGCATCGCTCAATACGTCGGCATTGTTCAGTTCTATATTCAGGTTCGGACTCAGTTCCAGTTCCCGTGCCAGATTGCGCATTACGGACTGGAAGAAGGAGTCGATGGTTTCTACACGAAAACGGCTGTAATCATGCAGCATGTATTGCAATGCTGTTCCTGCTGCCCGACGGATGTCAGAGTCAGATAAGTTTTTCTGTCGTAAATCTTCCCGGATGCGGTTCAGGTAGGGCTCTGATGCCGGATCACTTAACCAGATACCGTAAAGTTGTTGCAGAATACGTTCTTTCATTTCTGCCGTAGCTTTATTGGTAAAAGTTACGGCCAGTATTTGCCGATAGGCCCTTGGATTCAGTATCAGGTGCTTGATATACTCTACAGCAAGGGTGAATGTCTTTCCTGAGCCGGCTGAGGCTTTATATACTAATAATTCCATGTCGATTTGCTGGATTGAACTTTTGTACAAACATACGCAAAAATGTGAAATTATTGGGATTGGTGGGGGAATTAATTTGTTTCTATAAGGTTATGAGTTAAATAATAAATAATCTTTTAGACGCGGATGACGCAGATAACGCGGATTTTAAATAAAATACTTCTATAGCGTAGCCTTTTAAATCCGCGTCATCCGTGTCATCCGCGTCTAAAAAATAATATACCGAATGGCACTATTCGCTAAACCCTAATCACTTTTTGCTATTTCACCTCTTCCAGCCAAAGCACCCTGCTTGAATAATCATTCTGCTTATGGTAATCTACCTTATGATTATAAGGTATCTCCAACCCATTCGCCATCAGATAAGCACCACTAAATGTCTTTCCCTCAAAACTCAGCGGATCATTATCTATCCGGTTCAGTTCATGCACTTTGTAAAGTTTATCGGGAGAGAGTCCTGCCATTTTCACTCGTGGCAGATGCTGGTTGACAAAGTGTTCTGTCTTCCACCAATAGAACACCGACTTATCTTTTTCGGGCGTTACATACATCATAGAAGCTACTCCCAATTTATCATACGGAGACATTAAACGATAGATATCACCTAGTTGCACTACCGGACGGATCGTTTTATATTCAGCGATGGCATTCTTGCAAAGTGTCTTCTCTTCTTCTGTCATATTCTTTGGTTGTATTTCCATGCCCAGGCGACCACTCATCGCTACGTCAATGCGATATTTTAAAGGAATGGTGCGGAAAGTCTGGTGATTGGGAGCGGCACTGATATGCGATGCCATGGCAATGGCAGGGAAGAAATATGAAGTTCCCCATTGCATATAGATACGTTGCAGAGCATCCGTATTATCACTTACCCAAAACTCATCGAAGTAGGGCAGGATGCCATAGTTGACACGACCGCCGCCGCTGGCGCAAGCCTGTATGGTAAGGTCCGGATATTTAGCGCGTATTTGCTGGCATATTTTCTCAAAGCCACGGTGGAATTCAATATACATGTGGCTTTGATTGTCTTTCGTCAGATAATTGGAACCATGATTTAAGATGGACATATTGGCATCCCATTTGATGTAGTCGATTTCCGGGTAGTTACTCATAAGATCATCTACAATCTTGAAGATAAATTCCTGTACCTGCGGATTGGCAAGATCCAGTACTACTTGTGTACCACCACGTCCCTGCACCACGTCACGTTCGGGAGCCTTAATCACCCAGTCCGGATGTTTCTCATAAAATTCACTGGTTGTATTGGCCATTTCCGGCTCTATCCAGATGCCGAACTTGACACCGTTCTTTTGTGCATCTTTCAGCAGACCTTCAATGCCATTGGGTAACTTATTCTTATCCACTACCCAATCTCCAAGAGAAGAACTGTCATTTTTACGCGGATATTTGTCGCCAAACCAACCATCATCCATCACGAACAGTTCACCACCCATGGAAGCGATATCACTCATCATCTGATCCATACCCGCTTGGTTAACGTCGAAGTAGACACCTTCCCAGCTATTCAGTAAAATCTTGCGGGGAACAGTGCCATGAGCAAGCTTGTGCAGGCGTGCCCAGCGATGGAAGTTCCGGCTACTTCCGCTTAATCCCTCATTACTGTAAGTTAAAGCAAGTTCGGGAGTACGGAAAATCTCATCTTTCTTTAATGAGTAAGCTGAATTTTCCTCATTGATTCCGGCAAAGAACCGGTGATATTCATCGTCGTGCGTATCAATACGCAGTTTGTAGTTACCACTGTAACAGAGGGCGGCGCCAATGACACAACCCGCATTTTCCTGTGGCTTTCCATCCAGTGAGAACATGACTTCGGCATGTGAGGTGTGCGAGTTTCGTACCCCGTCCTTATTCTTTATTACCTTCATGCCGGGTTCCAATGCCTCTTGGCACAAACGCCCTTCGTTCGCCCATGATCCGTAAAGATGAGATAGCCAGACATTGCCCCGGCGAATAGGTAAGAAAGCAGAGGCAAACTGATTGAGTATAACCGGTTTCTTTTCCTGATGTCGGATTTCTGTCCATATCTCGATGACATCTGCATCTTGATAGGCTTTATAATACACGTTTACATAGAAAGGATATACCTTGTCTTTCAGTTCGATGGCAGTGATTTCCGCATTTTCTTCTTTGCTCGTTTTTACCTGTACGATTTCCATCTGCAAAGTCATGTTGCCGTCGGCATGTTTTACGGCTAAAGCGGATTCTCCGGGACAGTTAAGTCCATACACAGGATAAGCGGGCATGTCCGGAGTTCCTGTAAGATTTATATTCTGCAAATCTACCTCCGAGAGTTTATCTCCATAATATACATGTTTTAGCTCACCACCGACAGGTGCCGAGAGTACCAGGGAGGTTTCAGGGGTAGATACGCATACATTTTGTGAAAACAGACTGCCGGTCAGCAGTAACGTTCCAAACAACACATTCATTCGTTTTCTGATGCTCATGTTTTTCTTCTTTTTAGATTTCTGAATATTGATAAGTGCGGCAAAGATAGGCAATTCCGATAAGATGAATTGATAGTGTTTTATCATATACTGATAGTCTGCCTATAACAGCCTGATAATATCTTGCCAGCCCGATACTCTGTGATAGTTACGGTCCGGCACACACATATTATGTGGTTGTGCAAATAAATACCGTTCTCCATCGAATGTAGAAAGATTCTTGGGATGATCATCGATCATGATGTTTCCTCTGATGCTATCCTTACGGCCGCAAAATATCATTTGTTCCCACGTGATGAATGGAAAATGCTCGCTCAGCCATTCTTCCTTTTCATTCAGACTTTGTGGAAACTCGGTGGCCGAAGATACAATCAACACGTTGTATTTCTCATTCAGATATTTCAATCCCTCGATGCTTCCGGGAATAAGAGGAGCTGTTCTGAAGAAGCCTTTACTTCTCACATGTTTCTCGAAAGAAGGAAAAGCTTCCAGTTCGGTTTTTCCATACATGTTTTCAATGTTCAGTTTGATCCCTGAATCCCTGTATTCGAAAATGATCAACTGGGCATATACATCTGCCAATACTCCATCCATGTCTACCAAGATCTGTTGTCTCATACTTTTAAGTTTTATTAATAATTAAACATTCGTTTTTCTTATAAAAAGCGAGCTATTACTTATTTTACTACTATGCGGGGTTTTCTTGTACTTGCGGTTTTTATATATTATCTATTTTATAAATTGCAAAACTCCGCATAATTTCAAATAATCGCTCAGTATTTATTGTTTTCATGCTTAAATATAAGTATATTTGCGGTAATATGCAATGTTTAAACACATGGAGATATGCTTAAAGAAGAAAGACATCAGTACATTTTAAACCGTATTAATCAGAATTATCGGATTTACATTACCGCATTAAGTTCAGAACTGGGAGTGTCAGATGATACTTTACGGCGAGATTTGGCAGAATTGGATGAGCTTGGTTTATTGACTAAAGTACATGGAGGTGCCATTGCCCGATCAGGTATTCCGGTAGAATTTACCGATAGGCTGAATACGGGGATAGCAGGAAAGCAGCAGATGGCAACCAAGGTGATTCCATTGTTCAGTCCCGGAGATATTGTGTTGATGGATGGTGGTACATCCAATCTGGAAGTAGCCCGACAGATTCCTGTAGATGCGGAATTAAGCATTTATACCAATAGTTTTCCTATTGTAAATGTCTTGATGCATCATCCTAATCTGGAATTGATTTTCCTTGGCGGAAAAGTATTTCCTTCTTCTCAAGTGACAGTCGGAGTTTCTGTTTTCCAAGCATTACAGACTATACGGCCGGATTGGTTGGTGCTGGGTATCAGTAATGTACATCCCCATCAAGGACTTACCGGACCGGATAGGGAAGAGGCTATGATGAAACGCCTCATGATGGAACGTGCGCAAAAAAGGATTATACTGGCAGACAGCCATAAGTTGAATACGGCTGAAGCTTATAGCGTTGCTTCTTTAGGAGACATTGATTATCTGGTGACGGAAGATAGTAAAGTTGATTACATCAGGCAGAACTGGCCGAAATCTTCCTATCAGGTACTTTGAGTATCGGCCGATTTTGTGCATACCAAGTATATGGGCATAAAAAAAGGAGTACCGCTGTACTCCAACCTTTGTTAACCTTAAATCTAATACTATGAAAAACACAGTGCAAAGATACGTACTTTCAGGATAACTGCAAATTATCCAAGAAAAAAAGTATGTTTAATAACACTTATTAGTGAAAATCCCCGCTTTCTCTATTTATTTTAAGAAAAGGCAGGGACTATTTTAAGAAAAGTGGTATTAGACTTTTTCTTTCAGCATATCTTCCATTTTCAGTAATTCGTCACGATATTGTGCCGCTTCAATGAAGTCTAGTTTCTTGGCAGCTTCCTGCATAAGCTTTCTGGTACGTTCGATGCTCTTTTCCAATTGCGGGCGAGACATGTATTGTACAATTGGGTCGGCGGCAATATGAGCAGAGCTTTCTTGTTCGATGTAGGGGCGGGGAGTGATCGTCGCTCCTTTTTCGATATAACTGTCTTCTGTTGGAGCATTTGATGCAAATACATTCAGATTCTTCCCTTTCTTGATTTGTTGAGGCGTAATGCCATGTTCTTCATTATATTTCAGCTGCTTTTCGCGGCGACGGTTCGTTTCATCAATCGTCAGTCGCATACTATCGGTGATACGGTCGGCATACATGATGACCATTCCGTTTACATTTCGGGCGGCACGTCCGGCAGTCTGGGTCAGCGAGCGGTGAGAACGTAGGAAACCTTCCTTATCTGCATCAAGAATGGCTACAAGTGACACTTCCGGTAAATCCAGCCCTTCACGCAGCAGGTTGACACCAATAAGGACGTTATAGATGCCTTCACGCAAATCACTCATAATCTTTACGCGCTCCAAGGTATCTACATCGCTGTGGATGTAGTTACACTTCACATTGTTATTCAGTAAGAATTCTGTTAACTCTTCCGCCATTCTCTTAGTAAGCGTTGTTACCAGCGTGCGTTCGTTCTTCTCGATCCGTATCTGGATTTCCTCCATGAGATCATCTATCTGGTTATGGCTGGGACGTACTTCGATTATAGGATCTAACAATCCGGTAGGACGAATCACTTGTTCCACAACTATACCTTCCGACTGGATAAGTTCATAGTCGGCAGGTGTTGCACTCACATAAATCACTTGTTTTGCCATTTCCGCAAATTCTTCGAACTTCAACGGACGATTGTCCATGGCAGCCGGAAGACGGAAACCATATTCCACAAGGTTTATTTTACGTGCGCGGTCACCCCCATACATGGCTCGAATCTGCGGTACACTTACATGGCTTTCATCAATGACAATCAGAAAGTCTTCCGGGAAGAAATCCAATAAACAGTAAGGACGACTGCCAGCCTTACGCCCATCGAAATAGCGCGAATAGTTTTCTATGCCTGAACAGTGCCCTAATTCGCGTATCATTTCCATATCATAGGTAACCCGCTCCTGAAGGCGTTTCGCTTCAAAGGGACGTCCCTCATTTTCAAACCATTGCACTTGCTTGTGCAAGTCGTCTTCAATCTCGTGAATGGCTCGCAGAGTGGCTTCCTTAGTGGTCATGAACAGATTAGCGGGATATATCTTATATGCATCAAAGCGGGCGATGGTAACACCGCTTATCGGATCGACTTCTTCGATGCTGTCTACGTCATCTCCCCAGAAAATGATACGCAGCAGATTATCGGCATACGCCAGATAAATGTCTACCGTATCTCCTTTCACACGGAAGTTACCACGATTCAGGTCAATGTCATTGCGTACATAAAGACTGTCCACCAAACGACGTAGAAAAACGTTCCGGCTGAATGCTTTTCCTTGCTGTACTTCTATCACATTGTTATAGAAGTCGGACGGATTTCCCATACCATAGATGCAGGATACAGAAGACACGACCACTACGTCTTTCCGGCCCGAGAGTAGGGAAGAAGTAGCAGCAAGGCGCAGTTTGTCTATTTCATCATTGATGGCAAGGTCCTTTTCTATATATGTATCAGAAGACGGAAGATAAGCTTCCGGCTGATAATAATCATAATAAGAAACGTAGTATTCTACGGCATTATTGGGGAAGAAAGACTTAAACTCACTGTAAAGTTGTGCGGCCAACGTTTTATTATGGCTTAATATTAACGTTGGTTTATTGATGTTAGCAATAACATTAGCTATGGTGAACGTCTTTCCCGAACCGGTGACACCAAGTAACGTTTGTGCCGGAACTCCCTGAAGTACGCCCTCAGTGAGCTCTGCAATAGCTTCCGGCTGATCACCGGTGGGCTTATAGGCGGATGTTAATTCAAATTTATTCATTTTCTCTCCTTATGGTCGGCAATATTCGGGAAAATACTTGAGATAAACAAAATTTTTTTATTCCTTTGCAGGAAATAAGAATTAATAATAACCATCAATGTAATACAACAAAGACATGATTTGGAATGAAAGCATCGAATGTATGGATCGTGAAAGTCTCCGTAAAATCCAAAGCATTCGCCTCAAAAAGATCGTGGAGCATGTTTATCACAACACTCCTTTCTACCGTAAGAAAATGCAGGAACTGGGGATCACTCCGGACGATATTAATAGTATAGATGATATCGTAAAACTTCCTTTTACTACCAAATATGACTTGCGCGATAATTATCCTTTCGGACTTTGTGCCGTGCCTATGAGCCAGATCGTACGTATTCATGCCTCGTCCGGTACTACAGGTAAGCCCACCGTAGTAGGATACACCCGCAAGGACCTTTCGTCTTGGGCAGAATGTCTTTCGCGTGCTTTTACAGCTTATGGTGCGGATAGTTCCGACTTTTTTCATGTAGCCTACGGGTATGGCTTGTTTACAGGCGGGCTGGGTGCTCATGCAGGCGCTGAAAATATAGGTGCTTCCGTAATTCCGATGTCAAGCGGAAACACGGAAAAGCAAATTACTTTAATGCATGATTTTGGTTCTACGGTACTTTGTTGTACACCTTCTTATGCTCTCTATCTGGCTGATGCCATTAAAGATTCCGGTTTGCCCCGCGAAGAATTCAAACTGAAAATAGGGGCTTTCGGTGCAGAACCCTGGACAGAGAATATGCGTAATGAGATTGAAGAAAAACTGGGCATTAAAGCCTATGACATCTATGGATTGAGTGAGATTGCTGGTCCCGGTGTAGGTTATGAGTGTGAATGTCAGCATGGTACTCACCTTAACGAAGACCATTACTTCCCTGAAATTATCAATCCGAATACCTTGGAACCGGCTGCTCCCGGTGAGACAGGCGAACTTGTATTCACCCATCTGACCAAAGAAGGTATGCCTCTGTTGCGTTACCGTACCAAGGATCTTACTGCCTTGCATTATGACAAATGTACTTGTGGACGTACGCTGGTTCGTATGGATCGTATTCTTGGCCGTAGTGACGATATGCTCATTATCCGTGGTGTCAATGTATTCCCGACTCAGATAGAGTCTGTCATCCTTGAAATGGAGGAATTTGAACCGCATTATCTTTTGATCGTGGATCGTAAGAATAATACCGATACCATGGAATTACAGGTTGAAGTGCGTCCGGAATACTACTCTGATGAAATCAATAAAATGCTGGCATTAAAGAAAAAATTGGCCGGTCGTCTTCAAAGTGTCCTGGGACTGGGTGTGGATGTTCGTTTGGTAGAACCTCGCAGCATCGAACGTAGTGTGGGTAAAGCTAAACGTGTGATTGATAATCGGAAACTTTAATAATTACGAATTACCGATTACTAATTACAGCGATTTTGTAATTCATAATTGGTAATTCGCGATTTGTAATTCATAATTAGTAATTTGTAATTCATTTATTATGGTAGCAAAACAACTTTCTATTTTCCTTGAGAATAAGTCCGGTCGTCTGACAGAAGTGACTGAAGTGCTTGCGAAAGAAGGTGTCAATCTTTCCGCTCTCTGTATTGCCGAAAATGCTGATTTTGGTATTCTTCGTGGCATTGTGTCTGAACCGGATAAGGCATATAAAGCTTTAAAAGATAATCATTTTGCTGTGAATGTGACGGATGTGGTGGGCATTAATTGTCCTAATATTCCGGGATCTCTGTCAAAAGTCCTGCGTTTCTTGTCTGATGAGGGTGTTTTCATTGAATATATGTATTCATTTGCCAATGGTGAAACGGCGAATGTCATTATTCGTCCCAACGATATGGAAAACTGTATTCGTGTACTGACTGAAAAGAAAGTAGATTTGCTTGCGGCGAGCGATTTGTATAAATTATAATGACTGTTTTTTCAGACTGTTCATTATCCCGGTTCGTCGTGAATTGATTGGCGTTTGTCGGTCATTTCCTGGTTTTTGAAAAATTAAGGTTCGTATCATTGGTTTATTCGGTGCGAACCTTTATCTTTGCACATTATTTGAAAAGCTAAGAATGAAGAAGAATATCTTAATAACTTTGCTTGCGGCAGTGTTGCTCTCCTCGTGTGGAGAATACAATAAGCTGTTAAAGAGCACCGACTATGAGTATAAGTATGAGGCGGCAAAGAACTACTTCGCAAAAGGACAGTATAATCGTGCTGCAACATTGCTTAATGAGTTAATTGCTATCCTTAAGGGTACGGACAAGGCAGAGGAATCCCTCTATATGCTGGGTATGAGCTATTATAATCAGAAAGACTATCAGACAGCCGCCCAAACATTCGTTCAATATTTTAATGTATATCCTCGCGGTACGTTTACCGAACTGGCACGTTTCCATGCAGGAAAAGCATTGTATCTGGATACCCCTGAACCCCGTCTTGACCAGTCTGGTACTTATGCCGCTATTCAGCAATTACAAATGTTTATGGAGTACTTCCCGCAAAGTTCAAAGAAGGAAGAAGCTCAGGATATGATATTTAAGTTACAGGATAAATTGGTGATGAAAGAATATCTTTCAGCCAAATTGTACTATAACTTGGGTAATTACCTAGGAAACAATTATCAGTCTTGTGTAATTACTGCGCAAAACGCTTTGAAGGACTATCCTTATACAAACCTTCGCGAAGACCTGTCTATTCTTATTTTGCGTGCCAAATATGAAATGGCCATATATAGTGTGGAAGATAAGAGGGCAGAGCGTTATCGTGAAACGGTGGATGAATATTACGCTTTCAAGAACGAGTTTCCTGAAAGTAAATATATGAAGGAAGCCGATAGAATCTTTAAAGATTCAGAGAAGATATTGAATGAAGATAAACAGAGTTAGGATAATATTAATTTAGATATTTATGGATTACAAGAAAACTAATGCTCCCAGCAGCACGGTTACCCGTGACATGATGGAGTTGTGTGCAGATACCGGTAACGTGTACGAAACCGTATCTATTATAGGTAAGCGTGCAAATCAGATCAGTGTGGAAATCAAAAGTGATCTTTCCAAGAAGCTGTCAGAATTTGCTTCCTATAATGACAACCTGGAAGAGGTATTCGAAAATCGGGAGCAGATTGAAATTTCACGCTATTATGAGAAATTGCCGAAGCCGACATTGATCGCAACGCAAGAGTACGTTGAAGGTAAGATCTACTATCGTAACCCGGCTAAAGAAAAAGAAAAATTACAGTAAATGAAATTACTGCAAAGGTGTGCCCGAGTAAAGTTTACTTAGGCACACCTTTGTTGCTTTAACAAAGAAAAAGAACTATGATACAACGAATTCAATCTGTCTATTTATTAATTGTGACAGGCTTGCTGATAGCAGCTATGTGTTTGCCGGTAGGGCAATTTATAGCTTCGGATGGAGTTACTGCATTTGTTTTTAAGCCATTGGGTGTGACGCTGGCAAGTGATGCCTTTCAATCTACGTGGGGATTATTTGGAATTTTGTTTTTGAGTACTGTTGTGGCATTCTGTACTATTTTCCTGTTTCGTAACCGGATGTTGCAAGTTCGTATGACGGTATTCAACAGTATTTTATTGATTGGATATTATGCGGCATTTTTCGTATTTATGTTTATGTTGAAAGATGATTTGGAGGCAATGTCTTTTCAATTAGGTTGGGCACTGTGTCTCCCCGCAATTTCTATTGTTTTGAATTATTTGTCTTTCCGTGCTATTTATCGTGATGAAGTAATGGTGAAAGCAGCGGATAGTTTCAGATTGAGAAAATAAGAGAAAGCAGATAAAAGAGAAACGTCCCGGGATTTCGTACAGAAGTCTCGGGACGCTTTCTTTTATCTTGTATTGGGGAATTTCTTTTTTCTGTATTGAGTAATTTATTCTTCTGTATTAGGGAATTTATTTTTTGAGATCAAACAGATAGGTTATTTTCGCTACTATAGTGCCGTGTGCTGAACGGGAGAAATAGTCTTTCTTGGTGCTTTTGTAAAAATCGGACAGGGCATAGTAGTATCTGCCCTCTACTAGGAAATTACCGGCTTTGGTACGTAGTTCCAATCCGGCACCACCGGTAATACCATAATCGAATTTGTTTTCTACATTCTTATCGTGTTGCTCAGGAGTAGAGGTATAGTTGTTCCATGCGTCATTCTTCTTCCTGGTATCACTGATAAAAAAGCCTATCTGCGGACCTGCATGGACGAAAAACTGCACTCCACGGTCTCTGCCGAATGCCAGATGTGCCAGAAGCGGTATTTCTACATAATTCATCTTGCGTATATATTCCAGTTCGGGGTGATCTTCATCAAATTCACTCCAACCATGTTGAGAAAAGTTCAGTTCGACTTGTGCGCCACAAATCATGCTGAAGTATTTCTCGGAGATATAGCGTGCTGTCAAGCCTCCATTGATACCCATCAGGCTTTTTTGCCGGACCGTAGGAGAGAAGCTGACGCTATTGATATTGATACCGCCGTTGAAGCCTACTGCAAAGTTCTGGCGTTGTTCGCCAATCTGTGCATGACTGGGCAAAGCCCATGCGGCAAGCAACAAGGCAGCCCCTATACTATTTTTTATCTTCATTGTCTTTGGATTTAAAACTTCTGTAATCAATCATAATCCAGTTTTACCAACTCATAATTCTTGGTGAAATGTACAAAGAATACTTTCTTGTTGATGAATCCACCCCAATTGTTTACACGTTGGAATTTGAATCCGGTCTGGATAGGTACCAGATCCATGCGTTGCATGTTCTTTTCTAATTCAGAACCATAACGCGACAGACCTTTCAGGAAGAAATAGCCGGTATCGAAGCCCAACATTCCGAATTTGGGATAGCGTTCGTCCATTTCCTTACCATACCATCTGCGATAACTCTTTGTGAAATTGATGGCGGCAGGTAACAGGTTGTTGGTATAGAATGATGAATAGAAGTAAGTATCCAGTTCGAAGAATGCTTCCAAGTGATCTTTTGTATAAGTTTGCCATTCCGGATAACCGAACAAATGAATATTGCTTTCCGGATTATCGCGAACCAACAAAGTCAATTGGGGAAGTATCTTTATCAAAGTCATGTTGTTTCCCGAAGTGGGAATGAATATATTTTCCCGGTCGGTACGTAATACAGTTTTCAGAGATTCTACCGTTGCATCCTCTTTCAATGATTTCATAGGAATGGAACGGTTTTTCAGTTCGTCTTTCAGACCTTTGATAAATTCTACTTTATCTTTTGTGCCCGTGCTGGCTTCTATAAAGATTACGTTAGCATTTGGGAACTGACGTACAAAGTGATCGTACACTTCAGAATAAAGGTATGATTGAGGAGTATTAATCTGATAAATGGATGGGTTGCGGAATACGTTGTTGTCTTTGGAGGTAAATGGTACTACCAGGCGGATATCATTCTTCTGTGCAAAATCTGCCAAAGGTTTGACTTGCTGCTGGTGTAACGGACCAAAGATAATATCCATATCTTTCATTTCTTTTTTGGAAAGAATGGAGTTCAGAGACGCATTCTCAGGACCTGAGTTGTAAGTGTATAGATCAATGGAAACTCCACTGCGTTTCAAACTGTCTACAGCCATGAGGAATCCTTCGTAGTACTCTACCATGCGTGCTGCTTCACTTTTGGAAACATCCAGGAAAGGAAGGATAAGAGCGGCTTTGATAGTGCTGAAGCGTTCTGTTTCTTTTTTATTTTCGCTGAATAATTCACTGTTGCTGGGTGCTACCTGTGGTTGCGCGGGTTTCTCTACTTGTGCGGTAGGATAAGGAATACATAAGAAAGTACCTTTTTTAATCTTATCTTCACCTTGCAATTCAGGGTTGGCAGCTATTAATTCTGCCTCTGAGATGCCATATTCACGACTGATGCTGTATACGGTTTCTTTCCGTTTTACCTTGTGCATATCCCGGCAACGTGATTGTACGGGGCCTTGGATAGTGGGGATGGCAGCTTCTGTAACATTTTCAGTGGTGACTACATCGGCTTCGCTGGCAGAAGGTATGCGTATTACCTGTCCGATGCGGAAGTTTTCCGCACTCAGTCCGGGATTGGCATCACAAATGGCTTTGGCAGATACACCGTACTTGACGGTTAGCCGATAGAGCGTTTCACCTTGTGCTATGGTGTGAAAGGTCTCTGTCTGAGTATTGGCAGCTGTCCGTGGAATACGGAGAGTGCGTCCTACGAATATTTTTTCATCACTTCCTGGATTTAACTTTACGATGTCCGACTGTGTGACACCATACATACTGGATATGGAATAAAGGCTTTGGCCTTTTTCAATGGTATGCAGAAAATATGACTGGTTCTCTTGCGCAATTGCACCGAGACTGCATGCGCCGGCAAGCAGCAAGGAGCAGAAAATCCGGTTAATCGTTCTCATTCGATATCGTTGGTTTACGTTTACAATTTCCCAAAGTAGCTGCAAAGGTAAGAATTTTGCCTAAAATTAACGAAAGGAATGCGTTAAGAAATAATATTGTGCATTTTAAAACTGAAAAATCCCATGTATCCGCTGATATTCGCTTGGAAACCGTTATTTTTGCAGGTATTATGCGATGCGGATTGTTTTCATATATCGGTTGTGCAGCAATGTTGCTGCTTGGATATTTACCGGTGTGGGCTGACGGGGGAAAGACAGAACTGTTGGATATGTCTCCCGTGGCAATCTTGCTTTCTGAAAACGGAACAATTCCTGAAGAGAAAGTTACCATTTCGCCAGATGATACATATACCGGTGCTGCTCCTCTTGAATTCCGATTCGTGTGGAGAGACGAAGATTCCGGAGGAGAATCGGACGAAACGGTAAATCTGCGTTATGAGTGGAATTTTTCTCGCGACGCTGCTTTCAACGATATCTTTCTGACACGTTTTGATGCTGAAACTATTTATAGTTTTCAGGAGTCAGGTATGTTTTATGTTCGTCTGATTATAACGGATATTGAGACGGAAGAAACGAATATTTCCGGTACTTTTATGATCCGCATTACTGAATCGGAACTTAAAGTGCCGAATGCTTTTTCGCCTAATGGCGACGGAGTGAATGATGTGTTTCGTGTAAAGCACAAGTCGCTGGTTCGCTTCAATGCGTATATTTTCAATCGTTGGGGACAAGAACTTTACCGCTGGGGATTACAGAATATTGATGCAGGATGGGACGGTACTGCGCATGGAAAGAATGTTCCTGAAGGTGTTTATTTTATAGTGGTAGAAGCGGAGGGAGCAGATGGAGTTAATTACAAGATTAAAAGTGATATTAATATATTAAGATAAATGACAGAAGAAACAGAATACATCAATGTATATGGTGCGCGCGTGCACAATCTAAAAAATATCGATGCAGAAATTCCCCGTAACAGTCTTACCGTTATTACGGGACTGAGCGGAAGCGGTAAGTCGTCCTTGGCATTCGATACGATTTTTGCCGAAGGACAGCGTCGGTATATCGAAACCTTTTCTGCGTATGCCCGTAATTTCCTGGGAAATCTGGAGCGTCCCGATGTCGATAAGATTACAGGATTGAGTCCGGTAATTTCTATTGAACAAAAAACGACGAATAAGAATCCCCGTTCTACAGTCGGCACTACAACGGAAATTTATGATTATTTGCGTTTGCTTTATGCACGTGCCGGTATAGCTTATTCTTATCTTTCGGGTGAGAGAATGGTAAAATATACTGAAGAGCAAATCCTTGATTTGATCCTGAATGATTATAAAGGCAAGAAAATTTATATTCTGGCTCCATTAGTCCGTACTCGTAAGGGACATTATAAAGAACTGTTCGAACAGGTGCGTAAGAAAGGGTATCTCTATGTTCGTGTAGACGGTGAAATCAGGGAGGCATTACCCGGCATGAAGTTGGACCGTTATAAGAATCATGATATAGAAGTGGTTATTGATAAGCTGATTGTGACGGACAAAGATGATGTCCGTTTAAAAAATAGTGTGGCTACCGCGATGCAGCAAGGTGACGGCTTGTTGATGATACTTGATTTACAGTCCGAAAATGTGCGCCATTATAGCAAGCGGTTGATGTGTCCCGTTACAGGCTTGTCTTACCGTGAGCCGGCACCCCACAATTTTTCATTCAACTCTCCGCAAGGTGCTTGCCCTAAATGTAAGGGATTGGGAGTTGTGAATCAGATTGATGTGGAAAAAGTGATTCCGGATCGGGAACTTTCTATATACGAAGGAGCTGTCATTCCATTAGGTAAGTACAAGAATAGCATGATTTTCTGGCAGATTGCCGCTTTATTGGAAAAATATGAAGCTACCTTGAAGACTCCTGTTAAGGAATTGCCGGATGAAGCCATTGATGAAATTCTCTACGGTTCGGATGAGCGTATTAAGATTAAAAGCTCTCTTATCGGCACTTCCTCCGATTACTTTGTAACGTTTGAGGGAGTAGTGAAGTATATTCAGATGTTACAGGAAAAGGATGCTTCCGCCACTGCGCAAAAGTGGGCGGAACAATTTGCAAAAACTACTGTATGCCCTGAATGTAAAGGAGCGAGATTGAATAAAGAAGCCCTTCATTTCCGTATCCATGATAAGAATATCTATGAACTGTCTTGTATGGATATCAATGAGCTTTACGACTGGCTGATGAATGTCGATCAGTATCTGGATAATAAACAGAAACAAATTGCTGTCGAAATATTGAAAGAAATCCGCACCCGTTTGAAATTCCTGTTGGATGTGGGACTGGATTACCTTGCTCTTGACCGTGGTTCTGTAACCCTTTCCGGCGGTGAGAGCCAGCGTATTCGTTTGGCTACCCAAATCGGTTCGCAATTGGTAAATGTACTTTATATTCTTGATGAGCCGAGTATTGGCTTGCATCAGCGGGATAATCAGCGGCTAATTCATTCTCTGAAGGAGCTGAGGGATATCGGTAACTCCGTCATTGTTGTGGAGCATGATAAGGATATGATGATGGCTGCCGATTATGTGATTGATATGGGTCCGAAAGCCGGACGCTTGGGTGGTGAGGTTGTTTTTGCAGGAACTCCGAAGGAAATGTTGGAGACGCATACATTGACATCACAATATCTTAATGGTGAACGTGAGATAGAAATACCCAAAAAACGTCGTGAAGGTAATGGGCATAGCCTCTGGTTGCGTGGTGCACGGGGGAATAACCTGAAAGGGGTGGATGTGGAATTTCCTCTTGGTAAGTTGATCTGTGTCACCGGTGTATCCGGTAGCGGAAAATCTACTCTTATCAACGAAACATTGCAACCTATTCTTTCGCAGAAGTTCTATCGTTCGCTTCAGGATCCTCTGGAATATGATAGCATCGAAGGATTGGAAAATATCGATAAGGTGGTAAATGTGGATCAGTCTCCGTTGGGACGTACACCGCGTTCTAATCCGGCCACTTATACGGGAGTTTTTTCTGATATTCGTAATTTGTTTGTAGGATTACCGGAAGCCAAGATACGCGGTTATAAACCGGGGCGCTTCTCCTTTAATGTGAGTGGCGGACGTTGTGAAGCATGCCAGGGAAATGGTTACAAAACAATTGAAATGAACTTCCTGCCCGATGTATATGTACCCTGTGAAGTCTGTCATGGCAAACGCTATAATCGTGAGACATTGGAAGTGCGCTTCAAGGGAAAATCTATTGCTGATGTACTGGATATGACCATTAACCGTGCGGTGGAGTTCTTTGAAAATGTGCCGCAGATTCTGAATAAGATTAAGGTGATACAGGAAGTCGGTCTGGGATATATAAAGTTAGGACAATCTTCCACCACACTTTCCGGTGGTGAAAGCCAACGTGTGAAATTGGCTACGGAACTTTCTAAGCGAGATACGGGAAAAACCCTTTATATCCTTGATGAGCCTACTACCGGACTTCACTTTGAGGACATTCGTGTACTGATGAATGTACTTAATAAACTGGTGGACAAAGGTAACACAGTGATTGTCATCGAGCACAATCTGGATGTTATCAAGATGGCTGATTATATCATCGATATGGGTCCTGACGGTGGTAAGGGTGGGGGGCAACTCCTCAGCTGCGGCACACCGGAAGAAGTGGCGAAAAGTAAGAAGGGATATACTCCTAAATTCCTTAAAGAAGAATTAAAAGGATAAATTATGAAGATCAATAAAACAAATGCGGCAAGGCTTTTGGACAAGGCCAAAATTGCATACGAACTGATTCCCTATGAAGTGGATGAAAATGATTTGAGTGCTATTCATGTGGCTGATAGCTTGGGGGAGAATATCGAGCAGGTATTCAAAACCCTTGTACTGCATGGTGACAAGAATGGTCATTTTGTTTGCGTCATTCCTGGCGAACATGAAGTGGACCTGAAGCTGGCTGCTAAGGCTTCCGGTAATAAGAAGTGTGATCTTATTCCGATGAAAGAATTACTTCCTTTGACGGGATATATTCGTGGGGGATGTACTCCTATCGGCATGAAGAAACCTTTTCCTACATACATTCATGAATCTTGTCTCAATTATCCTTATATCTACATAAGTGCAGGTCAGCGTGGCCTGCAGCTTAAACTTGATCCAAATGATTTAATTAAGGAGGTTCATGCTGAAGTTTGCATCCTTTTTCATGACTAATTTCACTTTTTTACAGGTTATTTCAGCAAAATGTATATATTTGCATTTAATAAACGAAAATCAATCTAATTACTAATTTAAAAACTTATATCTATGTTCAACAAACATCCTAAAGGTCTGGTCGCCGCAGCACTCGCCAATATGGGCGAACGTTTCGGATTTTACATTATGATGGCAGTCCTTACTCTGTTTATCTCAGCGAAATTCGGTTTGTCCGAAACTGTGACCGGATATATTTATTCTGCTTTTTATGCATCAATTTATATATTGGCATTGGCAGGCGGTCTGATTGCGGATAAAACTAAAAACTTTAAAGGTACTATTTTGGCAGGCTTGGTCTTAATGGCTGTCGGTTATTTGATAATAGCCATACCCACTCCTACGCCTGTTCCCAGTATGGCACTTTATTTAACCTTAACCTGCTTCGGACTTTTAGTTATTGCTTTCGGTAATGGTTTATTCAAAGGAAACCTTCAGGCATTGGTAGGACAGATGTACGATAATCCTGTATATTCTAATTTGCGTGATGCTGGTTTCCAGATTTTCTATATGTTCATTAATATCGGTGGCTTTTTTGCTCCTTTCATTGCTATTGGCGTAAGAAACTGGTGGTTGAAAGTGAATAACTTTGATTACGATGCAACGTTACCTGAACTTTGTCATCAATATATAAATCACATTGATTCAGGAGCTGAGATGCCGGCTCAGGCTATGGAAAATTTGACAACTCTTTCTAATAGTGTGATTCTGGATGGACAAGCTGTAACAGATCTTCATGCTTTTGCAAACAGTTACCTGGATGTTTTCAATCGTGGTTTCCAATATGCATTTATGGCTGCTATTGTTGCGATGTTGATTTCTTTGGTGATCTATATTATCAATAAGAATCGTTTCCCAGACCCAGCACAGAAAGCTGTAGCAACTAAGGGTAATAATCAAGCTGTTAGCAAAGAGGAAATAACAATGAGTGCAACTGAAATCAAACAGCGCATTTATGCTTTGTTTGCAGTGTTTGGAGTTGTAATCTTCTTCTGGCTGTCTTTCCATCAGAATGGTTATTCGCTGACTTATTTTGCAAGAGACTATGTTGATTTGAGTGTTATTAATATTGATTTGGGCTTTACACAAATAAAAGGTGCTGAGATATTCCAGAGTGTTAATCCGTTCTTTGTGGTCTTCCTGACACCATTTATTATGTGGTTATTCGGCTCATTGAAGAAAAAAGGTAAAGAACCTTCTACTCCTATGAAGATTGCTATTGGTATGGGGATCGCTGCATTAGCTTATGTGTTCCTGACAGTATTCTCATTCACTTTGCCGACTAAAGAAGTATTAGGTACAATGTCTGCTGCTGAAGTAAGTGCCATTCGTGTCACTCCTTGGGTTATGGTAGGTTTGTATTTTATCTTGACGGTTGCCGAATTGTTTATTTCCCCACTGGGATTATCATTCGTATCTAAGGTAGCTCCACCGCATTTGCAAGGCTTAATGCAGGGGTGTTGGTTGGCTGCAACGGCTGTCGGTAATTCATTGCTGTTTATTGGTGGTATTCTGTATACTACTGTTCCAATGTGGGCTTGCTGGCTGGTGTTCGTAGGTGCTACGGGTGCATCCATGATTGTTATGCTCTCTATGGTGAAATGGCTGGAACGTGTGGCAAAATAGTGATAGAATAATATAAAAAGTTAAAGGCTGCGCAAGGTTCTCTTTTGAACTGCGCAGCCTTTAATTTTTAATTTTCAATTTCTAATTGATCTCCAGTCCCATTATAAAATCATTCATATAATATCCGTTTCCTATCGGAAAATCCCCTTTCCTCAATTTCTTCATTCCCATACGTTCATAAAAATTCAGCGCTTTGTTGTTGCGGTTTACATTTAATTCCATCAGGCATGGGCCGGGATGTACTTCCTTGATATATTTGACGGCTTCATGGAATAAGAAGCTACCGCAATGTGATCCTTGAAAAGAGGGGAGTACATATATTTTCTGTAAGTGAAATAAATCTTCACCTTGTTGTTGTACAGATACATAACCACACACTTCCTTGTCCTTGTATCCAATGAAATAGACATGCCCTTCTTCTTCCATTTGCTTGCGGATGTTCTCTATGGAGTACATCCATTCCATCATGTAATCGTTTTGTTCCGGTGAAAGTATGTCCTTGTAAGTCTCCGGAAATATCTGCCATGCAAGTTTATGAATCAGCTCACAATCGGCTGTAGTTGCTTTTCTGATAGTTAACATAGTTCGTTGTATTTACAGTTTGGTCGCAAAGATACATTTTTCTCTTATATGTTATTCTCCCCCTTGGTGCTTTATTAATAAGGTGTGAGTAGATAATAGTGTTAATTAAATAAAATACAAGGTACTTTGTATTGCATAGTACTAAGATAATACATATATTTGTGTCATACAAAGAAAAGCTCTATTTCAATCAGTTGCTATCTTTGCTGTAAAATAGAAAATTGTCGAATCGTAAACCAATAAGAGATGGACGTAAATAATGTAAAGTCGCAAATGCGTAAGGGCATGTTAGAGTATTGCATCATGCTACTGCTTCACAAAGAACCGGCCTACGCTTCGGATATCATCCAGAAACTTAAAGAAGCCAAGCTGATCGTAGTGGAAGGAACGCTTTACCCCCTGCTTACTCGTCTGAAGAATGACGATCTATTAAGTTACGAATGGATAGAGTCCACACAAGGACCGCCACGTAAATATTACAAGCTCACCCCAAAAGGGGAAGTTTTTCTTGGAGAGTTGGAGGTCTCTTGGCGTGAGTTGAATGAAACAGTGAATCATATAGCCAACTATTAGATTCAAGATATTAAAAACCTCGTATCAGTATAAATTTAAAAAACGAATAGCAATGAAAAAGACATTAACAGTAAATTTGGGCGGAACTGTTTTCCACATTGATGAAGACGCCTATCGCCTTTTGGATAACTATCTATGCAATCTGAAACTGCACTTTAGAAGACAAGCTGGTGCTGACGAGATTGTAAATGACATCGAACTCCGCATCTCTGAACTTTTTTTAGAGAAGCTGACTGCTGGCTCTCAGGTGATCACTATAACCGATGTAGAAGAAGTAATCAATCGTATGGGGAAACCTGAAGAGATGGAAACAGGGACGGAAGAGAATACTGCCTCCGGTGCCGGAAATACGAAAGGTACCTCCGGTGAAGGTTATGGTTCCGGCTCTTGGAATAGTGATAATAATTCTTCTTATACTTCAACCCGTCGCCGTTTGTATCGCAATCCGGACGATAAAATGCTGGGTGGCGTGATAGGGGGGCTTAGTGTTTATTTAGGCTGGGATTCCACTTGGTTCCGTTTGGTTCTTGTTTTTTGCGCAATTTTTGGTTTCAAGTTCTTGATCCCTATCTATATCATTTGCTGGATAGTGATTCCCGAAGCTCGTACAGCAGCTGAGAAGTTGAACATGCGTGGTGAAGCTGTTACGGTAGAGAACATTGGAAAGACTGTAACTGATGGTTTTGAGAGAGTTACAAATAATGTAAACGATTATATGAAGTCTGATAAACCTCGTACTTCTATGCAAAGGACCGGTGATACGTTGTTAATGATTGTCGGTTGGTTCCTGAAGATTTGTCTGATTATTGTGGCTATCATTTGCAGTCCGGTACTGTTTGTTTTCGGTATTGTATTTGTGGCTTTGCTCTTTGCCGCTATTGCAGTTGCTATTGGTGGTGGTGCAGCGTTGATGTCTTGGTTCCCGGCTATTGATTTTGTATTACCTACATCTCCTTTGTCAGCCATCGTACTATATATTGCAGGTATCCTCGTAGTGGGTATTCCTCTGGTTAGCCTTGTTTTCGCAATCTTCCGTCCGGTGTTCAATTGGCAACCTATGGTTTCCGGGTTGAAGTGGACATTGCTTATTCTGTGGATTGTTAGTGCTACCATCTTCTTTATCTGCTATACCATGCAAGGATTTACATTCCCGGAATTGCTGATGCGAGGGTAACAGATTGTTATTTTAGTTTTTCTGGGGGAGGTTGTGTCAGCGTTTTGACACAACCTCTTAATGTTTTGGTTTTAGAAAAAGTGAAAAATCATTTTTAGGAGAGAAAATAAATCTTTCAGCGTTAATATATTGATATTTATTCACTTGATTCTCGTATGCGCTATCCACGATGGAAATAGTCTTATCCATCATAATGGCATCAGGGAAAAACGAAGGATTATAGTACTCAAGAATTATATTTGGAGTCAAGGGGAAAAACAAAGAAAATTCATCTTGATAAAAATTGACATCAAAAACAGCTTTGCCTTTGGCTCCAAGTTTGTGAATGACGACCGGGTTGTCAGACGTGAATAAATTCCCGTTGGTAGAAACCCGTATGAGTATGCAGTACGATGATATTTTAGCATAAAACATCCGCCATAAATATGTATTTAGGTATGTTTTATCTGCGTGAGTGAATGCAACATCTAAGCCTTTAATATCTTCAGAATCATCTAATCCCTTCTCTTTACGTTCCGATTTAAGAACATATCTTATTAAAGAATTCACGCTTTCTATGGAATGTCTTTGACGAGGAGATCTATGATATTGAACAAATGAGCTAAACGCCAAATCATATAATTGCTCGTTGGAAAATCTGATGGAGGCAATAAGAGTATTGTCTTTGAGAACAGAATCCACTAAAGACTCTATAGTTTGAATTATAGATGACAGTTTGGGCTCTACGTAGTTCTGAAAAAAATCTTTTTCTAAAGCCATTGACTTTAGACCTCTATTGTTATGTTGGTTGGCTTCATCAATTGTATAAAAATTTTGTCCAACGCAAACATCACTAATAGAAATATCTTTCACATAGTCTCCCCAATTTTCAGGACCGATAACGGACGGCGTATCTTTATTGAGCAAAAAAGTATGTAATCTTTTGCCGTCAAAAGAAAAATGTTTAAGGTATGTTCTGGGAACATAATGTTGCCGAATAGTCTTACTCATTGTTCGTTCCTATATAATACTGGTAATTTTTGATGACTTTAAGAACCTTGATAAGTTTATGCGATTTTGCCGGTTTCGATTTCGGATTTGAGGAATTGGAATATATAGACGGCGCCCTGATAGTATAAGCCACATTCGGGGTCGTTGAGCTTGGCGAATGTGGTAGAGGAATACAATTCGTCAAGAGCGTGACGAATGTCCCAGTCATATTCGGCCATAAGCATTTCGGTGAGTTCTGTGGCAAGACATTCTATCTGAAACTGTATATCCTGTGTCATAGTTCGATGCGTTTTAGAAATTCTACGGCGCGGGGAGTGCCAAAGAAGTATTGAAAGGCATGGTCTCCCTTAAATTTCAATTCCTCAACAAGTGTAGCAACTGAAAGATACCCCATTATGTAACGTCGAATCTGAACACCAACTGTATCGTCAGCAATCGGGCCGATTACAATGTCGTATGAGTGTGCCGGTATGTCTGAGTCATTCTTGCGGTTCATCACCACAAATTCAGCCCATTCCTCTGAATAGTCAGGAAACACTTTGATGCTAAGTCCCATTTCGTCAGCCTTAGTCTCATCAAATTCAAAGCACGACAATGTCGGCTGTCCTTCGTTCATAAAGCGTGCGGTACGTATAGCCATCTCCATAGCTTGGTCGGGATTGGCATTGAGATAGAAGCCTTGCCCGAAATCCTTGCCTCGTTTACTTCGGGAGAGGTCAATATGTTCAATGACTGTGTTTGAGCCGTGATAGAGTCTTATCATATCCGTCCTCCCTTCCGGCTGCAGAGTGCTTGGAGGTCGGAGACCGCATCGTCAATGGATAGAGTATGCTCGGCGGCATAGCAATCAAGAAGAAAGTCTATGCCGGTAAAACGGCGCAGATAAGCGTAGGCTTGTGAGTTGGAAAGCTTAAACCGTTGAGCGAATGCCCCAACACATGCCACCACATACTCGATTTTATCAAATATTTCTTTCTTGTCCATAGCTATACTTTTTGATTTTTTGCGATTCCATGCGACTTGACTTTGCTAAAAATTACAATATTTTGATGTTTGATGCAAAGTTACAAATAAAATCAGAGAACCTATCTTTTTTATAAATAAATATTTTACATCAAATACCAAACACCGAATGCTAATATAGGAATGTCATGGTACATTAAATACATTAAAGATAAAGAGCGAACGAATCGTTCACTCTTTATCTTTAGTACGACGCTTGAATATTTTACTTTAAACGTATTAAATATACGTTTGGAATAAAATAAAACTATCCTATGAGATAAAAACAAAGGGGACTTTACAGCCCCCTATATTCCCTTTCCGCATTGAAGCAAGGGCAAGGTTTCATGGAATTCAGGTCATGATGACCCACAATCAGAGCGTGTGGAAAGATGCGCTTCAGTTCGCGCAGCAGTGCAAGCAGCGAAGCTTTTTGCTCTAAGGTGCGAGTGTCGGATGGCTGACTGCCGGCATCCAAACCTCCTTCATAACAGATACCGATGGAGTGCCGGTTATGATTGAG
>ERZ857503.60-NODE-60-length-128040-cov-174.127382_pt1 | contig 128040 bp, 110 predicted proteins | sample MGYA00519766_ERZ857503 | MGnify/ENA primary metagenome ERZ857503 (study PRJEB31778, sample SAMEA3449345) | human gut metagenome | biome: human gut; feature: human-associated habitat; material: faeces | place: United Kingdom | collected 2010/2012 ...
TCGAGCAAAACAGAAGCAGGTTCATCATTAGGATCTTGCGGCACGAGCTTGCCATATTCGTAAGATTGAGTGTTTTTTGACGTAATTTCTCAATATCCATACTTCTCGCACAGAAAAATATTAAAACCCAACTATTTGTCTGAACTCCCTTTACTTTGCATTCTTTCTTCTTATCTACTGTCATCGTCTATCCTCACACCGCTTCATATTCAAGCTATTCAATAATATTTTCCAATTTTATTCGTCTTTCTCGAAGGCTTTTCGTAAGTTTGTCAAAAGTACAGCGCATTCCATAGAAAAAAGTCTGATTATGAGTATGTATCAGGGCCTCATACTGATAATCTTAGCATGCAAGGTCCTCCCATAAGTAACATTTATTACTATGAACAACAAGCTGTTTACCTTTCTCGACCCTCTGCTGGGTTACATCGACAATGGTCGTTTCTTCCGCGAACCCTTCCGCTGGCTCTATGTCATCTTTGCCGTATTGAACTTGCTGTTTCCTATTTTTATACTGGCAAAGGTCATCGAGATGGACTTCTTCAAATATGCCGAAGGGAAATTAATCCTTGCTTTCATTCTGCTGTTCATTATCCTTTGCGCAGGAGCATGGGGAAGCTATCTGCTCTGGATGAACCGGAAAAACAAACTGAAAGAAGCTATTCAGGAAGAAAATGAATTCATTGCCATTCCTGTTGTATCGCACCTGACGCAGACGATGGGTGAATGGCTGGGACTTTATATCGGTGTCATCGGTACACTGTGTTCGGTGGTTATTGCAATCTTTGCTGCCAATGAAATCAGATACATACTGCCGATACCTTCCGGTATGTTCTTCCTGATGCCTATATACGGCTTCCTGATTGTGGTGTTCGCACGCCTGCTTGCCGAGTTGTATCGCGCATTGGCCGTCATTGCCAACAACACCAGGAAATTGACAAAGACAGAAGCAAAAGCCGAAGCCAAACTGGAAGATATAGAAGATATAGAGGAAATCTAAATATATGAAGAAAGTAGTCATAGCTATTGACTCCTTTAAAGGATGTTTACCCTCGGTAGAAGCTGGAAAAGCAGCTGCCGAGGGTATTCGTTCCGTATACCCGGAATGTGAAGTCATCTGCCTGCCCATAGCCGATGGGGGCGAAGGAATGCTGGATGTGCTGATTATGGCAACCAACGGTCAGGAAGTTCCGATCTCCGCCCACGATCCATTGATGAGGTGGCGCAATACTTATTACGGCATTTCCGAAAATGGGGAAACAGCTTTCATAGAAATGGCAAGCATCAGCGGATTGCCTTTAGTTCCACCGGAAAGAAGAAACCCGATGCTGACTACCACTTACGGCACGGGAGAAATCATTCGTGATGCTCTGGAACGTGGTTGCCGCAACTTTATCATTGGCATTGGTGGCAGTGCAACCAATGATGCGGGGTTAGGAATGCTTCAGGCATTAGGCTTTCGTTTTTCAGACAAGGAGGGTAAAGAAGTAGGGACAGGCCGTGGAGAAGTATTAATAAAAGTAGCGCATATAGACAGTACTTGTGTCCATCCGGCTTTAAACAGTTGCCGATTTACTGTTGCCTGTGATGTACAAAATCCATTCTATGGTCCCGAAGGAGCGGCTTATGTCTTTGCACCTCAGAAAGGAGCAAACCGGAAAATGGTGGAGGCATTGGATGCAGGACTGCAAAACTTTGCAGAAGTCATCCGTCATACGACGGGAAAAGATATTTCCCATCACCCCGGAGCCGGTGCCGCCGGAGGTATGGGTGGTAGTCTGCTGGCTTTCCTGAATGCGGAACTGAAACCCGGCATACAACTGATGCTGGAAGCTCTTGACTTCAGTAATAAAATAAAAAGCGCTGACCTGATCATTACCGGAGAAGGAAAAGCTGACCGACAAACATTGATGGGAAAAGTTCCTTCCGGCATACTTGCTGAAGCCCGGAAACAAAATATTCCGGTAATCCTGTTAGCCGGCAACATAGAAGATTCGGATGAATTACAACAAGCCGGGTTTGAAGGGGTCTTCTCTGTTAACCCTCCATTCATATCGTTAGAAGAAGCCATGAGACCGGAAGTTGCACGCAAAAACATACAGCAAACAGTCGAGTCTATTTGCAAGAAATAAATGATTAGATGCAAGTGTGTCTCCGTATCAGAGTTTATGTATCACTCTGCGACAACGTTTCATTTCCCTTTCCGTCAGTCCGGGATGTTGTTTCGTTCCGCCTTTCTCGATGGCTGAAACAACTTTAAAGCCGCTCCATTTCAGGATTTCTTTCAGCGCTTTTACTACTCCCCTTGTCTGATTAAAGAATATATTGAAAGGATATGGAGTAGTGCAAGTGCTTACGATAACTGCCTTTTTACCTTTATGCAGGCCGATAGGAATACCTCGTGAGGTCTCTCCCATCATTCCGTAAACGATGCGGTCGAACATCACTTTCAGTTGTCCCGGCAGGTTTCCCCAATAACAGGGAGCGCCGATTATCAGTGCTTGTGCTTCTTCTATCTGCTTCAGCACACGTTGTGCGTCATCCTCGGGCAAACAACATTTCAGTTTCTCACGGCAACTCATACAGCCGATGCAGGGACGGACTTGCAGGTCAGCCACTCTAATCACGGTAACTTCGTCCCCATTCGCCCGGGCTTCCGTTTCCATCAATTGCAGCATTTTCGAGATATGTCCTTGCTTGCGGGGACTTCCGTTGATAATCAGTATTTTCATAATTAGTCCGTATTTACGCAATTCCCAATAGCTGGACGTCAAACACCAAAGTAGAGAAAGCAGGAATAGGGCCACTGCTACGTGTACCATATCCCATTGCATAAGGAATATAAACAATCCAATGATCTCCTACATGCATTCGTTGCAGGGCTATCTGCCAGCCTTCAATGACTTCATTCAGACGAAAAGCCTCAGGGTAATTCCGTTTCCAGGAGTTATCGAACTCGCGGCCATTTATCAAAGTGCCTTTATAATGCACAGTTACGATACTATTCAAACGAGGAGTATTGCCGCCATTCCCTTCTTCCAATACCCGATATAGAATTCCGCAAGGCAGTTCCCGGATATCATTCTCTGCACGCAAAGCCTCCAGGTACCGCTCATTCTGCAATTTATATTCTTCTTTTCGTCCCATAAGTTATAAATGATTCTTCTTTCCCACAAAAGTACAACATTTATGCTATCCACCCAAATATGGAATAAGCTCATCGTGCGTTTTTGGAGATTATATGAATAAGCGGTATCTTTGCTCCATGAAAAAATTAGTTATTGTCGGATGTGGACGACTGGCCGGAATAGTTTCGGATGCAGTTGTTAATGGCTTATTGCCGGAATATGATTTAGTTGGAGTTTACTCACGCACAGCAGAAAAAGCTGAACGTATAGTTAGTAAAATGCAGCAACACGGGAAATCCTGCGTAGCATGCACAACCCCGGAAGATTTACTGGCACTGAAACCGGATTATCTGGTAGAAGCAGCCTCTCCTGCTGCCATGAAAGAGTTTGCATTGCCCGCCCTAAAGAACGGTACTTCCATCGTCACCTTGTCTATCGGTGCTCTGGCAGACACTGCATTCTATCAGGAAGTGATGGAGACTGCCAAAGCGAACGGTACGCGTGTATACATCGTTTCCGGTGCTACGGGCGGTTTCGATGTTCTGCGGACAGCTTCTTTAATGGGAAATGCAAAAGCTAAATTCTTTAATGAAAAAGGTCCTGATGCCTTGAAGGGAACAGCTGTATATGATGAGACATTGCAAACGGAGCAACGTGTTGTCTTCTCAGGAAATGCTACTGAAGCCATAGCCATGTTCCCAACAAAAGTCAATGTAGCCGTTGCTGCTTCACTGGCCTCCATCGGCCCGGAGAATATGGAAATGTCCATGCAATCCACTCCCGGATTCGTGGGAGACACTCAAAGAGTGGAAATAAAGAACGATCAGGTGCATGCCGTGATTGATGTATACAGCGCCACCGCTGAAATTGCAGGGTGGTCTGTTGTGAACACCCTGCTTAACATAACATCACCGATTGTATTCTTCTGATTACATTATCGGTTATATGCTTCTATATTGGCCAGTACTTTCTCGCTCAGGCGGTCAAATGCCTGACGAGTACGGCCTGTAGATACCTGCATACAGCGGACATGCGGATGGCTTAAAAGATGCGCTCCACCCAAAGCTCCCAGTGTATCACAAAAACAAAGGTTATCACCTTTCAGCCACTTAACGAACGCGGGTTCGTCCCATGCCGGAGACAGCCCGGTATTGAACAAGATCTTTTTATTTCCGAGTTGTTCGAACTCAGCCTCATGCAGCAGGACTGTATTCTTATTGAGACAACAGAAAACGACTTCACTCTGAGAAAGAAGTTCTCCCAAGGGTAAGAAACGATATCCTTTGGCAGCCGCATCCTCTTTTTCACTACGGGCAAAATAAGCGATATCCGCCCCAAAGAATTTCAATGCATCGGCAATCATGCCACCGGATTTACCCAATCCTATGACACCTACTTTCAGCCCTGTGATCTCCCGGGGCATTTCTTCCCAGGATTCCTGACCAAATCCATGCAGGCAACGCACCAGTTCGCTGACTACATATTCCACCACACCTTCATCCCCATAATCCCGGATACCGGTTACAGTAATCCCCCGTTCGTTCGCATAACGAATGTCTACATTGGCACTCTCCGGCGAATACAGCGAACAGCACATACCGATATATCTTATATTTGGACACTTCTCGAGCACACTCCTGTTTATTTGTGAAGTATAACTCAATAGCACAGCATCGGCATCTCCGATACGGGCTACTATTTCATCATCCCCTGCCGGAACATCAGGGAACATCACTACCTTTTCTGCATACGAATGCAGTGCTTTTTCTGCTGACGGAATCAGACTTACGGGTTCTATTGCTACAAGTTTACGAAACATAGTTTTTTATTTTAGAGAGGACGAAGTTAGCAAAAAGAGTGATATAAAACAAAAGAGCTGCCATCGATCATACGTGACAACTCTTTCTTACTATCTTTACGACAATACTTTTTCTTGTTCTTATGCGGACGATCTTTTGCAATCCAACGTCCACCATTGCGTTCCATCTCTATCAAGCGGTTCGCTTCCTTGAATGCCGACAGGGCATCCCTACGTTTTTTCGTCTTCATTGTTCTACAATTTTTATACATTACAATATAGCTGAAAGGCTAATGTTTTGCAAAGATAATGCAAATTGAGCGCAGAACTTTCATGCTTGCATGAAAAAGTTATGCCGAAACTATCCTCTGCTGCCCAAACTATTCTTATCCGGATTTATCTCCGAAACCATATTGCGCACTTCTTTCTTATCGACTTTGGAATATAAGCCCAATTGTCGTCCAGGTAATGTTCCTTCAGCATCTTTTTGTATCTTGCTCTTCTCTTCAAGAGCCTTTTCATCTTTTTTATCCATATCGTTATCTGGTTTAGGTTATTTACTGATATACTAACAAACAGATGCTCCTTAAAGTTCTACTTTGCTGCAAAAAAAGAGAGTTGACAGGGACATTGTCAACTCTTTTTTTAAATTCTTCAGAATAGAGTATCATTTCTTACTCAGTTTCAACTCCGTAATAAAAGCGGCAACAAGCCCTATACCACCAAATACAAGTACACATGCTCCATAAACCAAGGAAACTGTTTCTCTATACACACGCCAATCATCCATATTCTTATCCAAATATCCGGGAACCGATGAAGTACAGATAATAAAACCTATCAACAGACCTAACCCCATACCCAGCAGAAGACATCCTATCTTCAACGCCGAAAAAGAATAATTACTGTGAAATCTCGGTATAGATGCCACATCCGGTTCATATTTATCTCCCATTTTCTCAATAAGCATCAACCGCTCTTTCTTACATACAAACAGTTCAAACAGTTTGTAAATCCCTACAGTAATGATTGCCATTATCGCAGGCACCATAATAAAATTCATCATATTCGTTTCGTTTTAAATTAGTATTTTTGTTCCTTTGTACACTTTAGACGCAGTGTCTTGTGTAAGGTTACACATTTCATCGAAAAAAAATATTTCTCAGAAACAATGTAACCTCCTACAAAGAGTTGCGTCTAAAAGGCAGAATGGAGAATAACGAAACACATATTATCCAACGCATACTGAGAGGGGAAACTGCTCTATACGAATACTTCCTGAATCAACACGGTCAACAGGTCTTTTCTCTGATTGCCCGCATCATCTGTAACCAGGAAGATGCCGAGGAGTTGACGCAAGACGTTTTTCTGAAAGCGTTCCAGCACCTCTCCTCTTTCAAAGCCGAAAGTTCGTTCTCAACATGGATTTATTCCATTGCTTATAATACGGCGATTTCGGCAACCCGTAAGAAGAAGTTCGATACCTTTGCCATGGATGATACGTTGCTCGCCAACATTTCCGACCAACAAGTAGATGAAACGCTTAATGATGAAAGTGAGGAAATGATTATCAGATTAAACAGAGCCATAGAAAAACTTAACTCAGACGAGCGTGCCTTGATTACCTTGTTCTACTACGAAGAAAAGTCATTGAATGAAACTGCCCTGATTCTGGGCCTGACGGAAAGCAATGCAAAAGTAAAATTGCATCGCGTACGCAAAAAGATATATGTACTCATAAAACAAGAGGAAGTATGAACGAAGAACAAAAAGACAAAGGGCTGAAAAAAGCCATAAAAGAGGAAAACGGATTTCGTCTACCTTCCAATTTCGCCTACCATACCATGAGGAAGGTGGAAGAAGCCATACGCTTACGCGAAAAGAAATCGGAACGAAGAACGCTGTTTGCTACGATAGCCGCTTCCATATTCTTAATAGGATGCTGCATTGCCGGATTAGTGATTTATTTCGGTAATACAATCAGAGAAGCCTTCACCCGCCCCGACATACTGGAAACGGAAAAGATTCAAATTCCCTCATTCTATTTACTGATACTTATCGCAATGCCTCTGTTCCTTATCTTTGACCGCTGGATGAGGAAACGATATTTTAATAAGCATCACCCTTAAAGAAAAAGCGAGGATATCCTTTGCAGGAACATCCTCGCTTCACTTTTTTTATTCCATATTTTAATCCAGCTTATGAATCACCAACCCCGAACGTAGTTTCGGTTCAAACCACGTTGTCTTAGGCGGCATAATATTGCCCGTATCTGCAATATCCATCAATTGCTTCATGCTGACAGGATAAAGTGCCAAAGCCACTTTCATTTCACCACTATCCACACGCTTCTTCAACTCACCCAGACCACGGATACCTCCAACAAAATCAATACGTTTATCCGAACGCAGATCTTTGATGCCGAGAACTTCATCCAGAATAAGGTTGGAAGAGATAGTAACATCCAGTACACCAATCGGATCATTATCATTGTAAGTACCCGGTTTAGCGGTCAGACTGTACCACTTGCCATCCAGATAAAGGGAGAAATTATGCAAACCAGCAGGTTTATAGATTTCAGTGCCTTTTTCTTCTACCGTAAAATTCTTGCTGACAGCAGTCAGGAATTGTTCAGGCGTCAAGCCATTCAAGTCTTTTACAACACGGTTGTAATCAATAATGGTCAGTTGGTTAGCAGGGAAACAAACGGCCATGAAGTAATTATATTCTTCATTACCGGTATGGTTTACATTTTGCTTGGCTTTCTCCGCTCCTACCAAAGCGGCAGCGGCACTACGATGGTGTCCGTCGGCAATATAAAGAGCAGGCATCTTAGCAAATTCCTTCGTAATGGCATCAATGTCTTCCTGCTTATCAATAATCCAGAAAGTATGACCAAAGCCATCACCGGGAGCAATAAAATCATATACCGGCTTTTCGGCTGTATAATGAGCGATAATAGCATCCAGAGTAGCATTGTCAGGATATGCAAAGAATACCGGTTCGATATTGGCATTATTCACACGAACATGCTTCATACGGTCTTCTTCCTTATCGCGACGGGTCAGCTCATGTTTCTTGATGACACCGTTCATATAATCAGGTACATAGGCACCTACTACTAAACCGTATTGCGTTTTCCCATTCATGGTCTGCGCATAGACGTAGTAGTTTTCTTTATCATCCTGTACCAGCCAGCCTTTGTCCTGAAACATCTGGAAGTTTTCGGCAGCTTTCTGATAAACACATTCATCATGTTCGTCGGTACCTACGGGAAAGTCTATTTCGGGTTTAATGATATGATACAACGATTTTTCGTTTCCTTTTGCCTCTTCACGCGCTTCTGCTGAGTTCAGCACATCATACGGGCGGGAAGCTACTTGCTCCACCAGATCCTGCGGTGGACGGATACCTTTAAAAGGTTTAATTATTGCCATGGCTAGATTTATGATTTATGATTTATGATTTATAACTCATGAACTATGAAGACTTTTGCTTGGTAGTGAGAATACTACGCGAACAGCATACTTCAACGCCTTATCATACGTCAGTTTTTCCTTCATAAATCATAAATTATAAATCATAAATCTGATTATTTCTTATTAACACGGAATTTCTCGCAACCGTCTTTCAGGAAACCAACAATCTGTTGTGCAGCGGCAATACCGGCATTGATGTTAGCTTCAGCAGTCTGTGCCCCCATCTTCTTCGGTGTAGAGAAATAACGGCCTACGAACTTGGCAGCAAATGTTTCGTGAGCTGCGGGCATGATATCAGTCATGTATTTCAGATCACCGCGTTCTTCCATCAGCTGAATCAGTTCCGCTTCGTTGATAACTTCCTTACGTGCAGTATTTACCAATACACCACCCTTCGGCATTTTATTTACCAAAGCATAGTTGATAGAATTCTTCGTTTCAGCAGTAGCCGGGATGTGCAATGAAACTACGTCACAAGCAGAATAAAGCTCATCAGCAGAGTCAACAGCCTTCACACCGTCTTTCTCAATCACTTCTTTCGGACAGAAAGCATCGAAAGCAAAGATTTCCATACCGAAACCCTTGGCTATGCGAGCCACGTTGCGACCTACATTACCATAAGCGTGAATACCCAGCTTCTTACCCTTCAATTCCGTACCAGAAGTACCGTTATACATATTGCGGACAGCCATCACCATCATACCGAAAGCAAGTTCGGCTACGGCATTAGAGTTCTGTCCCGGAGTGTTCATTACGCACACACCATGAGCAGTGGCAGCTTCCAGGTCTACATTATCGTAACCTGCACCTGCACGTACTACAATCTTCAGTTCTTTTGCAGCGTCCAATACTGCGGCATCTATAATGTCGCTACGGATAATGATGGCATTGGCATCCTTCACTGCGTCCAGCAACTGGGCTTTTTCTGTATATTTCTCCAACAAGGCAAGTTCATAACCTGCCGCTTCAATTTCTTTGCGAATACCGTCTACAGCTACTTTAGCGAACGGTTTGTCGGTTGCAATTAATACTTTCATGATTCTTATGATATTAAAAAAAGACTCACCACAGATTACACAGATTATCACAGATTTTAATCATAAAACAATCTGTGGGATCTGCGTAATCTGTGGTGAATAAATATTATTAATGAAGTTTCTCAAATTCCTGCATGCAGTCAATCAAAGCCTGTACGCTTTCCTTCGGCATAGCATTGTAGCAAGATGCACGGAAACCACCCACTGAACGGTGTCCCTTGATACCTACCATACCTCTTTCTGTAGCAAACTTCATGAAGTCAGCTTCCAGTTCTTTGTATTCGGGAGCCATCACGAAGCAGATGTTCATGCGTGAACGGTCTTCCTGTGCGGCTGTACCTACGAACATCTTGTTGCGGTCGATTTCAGCATACAGCATATCTGCCTTTTCTATGGCACGACGTTCCATTTCTTTCACACCACCCTGTGCCTTGATCCAACGCAAAGTCTGCAATGCAGCATAGATGGGAACCACCGGAGGAGTGTTGAACATAGAACCGCTGTCAATATGTGTCTGATAGTTCAGCATCGTAGGAATATAGCGGGATACCTTACCCAAAGCGTCATTCTTCACGATAACGAAGGTTACGCCTGAAGGAGCCAGATTCTTCTGTGCACCGCCATAGATACAGATATATTTAGACACGTCGATAGGACGGGAGAAAATATCGGAAGACATATCGGCAATCATCGGAACGTTTACATCCAGGTCTTCTTTAAGTTCAGTACCATAAATAGTGTTATTGGTCGTGATGTGGAAATAATCAGCATCAGCAGGCACTGTATAATCCTTAGGAATATAAGTATAAGTAGACTCTGCGGAAGAAGCGACTTCAACTACTTCACCGAAAGCTTTGGCTTCTTTCATGGCTTTCTTAGCCCATACACCTGTATTCAGGTAAGCAGCTTTCTTTTCGAGGAAGTTGAAGGGGACCATGCAGAATTCCAAACTGGCACCACCGCCCAAGAACAGTACCGAATACCCTTCGGGGATATTGAGTAATTCTTTGAATAGTGCTACGGCTTCGTCCACAACAGGTTGGAAGTCCTTAGCACGGTGGCTGATTTCCATCAGTGAGAGGCCTGAGCCGTTAAAATCAAGAATAGCTTTTGCCGTATCCTCAATCACCTCACGAGGAAGAATAGAAGGTCCTGCATTGAAATTATGCTTTTTCATTTGAAGTTTGTTTTGGTTATACAATTTCGTTCATTAGTGTCTTTAGACCTTGCGAAATTACGGAAATATTTCTTTAAAACAAACCTTTCATAATGAAATTCTATTTTAACAGCGCATTTAGCTTACTTTTTTATGGTTTATACAGGATATATGCACCATTTTGTTATCCATACTTATCAAGAACGGACTTTTAGAAGAATCTAATAGTAATACGATTTTATTGCTTTACATTCAGAAGTTTAGACGCAAAAAAAGTGAATATTTATAAGAAAACTTACTTAGCTTCCTCAATTATCGTCTTTACTCCTTTAATTTTCTCACCTTGTATCAACGTGAGCAACTGTTTCATCTTACTACGGCGCACAGCTACGAAAGCATAGTGTTCTTTCACATCCACTTGTCCCACATCTTCACGCGCCAGTCCACCTTTCTTATATAAGAAGCCGACAATATCGATTTTGTTCAGCTTATCTTTCTTTCCTTTACCTATATATAAGGTAGCCCATCGGGACTTGGCCGGCTTCGGCAGTACTTCCGGAAACTCAAAGACTTCAATATCTTCGGGAATGTATTCAGGAACCCGTTCTTCATTGTGTAGGATGAGATAGGAATTTCCATCAGCTTCCCAACGAGCCGTACGTCCGTTACGGTGCGTATAGGCTTCTTCATTGACAGGAAGATGATAATGAACTACGTTTTCTATACCGGGGATATCCAGTCCGCGGGCAGCAAGATCAGTAGAGATCAATACGGCACAACTGCCATTACGAAACTTATAGAGCGCCCGTTCACGGTCGGGTTGCTCCATACCGCCATGAAACATATCGCATGGGAATTTCTTTGCTTGCAGATATCCGGTGACTCGTTCCACACTTTCACGATAGTTGCAGAATACAAGGGTAGAATGATAACCAAGCACACAAAGCAGGTTATAGAGAGTTTCCAGCTTATCTTTTTCGGGAGAAACAACTTTATGAAGTTTCAGACGCGGTGCAAGGGCATCAGGGTCCAGGAAATTCAGTTTGACAAGTCGAGAACCGTCAGCAGAAAGTTGGTCCTCACCTCCTACTCCGGCAAATTGAGGAATTTCTTCAGTATCCGTAGCCGAAAGCAGAATACGCTTCTTTAATGACGGTAACTGTCCGATCACTTCCGCCATTTCATCGTGAAAACCGAACTCAAGGCATTTATCGAACTCATCTATCACCAATGTGGTGACGGTAGCCGCATCGAAATTCTCTTTCCGTAGATGATCGTTCATTCGTCCCGGCGTACCGATAATGACGGAAGGATGAATCCCCTTCATTGTCCTGTGCTCTTCCATTGCAGGACGACCGCCGTAACAACTCATAGCTTTAAACGGGGTCCCCATGGATTTGAATACCGTTTCAATCTGCAATGCCAGTTCTCGTGAGGGCACCAGAACAACGGCTTGTACGCCTTGCGCATCCGTTTTCAGAGTCTGCACCAGCGGAAGCAGAAAAGCCAGCGTTTTACCCGATCCTGTGGGTGAAAGCAGCACCAAATCTTTATTTTCACGGTAAGCTTCCCGGGTTGCCTCTTGCATCGGGGTAAGTTGCTCTATTTGCAGATTACGCAGTATATCTTGAATTTCCATAATAATCTTTTGTTATGACGAGCCAAAGATAATGCAAATTGGGCGTAGAACTTTCATGCATGTATGAAAAAGTTAATAAAAAAACTCCTGCTCAGCCGTAGCCTTGCAGGAGTTTTCAAAAATATCGAAGTCATTTACCAATTTTAGCGTATGCCTTATCCGCCGAAGTTGTCGAACATCAAGTTCTGAGCCGGAACGCCGAGATCGTCGAGCATCTTCTCGACAGCTTTCGACATCGGGCCAGGACCACACATGTAGTATTCGATATCTTCGGGAGCCTCGTGATTCTTCAGATAAGTTTCGTAAATCACCTGATGAACGAAGCCCGGAGTATACTTCACGCCTGCTGCATCTGCTGCGGGATCCGGACGGTCCAGAGCCAGATGGAACGTAAAGTTCGGGAAATCCTTCTCGATTTGCAGGAAGTCTTCCAGATAGAACACTTCGTTCAACGCACGTGCACCGTAGAAGTAAGTCATCTTACGGTCTGTAGTATGCAATGTCTTCGTCAAGTGCATGATCTGGGCACGCAACGGAGCCATACCGGCACCACCGCCAATCCACATCATTTCCTTCTTAGAATCGAATATCGGGTGGAAGTCTCCGTAAGGACCACTCATGATTACCTTATCACCCGGTTTCAGTGTGAAGATATAAGAAGAAGCGATACCCGCAGGTACATCCATAAAGCCTTGTCCCTGATCTTTCGGCTTGAACGGAGGAGTTGCGATACGTACCGTCAACATGATACGGTCGCCCTCTGCCGGATAGTTAGCCATAGAATATGCACGGATGGTTTCTTCGTTGTTTTCACACTTCAGTGTAAACAAACCGAATTTCTCCCATGCCGGCAGATACTCGTCACCAATCAGGCTCTTGTCAATGTCCTTATTATAGTCCATTGAGTATTTAGGTATCTTGATCTGTGCATAAGATCCCGGGATAAAGTCCATGTGTTCGCCTTTAGGCAACGCAACGATGAACTCTTTGATGAACGTAGCCACGTTCTTGTTGGAGATAACCTCGCACTCCCACTCTTTTACACCCAGTACAGACTCATCAATCTTGATGCCCATATCACTCTTCACTTTCACCTGGCAACCCAGACGCCAATGATCTTGCACCTGTTTGCGGCTGAAATGAGGAACTTCAGACGGCAGAATCTCGCCACCGCCATCCAGTACCTGGCATTTGCACTGTCCGCAAGAACCCTTACCACCACAAGCGGAAGAAAGGAATATACCGTTCACAGACAACGTATTCAGCAACGTGGAACCGGAAGCTACGTCCAGTACATTATCGCCGTTGATAGTCAGTTTTACATTACCTGAAGGTACCAGGAAGTTCTTGGCAACCAGCAGGATAACAACAAGCAGCAGAATAACCACCAGGAATACTCCAATGCTCGCTAATATTAAATTCATATCCATTGTTCTATTCCTTTCTTTATTAGATGTTCAAACCAGAGAAACACATGAATGCCATTGCCATCAGACCTACTGTAATGAACGTGATACCCAAGCCTTTCAGCGCGTCGGGCACGTCAGAGTAAGCCATTTTCTCACGAATAGCCGCCAGACCTACAATGGCCAGCAACCAGCCGATACCGGAACCGAGTGCATAAGAGATGGCATCCCATACGTCACCGATGTATTTCGGATCGCTCTCGCCCACATTGATACGTTGCTGCATGAACAGCGAAGCACCCATGATGGCACAGTTTACGGCAATCAGCGGCAAGAAGATACCCAGTGAAGCATAGAGGGAGGGACTGAAACGTTCCACAACCATCTCTACCAACTGCACGATACCGGCAATTACCGCGATGAAAAGAATAAAACTCAGGAAGCTGAGGTCAACGCCTTCAATGATAGCGTTGGCAGCCAGTACCTTGGTTTGCAACAAGTAGTTGACCGGAAGCGTAACCACCAACACGAAAGTTACGGCGATACCCAGTCCTACTGCGGTTTTCACGTTCTTAGATACAGCCAAGTAAGAGCACATACCCAGGAAGAACGCAAATATCATGTTGTCCACGAATATGGAGCGGACAAATAAACTTATTAAATGTTCCATAATCTTTATTGATTTATGAATTATGATTTATCGGTTATGATTTATCAGCACTGTAAGTAGCAGAAAATAAATCATAAATCTGAAATCATAAATCTACTTACTTTTCTTGCAATTCTTTGTGACGGGCACGTTGATACCAGATGATACAAGCACAGATGATCAAAGCCATCGGCGGCATCAGCATCAAGCCGTTGTTCACATAACCCAGGTTTGTCAGCCATTCATGGTTCAGAATATTGAAACCGAGCAATGTACCGGAACCTAACAGTTCGCGGAAGAAAGCTACGATAATCAAAATCTTGGCATATCCCAAACCGTTACCTATACCGTCGAGACAAGACTCCCACGGACCGTTCTGCATGGCAAACGCTTCCAGACGTCCCATCAGGATACAGTTTGTGATAATCAGACCTACATAAACAGAAAGCTGCACACTTACGTCATAAGCAAACGCTTTCAGAACTTCACTTACGATGGTTACCAAAGCGGCTACCACAACCAACTGAACAATGATACGGATACGGTTGGGAATGGTTTTACGCAACAACGAGATAACCACATTAGAGAAAGCCGTAATCACTGTTACCGAAAGCCCCATTACGATGGCAGGTTCCAGTTTGGCAGTTACAGCCAGTGCAGAACAGATACCCAGCACCTGTACGGTAACAGGGTTGTTCATGCCCAGCGGGGTTGAGAATACTTCTCTATTTTTCTTTGAAAATAACTGTCCCATATCCTTTATTCCTCATCATTATTGGTTAAAAAACTCTTGTAACTATTCAGACAAGCTTTCAGCATGGCATCTACACCTACAGAAGTAATCGTACCACCGGAGATACCGTCCACCTGATAATCAGGTTTTTCCACCTTACCGTTCTTCACGACGCCCAGGGCAACTTCACCATTGTCCAGCGTCTTTTTGCCCAGGAACTCATCCTGGAATTGTTGTCCGGCGATTTCGGCACCCAGACCCGGAGTTTCACTGGCATGAGAGAAGTAAACACCGTAAACGGTATCCTTGTCACTGTTCAGTGCAACATATCCCCAGATAGCACCCCAAAGACCGGCACCGTAAACAGGGAATACATATTTGGTTTCTCCATTCACTTCTGCAACGAATACGTGCAGACGCTGGTGTTCTTTAGCTTCTTTTTCGTAGCCGGTAGCAAATGCTCCGGTGTTCTCGGTCAGAGTACCGTCTACGTTCATCAGCATATCTCCTTTTACATACTTATTATATTCAGCCTCGGCATCTTCCACATTCTTGATGTTCAATGCAGCGAGTATTTGCTTCTTCGTATCCAGTTCCACGTTTTTATCCTGAATGCTTCTCAGTGAGGAACTAACGAATGCCAGCAAGAATGCCACGATAACAACCATTACCGAAGCATAAATGATAGTATAACTATTACTATTGGTATTCATTTTCTTCGGTATTTTAATTGTTAGACTTAATTGCACGTTTCTCGCGACGGCTGATATTGCCCTGTACTACACAGTAGTCAATCAGCGGAGCGAAGATGTTCATCAGCAGGATGGCGAGCATCATACCTTCGGGATAACCGGGGTTCAGCACACGAATCACGATTGCCATGACGCCGATCAGGAAACCGAAGATATACTTACCCGTCTCGGTACGTGCCGAAGTTACAGGGTCGGTAGCCATAAATACGGCACCGAAGCAGAAACCACCCAGCACGAGGTGTTCGTACCAAGGCATCTGAGCCATCGGAGTGTCAGGACCAATAGCGTTGAATACCCAAGCCATGAACGCACCGCCCACGAATACGGAGAACATCGTCTTCCAGCTTGCGATACCCGTTGCCAGCAACAGGATAGCACCCAGAGCGATAGCAATTACACTGGTCTCACCGATAGAACCCGGTATCAAGCCCGTCACCATATCCCAGGAGAATGGCGGAACAGCCCCCGATGTGGCAGCCGCACCCAACGGAGTAGCTACGGTCAGTCCGTCAACCGCTTGTCCCAGACCGAAGATTGTGTCGCCTGATACCCAAACGGCATCACCGGACATCTTCGTAGGATATGCAAAGAAAAGGAATGCACGAGTGACCAAGGCAACGTTGAACACGTTCATACCCGTACCACCGAATACTTCTTTAGCGAAAATTACAGAGAATGCAGTAGCCACCGCCAGAATCCACAGCGGACAATCTACCGGAACAATCATAGGAATCAGGATACCGGAAACGAGGAAACCTTCCTGGATTTCTTCTTTCTTCCACTGAGCCACAACGAACTCAATGCCCAAACCTACTACATAAGAAACGATGATTTTAGGCAATACAGCCAGAAAACCGTAGGCAAACATTTCAATGAAGCTACCTGTAGCACCGGTATTCGTGAAATGCTGATAACCTACGTTATACATACCGAACAACAACGCCGGTACCAACGCAATGACCACCATCGACATAATGCGCTTGCTGTCGATAGCGTCGTGAATGTGCGTTCCCGATTTCGAAGTCGTGCTGGGGACGAACAGGAATGTTTCGAATCCGTCGAACACAGACTGGAATGCGTGGAATTTGCCGCCCTCTTCAAAGTTCGGCTTTATCTTGTCGAGATAATTTCTTAACGCTTTCATTTATAAGTATTAATTATATAAGTATTAATTATTAGGCCATTTCGGCGCGAAGCATGTCGAGTCCTGCACGAACGATACGTTGAACTTCTACCTTCGAAGAGCAAACGAATTCGCAGAGGGCAAAATCCTCGGGAGCTACTTCGTAGATTCCCAAAGCCTCCATACGGTCGATGTCACCCGCAATGATAGCTTTCACCAGATATTCGGGGAAGATATCCATCGGGAATACACGGTCGTACTCATTGGACATGATCATGTGGCGTTCACCACCCTTGATGCGGGCATCCAGCACATATTCCTTGTTGTTGCCCAGCAACCAGCTGAAGTAAGAACGGTTCACGCTGAACTGATTGAAACGCGGCATAATCCAACCCAGCATTTCGTGGATGTCATCGCCTTCGGGGATCACCGTGAGCTGGCTGTCGAATGCGCCGAGGAAAGCGTTCGGAGAAACCTTCTTGCCTGTAAGCACATTACCGCTGATGTAGCGCAAGTCTCCCTTGCCCGAGCTCACGTTTCCACTGAATACGTTTGTCAGCAAAGCACCTACTTTCAGTTTGCAGTATGCAGGTTTCAACACTTCGGAACCTGTAACGGCCACCTTGCGCATCATGTCCACACGTCCTGTATTGAACAGGCGTCCGATGAATATAACGGCTTCCGGACTGATTGTCCACACAGTTTCGCCTTTCACGATAGGAGAAATGTGGTTGATCTGTACGCCTACATTGCCGGCCGGGTTCGGTCCGTCAAATGCGTTAATCGTTACATTCTTAGCTTGCGTCAACGCGGTTGCCTTTTGTTTTACACTAATACTCAGATACGTCTTTGCCATCTTGGAAAGAGCATCCAATCCTGTCTGGAAGTTTGCTTCCTCGCCTTTCAGAACGAATTCGAAATCGGGTGCCAGCGGGTTACTGTCGAAGGCCGAAACAAAGATAGCTTTCGGATACATCGTGGGGTCAGCAATCACGTCATAGGGACGCTGACGGATGAACGCGAACATACCTGCTTCCAGCAATGCGGCTTTCACTGACTCGCCGTTCAGGGAACTCACGTTTTTCTTACCGAATTCTTCATAGTCTTGCTCAGCCGCAGCTTCAACGACAATGTTCAGCACTTTACGACGTGCGCCGCGCTCCACACTTGTCACTACGCCGCTAACGGGCGAAACAAATTTCAATTCAGGATGATTCTTGTCGATAAACAAGGGTCCTCCGGCCATCACATATTCCTGTTCTTTGACTACTACCTTCGGAGTAATACCCGTAAAATCTTCAGGAACCAATGCGTAGAATCCCGGTTCTTTCACAGACATAAACTCCTGAGAAGCCTTACCTTTCAGGTTGATGTCAAGGCCTTTACGTAACTTAATTACATTTGCCATGCGTTTATATAAAATAATGGTTTCATTAATTTGCCGCAAAAGTAGCAAAAAAGAACGTGAATAAAGAGCAAAAAAGAAAGGAATTACGGATAAATTTCCGTAATTCCTTTCGTTAACGAACACGATGACAACAAGATGAGTTATTGTGTTTAATATTCTTCTGCAAACATCGGATCCCAGGCGGGCAAACGAATGGGTTTCTGCTTGAATATATCCATTACTTTGGCAGGAACGTATTTAGTCTCCAGCACCAGACGGAACATATATTCGTCGAACCATTCATCGGTCATGATCAGATGTCCCTGATAACCGCTGGCAGGTCCCCAACTATTTTCAACCATCCATTTCACGGGTTTTCCGTCTTTATTCAGATCCACAGCCATAAGGGTCATGGCATGAGACGAGCCGCTGGAGAAGGTTTGGATGCGTTGTTTCTTATCCATATTGAAGGTGGTGCCCATGAGCGATTCATAATCATAGTTTTTCACATCGAGCAAGCCACGCTCGGAATTCAGGAACTTGCCTACGTCGCAAGAGAAATACATCATGGTGCTGTCCTTCAGAGAAGCGATAGCCATCTCTTTGATATCTTCCACAGGCAGATTGACGTACGTCCAGTTCTTCCCATCGTAGCGATGACGGTCGTAATCTATTTCATAGCACTTGTAGTACTCGCGCGAGGGATCGTTCATAACCATCACATAATTGGTCAACAGATTCTCGTCGCCATACTTCTTGAGGAATGACATCGGAGTGTGGTGTTCCGTTTCGGCAGGATTGCCCTGGGCATCTTTACGCACATAGTCAAATTCCGTAGGAGGAACGCCAAGATTCAGCACCAGCATGCGATAAATGGTACCGAGCATCGCAGTCTTTTCTTTATCCAGCGCCGCAGGTTTTGCTCCGTTAGAAGCCAGATCACGCAGTTGCAGACCGTATTCCTTTAACTTCAAAGAAATCAGATTTGCCATACGCGACGTATTGTCGCTGCTGTTCGTTTCCGGCATGGCTTCTTTAGGAACCAAACCATATTTACCTACAATGTCTGCAACGCCCGTAAAAGTTCCTCCATCGCTTAGCGGATGTTGGAAAAGCCATTCTACGGTTTTATCGTTCAAGGGTTTGTCACGGGTATCAATGATGCCTTGCAGAAAGAGGTTTGCCTTCTCCAGCTGGTCCCAGAAAAAAGGATAAATTTCCGAGAATTCAAAAGACTGGAAACCGTATTTACCGATGGCTTTGGCACGCATCACATTCAGTCCTGTGAAAAGCCAGCAACGACCGGATGATTTCTGGTCGGTGATGCCTTTCGAATTTACTTTTACGGAGAAATGAGTATCCATTCCGGTCAGATTCTCCTGGTTGAGGGCAAGTTTGCGGATGTCATTGTTGCCAATGGCATTACGCAGAGCTTTGTCGGCACTGGTTCCCTCGTAACTCTGTTTGATCTGGTTCAGCATCGCATCGCTGATACCGCCTTTCCTATCTTGCGCCTGTATGGAAAGTAATGCGGCGCTGAAAACAAAAACGGATAAAATTCGTTTATTCATAAATTATATGGTTTTTATAGTAATTGGTCTGTTTCTCTTGCTTCCTGTTACCCGAACCGTACCAAATCCGTGTTTGCTCCGTATCTAAGACTTTGGACTTGGTACGGACCAGGTACGGGCCAGACACGGACCGGGTACGGAAGGGTTCTGAATATTGGTCTAATTATCCGATATGTCGAAAAAACTTATTTAGAATTTCTCACAGCCAAGCTTCAGATTACATGCAAAAATAGCCGTTTTTTTGAAACTTTTAGTGAAATCTTTAGATTTATTGTCTATCAATTTGAAAACTTATCCAAATAAATTAGTTTTCTTTGCACCCTCATTCGCACGATATGAAGAAATATATAATAGGTATTATGACGTTACTGCTTTCAGTAACAAGCCTTTCCGCTCAGGAAGCTACAAATTTGGTTAGCATCAGTGACACTACACCGGCATTGACTAAACGTGAACTACGAAAACAGAAGGTAGCGCAACGAAATTTGCACTACAACATTCTGGGTGGTCCGAGTTACACCCCCGACTTTGGTGCCGTACTCGGTGGAAGCGCCCTGATGACCTTCCGCATGAACCCAAGTGACACCACACAACTACGCTCCGTGGTTCCCGTAGCCATCGCTTTCCTCTTCAATGGCGGTATCAACCTTTTCTCCAAACCCCAACTCTTTTTTAAAGGTGACCGTTTCCGCATCTTCGGAAAGTTTGCCTACAAGAATACGGAAGATAACTTCTATGGTTTGGGCTACAGCACGAACAAGAATTATGTCCGGAGCGACACTACCAGTCAGTATCGCTACAGCGGCATCCAGTTCAACCCCTGGTTTCTGTTCCGCCTGGGTAACAGCAACATATTCGCCGGACCGCAGATAGATATAAATTACGACGACATCACGAAACCAGCCAAATATCTGGTGGACGAACCGTCGTACAAAGCAGCCGGAGGAACGGACAAAGGATACAAGAATTTCAATTCCGGTGTCGGCTTCCTGCTGACCTATGACAGCAGAGACATTCCCGCCAATGCCTATCGCGGCACGTACCTGGATTTCCGGGGAATGATGTATACTAAATTTCTTGGAAGTGATGACAATTTCTATCGTCTGGAAATAGACTATCGACAATATAAGACTGTCGGTAAGCGCAAAGTCATTGCCTGGACTGCTCAAAGCAAAAACGTATTCGGTGATGTACCCCTGACACAATATATCCTGACAGGAACTCCTTTTGACCTGCGGGGATATTACATGGGGCAGTATCGCGATAAATCGTCCCACGTAGTCATGGCCGAATACCGTCAGATGATAAATACCGATAAAAGCACCTGGCTGAAACGCATGCTCAATCACGTCGGCTTCGTGGCCTGGACAGGCTGCGGATTCATGGGACCCACCCCCGGCAAAATAGAAGGTGTGCTGCCTAATTATGGCGTAGGATTGCGCATCGAAGTGCAACCACGTATGAACGTACGCCTCGACCTGGGTAAAAATACGGTCAACAATCAGACGTTGTTCTATTTCAATATGACGGAGGCGTTCTGAAAGGTATGGAAATGAACTAAATGCTGATAATAATTTAGGCGCGGATTACACGGATTACGCGGATTAAAGGCTGCGCTATCACACTATATTACAGAAAATAAATCCGCGTAATCCGTGTAATCCGCGCCTAAAATTATTATCATGACCCATTTACAAACAAACAACTCCCGCCAGCATCTCCCCCCTTATCCTTTCCGTTATTTATTTTTCCCTCTTTTCTTGCATCAGTAAAAGATTATCCATACTTTTGAGAAATATTTTGTTTACCTTGAACAAACAACTCTGAGGACATTACACAATGAGAACTTTCGAGATATTATTCTGGATAAGCCTGTTTATCGTATTCTATACTTATATAGGATACGGAATTGTGCTATACATTCTGGTCAAAATTAAAGAAACTTTCCGCAAACCGGTACACTACCCCATGCCTGCTGACGAGGAACTGCCCGAAGTCACACTCTTCATCGCAGCTTACAATGAGGAAGACGTGGTGGACGAAAAGATGCAGAACTGCCTGGCGCTGGATTACCCCGCAGACAAACTGCAAATATTCTGGGTCACGGACGGCAGCAACGACCATACCAACGAACGGCTTTCCCACTGGCCCCGTGCCACCGTCCTCCACCAACCCGAGCGACAAGGAAAAACCGCCGCCCTCAACCGCGGAATGAAGTTCGTGAAAACACCACTCGTCGTATTCACCGATGCCAATACCCACCTGAACCGGGAAGCATTGCGCGAAATCGTCTATGCTTTTGTCAATCCCAAAGTGGGCTGCGTGGCAGGCGAAAAACGCATTGCCATGCAAAGCAAAGACAATGCCGCATCAGGAGGAGAAGGCATTTACTGGAAATATGAATCCACCCTGAAAGCACTCGACTCACGGCTCTACTCAGCCGTAGGCGCTGCCGGAGAGCTGTTTGCCGTACGCCGGGAATTGTTCGAAGACATGCGGACGGACACACTACTCGATGATTTCATCCTCTCCCTCCGCATCGCCATGCGTGGCTACACCATTGCCTACTGTGCCGCGGCTTATGCCACCGAAAGCGGCTCCGCCGATATGCAGGAAGAAGAAAAGCGCAAAGTACGCATCGCCGCCGGAGGCTTACAGTCCATCTGGCGTTTGCGCCCGCTGCTGAATCCTTTCCGCTACGGTCTGCTCAATTTCCAATACGTATCCCATCGTGTCTTGCGATGGTCCATCACTCCTATCCTATTGTTCCTGTTGCTCCCTCTCAACGTAGCGCTACTTTTCACCACCGCACAACCATTGTTCTACGCCGTTATACTGGGACTGCAAATCTTGTTTTACCTGATGGGAATCTGGGGATATATCCTCTCCAGGAAACACATCAAAAACAAAATTCTTTTCATCCCTTACTACTTCCTCTTCATGAACGTCAATGTGCTAAGAGGATTCCGCTACCTGAGTAAGCGCAAAGGCAATAAAAGCGGAGCCTGGGAAAAAGCACGAAGGGCAAGTTAAGCCGGAAATACCTCGACAAAAATCTAATACAAAGAAAATAATGAAAAGCATTCTGAAAGACACAAATAACTCCGAAAAACTACTGAACATGGTATCAGACACCCTGATACTCATGGACAAGGACGGTGTTTGTGTAGACATGGCCGTACACAACGTAGACCTATGGTTTATGAACGAAGAGAGATTGCTCGGAAAGAATCTGCTGAACCTGCTACCTCCGGTGACATACAGTGAGTTTTATCCTGAATTCAAGAAAGTTTTGCTCCGGAGAACAAAGTCTGTCCGCAATTACGAACTCATGTTGCGGGATGACACCTACTTCTTCAAATGCATCATGCAACCCTACGGTGACCTCGTGCTTTGCCAATACCGGGATATCACCGAACGCAGCCAGCGCAAACTGGAGCTGGAAAGAAGAAACCGGGAACTATATGAGATACAGAAAGCCGCATTCATCGGCAGATGGGTGTTTGACACAGTCACCCGCGAATTCGGTTATGCCGGACATACGGGCATCATGTGCAAGACGGATGAGCAAGCCATTCCACTGGATGCATACCTGAACCTGATCTTGCCCGAAGACAGAAATACTTTTGAGAACTGGCTCGGCGATAATCTGAAAGGTAACATGGAAAATACTGTGGACTACCGCATTCTCTACAACAAAGATGTACATTATATCCGCCTGAAAACATTCAGTCGCGAACGCGATAAAGACGGCAACATCTCGCTGGAAGGATACATACAGAACATTACTGACATCCAAAAAAGCCGCAATGACATCAACCTGCTGACGCACGCCATCAACAATTCCACAGAAGATATCTTCGCCGCCAAGGAAGACGGTACCCTGATTTTTGCCAACCGCCTCTTCAAGTTGCACCATGAGCTGGGAAGTACGGATGATATCAGCCAACTAAAAATATACGAAATCGGCTCGTATACACGTACCCTGGAGGGTTGGCAAAAGATGATAGCTTCAATCAAGGAGGGAGAGAAACATCAGTCCTTTATGGTATACAACCCATTGCCGCGCTTCCCGGAAATACTGGCGTACGAAGGCAATGCCTATTGGGTGACCAGCGATGAAGGCGTAGGAACCATCTGGGCTTTCGGCCGGGACATTTCACAACGCATCCGCCACGAACAACAGATCAAGTGGTTCAACCAGATATTGGACAAAACCATGGAGCATCTGCCCGCAGGAATTGTTGTGAAAGATATCAGGAACAACTTTAAATACCTGTACCGCAATCGTGAATCGTACAACCGTGACGTCCCTATGGAAGAGGCTTTGGGCAAAGACGACTTCGATTTCTATCCTCTCGAAATAGCCCGTGAGAAACGCCGACAGGACAAAGATATAGCCACCACCGGACAAGAGATGCACTGGATTGCAGAAGAACGTGACGGTCATGGAAATCCGCTTTTCCTGGACAAGCGGAAAATGAAAATAGAGAGTAAAGACTTCTCCCCCATCCTGCTGAACATAGAATGGGACATCACAGAAATGGAACTGATGAAACGGGAACTGATGGTAGCCAAAGAGAAAGCCGAAACCTCCGACCAACTCAAATCAGCCTTCCTTGCCAACATGAGCCACGAGATACGTACACCGCTCAATGCCATCGTAGGCTTTTCACGCATCATTGCCGAAAGCGAAAATACGGAAGAGCGCAAAGAATATTACAACATTGTGGAAGCCAACAACGAACGTCTGTTGCAACTCATCAATGAAATTCTCGACCTCTCGAAGATAGAGGCCGGAATTGTGGAGTTCAGCATCACCGCCGTCCGCCTGCACCCGCTGTGCAAGGAAATCCATGATGCGCATGTATTCCGCTGTCCGTCAGGTGTAGAGCTGATATTCGATCCATCCGACGAAGATATTCTGATAGACTCTGATAAGAACCGCATCTTCCAAGTGATATCGAACCTGATAGGAAATGCGTTCAAATTCACCACCAAAGGCAGCATCAGCTACGGATACCACCGGGAAGGGGAAACTATCGTATTCCATGTGACTGACACGGGCACAGGCATCGCCCCCGAAAAGATAGGAAAGGTATTCGAGCGTTTTGTAAAAGCCAACAATTTTGCACAGGGCACCGGATTGGGTTTAGCCATTTGCAAAACAATCATCGAACGTCTGGGCGGAAAAATCTCCGTGACCTCCGAACTGGAGAAAGGAACTACCTTCATCTTTACCCTGCCCGCCAAGACCACCCAAGACGAAGATAAGGAAAAAACTGAAAACAGCCCCGAAGAAAACAAAACGGCAGCCGGAGAACAAAGTGCAGGCAGCGAAAGCACGGAAAATGTACAGGCATCGCCACAAGAAACCGTCTCGCTGAAAACCGTTTTGATAGCCGAAGATACGGATAGCAATTATATCCTGACCAAAGCTATTCTGGGGAAGGAATACCATCTGGAACGTGCCAAAGATGGTATGGAAGCCGTCAATATGTTTGTAGAAATAAATCCGGATATCATCCTGATGGACATGAAGATGCCGAACCTGGACGGACTGGACGCAACAAAAATCATCCGGGAATTATCACCCGGCGTCCCTATCATCGCCCTGACTGCCTTTGCCTACGATCATGACCGCAAAGCCGCACTCGAAGCGGGTTGCAACGATTTCCTGACCAAACCTTTCACACAGGAGAAATTGAAGGAGACGATAAAGAAGTGGGTTAATAAGTGATTAACCCACTTATCACTAATCACGCAAAGATATCGCTTCTTTGAATATAGGCAATCACATCGCCCTTATTCACAGTATCGCCTTGTTTGGCGCATATCTCTACGACGCGTCCGGTGAATCCGGTCAATATCTTTTCGTATTCTCCCCAGGGGGTGGAGAGGTAACAGAACACTTCATCATGCTGGTATTTACGCCCTATGAACGGAGCCACGGAAGGACCTTCCACAGATACTTCCCACAACACCTGTCCTTTATCCGGTGCAATAATCGGATCGGCCTTGGCACGTTTCAGTTTCCGGATTTCTTCTTCCGAATATCCATTCTTCACCATAGACGCGTCTTTGGCACGTTGCAATTCATCCTCGAAACGCTTCTTGGCTGTGCCGGACTTGTAATCACGATACTGACGGTCGTGCATGGCAAGTTCAAAGAGTTCTTCTTCATCATCTCCATATTCCCAACCGTTCTCGTCCATTTCTTTCCGATATTCATCCAGAGCATCCGGATAGTTCAATTGCGGATCGGTATCCACAAATTCATATCCTTTTGATTTCGCCAATTCCACAATTTCAGGAGCCAGCTCGCCCGGCAGACGTCCGCTCTTACCGAGAATCATATCCCACGTATGATTATCTATCATCGTCCAGCGCTCCTCACCTTTCACCAACTGCATGAGGTTCATCAATGCTACATTCTTCACATACTGACTGAAAGGCGTTACCAACGGAGGATACCCCAGCTTAGGCCATACGTATTCCACCTCGTCGAAGAGCATCACCAACAGGTCGTCAATGCTGAGTTCCGGTTCATTCTTCCCTCTTAATATCATGTTTATACCCGAATGTACTCCCTTCAGATCAGCCATCATGGAACCCATCATACCACCCGGAAGGCCACACTTCAACAGCAAAGAGGACATGTGTTTATTGGTCGGATCCATGAAATAGCCCAGGAAGTCATCTATAAATTCCTGTGTCATGGCACGTGCCTTCATATATGCCTTCATATTGATATCGGGCACCTGAAAGCCCTTATCTTTCAGTATGGCTTGTACGGAAATCACGTCCGGATGTACTTTACCCCAGGACATCGGTTCCATAGCCACATCAATGATGTCGGCGCCATTCTCGCAAACTTCCAGAATAGAAGCCATCGACAGCCCCGGTCCGCTATGGCCGTGATACTGGATAATCACTTCGGGATGCCTTTCCTTAATTGTCTTCGTCAACCGTCCCAGCATACCTGGACGACCGATGCCTGCCATATCTTTCAGACAGATTTCGGGTGCTCCCGCTTCAATCAGCTGGTCGGCAACATGGGCATAATATTCCACCGTATGCACAGGCGAGTGTGTGATACAAAGGGTTGCCTGCGGTATCATCCCTGCCTCCAATGCATATTTAATAGAAGGAATTATATTCCGCGTCTCGTTCAGTCCACAGAAGATGCGGGTGATATCCACCCCTTGCGCATGCTTCACACGATACATCAGACGGCGTACATCAGCAGGCACAGGATACATGCGCAAAGCGTTCAGACCACGGTCCAGCATATGCGTTTGTATGCCTACTTCATTGAAAGGTTTGGTAAAAGCGCGTACGGCTTTGTTAGGATTCTCACCGTACAACAGATTCACTTGCTCAAAAGCTCCCCCGTTCGTTTCCACACGGGCAAAACACCCCATTTCAATAATCAACGGAGCGATACGTACCAATTGATCTACACGGGGTTGATATTTACCGGAAGATTGCCACATATCACGGTAAACAAGACTGAATTTAATTTCCTTTTTCATCGCAGTCAAGAGTTAGCAGTTTAACATATATGAATTACTCGGTTAACTTAACAAGTACAAATATAAAGGTTTATTCTGACATATAGTCAAACTTATATTTGAATTATTTAGAATAAAAGACATGTTTAATATCACATTGAAACTTATTTTTCATTTTATAACATTTCTCGTCATTTCATTCCTCTATGATTCAGACGATAATTTATCGGAAAGGATGGAGGGGAGTAATTATGGTACAGTAATGAACTAAATGCTGATAATGATTTAGGCGCGGATTACGCGGATTACACGGATTCTTTTTCTGTAATATAGTGTAATAGCGCAGCCATTAATCCGTGTAATCCGCGTAATCCGCGCCTAAAATTATATTCATACCGGTATAGTAATGAATAAGACTCACCACAGATTACACAGATTCACACAGATTTATTAATCTAATAATCAGTAAAATAAAATCTGTGTGAATCTGTGTAATCTGTGGTGAATTAATTCATAACCGTACAGAAAGGAACCAATCCCATCACAAAAAACATGCCCAGAGCATTGCCCTGGGCTATAAATATTAAGTTTGTCAGTCTTCAGTCTGCACTGTTTGTTTTCAAACAAAGTCTTTCAGTTCTTGTTGTAGCCGTTGGCGGGTAAAGAAGATACGGCTTTTTACGGTTCCTAAAGGCAATCCGAGACGGTCAGCTATTTCACGATACTTGAAACCGGAGACATGCATGGAGAAAGGAACTTTATAATCGCGGGGTAACGAATTCACGATGCGATGCATTTCTTTTAAATCATAAGATCCTTCGGCATTTGCAAAACCGGAGTTTTGCGGCAGGTTTAAGTGATAAAGGTTATCTGTCTGGTCCACGAAAGTTTGTTCGCGAACGATTCTGCGGTAATTATTAATAAAGATATTCCGCATAATGGTGTACATCCACCCTTTGAAATTGGTATCGGGCATGTACTTGTCTTCGTTGTCCAATGCTTTGAGTGAGGTTTCCTGCAATAAATCATTCGCCTCCTCTTTATCGGCTGTCAACTTATATGCAAAGCGAAGCAGTTCTTCTTGCACACTAATCAAATCCTTCCTAAAACTGTAGGTATTCATACTTTGCTCTTTTAAATAGTTAATAATTATTTTAAATTCACGGTTGCAAGTATAGGGAAGTTTTGGGGTTCCCGAGGACCGAGTTTTGTTTTTATTTAGGGCAAAAACTATCAATTGACAGTTTTCACCCCCTTTTTGAGAGTTTTCTGGTGGTGATTTTTGTAAAAAGCGTATCTTTTTCCGAAGATTTCGTAAACTGTTTGTGATTTTTTTATAGTTTTGCCTACATATAGCAAAAACACTTTATTTAAAAACACTTTATTTTATGAGACGAATTATTAAATCAATCACTCTTCTGGCTATCATGGCTATCGCTTTGCCGTCATTCGGTCAAGGATTGAAAGCTTTCAAGCTGAAGAACGGCCTTTCCGTATATGTATGGGAAGACAACACGAAATCGGATGTGTACGGTATTGTGGCCTGCCGAACAGGTTCAGTGAACGATCCGGCAGAGTACACAGGATTGGCACACTATCTGGAACACGTGATGTTTAAGGGTACCGACAAAATCGGTGCACTGGACTGGGCTACCGAAAAGCCTATTTATGATAAAATCATTGCCAAGTACGATGAAATGGCCGACGAAGCTGATCCCGTTAAGAAAGAGGCAATCGCTAAAGAGATCAACGAGCTGACCATAGAAGCCGGAAAGGTTAGTGTATCCAACGAGTTCATGAACCTGATAGAAAGCATGGGTGGAAAGAGACTGAACGCCGGAACCAGCTTCGACGTAACTTACTATCACAACTCATTCCCTCCTTACCAGATCAACAAATGGTTGGAAATCTACTCACAGCGTCTTATCAACCCGGTATTCCGTACCTTCCAGACTGAGCTGGAAAGTGTATACGAAGAATATAATATGTATAAAGATAATCCGGGAAGCGTACAGCAAGAATTCATTTCGAGTGTCGCCTATGAAGGACATCCGTACGCACGCCCCATCATCGGTCTGCCGGAACACCTGAAAAACCCTCGCTTGAGCAAACTAATCGAATACTACAACGAATGGTATACTCCCGAAAACATGGTACTCATTCTTGTGGGTAACGTCAATGCCAAGCAAATCAGCGGACGTATCAACGCCACTTTCGGACGTTTACCGGCTAAGGCTACTCCTGAACGTAAAACTTATCCTGACCTTGAAATTAAAGGTCGCAAGCAGTATAATGCTAAAATCGGTTATTACCCAAATGTATGCCTCGTATACAAAGGCGTACCTTCCGGACACCCCGATGAAAAACCTCTGGAAATCGCCATGTCCTTGCTGAGCAACAGCAGCAGCACCGGTACGCTGGACAAATTGACCATCGACGGTGAACTGACCAATGGTTATGCCTATGCAGACACCCGCCGCGAACAAGGCCGCAATATCGTACGTTGCACCCCACTGTACGATGAAAACCAACGTCGTTTCGAATCGAACAAGAGCGCTGAAAAGAAAGCACTGAAAGCTATCGAGAAAATCGCCAACGGACAATTCGAAGAATGGCAGATCAATGCTATCAAGAACAACATGTGTCGTGACTTCGACCTGATGATGGAATCGAATACTTCCAAAGCCCTCACGCTGATGCAGGCCTTTATCAGTGAAGAAGATCTGGGACAAGTTCTCAACTACAAAGATGAGGTAATGGCTATTACTACAGAAGATATCAAGCGTGTTGCCAAACAATACCTGACCAACGATTACCTGGCCATCTACATTGAAAAAGGCAAGCTGGACAAGAATGCAAAAATCAAAAAACCGGGTTACAAACCCATCGAACCGCCTGTAGGCAAACAATCTTTGTATGCTACACAGTTCAAGAATATGCCTATCGGACAAGTGGAAGAGAAATTCCTCGACTTCAGCGAGATACAGAGCAAACAACTGAATGACCGCTCCAAGATGTATTATTCGCAGAATCCGGAAAACAACGTATTCAGCCTTACACTCCGTTATGGTGTCGGAGTACGTGATTTCCCGAAACTGGGTATTGCAGCGGACTTGATGAACAACGCCGGTATCATGGGTACTTATGAGCCGCAACAACTGAAAGAGGAACTTAGCAGACTGAATGCAACTTGCCGCGTAAGCGCCAGTCAAAACTACCTCTACATCACCATGGAAGGCTACGAAGAAACCTTGCCGCAAGCTTGCCAGCTTCTTGCCCGCCAAATCCTGATGCCGAAACTGGACGAAAAACAGTTAAGCCGTATCAAAGGTTCCATGCTGGGTAGCCGCCAACAACGTAAGGAGAATGTAAACACCTTATCCAACGCACTCCTCCAATACATGATCTTCCAGGATAAGTCATCCTATATTGACGAACTGACAGATAAGGAAATCTACGAATTGCAGATCTCCGAGCTGACAGGTGATATCAACCGCGCATCCAACTATGAAGCCGAAATCTTCTATTGCGGAACAATGCCTTTCGATAATGCTTACGACGTCCTCAGCAAGAATCTGCCGCTGGTTGCCAACGAAAAGCCATCTACATCTCCGCAGGACAAGCCGATGGTTTCAGTAACGGAAAATACCATTTACTTCCTGCCTAACACGGATGCGGAACAGGCACAGATTTATTTCTACCTGCCGATGGCAAAATATGATAAGAAAGATGATGCAATACGCGATGCGTTCAATCAATATTTCTCCGGTGGTTTCAACGGTTTGGTAATGACTGAAATCCGTGAAAAACGTTCTATGGCTTACTCAGCCGGAGCCTACATCGGAACTCCTGCATTGCCCGGTAACCCCACTTACCTGTTTGGTAACATCGGTACGCAGAACGACAAAGCCAATGACGCGCTGGATGTCTTCATGGGATTGGTAACGGATATGCCTAAGAATGCAGACCGTATCGATAACATCAAGAGTTACATACGCCAAGAGATGCTGACAACTCATCCTTCTTTCCGCGATAAAGCAGAGAACATGAGAGAATTGCAGCGCATAGGTTACAATGCAGACCCTGCCAAGGAGAACCTGCCAAAGGTTGACGCATTGACTTTTGACGATATCGTGAAGTTCTACGAAGAGAATATTAAGGGTAAACCTTACTGCATCGGTGTCATGGGTAACCCGAAAGATATTGATCTGAAGAAACTGGAGAAATACGGCAAAGTAGTGAAACTGAATGAGAGAAAATTATTCAACACGAAAGACGCATTGTTCTAAAGAGCTACGAGTTACAAGCTACAAGTTGCTGCGCTGAAAGAGCTACGAGTTGCTGCGCTGTAACGCTGAAAGAGCTACAAGTTACAAGTTGCTGCGCTATGATGCTGAAAAGCACTCGTAGCTTGTAGCTTGTAGCTCGTAGCTCTTTCTTTACTACTCCTTGTCTTCCTCCTCTTCTCCGCCTCCCGTAAGAATCGGCAGACAGATATTATACTTCACTGCCAGAATGCGCGTCACAAAGACCGATACTCCGCCCACCACCTGGCAAGCATAGGACTGCATTCCCAGCAGATCGCACAACCAGTAGGCCGTACCGCCTACCACACATGCCATCGCATAAATCTCTTTTCGGAAAATAAGCGGTATCTCATTGATAAACACATCACGGATCACTCCACCCGCAGCACCTGTAATGCTACCCATAATGATGGCTACCCAGAACGGATATCCCAATGCAATGCTTTTCCCTACACCGACCACCGTAAACAGCGCCAGACCGATACTGTCGAAGATAAAAAACGTATTGTGCAAGTGGATGAGATGCTTTCCGAAAAGAATGACCCAAAGTAAAGCCAGTCCCGTACAAATCAGATAGATAGGATCAGTCATCCACCCCGGCGTCACTCCCAGCAATACATCGCGGATGGTACCGCCGCCGATAGCCGTCACAAAACCTACCACGTACGCCCCAAACCAGTCGAACCGCTTTGCCGATGCCAGACGGATACCGCTGATGGCAAAAGCGAACGTACCTATAAAATCGAGAATTTGAACAAATGTAGGCATGATAATCAATGATTAACGTTAAATGTTTAATGATTTATAATCGGTATTCATTAAAATTATGGGCAAAGTAACGAATAATTTCCCTAAGAAAACGTATTTTTGTCTCATCAATTTATATGCAATGAAAATAACAATCGTATCGGGCGCACGCCCCAACTTCATGAAAATAGCTCCCATCACCCGGGCCATCAAAGCCGCGCAGGAAGCTGGAAAGAAGATTTCATACCGTCTCATCTACACCGGGCGACAGGATGATACCAGTCTGGATGCCTCCTTGTTTTCCGACCTGGACATGAAGCGGCCGGACGGTTATCTGGGAGTCACCGGACACGACCATTCGGAAGTGGCAGCCGCCATCATGCTTGCTTTCGAGAAGGAACTGAACAATCATCCCGCGCAGGTAGTACTCGTTGTTGACGATCTTACCGCTACCATGAGCTGTTCCATCGTTGCCAAAAAGCGCGGTCTGAAAGTTGCGCACCTCATTGCCGGAACCCGTTCGTTCGATATGAATATGCCCCGCGAAGTAAACCGCACCATCGTAGATGCCATTTCCGACTATCTGTTTACCGCAGGCATGGTAGCCAACCGCAACCTGAACCAGGAAGGCATGATTCCCGAATACATCCATTATGTAGGCAATATATTGATAGATACCGTCCGCTACAACCGTCACCGTCTGTTGCAGCCTGTATGGTTCTCCACCATAGGGTTGGAAAAGCGCGGTTACCTGTTGCTGACCCTCAACCGGCACGACCTGCTGACCAAGAAACATGTGCTCAAATCGTTGATACAAACATTGATTGAGAAATCCGAAGGCATGCCCATCATTGCGCCCCTGCACCCTTATGTGCAAAAAGCCATCAAATCGCTGGACATCCCCGCGTCTAATCTGCACATCCTGCCGCCTCAAAGTTATCTGCATTTCGGTTACCTCATCAACCATGCAAAAGGCATTGTGACGGACTCCGGAAACATTGCCGAGGAAGCTACCTTCCTCGATGTCCCCTGCATCACGCTCAACTCCTACGCCGAGCATCCCGAAACCTGGCGTGTAGGTACCAATGAGTTAGTGAATGAAGATTCCGTGGCTCTTGCCAATGCTCTGGAAAGATTAATGCTCGGCGAATGGAAACATACTACCCTGCCCGACCGTTGGGATGGACGTACAGCGGAACGTATCGTACAGACGTTGATTAACGGAGAATTAAAGGAGCATTACTGAATTAGGAGTTAAGTTAGAGGAATTAAACAGATAACCAACAGAAATAACCTAACTTATAGAAAGCAAAAAGCCGTAAAGAGGGGTGTTTTCCAGTCAGGTTCTTTTCCAAAAGACTCTCAGATATACGAAATAGGAAAGCGGTTAGTGCAACAGCATGAAACCGCTTTAAACAATTGTACCAGCGCAATAAGCGGACATAAGGAAGCAATTCCCGTTCACGACCCAAGAGGTTTTTCACAGAACGGCGTGTTTTCACCAAAAAAGAAGCCGCATCTTCCTCCACCAGATGCCAGACCGGATTTTCAATATGCAACACCGATATGCCCGCATCTTCCAGCCTCTTTCCGAAAGCGGTATCCTCATATCCCAGATGAAACGTTTCGTCAAAACGGACACGCAGAAAAAGCTCTCTCGGAATAAAAAAGTTCATACTTATAAAGTGCTGATAAGGATGCTTACGACGTTCGGCAGCCGGTTGCGCTTCCACCTGCGCTCCGTATTTATTGCGCAGAAAGGAGTCCCCCTCCTCCGGATAACAAAAGCCACCACAAACCACCTGTCCGCCCACATTCTTGAAGTATAAAGAGAGAAAGTCCTCACCTACCGGACTTGTGTCCGTATCCAGAAAAAGCAAATAAGGATAACGCGCCTGTTCACCCAAATAATTGCGGATAAATGCCGGACCATGATTCGTCTCCAGTTCCAGCACACGACATCCGTCCAACCGGTTCAACACACGATTTTCTTCCCTCACTTTCCGGCACGACGCGTCGTCCGCCAGCAAAATTTCGAAAGGAAACTCCGTCAGCAAGGCCATCTCATATAATTTCCGAACCAACGAGACGCAATTTATATTATACACCGGAATGAGTATGGACAGCATATTGTGAATTTTACGCGACAAATATAGCACAAATCAGATGAAAGTTAAAGCAGATATAAACATTCCTCTTATTTCTTTAGATTATATTTACTTCTTATTTAACTGTATTTTGTTAACTTTGCGGCCTCATACTGACTTAAATATGAAACAACAATATATAGCTCTCATCCTTTTTCTGCTGTCATTATTCGTCGCACACAGCGCATCCGCACAGATTAAAGGTGTCGTGACCGACTCCCTCACCAATGAACCATTAATGTACATCACCGTTCAATACGAGGGAAAAGGCGTGGGTGCCATCACCAATGCCGAAGGCGAATACACAGTGGAAACCCGCAAAGGCTGGAATGAATTATCATTCTCCGCCATCGGATACGTGACCAAGAAAGTCACCCTGAAGCCTACCACCAAAGTACTGAACGTGAAGCTGACACCTGCCGACGTCATGCTCTCCGAAGTTGTGGTGAAGCCCCAAAAAGAGAAATACTCCCGTAAGAACAATCCCGCCGTGGATTTTATGAGGAAAGTTATCGAGAATAAGAAAGAACTGAAACTGGAAGCCAACGATTTCTACCAGTATCAGAAATACGAAAAGATGAAGATGTCCATGAACGACGTCACCCCCGAAAAGATGGAAAAGGGCATCTACAAGAAATTCTCATTCTTCAAAGACCAGGTGGAAGTATCGCCCAAGACCAACAAGATGATCCTCCCCATCTCCATCAAGGAGACGTCTTCGAAGACCATCTACCGCAAAAGTCCCAAAAGCGAAAAAACCATCATCGAAGGTGTGAATTCCAGCGGTATAGAGGAGTTTTTCAATACGGGAGATATGTTGGGCACCATCCTGACCGATGTCTTCTCCGATGTCAATATCTACGACGATGACATCCGACTCCTGCAACGCCGCTTCGTCAGCCCCATTGGTCGCGGGGCCATCAGTTTCTATAAATACTACCTCATGGACACCGTCATGGTGGACCGTCAGGAGTGTGTGCACCTCACCTTCGTGCCTCAAAACTCACAGGATTTCGGTTTCACGGGACACCTCTACGTAGTGAAGGATTCTACTTATGCCGTCAAGAAGTGTACCATGAACCTGCCCAAAAAGACCGGTGTGAACTTTGTGGACAACCTCGACATAGTGCAGCAATTCGAGCAGATGCCGGACGGAAACTGGGTACTTACGGACGATGACATGACCGTGGAACTGCAATTCGTAAAAGGCATACAAGGGCTTGAAGTGCAGCGTACTACCAAATACTCCAATTACAACTTTGAAGACATTGAGCCTCGTCTCTTCCGCCTGAAAGGCAACGTCATCAAAGAAGCCAACATGCTCAACAAGAGTGATGAATATTGGGCGAGTGTGCGTCAGGTTCCCCTCACAAAGAAAGAGAGTAACATGGACGTCTTCATGAACCGCATTGAGCAAATTCCCGGATTCAAATATGTCATCTTCGGTGCGAAAGCCCTGATTGAGAACTTCGTGGAAACGGGCACCAAGAAGCACCCCAGCAAGTTCGACTTCGGGCCTATCAATACCACCATCACAAGCAATTACGTGAATGGCACACGTTTCCGTCTCAGTGGTATGACCACCGGTAACCTCGATCCGCACTGGAGTTTCAGCGGATATGCGGCCTACGGTACGAGGGACAAGAAATGGTTCTATAAAGGTCAGGCAGCCTACTCGTTCAACAAGCGCGAATATGTATTGTGGGAATTTCCCAAGCACTACCTGGCCTTCGATTACAGTTACGACGTCATGTCTCCCATGGATAAATACCTCTCAACGGACAAGGATAATATGTTTGTGGGCTGGAAGTGGACCAAGGTAGACCAGATGTCGTACATGCGCGACGCTACCCTGACCTACGAACTGGAAACCAATACCGGTTTCTCCATCAAAGCCATGGCACGCCACCGCAACGACCAGCCTGCCGGAGGTGTATTGCAATACTGGAAAAACGATGGTAACATCGCCGGAATATGGGATGATACGAATACCTTCATCAAGGACATCACCACCACCGAACTCGGCGTCACTCTGCGTTACGCACCGGGTGAGACGTATGTCAACACGAAGCAGCGCCGTGTGCCCGTATCGCTGGATGCCCCGATCTTCTCCCTCTCCCACACCCTCGGTCTGAAAGGCGTGTTAGGTGGCGAGTACAACTTCAACCTTACGGAAGCCAGTATCCGCAAACGTTTCTGGTTCGGTTCGTGGGGTAAACTGGATATTACCGCACGTGCCGGCGCGCAGTGGAACACTGTACCGTTCCCCTTGTTGAACCTGCCCATGGCAAATCTGTCATACATCACCCAGCACAACGAGTCATTCAGCCTGATCAACAACATGGAGTTCCTGAACGACCGTTACGCCTCTCTCGCCCTGACCTATGACATGAACGGAAAGCTGTTCAACCGCATCCCGCTTATCAAGAAGTTGAAGTGGCGCGAAACTTTCCGCATCCGTGGTATGTACGGCACCCTGACGGACAAAAACAATCCGTACAAGAGCCATAACAGCGAACTGTTCCTTTTCCCCATGCGCGACGGTGTCCCCACCAGCCACGTAATGGGCAGCACTCCCTACTTGGAAGCCAGTGTAGGTATCTACAACATATTCAAGCTGTTGCATATCGAATATGTACGCCGCCTCACCTACACCGATATACCGGGAGTGAAGAAAGATGGCATACGCTTCATGATATTAATGATATTCTAAAATAGCGACTTAGTGATGAATGATTAGTGATTAGCATAGTTACTTATCACTAATCACTAAACGTTAAACACTTATTCACATGACTCCATTAGCAGAAAGGCTTCGCCCTAAAACCTTAGACGACTATATCGGTCAGAAACACTTAGTAGGACCGGGTGCGGTGCTGCGCAAGATGATTGACGCAGGACGTATTTCTTCGTTCATACTATGGGGTCCTCCGGGTGTAGGTAAAACCACTCTGGCACAGATCATCGCTAACAAACTGGAAACTCCGTTCTACACCCTGAGCGCTGTGACCAGCGGAGTGAAAGATGTGCGCGAAGTGATAGACCGTGCGAAGAGCAACCGTTTCTTCTCTCAAGGCAGTCCCATCCTGTTCATTGATGAAATACACCGTTTCAGCAAGTCACAGCAAGACTCACTGCTCGGAGCCGTGGAACAAGGCACAGTGACGCTGATAGGCGCTACCACGGAGAATCCGTCTTTTGAGGTAATCCGCCCACTGCTGTCACGCTGCCAACTCTATGTGCTGAAATCTTTGGAAAAAGATGATTTACTGGAACTGTTGCAACGTGCCATTACCACCGACCATATACTGAAAGAGCGTACCATCGAGCTGAAAGAAACCACCGCCATGCTTCGCTACAGTGGTGGAGACGCCCGCAAATTGCTCAACATCCTGGATCTCGTTGTTTCTTCCGAAGCCGGAGATCCCGTCGTCATCACCGATGAGATGGTGACAGAACGCCTGCAACAGAATCCGCTTGCCTACGACAAAGACGGAGAGATGCATTATGATATCATTTCCGCCTTCATCAAGTCCATCCGTGGCAGTGATCCCGACGGTGCCATCTATTGGCTGGCCCGCATGGTGGAAGCCGGAGAAGATCCCGCATTCATCGCCCGCCGCCTCGTCATTTCCGCTTCGGAAGACGTGGGACTGGCAAACCCGAACGCCTTGCTGATTGCCAATGCGTGTTTCGACGCCGTAATGAAAGTGGGTTGGCCCGAAGGACGCATCCCTCTGGCGGAAGCCACCGTTTACCTCGCCACAAGCCCGAAGAGTAACTCCGCCTACATGGCCATCAACAATGCCCTGGAACTTGTACGCCAGACCGGTAATCTGCCCGTACCCCTGCACCTGCGCAATGCACCTACCAAACTGATGAAACAGTTGGGTTATGGAGACAATTATAAGTATGCGCACGATTATCCCGGGCACTTCGTCAAGCAACAATTTCTGCCCGACGAGCTGAAAGACCGCCGTCTGTGGGAAGCACAAGACAATGCTGCCGAACAGAAACATGCGGAACGGATGAGAGCGTTGTGGGGTGAGGATAAGTTCAGAAAATCGTAACTATATAAAAAAAGAGCTGTGAGATATTTATTCCAGCTCTTTTATCATTCTTCGGATTACCGGTATCATTTGAGGTATATCTTCCTCTATTGTATTAAAAACAACTTCCGCATCAATTTCAAAATAGTGATGGGCTATTTTATCACGCATACGCATCACTCCACTCCAATAAATTTCAGGATAATGAGGCAAAAAATCTCCATGCGTTATTTTATCTAAACCTTTCACCGTTTCTCCTAAAGCTATCAAATTCATACAAATAGCATCCAAGCGCAGCATTCCGTCCGGTGAACACAAAAAATCATCAGGAGTGCTTACCACAGATGCACGCTCAACTATTAATTGCAATGCAGAAGCAATAGTGTGCAAACTATCCAATGCCAACTCTTTATCAAACATAAACCCCCTCCCTATTGATTCTGTTCTTTAAACGGACATTCATTTGTTCTCGTATTCTAACTAAATCAACCGGACATCCCAGAAGTTCTTCCAACTCACTCTGAATACGATCTAATGTAAGAAGAGAAGGTGCGTTACCTTCGTAACAAATATCGACATCGCTATGTTCCGTTTGTTCTCCACGAGCTACAGAGCCAAACACTCCTAAACGGCTAAAGCCATATTTACGGGCATTTACCTGCTTATACAACTTCAATAATTCTAATATTTCAGGAGTAGATTTCATATTACTATAATTTTATATCTATACAAAGATATGAAAAGATAGTCAGAAAGCAAAGTAAGAGAGGCAAATTCAACAAAACAGACCATTATTTGCATTATCCTAAATCTTTTCCCTAAATTTGCGTACTCACTTTAAATATATACAAAATGAGAATTGTAGTATTAGACGGTTACACCACGAATCCCGGTGATCTGTGCTGGGATAAGTTGAAAGAGTTAGGCGAGTGCACGATCTATGATCGCACCGCTCCCGGCGAAGTTCTTGAACGTGCTGCCGGTGCAGAAGCCATCCTTACCAATAAGGTAGTGATCAACAGCGAGACAATGGCTGCCCTGCCCGATCTGAAATACATCGGCGTGATGGCTACAGGCTACAACGTGGTAGACATCAACGCCGCCCGCGAACGCGGCATCATCATCACCAATATCCCTGCATACAGCACTCCCTCTGTCGGACAAATGGTATTTGCACATATCCTGAACATCACCCAGCAAGTACGCCATTATTCCGAAGAAGTCAGCAAGGGAAACTGGAGCAAGAATCCCGACTTCTGCTTCTACGACACTCCACTCATCGAGCTGCTCGGAAAAAAAATCGGTATCGTAGGACTGGGACAGACCGGTTACAACACCGCCCGTATAGCCATCGGCTTCGGTATGAAGGTATGGGCCTACACTTCCAAATCGCGCCTCCAACTTCCTCCCGAAATCCGTAAAGCGGAACTCGACCAATTGTTCCACGAATGTGACATCATCAGCCTGCATTGCCCGCTGAACGACAGTACCCGTGAACTGATCAACGCCAACCGCCTCTCCTTGATGAAACCCACCTCCATCCTCATCAATACCGGACGCGGTCCGCTCATCAACGAACAAGATCTTGCCAATGCCCTGAATACCGGCATCATCTACGCTGCCGGACTGGATGTTCTTTCTGAAGAACCACCCCGTGCCGACAATCCGTTACTCACCGCCCGAAATTGCTTCATCACCCCTCACATCGCATGGGCCAACTTTGAAGCCCGCCAAAGGCTGATACATATTCTTATCAGTAACTTAAAAGCATATATTGACGGAAAACCGGTAAATGTAATAAAATAAGCTACGAGCTACAAGCTACGGGCTACGAGTGGCTGCGCTATCATACCGAAAGGCACTCGTAACTCGTAGCTTTGTAACTTGTAGCCCGTAGCTTTACAACAACATGGGAAAATCAGAAATCAAAAGTTTATTCCGCAGCATTCCAGTCCTCCTGAGCATCGTATTGGCCCTTGTCACGATGATTGCTGCATTCTCCGGGAACTTCGACCCCGCCAATTCAAGGTACATGCCCGTACTGGGATTAGCATTGCCCGCACTATTGCTATGCAATCTGTTAGTCGCCATCTGTTGGGCATTCGCCCGCAGGCGCTGGGCATTCATTCCCCTTGCAGCATTAGTTTTCAATTACGGATATATCCTTGCCATCTTCCAGTTCAGCTTCACCAAGAAGATTCCCGAAGGGCACTACAGCAGCAATTATGCCGACGGATACCTGAAAATAGCCACCTACAACGTTGGCAATTTCGGAGGAGAAATTACAGGCTACTCCTGCAAGGAAATCGCCCGCTACATGAAAGAACAGGAAGTCGACGTCCTCTGCTTCCAAGAATGTGGCGACAACAAATACTTCCCGATGGACAGCATCCGCAACGTATTTTCCCACTGGCGCTACGCCTTGATCCCTACCGAGGATTCTATCCGCGGAGTGCTTCCTATCGCCGTGTTCAGCCGCTACCCGCTCGTCAATCCCCAGTTCATTTCCTACCAGCAAAGCGCCAACTGTAGCATGCAGTGCGACATTGTCCTGGGACGCGACACCGTCCGTCTGCTCAACAACCACTTGCAGACCACCAGCGTCAGCCAGAACCGCCGGAAATGGGAACGCGGACTTGCCAACAGTAACGACACCCGTCGTGAAGCAGAAGTCGTGCAAGGCGCCATCACTTCCCTGCACGCCAACTTCGTGAAACGCGCCGAACAAACGGACAGCATCCGCCAACTGGTAATTGCCAGCCCCTACCCCGTACTGGCATGCGGTGACTTCAACTCCCTGCCATCCTCCTACACCTATGCCGAACTGTCCGATGTCCTCAAAGACGGCTTCCGCACCAGCGGTCGCGGCTATATGTACACCTACCGCTACTTCAAACGCCTGTTGCGCATCGACTACATATTCCATTCGCCCGGCATCCAGGGATACCGTTACTACTCGCCCGATCTGGACCTGTGCAGCGACCATAATCCGGTGTTGATGGAAATGAAAATTAAGAAATGAGAAACAACCACCTAATGAAACTACTTATGAAAAGACCGCTACTTCTACTTCTTAATTTGATCCCTATATTACTGTTTGCCCAGCAACCGGTTATTTTCCCTGACGACTTCAAAACAAGCGCCCTGAACGGGAAAGAAGTGACCATTACAAACACCCTGACGCTGACAAACAACTACAGCTACACGTATGGCACACTGACCTTTTCCAACGGCCAGCTATGGACTCCTACCGAAAAGTTCGAACCGGGTGTAGATATGTTCAATCAGAAGAACCTGGAGAACCAGAAAAACCAACTCACCGTAAAGCAAGGCTCCTTCCCTATCGTCGATGCAGACGGAACCTGCCGCATCGGACAAACCATAGAAGGGCTGACCGGAAAAGCCAGCTACAGCAACGGCACATACACCATCACCCTGACCCGGAAACCCGAATTCAAAGGCAACGAACGCCCCATCTCCTGCGACACCCCGGAAACGTACAACCTGAAAGTGGTCAGCTTCAACCTGGAACACTTCGGCAAAAACGTAAGCACCTATAGCATCAAACTGCCCAAAGTAGCCCTCGCCCTGCAAGCACTGCAAGCCGACATCTACGCCCTTGTGGAAGTAGAAGGAGCCGCCGGACTGGAAGAACTCTGCCAGCTCCTGAACCGGAACTGCAACACGCAAAAATACAAGACACGCTATTATAAAGACAACGTGCAGGGCATGGCCTGTTTCATCTACAATAGCGATGCAGTTACCCCCGTGGGCGCCATCAGTCTGAACAAACTCGCCGACAATTACCTGCCGGAACGCAAAACCGCCCAAGGTTTCCAACTGAACAGCAATCAGGAGCGTTTCATCCTCTGCTGCAATCACTGGAAATCAAAATCAGGCAGCAATGTTCCGGAGCAATACAAAGATAAAGGTGACGGCCAAGGCGCCTATAATCCCCGCCGTGTGCAGGAAGCCGAAGCCACTCTGAAGTTCATCGAAGAAATCACGAAAACCTACAATGATCCCGATGTCCTGGTGGTAGGCGACCTGAACGCCTATACCTGTGAAGACCCCATCCGTACCCTCGAAAACGGTGGTCTGGTCAATCTGCTCACCACCTACGCCCCAAACCAGTACAGTTACGCTTACTTCAGTAATGGCAGTTACGCAGTAGGCTATCTGGATCACAGTCTGGCCACAAGTACCCTTGAAAAGCAAGTAACCGATGCCCATCCCTTCCGTATCAACGCCGACGAACCACAGAAAATGGACGTCGATCAAAGCGGTGTACAGAAAGACAATATGTACCGCTGCTCCGACCACAGCCCCATCGTCACCTTCCTGAATCTGGGAAACGGCAGCACAGGTATCGAACCCCAGACAATTTCCCGCCCCGCTATCCGCCTGACAGGCGATCCACGCAGCGGCTACCTCACTTTAGTAAGCAACACCAGCCTCAGCCGTGCCGAAATCGTCAATATCAGTGGGCAAATCATTGCCACATACGACATTAGCAATGCCGAAAATGCAGAAAATCGTTTCACCCTGCCCGTAAATAGTCTGGTGCGTGGCTTCTACCTGATACGTGTTTACGATGCACAAGGCAGGTGTACACGGTATAAGGCAGTGCTCCCCTGACAATTTCAAAATTCCTCCCGCAAATGTGAACTTCAGAAACAGCCTTCGAATGCCACACTTCATCGTCCCCAATGCCACACCCAATCAGGCGTGATGTGTGGTATTTACTGTGCTGAGGTGTGGCAATTACTGCACTGAAGTGTGGCAGTTGGGGCAGTGAAGTGTGGCAATTGAGGCGTTGAAGTGTGGCATTCGGGATGATGAGGCCGACATTCCGAATGACAAAGCTCGATATTCCAGGCGACAATGTGCGGTTTCTCTCCGTCAAAGCTACGGCAGATAAATCATCAACAACAGCAACAGCAGTCTTTTTTTCTTTTCTTGCTGCTGCTGTTGTTATTATATCTCTTATATTCTCTTTATTAGCAGTATATTCATTTGAGCTAATACTATTGTTTTTCAGCGATTTACCAGACGATAAGCATTCTTTTTCCCCTTCATTCCTAAGCACTTTTTGACTGTTTTCAGCCATTTTTTGCTCTTTTTTCGATGATTCTCGCTTGTTTTTGAGCGTTTTTCGAACCTTTTTCTCTGAGCTTCCGATACAATCCGCATCAGTCGCAATACAGTTTACCTGCCGTTCACATATCGTTTGTTCCGTCCGTTCATGTATCGGATTCAGTTCCGCAGGCATAAAATAGCCATCCTCTTCAAAGTCGAAAAGCTGGTATCCGAAAATGATTTTCTTAATATAAGCAAAAGAAATCTTATGGACCTTACAGAAAGAGCGCAGGTATTCCACCTGAGCACGCGACTCGGGCAATAACTCCAGTTTTTCAATAATAAACCAATAGGCACCGGTTCCTTTAAGCGTTTCCTTAGCCAGCAGATTCTGCATTCTGGGGTCATGCATCGCCATTAGTGGATGCTGAAGGTAGAAGTTTCTTTTCATATTTCTTATTTTTTCATTTGACTCTACAAAGATAAGCATTGAAGAAACTGACAAAATGTACGGTCTTACGACCTTTATCCCCCTTCAGAGAGCTCCTGAAAAGGATTTTTCATCTTAAACCGCACACCACCTAAATATGTTAAAAATACATAATCGCGTTAGAAAAAATGCGGAGTCCCGCAAGAAACAATAACCCTATATGAAGTTCATTAGTGCTTACATAGCGGAATGCCTCTGCAAATGTAGGTTTCTATAAATCTGCAAAAACATAAAATAAGACTTGCTTCTATGAGAAAAATTAATCAGATTGTCGTCCACTGTTCCGCCACCCGCTTAGGGACGTTGAAGATGGGCTATCCCGAAGCGCAAGTAGTGGGGCATCGGATTTAAGTCCGGACATCAATGGGAACAGGGAGGTGGAGCCAATGGAGTGGACGAAGTAATGCCCGTGCTTTGAGGTGAAGAGGGAACGGTGGAAACAGATTACCATAGCTGCTACTACCATAACGGTCCCCTACTAATACAAACTTACCCAAGAATACGCAAAAAAGCGTAAACTTGGGTAAGAATAAATAGATTCTATTTGGAGAGGGAGTTAGAATTCAGCCTCTTTCAATAAAATATAATCTTAAGAGTTTTATTTCAGAACAGGTGTCAATTCATCCCATTCATACTTATCTTCTTCAGCATTATAATAGAATGACATAGCATAATCACCTTTACCACGTCCTGCATAAACATTATAGGTAATCTCATAACTCATGTCAGGATCAGGATCAGTTACCATCAGAGGCAATACAATACCTGATATTCCCTCAGCAATACGCTGATCCATAATTGCTTGAATAGCATCATTATCTAATCCGGTCAGATAACCATCTACATTATAATATTTAGACCAAGTACTATAATTATTATTAATATTATTGTATCCTGCAGAAGCACCAAAATAATATTCTTCATTATCTTTCTGATCACTCATAAATGCGGGTTTATTTTCTTTCACCCAAGCAACCAAAGCTGTATATCCTTCAGATTCCATCTTCTGTCTGATAACGCCACTAATCAAATTGGTCAGTTTCCATGAGGTACCATCGTATTTCATTACGGTAATACGATCTGCTATTTCTATAATCGGTTCTTCGGGATCATAAGCAACCCATTCAGTCCCATTATACTGATAAAGTACAGTCCTATTTTCTGTTTTCTTATCCTCCGTGTAATACTTATAAGTCAACTCGATAGTATTTCCTTTTTCCACATATGGGAACTTTACCTTGGCAAAGGTAGTTAAATAGAAAGTAATTTTCTCTGCAGAAATTTTACTATCAAAATTATTATATTTACCCGGCTCACCATCACCAGTACCCATTGAATCATAATCTTCATCAACTAATGTATAAGTAATACTCGGAGCAAAGTTGATGAATTCCGCCCATTCACCAGCACTTTTCTTATAAAGTTTAGAAAGGGTAGAAGTCACGTAGTTTGAATAATACTGATAGGTAATTTTCACCACATCTCCATCAGCTGCATTAGGATACTTCGATTTACAAAATACCGTTAAATAAGCATTAACATCCATTTTATAAGAAAAGTTGTCATACTGTCCCGGTTCATCTTTTTCAGTACCCATAGCATCATAGTCAGCACTCTGTAGTTCATAACTATCAGCCAATTCCGGCTCTACTAACCCTGGAACAATAGTGGCCACCTTAACTGTAAGTTTAGCTGAAGACCCCTTATCGCAATACGGATAGGTAGTTTCCAACAAACTGACCAAAGCGGTTTCAATAACAGCCTTACCTGTTTCTTCATCTCCTTGAGTCAGGCTGAAATAACCCTCAGCCGGATATTTACCGGTATATTCTCCTTCATAGTACACAACATCTGTCACGGGATTATTATCGAACCCAGGGAAGTTGTCTTCATTATAATCGCAACTCGTAACAAGTAACGTAGCCGCGCATAAGCTATATATTAACTTTTTATTCATAATTACAATTCTTAAAGGTTTAGAAATTGAATTTCAGTCTGACATTATATGTACGTCCAAAACCGTAGAATACGCGTGTTGCACTTTCCCAATCATGATTCGCTCCATCACGTGCATCAGCAATATATTCCTGGTTAAAGAGGTTATTAATATTTCCACTCAATGTAGCACGTACTTTACCAAAGTCGAAAGAATAACCTGCACTTAAATCAAATGTGCTATAAGAAGGTATTTCCCATGGATTACCTATCACGATTTCCTTACCTAAACCAGTATTGCTGGTATCAATATCATAATCAGCATAATTGCGTGCAAAGAAATTCCAGTCAAGAGAAATACGCAAGTCTTTTAACGGACGAACATTAACTCCCAAAGCAGCAGTAGTTTGAGCAGAACCACCTACATGTACATTATCCATCTTGATGTTCGCTCTATAATCTCCAGCATTTGCCATATCTTCAATAATACCGCCTTTGAAATCTGTCATTATCTGTCCAGCTGAGTTAAAATAGTAACCGGTAGCAGTACCATTCCAACGCCAATCACCCCATGAGAACATACCAGTAACATCAATCCACTTGAATGGTTTAGCTATAAAGTCCAATTCAATACCCCAGTGATCTGCATTTGCACCGGTCATATTTAATGTATAACGGTCAGTTACATTTACGTCATCAACTTTATACTCCATAGTATCCGAATCATACAGAGCTTTATCTATCCAACGAGTATAATATGCGTTCAGATTAGCAGTAAAGAAACGACTACGATAACCATATCCAGCTTCAAATGACATAATCTTCTCATTCTTAGCATCACCATTACGTGCATGTGAGTTTTGCGAATTAATAAATGAAGTGTCGAACATAGGAGCACGACTGATAAAACCTGCATTAACAAACACATTATGATTTTCGGTAAGATTATAGTTCACACCTCCCTTAATGTTTCCACCTAAATAATTTTTAGTATCTGATTTAGCTTTATCTTTGCTATAATAAAGACGGTCATAGCGCCAATAACCTGTATTGGATGCTCCACCCGACACGAATGCACTAAGCTTATCACGATTATATTCCAACTGTGCAAATACACCTTCTGACATAACGAAACCATCATAATCGCGATAAATCACATCACCTACACCTAACTTCTGGTTTACATAGTTTGGATCATTAGCCAACGGATTGTTATCTGCCTTGATATCAGAACGGTTGGGATCAACAAAATATGCGCCATTATAAAGGTCAGTAATAATATTCTGATGTAGCCCTTTATAGTAACGAAGGTCAATACCACCATAAAAATCGAAATATTCTCCGAACTTAGTAGTATATGTAGAAAGCAATCCATACCACATATGATTATTCATACTCTTTGCCATAATCATTTTAGAACCTGTAGTACTTTGTTCGTTCAAATCCTGAACCTGATCATAGGCAAATGTACCATCCGCATTGCGATAGGTATTGTTGACCAAACCGTTTGTAGCACCATACCAACCGCTACGATTCGTCTTGTCACCAGTACCGCTGTATCCATTACCACGCCCAATAGAAACATAGAGAGCGGTACTTAAGCTTGACTTTTGATCAATCTGCCACAAATGGTTCAATGAAATCTGAGGTTTATGATATTCATTTCTGGAAGAATTACGTACTTGGCCGTTCTTGTCATAACCGAAAGTAGGGTTATATTTATAAGGACTGTCATCTCCCATATATTTTTTCACACGTTGCCATTCTTTAATGCTCAGTCCATTCTGATTATTACGCTGATTGTGCCACTGTGGAGAACCAAAAGCCGTCAAAGTCAACTGATGATTTTCATTAAAACGCTTAGCAATGCTGGCAAACCAAGTATATCCTTCAAACTCAGTTCCCTGAACATAACCATCACCCCAAGTTTTACCTCCTAACAAAGTAAATGCCCATCCGTCTTTTGACAAACCGGATGAAACACCAAACAAGATTTTGTTATAACCATCGTTACCCATACCGTAAGAAACAAAACCACCTTTTTGAGCTTCTGTACTCTTAGTAATGATATTAATAGAACCACCAACAGCGGGTGAAGACACTTTAGAAGCACCTAAACCGCGTTGTACTTGCATGCTACGAGTTACATCTGACAAACCTGACCAATTAGACCAATAGACTTTATTATTCTCCATACCATTCATTGGTACACCATTGACCATCATAGCTACATTCTCACTCTTAAAGCCACGAACAGTAGTCTTAGCGTCGCCGTAACCACCACCATCTTTAGTAGTATAGATACCCGGAGTAGATTTTAAAATTTCAGGGAATTCCTGTGAACCCAATCTATCTTCAATAAATACAGGATCTACCGTAGAAACAGCAACAGGAGTCTTACGAGCCACAGCCACCGACGAAGTAATTGTAACGTCCGCCAGCATCACAGCATCCGGATCCATCTTGATAACTCCCAAATCAACAGAAGCGCCCTTCTGTGTTATTTTCTTCTTGAGGTCTTTAAAACCTACATACTTGAACACCAATGTTCCACCTTGAGCAACACCTTGCTTAAAATAACCATCAATGTCAGTCACAGTTCCTTGTGAAGTGCCTTCTACCATAACAGCAGCGCCCACTAACGGTTCTCCTGTTTCTGAGTCAACAAGCTGACCTTTCACTGTAGTCTGGGCAAATGCCGCAGCACTGCATATAGACAGCACAGCCACCAACAGGAAATGAATTAGATGTTTTTTCATACTTCTGTTTTTTGTTAATTAAATGTGTTAATTACGAATGTTAATTAAGTATTAAATACTGTTTTAAGACGCAAATATAATTAATAAGATTTAGATTTGTATTACATTTCTGCTACAAAATTTTAGGGTATATAGGAGTTATTGAAACTTTTTATAACAAAAAAGCCCTACAAGTTTTTTGCAGGGCTTTCTATTTGTCATAAAAATATTAGTTATGCTATCAGATTCTTACTGTTATCAGTCATTCATCAGCTTTCTATAACGTACACGGGTAGGTTCTTCTTTCCCTAAACGTTTCTGTTTATTTTCCTCATATTCCGAATAAGAACCTTCGAAATAGAAGACATTGGAATCACCTTCGAATGCAAGTATATGAGTACAAATACGGTCGAGGAACCAACGGTCGTGACTGATAATTACGGCACATCCTGCAAAGTCTTCAAGACCTTCTTCGAGTGCGCGAAGCGTATTCACGTCGATGTCATTGGTAGGTTCGTCCAGCAACAGCACGTTGCCCTCTTCTTTCAGAGCCATAGCAAGGTGCAGACGGTTACGTTCACCACCCGAAAGTACACCGCAAAGCTTCTCCTGATCTCCACCGGAGAAGTTGAAACGTGACAGATAGGCACGTGCATTGATATCACGTCCACCCATACGAATCAGTTCCGTACCACCGGAAATAACCTGATACACGCTCTTGTTCGGATCGATATCGCTGTGTTGCTGGTCGACATAAGCTACCTTTACGGTCTCTCCTACTTCAAACTCACCTTTATCTACTGTTTCCAGCCCCATGATCAACCGGAACAGCGTTGTTTTACCCGCACCGTTAGGCCCGATTACACCCACAATGCCGTTAGGCGGAAGCATGAAGTTGAGATCATCGAACAGAAGTTTGTCGCCATAAGCTTTTGCCACGTGTTTCGCTTCGATAACCTTATTTCCAAGACGCGGACCATTAGGGATAAAGATTTCAAGTTTCTCTTCTTTCTCCTTGATATCTTCATTCATCAATTTATCGTAAGAATTCAAACGTGCCTTACCTTTCGCCTGACGCGCTTTAGGAGCCATACGCACCCACTCCAACTCACGCTCCAATGTCTTGCGGCGCTTGCTGGCGGTTTTCTCTTCCATTTCCATGCGCTTGGTCTTTTGTTCCAACCAGCTGGAATAGTTACCTTTCCAGGGGATACCTTCGCCACGGTCGAGTTCAAGAATCCAGCCTGCCACATGGTCGAGGAAGTAACGGTCGTGGGTTACGGCAATCACCGTACCCTCGTATTGCTGCAAATGTTGTTCCAACCAATCGATGGATTCAGCGTCAAGGTGGTTGGTAGGTTCGTCCAGCAACAGCACATCGGGCTTCTGCAACAGCAAGCGGCAAAGTGCCACACGGCGACGCTCACCTCCCGAAAGATGGTCTACAGTTGCGTCTTCGGGCGGACAACGGAGGGCATCCATAGCGCGTTCCAGTTTACTGTCGAGATTCCAGGCATCAGTTGCATCGATGATATCCTGAAGTTCTCCCTGACGGACAAAAAGCTTATCCATCTTGTCGGCATCCTCGTAATACTCCGGCAGACCGAATTTCTGGTTAATCTCTTCGTACTCAGCGAGTGCGTCCACAATGGGTTGTACGCCTTCCATCACAATTTCTTTTACGGTTTTCATAGGATCCAAGTAAGGTTCCTGAGCCAGATAGCCCACTGAGTAACCCGGTGAAAACACCACTTCGCCCTGATAAGACTTGTCCAACCCGGCGATAATCTTCAGCAAGGTAGATTTACCGGAGCCATTCAGACCGATGATGCCAATCTTTGCACCATAAAAGAACGAAAGGTAGATGTTCTTCAGCACCTGCTTGTTGTTCTGCTGAATGGTCTTGTTCAGCCCTACCATAGAAAAGATAATCTTTTTATCGTCAACTGTTGCCATAAAGTTTTTAAGTGTATTATATTAATAATGTATATGCTATTCCCATTCAATGAATATTGGGCAAAGATAACAAAAAAAGAGATATTCTTTTGCATTTTCAAAAATTGTCTCTATCTTTGCGCCCGCTTAACAGCAATAAAGGATTGATTCAGTAGCTCAGCAGGTAGAGCACAACACTTTTAATGTTGGGGTCCTGGGTTCGAGCCCCAGCTGGATCACACAAGGCTTATAATCGACAGATTATGAGCCTTTTTTCTTTTAGAAGCAGTACGATGCGACATTAGCGTGTAACCCAAGCATAACCTGCGGTAGTCTATATTTATTTAATCATTTATTTTAAAACCGCAAAACGTTTTGTAGTCCACCTATAAAACGAAATGTAGATTTTTTACAGGCATTTCCAAAAGCAAAGGAAGTGGATATTTTACCGTTTACACCGGAGACGATTCCTCTGCCAATGATTCCGAGTTCTATTTCTTTTGTTTCTTAACTTCAAAATTCTGGTAATCATGCAACTTGCAAAACTTGATAACGGACAACTCATTACCACCTATGCCGATGATGAAGATCGAGAACTAATTAATCTGATGGTTGCCGATGGATTTAAGATATACGTCGAAGAACAACAGCTGTCCTTACCGTTATCGGAATTTCAATCCCAAGAACTACACTACCGGGACGAGGGTTTTCAAATTATCGGATATTATGAGATAGTAGATAATTCTCCTGAAAAAGTGACGGCAGAGATTGAGCGTCTGAAAACAGAACTGACTTCGACCGACTATCAGATTATTAAATCCTATGAATATACATTAGCGGCACAACCACTACCATATGACCTTGACAGCCTGCATTCAGAAAGGCAACAGTTAAGGGAGAGAATACGGGAATTGGAACAGATTATTCTAAACCCATAAAATTCGAACGTATAAGAAAACAGTCAACATGCTAACGTTTTTTTAATTAATGTCTTTTTTAGAGCTATAGCTTATGTAGAGTATGATTTTGTAAATCGCTAAATTAAAATAGCGTTTTGAGCAAAAATGTCCAGAAAGATTTGGGAGTTTCAATTAAATGGTTACAAATAAAAGTTCTATATTTGTGGTTATTTTTTTGATTGTTAGTTATATGAGCAGAAGGCTACACCAAACATTAGGGTATTATACCCCGGCATTTTTCCATATCAACGTTGGGACAAATGCTTCTTTCAGTCGTTTTTCTGATATGGATTTCTCTGTATATCTACATGAGTATATACATTTTATACAAGACACTACGACTATTTATGGACTGAATAATATGTTTGTTTATTCGGAATACTTACGGTTTGCCATAGATCAAGTGTATTCATCTAAGAATAAGCGATTTGATATCCCAATCTTACCCACAGATGATAATAAAGAAAATGTGTATCTCAATATGAAGATACAGAATTTAACCAATGGAGACAGCAGTGAAATAAGAAAAGTCAAAGCGATTATTTCTATTAATATTGAAAGTGAACCAACCGGAGTTATTGGTTCTTCTGTCGATAGTATTGAATCCGTATTTGTAGAATGCATTGATGATAAAGATAATGATTATTTTTTATCATTCGGGGCATTAAGCATTATGGAGAATATGGCGTATTTGATGGAACAAATGATATGTACAGATTACTCTCGTTCCCCTGACTATCCTTATTCGTTCGCTGAAAAAATAGTAAATAAAATATATCCAGAGTTTGGCATGGACAGGTTGAATGTATTGGCTCTATGCGATTTATCGTTACAGTGCAGCAATCCAGGAAAAGTATTTGTTCAGTATTTACAGGAAATGCTTTCAAAAGGATGGCTGCCAACATCTCCAGAAAAATTATACGATCAAATATACCAGCGAAAGAACTCTATTAATAATAGCGGCGAAATTACTTTAGAGCAAAATTTCATCGAATTGTCTAATATAGTGAAGCAACAAACTCAAGGCTATTTTAATGATCCTAAGTTTTTTACTGATATAAGAAACTGGATTGAACAGTTATTACATACAGCAGTAAATTTAAGATTCAAAGACAGATATTTCATATTGAACATCGCACGAGGTGGCAATGTCAAGACTAATAAGGCTTTTGAACAACTATTTAAGGAGATAGGCACCCCCTTAATTTCTAATAACACAGGGGAGTGCACATTACTTTATCCCAATCAGCCAGAGGGTGTTGAACTTGGTTATTTTTCTGCCATAGGGCAAATAGTTTCTCTTTTTGAAAGTGGCAATTGTAAGTGTGCGTTACATCCAATATGTGTTAAACATGGAAATGACGTAGATAAACGCTGTCAATCAGCTCCTTGGGAGCGCTGTAACGATATGAGATTATGCCCGGTTGCTCTTTTATGGAGGCATTGGAAATTAAAGGATTATGCACCCATCATATAATTAGAGTGCATAGTAGTGAGCTTTTTATATTCTTTTTGTACCTTATAAAGCTCTGTTTGTTGCTCATTGAATAAAGTATCTCTCATATCAAATGTTTTAATTATATTAATGATTTTTTCATACTACAACACATGGAGCGTATTTATCCTCCCGAAATAAAAAGATATGATACAGTAGACGAATTTAAGAAGGTGTTTCAGGAATTCTTTAATTCAATTTGTATCCAACAAAATGATCCTTTGTTTAAACCGTTATTTTCCAAAATCGAGAAATTGATTGGCTTAAATATCCCCTCTAAACTATATAAATACAGAGGAGTTAACGAGTATTCGGTTCATGATCTAAAAAATGATGAAATTGTATGCAGTAAACCAGTAGATTTCAATGACCCTTTCGATTCATTACTATACTTCGACATCAAAAGTCTTGAACAACATATCGAAGATGGAAGCCGAAACCATGACGGCATCCTTAATCAATGGAAATTACTAAAAACAAGAGTTTTAGAATCAAATATACCGATTGAAAGTTTAGACCCTAAAACTCGTGAAATAGTTTTATCCTCGGAAGATGAAATGAAGAATTACTTCCATTCGGCGGAATATGAGCAACATTTACAAGAACTAAAAAGCAAGTGTAGATATGAACTTAGCTCAATGATTACATCTCTTCGACAAAACTCTTATATAGGATGTTTTACCGAGATTAACGATTGCCCGTTGATGTGGGGACATTATGCAGATTCCCATAAGGGGTTTTGTTTGGAGTATGATCTGTCAAATAATCCTTTCTATTGTGAGAACTTTAACTCTAATGCTGATTGCCATAAGCACTTATATCCCGTTTTGTATTCCGGAGAAAGATATTGTGCAAAAGAATTTGCACTACAGCAAGCAAGTAGAATTATGGGAGGAAACCAGCCATTGAGTGATATCCTTTTCTGGTTCAAAGCCTATACAAGCAAAGCTATAAATTGGGAATATGAAAAAGAATGGAGGATAATTGTTATTCCTCAAGATATAGAAAACACAACTAAGAAGAAATGGTTCCTACCACTAAAACCTATGGCAATTTATTATGGATTAAGATTTGAGGAGCAACCGGAAAAGGTAAAATCAACTATTCGAGAATTGGCTAAGAGCAAAGGTTTGCATCAATACAAAATGGAATTAAAAGAGGATGATCGCTGTTATCTGATAACTCCAATTCTAATAGATTAATATTTATGTCTTTCCTCCTCGCCAAGTTGTCTCATATCAACGTGTATAAGCTTCTCAATGTAGTAATAATTGTGCTGTATATCAACGAGTGGATTTTATATATAGACGCCCCTCTTCATAACTCCCCGAATAGGTTGATTTCAACTCGATAATGACTTTTTCACTGTACAAATCGCTCGAAAAATTGATCGTTTTTTATGAGGCAAAGGCAATGTGCCAAGAAAAAAAGTTACTCGTAACCATCCCTGTAACCACAAAAATAACCTTGGTGTTCCTGCATCTGTGGAGAGTTTTAGAACCCACTACTTTACGGCATTAATTTGGTGTCCTGAGCCTGTTCCAACCAGCATCACCAACAAAAATAACATTCGCAGAAAGAGCAAATTTGTTGCTGAAATGTGGAATTTTGTGTTTATGTTTGCGGTGTCATAGATTCAATAGAAGCACTTGACCTGATAGCTCTTTGAAATAGTGTGAACGAAATTTTGAGCCTATATTACGATTCCGGAAACCTTACGACACTAAGTAATAACCTGTGTGTAACCTCAATACGTGTTTTCGAGGTATCTCTTTGATAATTAGAAGGTATTGATTGACAGTTGCTTACCCAGGCGGATCACTCAACAAAAAGGCTTAGAGATTTTCTCCGAGCCTTTTTTGTTTGGTACGACATTAAGCGATAACCTGGGTGTAACCTTAAGACCCATATTTGATTTATTTCTTTGATAATCAAATGAATGCATTTCAAAAGACACTACCCAGCTGGATAACATATCATCCATCGAAAACAAACGACTTCTTTTAGAACAAATGTTGCAAAAGAAAGAAGCTTCAGTCAACTTTTACTCCCGTTAAACTTACCTGCGTAAAGTTTACGACGGTAAAATTTAGTCGGATATCTGCGAATGTAGCAAATAATCTGGAAAGATAAAAATAACAGATGCCTTTAATTTAATCCATATCCAACCAAAGAAATCATTTCGACTGGTAAAACTCTAATTTTACCATCCTTACCAAGCCTATTGCACCTTCGAAATAAAATCAGTCGTGTTGTCGGCAAAAAGTTAAATAAAGACAATCACTTACCTTTTCCAAAAGATTTCGTACATTTGCAGCGTCTGACATTAGTGTCAGACTAATATATCTGATTTTATTATTTATATACCCAATCAGCAGAATTCTATTATGGATATTTACAAAGTCGGCCTGGATATCGGCTCTACTACCGCTAAAATAATAGTGCTGGATAAGAGTGAGAGAAATGTCCTTTTCTACAAATATGAAAGACATCAGGCAAAAGTTCAGGAATGCCTACTGGCATTTTTCCACCAGCTGAAAGAACAGATGGGCGATGTTACTTTATCAATCAATATCACCGGTTCAGTAGGCATGGGAATCGCAGAGAAATACTCTCTGCCTTTCGTGCAGGAAGTGGTAGCGGCAGCCCAATATATTCGGCAGAATCATCCCGGAATATCTTCCATGATCGACATCGGAGGAGAAGATGCCAAAGTCGTCTTCTTCCAGAATAATCAAGCCACCGATTTACGGATGAACGGAAACTGTGCCGGAGGAACAGGGGCATTTATCGATCAGATGGCCATATTATTGGGAGTATCGATGGATGAACTGAACGGACTGGCTCTCCGGGCAACACGAGTACATCCGATAGCTTCCCGATGTGGTGTATTCTGTAAGACGGATATTCAGAATCTGATAGCCAAGAATATACCGAAAGAAGATATCGCGGCTTCCATTTTCCATGCTGTAACGGTGCAAACCATCGTTACACTTGCGCATGGATGTGATATTGTTGCTCCGATATTACTTTGTGGAGGACCGTTGACATTTATTCCGGCACTCAGGAAATCATTCGCCAACTATTTGCAGTTATCAGAGGAGAACGATTTTCTGCTGCCGGAGAAAAGTAATCTTATTCCAGCCTGGGGAGCAGCACTGGCAGAGAACTCCCGGAAAATGAAAATAACTGAGCTAACCGGACTTCTGGAAAATCTATCAGAAAAAGCATACCAGCCACAAAACAGCCTTCCACCTTTTTTCAAGGATGAAAGGGAATATCTGCAATGGAAGGACAGGTTGGCACAATATGATGTGCAGCGGACGGAATTAACATCCGGAATACAACAGGCTACCATAGGAATAGATTCCGGCTCTACCACCACCAAAATAGTAGTGCTTGATGAAAATAACCGTATCCTGTACTCCTACTATCACGACAACAAAGGAAATCCGATAAAAGCCGTGGAAGAGGGATTGCAGAAACTGCATAAAGAATGTCAGGAAAAAGGGACAATCCTGCAAATCAAAGGAGGATGCTCCACCGGATACGGAGAGGATCTGATAAAAGCTGCCTTCCAGATGGATGCCGGTATCATTGAAACCATAGCCCATTACATGGCTGCCAAACATATAAATAAGGATGTATCTTTCATCCTGGACATCGGCGGACAGGATATGAAAGCCATTTTCACAAATGGCGGAATTATCAACCGGATTGAAATAAACGAGGCTTGCTCATCCGGATGCGGTTCTTTTATCAGCACCTTTGCACAGTCACTGGACTACAAAGTGGAGGACTTCGCCAAAGCGGCTTGTTTCTCAAAAGCTCCGTGTGATCTGGGAACACGCTGCACCGTTTTCATGAATTCCAAAGTGAAACAAGTGCTCCGTGAAGGGGCATCCGTGGCGGATATAGCGGCCGGTCTTTCTTACTCTGTCGTAAAGAACTGCCTGTACAAAGTGCTTCAACTTAAAAAGCCGGATGAACTTGGAAAACATATCGTGGTGCAAGGTGGAACCATGCGCAATGATGCCATCGTACGAGGTCTGGAGAAGCTGACAGGAAAAGAAGTATTCCGTAGCGATTGTCCCGAATTAATGGGTGCTCTGGGCTGTGCACTTTATGCAAAGCAACTTAAGACGACCAAAGTTACAAATCTGGAAGATATGATGCATCAGGCCCAATTCACTTCCCGACAGGTTCAGTGCAACGGATGTGAAAACCAATGTGCCATCACCCGGTATACTTTCGGTAATGGAGAACATTATTTCTCCGGCAATAAATGCGAAAAGGTGTTTACCAATAAAGGGAATGTTTCGGAGAAAGGCGTAAATGCTTATGAAAAGAAAATCGAACTTCTGTTTGACCGGCAAGTAAATATAGCCGCTCCACTACTGACCATAGGTATTCCCCGCTGCCTGAATATGTATGAAGAATATCCCTTCTGGCATTCTTTGTTCACAGAGTGTGGCATCCGGGTATGCCTGTCGGATGCTTCGACATTCAATAAATATGAGAAGGCGGCCAATATGGTAATGTCCGACAATATCTGTTTCCCCGCAAAACTGGTGCACAGCCATATCCAAAACCTTATCGAATACAAAGTAGACCGGATATTTATGCCGTTTGTCATATTCGAAGAAATCGATAAGCAACAACAGAACAGTTACAACTGCCCCATTGTGTCCGGATATTCACAGGTTATCAAGAATGTCCAGACAGATAACTTACCGATTGACCATCCGGCCATCACTTTCAAGGATACAGGATTACTGTATAAGCAATGCCGTGACTACCTAAGCACACTGGGCGTACAAGAGCAGGTAGTAAAGAAAGCATTCGACCATGCACTGAAAGCACAAGACGCTTTTGAAAAAGAGCTTATCGCCTATAACCGGCAAATAGTTGAAGAAGGAAATAAAAAGCAGAAGCTGATTATTCTCCTTGCCGGACGTCCATATCATTCGGACCCGTTGGTACAACATAAGATTTCGAATATGATCAGCGCTATGGGCGTTTATGTAATTACAGATGATATCGTCCGTCATCAGGATATTCCACTGAAGGAGGTGAATTTTCTGGCTCAATGGGCATTTACCAACCGTATTTTGAAATCAGCCAAATGGGCAGCGCAGCAGGGAAATCACGTGCAATATATGCAGCTGACTTCTTTCGGATGTGGACCGGATGCCTTTCTGATAGACGAAATACGCACTTTACTGAAGCAGTACAATAAAAATCTTACTTTATTGAAGATAGACGACGTTAGTAACACCGGTTCCATCAAACTGCGTGTACGTTCGCTGGTAGAGAGTCTGCACATCAGTTTGCAACAAGCTGAAGAGAGACAGGTACAGAAACCTTTATCCCTCCCTCTTTTCACCAAAAAGGACAGAAAGAAGAAGATTATCGCCCCATTCTTCACCCCTTTTATATCACCACTTATTCCTTCCATTTTTAAAGTGGCAGGATATGAAATGGAGACTCTGCCCATAAGCGATGAATGTTCGTGCGACTGGGGTTTGAAGTATTCCAACAATGAAGTTTGCTATCCGGCTACACTGATTGTGGGTGACATCGTGAAAGCTTTTAAGGAAGGACGATATGACCCGGACAACACTTGTGTAGCCATTACGCAGACGGGAGGACAATGCCGTGCCAGCAACTACATCTCTTTAATAAAAAAAGCATTGATAGAAAACGGATACACTCATACTCCCATTCTGTCAATAGCATTCGGCAGCGGAATAGATAATCAGCAACCGGGCTTCAAAGTAAATTGGCTGAAAGTATTGCCAATAGCGCTTGCCGCTGTTCTATACAGCGACTGCATAGCTAAATTCTATTACGCCGCCGTTGTCCGTGAGAAAAAGCCGGGACAGGCAGCTAAATTAAAAGATATGTACCTGGAAGCGGCAAAGCCTCTTATCCTGAAAAACAGACCGGAAGATTTGCTCAGTTATTTATCTCTGGCAGTTGACGAATTCAATCAGATCTGTCAGCAAAAATCATGTCCTAAGGTGGGTGTGGTAGGAGAAATCTTTCTAAAGTTCAATCCTTTTGCACAAAAAGATATCACCACATGGCTCATAGACAGAGGTATAGAGGTGGTTCCTCCATTGATGACAGACTTTTTCATGCAAAGCTTCGTCAATATGAAAGTAAACCAGGATAGTCATATAAAAAAGAAATATATTCCTGATTTCGCTATCGACTGGCTTTATGGAAAAGTTCAGAAACAAATTGATAAAATCAACAAGATAGGAAAAGCCTTCCTGTACTTTCAACCCTTTGAAAATATTTACGAGAAAGCGGAAAAAGCCAAACAGGTTATATCGCTGAACACGCAGTTCGGTGAAGGCTGGCTGATTGCCGGAGAGATGTCGTCTTTTGCCAGTCAGGGTATTAATCATGTCATCAGTTTGCAACCATTCGGGTGTATAGCTAACCATATTGTGGAAAAGGGAATAGAAAAACGTATAAAGTCTGTCTACCCTCAGATAAATATATTATCTTTAGATTTTGACAGTAGCGTCAGCGATGTGAATATCACCAATCGCCTGTTACTTTTTGTTGATAACATAAAATAAATAAGACCATGGGAGCTACAGAAAACAATGAGTTGGAATATCAAATAATTGAAACAGCGAAACAGCTTTTTATAGAAAAAGGCTTCGTTGAAACCAGCATGAGTGATATTGCCGCAAAAGTAGGAATAAACCGTCCTACCCTACACTACTATTTCAGGACAAAAGACAGAATGTTTCAGGCTGTATTCGGTTCGATAGTGATGTCGCTATTACCGAAAGTACAGGAAATAATACAGCAGGAACTGCCGTTCATAGATCGCGTAAGTCTTATATTGGATAAGTATATAACACTCTTCACCGAAAACCCTGACATGCCAAAGTTTATATGCGGGGAAATACAGCGCGATGTCAACCACCTGCTTGATGCAGCTAAGGAAATGCAGTTTGAAGAAACGTTCCTGATTATAAAGGAACGACTGCTCATGGAAATGGAAGCAGGCAGACTAAAGAAAGTACCCATACATACAGTATTCATAACTTTCTATGGTTTGCTTACTTTTCCTTTGATTACAAAAAATTTGATCACCAGCATATTCCTGAAAGATACTACCGATTTTTCGGTTTTTATGCTGGAGTGGAAGCAATATATTCTTTTTCACTTGATGAATTTACTGGGTATTGAGAAGGAAAATTGATTGTTACTCATATACATAACCGATAAAAAAGTATAGTATGAAAACGATTCGAATTATTTTCTCCTTATTGCTGATAACTGCAATGAGTATGCCTACTCTTTCGGCACAAACTAAGAAAGAGAAAAAAGAACTGAAGAAGCAGGCCGTTGAAAAACTGGTCACATCCGGGAAGTATAAAATAAATGTAAACAGAGCTCTTCCTGCACGAGGACGGTCTGTTACACTAACTTCACCGTACTCTGTGGAAATAAGAAATGATTCCGTTATATCTTATCTGCCTTACTATGGGCGTGCTTACTCTATTCCTTATGGCGGTGGAGAAGGGCTAAACTTTAAAGCTCCACTCACCGACTATAAGTTGGAGTGGGGCAAGAAGGAAACAGCCAAGATAAAGTTCTCTGCACGAAGTGAGGAGGATAAGTTCGATTTCAGTATAGACGTTTTCAGTAACGGATCATCTACAATATTCGTGAATATGCAGAACCGTCAGTCCATCAGTTTCCAGGGAGAACTGGATATGCCGGAAGAAATCAACCAATGATTACCTTTGTACATGATATCTTTTTAAATTTATGTATAAAGAATACCAACCCTGCGCACTACTCTCTCCCTATATAGACAAGTATTGGGAATTCAAAGGGAATCCGGAGTACGGAATGCGTATCAACATACTTCCTGATGGATGTACAGACTTTATCTTCACCCTTGGGGAAGCAACACAAGCGGTAAATAGCAGTCTGACCATGAAGCCTTATCGTGCTTATTTTATAGGTCCGATGAATAGCTATTCGGAATTGGTAGCGTATGCGGAAACGGTTCACATGTTAGGAGTTCGCTTCCTACCTTGTGGACTATCCCGTTTTATCCGTCTGCCACTGCACGAACTGACTAACCTGAGAATCAGTGCAGACGAGGTAACCTGCTTTTTTGATACTTCTTTTGCAGAAAGGCTATGCGAAGAAGACTGTTTAGAAAATAGGATAAAGATCATAGAAGAATTATTTATCAAATCTCTTTATAAACACGATTTGCCGACAGATCCGCAGATTGTATTTGCAATAAAACAGATTAATCGGCATCAGGGAAAACTGTCCGTGCAGTCATTGATGGAGAATATTTGTCTGTGCCAGCGACAATTTGAACGCAAATTCAAGATGAACACAGGTTATACCCCGAAAATATACAGCAGAATCATGAAATTCAAGAACGCGGTGGATTTATTAAGGGGCACTACCAGTGACAATCTGCTCTCTACTGCTATCCATGCAGGCTATTATGACGTGCCGCACCTCTCAAGAGAAATTAAAAGGTTATCCGGCAATACTCCCTACTCTTTCCTTTCTATTCCTCTGACAGAAGAAGATGTCACACTGACTTACGTAGAAGCATAAATGTCGTTTTTGTACAATGCAGGAATATCTCCGACTACCTATATTTGCACCATTCAATTAACAAAACAAATTCTGCATTATGGAAACAATGAGAGAAAAAGCCGCACAAATGTTGCGCGAAAGTGAAGTAGTCGTTCTGACCTCAGTAAATAAAGAAGGATATCCACGCCCCGTACCTATGAGTATGGTTAAGTCTGAAGATATTTCAACAGTATGGATGTCAACCGGAAGCGACTCCGTGAAGACCGAGGATTTTCGCAAAAATCCGAAAGGCGGACTATGCTTCTATGCACAGGGAAACAGTGTTTGCATGACAGGTGATGTGGAAGTAATCACAGACCAAAATGTAAAACAAGAGCTTTGGCAAGACTGGTTCATCAATCATTTTCCCGGCGGACCGACCGATCCCAACTATGTAATACTGAAATTTACAGCAAACCACGCCACTTACTGGATTGACGGAAAGTTCATCCACAAGAAAGTTTAATGGAGTCCTGTCGAAGGAATTCAACTCAATAGACAGAAAAGCGACCGGCAGCGTGGTTATTAACAAATAATCCGTAAATTTGCAGCCCGAAATTTAGAGACTGTAAAGAATGCAAGGAACAAAGAATCTGACTAAAGGTCCCATTAACCGCCAACTATTCAATCTGGCGATGCCTATTATGGCTACCTCGTTCATCCAGATGGCATACAGCCTGACGGACATGGCATGGGTAGGCCGTATAGGTAGTGAAGCTGTTGCCGCCGTTGGTGCAGTGGGAATATTGACGTGGATGTCCGGTTCCATAGCCTTGCTAAATAAAGTAGGTTCGGAAGTCAGCGTAGGACAATCCATAGGTGCGCGCAACGAACAAGATGCCCGGCAGTTTGCTTCGCACAACATCAGTATTGCCTTGCTCATCTCCATCTGCTGGGCTGCTTTGCTATTCTTGTTTGCCAATCCCATCCTGCGTATATTCGAGCTGAAAGAACATATCACGGAAAATGCCGTGACTTACTTGCGTATTGTCTCAACAGGACTACCGTTCGTGTTTCTGTCCGCAGCCTTCACCGGAATATACAATGCGGCAGGACGAAGTAAAACACCCTTCTATATCAGCGGCACAGGATTGATTATGAATATCATACTCGATCCGCTTTTCATCTTCGGTTTCGGCTGGGGAACGGTAGGTGCAGCACTTGCCACATGGCTGGCCGAGGCTACGGTATTCGGTATATTCATCTATAAGCTACGCTATAAGGACGATCTGTTAGGTGGATTTCCCTTCCTGACGCGTCTCAAAAAGAAATATACCCGGCGTATATTCAAGTTGGGACTTCCGGTTGCCACACTGAATACTTTGTTCGCTTTTGTCAATATGTTCCTTTCACGTACAGCTTCGGAACAAGGTGGACACATTGGTCTTATGGCCTTTACCACCGGAGGACAAATAGAAGCCATCACCTGGAATACTTCACAAGGCTTCTCTACCGGACTAAGCACTTTCATTGCACAAAACTATGCCGCCGGAGAGAAGTCAAGGGTAAAGAAAGCCTGGTACACTACATTATGGATGACGTCCATATTCGGCACACTATGTTCGCTGCTGTTTATCTTTTTCGGAAGCGAAGTATTCTCTATCTTCGTACCCGAACCGGAAGCATTTCGCGTAGGTGGTGACTTCCTGCGCATAGACGGTTATTCACAACTCTTCATGATGCTGGAAATCACCATGCAAGGGGTCTTCTACGGATTAGGAAGAACGATTCCTCCTGCCATCATCAGTATATCATGCAACTATATGCGTATTCCCGTAGCACTGTTCCTAGTACACATGGGAATGGGCGTAGACGCCATATGGTGGGCTGTAAGTGCAACAACTATTGCCAAAGGAATTATCCTTACCGCGTGGTTTATATTGATAAAGAGAAAAATACTCTAAAAATGCAGAACAAAAGACCTAAACATAATTACAATAGAATTGTTATATAACTAACTTTGCATTACAAACATAGTAACATTTTAAAAGAATTAAGTATGAAAAAGATTAAGATTAGTGTACTGCTATTGAGCGGTGCCATATTATTAGGAAGTTGCAGCACAATGAATAACACTGCCAAAGGTGGTGTGATAGGTGGTGGATCGGGCGCTGCTGCCGGTGCCATTATCGGTGGATTGATCGGTAAAGGTAAGGGTGCGGCTATTGGTGCAGCAGTAGGTGCAGCAGTAGGTACGGGTGCAGGTGTTGCCATCGGTCATAAGATGGATAAGAAAGCTGCCGAAGCTGCCAAGATTGAAGGCGCACAGGTAGAGAAAGTAACAGATACCAATGGCCTTGCCGCTGTAAAGGTTACTTTTGAATCAGGTATCCTGTTTGGCTTCAATTCATCTACATTGAGCAATACTTCCAAGTCTTCTCTGCGCGAACTGGCCCAGATATTGAAAGAAGACCCTACAACAGATATTGCAATCGTAGGCCATACGGATAAAGTAGGTACATATGAAGCTAACATGAAAGTTTCAAAAGACCGTGCATATACCGTAGAGAATTATCTGCAAGATTGCGGTGTGTCTCCTTCACAGTTCAAGAAGGTGGAAGGCGTAGGCTACAATCAGTATGACGACAGCATGTCAGCCAGCCAGAATCGCCGCGTAGATATTTATATGTACGCCAGCGAGCAGATGATTAAGAATGCAGAAGCAGGCAAGTAAGTTACGAGCTACAAAAGGCTACGAGCTACAGGTTATTGCGCTATCAGTCCGAAAGGCACTTGTAGCTTGTAGCTTGTAACTCGTAGCTTTTTAACATTAAAAACCACGACAATGAGTATAAAGAAAGTCTTGCGGATAGTCCGCAACCTGATACTCTTTTTCTTTATTTCCACTATTCTGGCAGTGGTGCTGTATCGCTTTATCCCTGTTTACACCACTCCCCTCATGGTAATCCGCAGTACCCAGCAACTCTTCAAAGGCGAAAAGCCGGTATGGCATCATACTTGGGTTTCTTTCGATAAGATCTCCCCTCACTTGCCGATGGCAGTTATCGCTTCGGAAGATAATCGCTTTGCCACCCACAACGGCTTCGATTTCGAAGAGATAAAAAAAGCCATGAAAGAGAATGAAACCCGCAAACGGAAACGGGGTGCCAGTACTATTAGCCAACAGACCGCAAAGAATGTATTCCTTTGGCCGCAATCCTCATGGGTACGAAAGGGATTCGAAGTTTATTTCACCTGGTTGATAGAACTATGCTGGTCGAAAGAACGGATTATGGAAGTCTATCTCAACTCCATCGAAATGGGACAAGGTATTTATGGAGCAGAAGCTGCCGCCAAATATAAGTTCCATACCACTGCCGCCAAACTGACTGCGGGACAATGTGCATTGATAGCGGCAACACTCCCCAATCCGATACGTTTTGATTCAACGCATCCGTCAGCTTACATTCTGCGGAGACAGTCGCAAATCCTGAGATTGATGAAATTGGTTCCCAAATTCCCTCCGGTAGAAAAGAAAGAAGTCAAGAAGCAGAAGACTGAGAAGAGGAAAAAGAAATAATCTGTGTATATTTGTATGCTTAATATGGTAAGGAATGAAAAAAATCTTGTCGCTATTCTTGATTTGTATCATCTGTTGCGGGGTGCATGCCCAGCGTACGGAGGTGTATAATCAGCATATACATACGGTGCAGGTCATTGCCAACAATGATTATATGTCGCCTGCCGTCATCCGGCTGGGAGAGAATGAAACTGTAGAAATATCTTTCGACCACCTGACTCACGATTACCACCGCTACCAGTACATCCTCACGCACTGCAATGCGGACTGGACCCCTTCGGATCTTTCCGAAACAGAATACCTGGATGGTTTCAATGACAATCCGATAGAAGATCATGATATTTCCGTCAATACTACCCTGCCCTACACGCATTACCGTCTGACACTTCCTAACGACCAGGTACGACTGAAACTTTCGGGTAACTACCGTCTGACGGTTTATGACGATGCGGATGGAAAGGATAAGCCGGCTTTCACTACCTGTTTCCGGGTATTGCAAAAGGAGGTGAACGTATCGGCACAAGTCAGCAGTGACACTGAGATAGACCGGAATAAGACGCACCAGCAGGTGAGTTTTAGCATTCAGTATAAAGGATATCCTATCCGCAATCCGCAGAATGAAGTCAAAGTACACGTTTTACAGGATAATCGTACGGATAACTGGGTAACAAATCTGCATCCTTCCTATATTGGTCCCGATCAGCTACGTTACGAACATAACCGGGCCTTGATATTTTCTGCGGGAAACGAATACCGGCGTTTTGAAATGGTGAGTACCCGCTATGCTTCGCAAGGTGTGGAGAGTATTCGTTATCATGCTCCTTACTATCATGTCACACTCCGCCCGGACGAGCCTCGCTTACTAAACTACAGTTACGATCAGGATCAGAACGGACGCTTCGTAATACGATATGACGAGGCAGTAGATAATGCTACGGAAGCAGATTACTTCTTCGTTCATTTCTCTCTGCTATGGGAGAACCCGCTAACTGAAGGGAACTTCTATCTGCAAGGAGCTTTTACTTATGATAATTTTAATGAAGAGAGTCTGTTGAAGTATAATGCAGAAACGCATGCTTATGAATGCACGCAATTGCTGAAACAGGGAGCGTATAATTATCAATACTTATATGTGGCTCCCGGTACCACCGCAGGAAGTACCGCACAGGCAGAGGGGAATTTCTATGAGACAGAGAATGAATATCTGATCCTTGTTTACCACCGGGCCTTCGGAGAAAGATACGATAGGCTGATCGGGATGCAACAGGTGAAATAGTTACGAGCTACAAGCTACGAGTGTTTTTCAGCGTAACAGTGCAGCTACTCGTAGCTTGTAGCTCGTAACTCGTAACTATCTAATATGCGTGTCCTCCATCTTTCATTTCCTTTTCACTAATCTTATGTATATCAATACTTCTCCAAGCATAGAAGATATACGCAAGAACAAACGGAACCAGGAAGGAAACATAGAACATTACCCTCAGCGTAAACTGGCTGGAGCAACTGTTTGCCAACGTCAGTGAACTCTGTAAATCATTGGTAGAAGGATAATAAGCCGTATTATTATATCCTGCAACCAGCAACAATGAAAGTACCGCCAGCACCGTACCTACGCCCGTAAACCAGATACCTTTATCAAACTTTGTCTTCAACAAACTCTTTCCTATACCGAACAGCACCAGCACCACTCCTATCAGAAACAGCACCAATACCAGCGGCATTTCGATAAAGTTCGTCAGATACTTATACGGTTCCATAAAGACTTCACCCGTCTCCGGATTCACCGCATATCCATCTGCCAACAGCGTGCGGATAACAAACGACAGGAAGAACACCAGGAACAGCACGGAATTACCTATCAACGAACGCCGGCTACGCGCCACCAGATCCTTATCATCAATATTATTAATAAAGTAAAGAGCTCCCAGAATACGAGCCAGGAAGAACACTGCCAACCCAAGCACTACATTCCATGGATTAGTCAACGCATCCAGACCATGCCAACCATTTGCCCAATGACTGATAACCGGCATCACCGTATTCGTCATATTCCCCTTATCGATATAAAACTCCGAACCGGTAAAAAACGTAGCCACCGCACCGCCCAGCAGCACCGGACCTACTACTCCATTAATCACCAGGAATGTACGGTATGTATTCTTTCCCAGCAGATTTCCCGCCTTGCTCTGGAACTCATAGCTGACAGCCTGCAACACAAAGCTGAACAGAATAATCATCCAAAGCCAGTACGCACCACCAAAACTCGTACTATAAAACAATGGGAAAGATGCAAAGAACGCACCACCAAACGTTACCAGCGTAGTGAACGTAAACTCCCACTTCCGCCCGGTAGAGTTAATCATCATTTTCCTGTGCTCTTCCGTCTTGCCCAGGCAGAAAATAAGCGAATTACCACCCTGCACAAACAGCAGGAATACAAGAAGGGCTCCCAGCAATGATACCACGAACCACCAATATTGTTGTAGAAAAACGTAGGTCATAAGATTTACGATTTATAATTTATGATTTATAATTTATGGGGGATGATTTATGATTTATAGAGAATAGAATATGATTTATACCACGCCATAATTCCGCATGGCATAAATTTTAAATCATAAATCTTATAAATCTTCTCCTTCCGGTCCTTTCTTTATCGCTTTCAGCAAGATACCGATTTCGGCTATCAGCATGACGGTAAACAATACCAGGAAGATGAAGAATGTTGTCTGCACGGAGCCGACATCCAACTTTGAGATAGCTGCATTTACAGGCAGCATATCCTGTATGGCCCATGGCTGACGCCCACATTCGGCAACCACCCATCCGGCTTGTCCGGCCAGATAGCCCAATGGAATAGTCAGCAGAGCTACCCAGTGCATCCATTTCATTTTTGACAAATCCCGCTTGTATGCCAGGAACAATACAACTATAAAGAATAGTATAAAGTATCCGCCCAACATCACCATCACACGAAATGCATAGAATGTCAGTGGCACATTAGGCACCAAGTCATTTACATCCTTAATATATCCATAACCAAAATAAGCTACATTTTCCTTCAACACCTTGGCAGCTTCCACAGCTTCGGCATCGTTATCCGCAGCCTGTGCGGCACGATAAGCTGCCAGCGCACCAATCGCTGTTTTCCCGCGTTCTATCTTCTCCTCGGCAGAAAGTGCCTGCGTTCCGTCTTTCAACTGATAACCACCCTCAATAAGGTCCGTGATACCGGGCACGAATCCATCCAACTTCCTTTCCGCCAGCAATGAAAGCATCTTTGGTATCTCTATTCTGAACAGGAAAGGATCCTGTCCGTCATTATAAGTCTTTTTTTCAGGATTCAGCATACCGATGGCAACCAATCCGGCCCCCTGCTGCCCCTCATAATATCCTTCCATGGCAGCCAGCTTCATCGGCTGCGTCTGTGCCACCTGATAGCCCGAACCGTCTCCCGTCCATGCAGAGAGCAGGGCCGAAACCAAACCTACCCAGGCAGCTATCTTTATGCTGGACAATGCGAACTTCTTATTCCGCTTCTTCAGCAGAAACCAGCACGCCACACCTACCACAAACACGGCACCCAGCACCCAGCCAGACAACACCGTATGGAAAAACTTATTCACCGCCGTAGGCGACAAAGCCACTGCCCAAAAGTCCACCATCTCATTTCTCACTGTATCCGGATTGAACTCCATCCCCACCGGATTTTGCATCCATGCATTTGCCACAAGTATCCACCAGGCCGAAATCGTAGCACCAAGTCCCGTCAGCCAGGTAGATGCCAGGTGGAACTTCTTGCTCACCTTGTCCCAGCCAAAGAACATGACCGCAATGAAAGTAGCCTCCATAAAGAAGGCCAGAATGCCTTCGATAGCAAGCGGCGCCCCGAAGATATCGCCCACAAACCAGCTGTAATTGCTCCAGTTGGTTCCGAACTCAAACTCCAGAATCAGTCCCGTCGCCACGCCTATGGCAAAGTTGATACCGAATAGTTTCATCCAAAACTTGGCGGTGCGTTTCCAAAACTCATCACCCGTACGATAATACATAGTCTCCATGATACCCATGATGACTGCCAGCCCCAGCGTGAGCGGCACAAAAATCCAATGATAAATAGCGGTCAGTGCAAATTGTGCCCTCGACCAGTCAATCAGAGAAGTGTCGATGTGTTCAAGCATAAGAAATCGAGTTATAGTTATTAATTGTTAGTTGCTTTACTCAGAAGTTAAAGGAGTTATTGCTTTACTCAAGGCGGATCACCAATAGCACGATGGATGAGCTCCCTGCCCACATACTCTTCTTTATCTCCGCCTACGGCCGGCGTATTCAGATAATTGGGAAAGAAGAAAAGGCGCAATATGAAGAACATGATGAAGAGTTTCACCAGAATAATGAACCATAAAGTTCTCCCAAGTGTCATACCTCGGAAACCATCGACGTAAAAACGCCAGATTTTCAGGACTGTATTCTTCATAATAGAAAATTTATAATCATTACAAATATAAAACTTTTATATATTAAATAACAAATAAAAGGGCAAAAAGTTAGTCATCGACACAAAAAAGCATTCCGACGACGAAAAATTCAGAACTGTCTATCTCTTTTGCGGGGCATTTTCCGACACCGTATCTTCGCAAGCGTTAAACAATATAGCATAACGAAGATATGAGAAACGTAAGAAGATTGACAGTGATAACACTCTGCGTAGCAAGCGCCTGTGTCGGCAGCACGACACTACGGGCACAGGACGCCGCTCCCATTGCATCGCAAGAGTTAACGGCATCCGATGCCGCTCCCAAAGCTGACACTGCACTTCCCGCTCAGTGGGATTTGCAGACTTGCATCGACTATGCCTTGCAACACAACATCACCCTGAAGCGTAACCGTATCAGTGCGGAAAGCGCAGAAGTAGATGTAAAAACAGCCAAGGCTGCTCTTTTTCCCAGCCTCTCGGCAAGTATCAGCCAGCGCATTGTGAACCGCCCGAACAGTGAAAGCGGTACCATCATCAGTGGCGACAACATCACCAGCAGTAGCAGTAAGACCTCGTACAACGGCAGTTATGGCATTGATGCCAACTGGACCCTTTACAACGGTAGCAAACGTCTGAACACCATCAAGCAACAGCAACTGAACAATCGCATCGCCGAACTCAACGTTGCCGAGAGTGAAAATTCCATCGAGGAAAGCATTGCACAGATATACGTGCAGATACTCTATGCTGCCGAAGCTGTGAAAGTGAACGAAAATACACTTGCCGTCAGCCAGGCCGAACGTGACCGCGGACAGCAATTGTTGGAAGCCGGAAGCATCGCTAAGAGCGACCTTGCGCAACTGGATGCACAGGTCAGCACAGATAAATATCAGTTAGTGACGGCACAAGCCACCCTTCAGGATTACAAACTACAACTGAAACAACTACTTGAACTGGATGGTGAAAAGGAAATGAACCTCTATCTGCCCTCCCTAGGAGATGAGAATGTATTGATACCCCTACCCACCAAGACGGATGTGTATCAAGCCGCCCTCACTTTCCGCCCGGAGATAGAGTCGGGCAAACTGAATGTTAAGGCATCCGACCTTGACATCAGCATCGCTAAAGCGGGATATATTCCGACATTAAGCCTCAGCGCAGGTATCGGTACAACGAATGCCAATGGCAACGATTTTTCCTTCTCCGAACAGGTAAAGAATAATTGGAACAACTCACTGGGACTGACCGTAAGCATCCCCATCTTCACCAACCGTCAGACCAAGAGTGCCGTGCAAAAGGCCCGTCTGCAAAAGCAGACCAGTGAACTGGACTTGCAGGATCAGCAGAAAACTTTATACAAGACCATAGAAAGCCTCTGGCTGGATGCCAACAGTGCACAGCAGCAATATGTTGCCGCTGCCGAGAAACTGCGCAGTACGCAGACCAGTTACGATCTGATTCAGGAACAATTCAACCTGGGCATGAAGAATACCGTGGAACTGCTGACTGAGAAGAATAATCTGCTCAACGCACAGCAGGAAACACTGCAAGCCAAGTACATGGCAATACTGAATGCACAGTTGCTCCGCTTCTACCAGGGTGAAGGTATACAGTTATAACCGCATGACGTAAACAAGCCTGTATGTCAGCATAATTCAGATATATAATATATCATTCAACGAGATAAGAAATAAACGAGATAAGAAATATAAGGTATGAGTAAAAAGAAAATTATCAGCTTAGCGGTCGGAGTCATTATTGTAGCCGGCATAGCTATTTGGGCATTTGGCGGACAAGCCAAAAAGCGGAAAGTGGTATATGAGACGGCCACCGTAGACCGCGCCAACATCTCCAATTCCGTGACGGCCACAGGCACTATCGAACCGGTGACCGAAGTGGAAGTAGGTACACAGGTCAGCGGTATCATCGATAGATTATACGCAGACTATAACTCAGTAGTAACCAAGGGGCAGCTCATTGCCGAAATGGACAAAGTAACCCTGCAAAGCGAATTAGCATCGCAAAAGGCTACTTACGACGGTGCCAAAGCCGAATATGAATATCAACAGAAAAATTACGAGCGTAACAAAGGATTGCATGAGAAACAACTCATCAGTGATACGGATTACGAGCAAAGTCTTTATAACTACCAGAAAGCAAAGAGCGCCTTCGACAGTAGTAAAGCCTCTCTGGCCAAAGCAGAGCGCAATCTGTCCTATGCAACCATCACCTCTCCTATCGACGGCGTTGTCATCAGCCGCGACGTGGAAGAAGGACAGACAGTAGCTTCCGGTTTTGAAACCCCGACCCTCTTCACCATCGCTGCCGACCTGACACAGATGCAGGTAGTAGCTGACGTGGATGAAGCCGATATAGGCGATGTGGAAGAAGGACAGCGTGTAAGTTTCACGGTAGACGCTTATCCGAATGATGTGTTCGAAGGAAAAGTGACACAGATTCGCCTGGGAGCCACAAGCAGTTCAAGCAGTACCACTACCACCACTACGGTAGTTACGTATGAAGTAGTCATTTCCGCCCACAATCCGGATTTGAAACTGAAACCGAGGCTGACGGCAAACATCACTATCTACACTCTGGATAAACAAGGAGTACTGAGCGTTCCGGCAAAAGCGCTGCGCTTTACGCCTGCCGTTCCACTGGTAGGATCGAATGCAGTGGTTAAAGATTGCGAAGGTGAACATAAAGTCTGGACTCGTGAAGGTGACACATTCACTGCACATCCGGTCAGCATAGGTATCTCTAACGGAATTGTCACCGAAATTACAGGCGGTATCAACGAAGGCACACAAATAGTATCCGATGCGGTGATTAGCACAGGTGCCGAAACCGCTGTAGCCGAAGGCCAGGGAGACGGCGAAAGAAGTCCTTTCATGCCGGGCCCTCCGGGAAACAATAAGAAAAAGAATAGTAAATAACCAGCGTAGCGCTGGAGCAAAGTTTCCTTTCGGCATGCAAGTAATTTTTCATTTATTCAACGAAACAATTCCGAAACAATGAGCAAAACAGTTATAGAATTACAAAATATTCGGCGCGACTTTCAGGTGGGCGACGAAACGGTCCATGCCCTGCGTGGCGTCTCCTTCTCCATCACCGAAGGAGAGTTCGTGACCATCATGGGTACGTCCGGCTCCGGTAAGTCAACGCTGTTGAATACCCTGGGCTGCCTAGATACTCCCACCAGCGGCGAATACCTGCTGGATGGCATATCCGTACGCACCATGAGCAAACCTCAACGAGCCATCCTGCGGAACCGGAAGATCGGCTTTGTTTTTCAGAATTACAACCTGTTGGCAAAGACCACTGCCGTAGAGAATGTAGAGTTACCCTTGATGTACAACGCTTCCGTCTCAGCAGCCGAACGTAAGCAACGCGCCATCCAAGCCCTGCAAGCAGTGGGACTGGGTAATCGTCTGGAACATAAATCGAACCAGATGTCCGGCGGACAGATGCAGCGTGTAGCCATCGCCCGAGCCCTGGTGAACAACCCTGCGGTAATCCTTGCCGATGAAGCAACAGGTAATCTGGATACACGTACTTCTTTTGAGATATTGGTTCTCTTCCAGAAACTGCATGCCGAAGGACGTACGATTATATTTGTCACCCACAACCCCGAAATAGCTCAGTACAGTAGCCGGAATATCCGTCTACGCGACGGGCATGTGACGGAAGATACGGTGAACCCGAAAATCCTCTCAGCGGCAGAAGCTCTGGCAGCGCTGCCAAAGAGTGATGAAGACTAATAAATATAAATTATGAACGGAACAAACCTTTTCAAAATAGCCCTCCGCGCCCTTGCCAACAATAAGCTTCGCGCCTTCCTCACCATGTTGGGTATCATCATCGGTGTGGCATCCGTCATCACCATGCTCGCCATCGGGCAAGGCTCGAAGAAAAGCATTCAGGCACAGATCGCGGAAATGGGTTCGAATATGATTATGATTCATCCGGGCGGTGATATGCGTGGCGGTGTCCGTCAGGATGCCTCGTCCATGCAGACTCTGAAGCTGACTGATTATGAAGCCCTGCGGGATGAAACCAACTTCCTGGCAGCCGTCAGCCCCAATGTATCGTCCAGCGGACAGCTCATCGCAGGAAACAACAACTATCCTGCCTCTGTAAATGGTGTAGGTACCGAATATCTTGAAATCCGCCAGTTAAGCGTAGAGAGTGGCGAGATGTTTACCGAAGCGGACATTCAGAGTGCCGCCAAAGTCTGCATCATCGGTAAGACCATTGTGGACAATCTTTTCCCGGACGGACAGGACCCTATCGGACATATCATCCGTTTCAACCAGGTACCCCTGCGTGTAGTGGGTGTACTTAAAGCCAAAGGCTATAACTCCATGGGTATGGACCAGGATGAAATCGTACTGGCACCTTATACCACGGTAATGAAACGTATGCTTGCCGTCACATACCTGCAAGGTGTCTTCGCCTCTGCCCTCTCCGAGGATATGACGGATTATGCAACGGATGAAATCACCACCATCCTGCGCCGCAACCATAAGCTGAAAGAGAATGATGATGACGACTTCACCATTCGCAGCCAACAGGAACTCAGCACCATGCTGAACTCCACTACCGACCTGATGACAACACTCCTGGCATGTATCGCCGGCATCTCTCTGGTAGTAGGTGGTATCGGTATCATGAACATCATGTACGTCAGCGTGACGGAGCGTACCCGTGAAATCGGTCTGCGTATGTCTGTCGGTGCCCGTGGGGTGGATATTCTCTCGCAATTCCTAATCGAGGCCATCCTTATCAGTATTACAGGTGGTATCATCGGAGTTGTCATTGGCTGCGGAGCCTCATTCATCGTAAAGAACGTAGCCCACTGGCCTATCTACATCCAGGCATGGAGTGTATTCCTCTCCTTCGCCGTTTGTACGGTCACCGGTGTGTTCTTCGGCTGGTATCCGGCTAAGAAGGCAGCGGATCTGGATCCGATAGAGGCAATAAGATACGAATAAAAGGGATTAGCGGTTAGTGATTAGTGGTTAGTTGGGAATTCCAATACGCTACATAGCAATTAATCACTAATCACTAAACGTTAATCACTAAAATTAATTATTTTTGTAACATGATTATGCAAGACTCCCAAACTCGCCGGATTGTAGAAGTTCTCATCCATATCATCGGATGGGGAATCGTTTTCGCTTTCCCATTTCTGCTGATGAATCGTAGCGGATTTACGGTAAGCTGGGTAGACTATTTACGTCATGGCAGTGCGGTTCCGGTATCATTCCTGATCGTGTTCTACCTAAACTACTGTTTCTTCATCCCCCGTTTCTTATTTGAGGGACGCATCAAGCAATATGTATTACTGAATCTCCTGCTCATACTTTGCACAGCTGTCGGCGTACACTTTTGGCAAGATTTCATCTTCCACACGTATGTGAAACCCGAAGCTCACAAACGTCCCGGACCTCCCAGTTGGATCTTCATCCTGCGAGATGTCTTCTCAATGGTTCTCACCGTAGGACTGGCCGCCGCCATCCGTATGAGTGACCGTTGGGTAAAAGTAGAAGCCGCACGCCGGGAAGCCGAGAAAAGCCGCACGGAAGCGGAACTGAAAAACCTGCGTAATCAACTGAACCCGCACTTCCTACTCAACACCCTGAACAACATCTATGCTCTTATCGCCTTCGACAGCGATAAAGCACAAGCCGCCGTTCAGGAATTAAGTCGCCTGCTGCGTCACGTTCTCTACGATAATCAACAGAATTTTGTCTCTCTTGGCAAAGAGATGGATTTCATCCGCAACTACATTGAACTGATGCGCATCCGCCTCTCCGCAAATGTAACTGTAGAGACACAAATAGATGTTCGTGCCGATAGTCGTACGGAAATAGCCCCGCTCATTTTCATCTCCCTCATAGAGAATGCCTTCAAACATGGCATCTCTCCCACCGAGCCCAGTTTTATCCACATCCATTTCAGTGAAAGCCCCGGTCGGGTATGCTGCGAAATAACCAACAGCTACCATCCCAAAAGCCAGACTGATAAAAGTGGAAGTGGCATAGGACTGGAGCAAGTGCGGAAACGCCTGGAATTAACTTATCCCGGCCAATATGAATGGACCCAAGGAGTAAGCGACGATGGGAAAGAATATAAATCAATCTTATCACTCTTTAACATTCAACATTATGAATCTAACTTGTGCCATAGTAGATGACGAACCTTTAGCTTTAGATTTACTGGAAAGCTACGTCAACAAAACTCCGTTCCTGACATTGAAGGGAAAGTATTCCAGTGCCGTACAGGCTATGAAGGAACTGCCGGATAAGCAAGTGGATTTGCTTTTCCTTGATATACAGATGCCCGAACTTAACGGTTTGGAATTCTCCAAAATGGTAGATGCACATACCCGCATTGTCTTTAGTACCGCTTTTGAACAATACGCCATTGATGGTTATAAAGTAAATGCTTTGGATTATCTGCTAAAACCTATTTCTTACGTGGATTTTTTGCAGGCAGCTAATAAAGCCGTACAATGGTTTGAACTCTTACAACAGCCTAAAGAAGAAATAGAAAGTATATTTGTAAAAAGTGACTATAAGCTGGTACAAATAGAACTTAAAAAGATACTTTATGTAGAAGGTTTGAAGGATTATGTTAAAATTTATACAGAAGATACCGCCCGGCCTATTTTATCGCTTATGAGTATGAAATCAATGGAGGAATTATTACCAACATCCCGTTTCATGCGGGTTCACAGATCTTATATTGTACAGAAAGAAAAAATAAGAGTTATTGATCGGGGACGGATTGTGTTTGATAAAACGTATATCCCTGTCAGCGATAGTTATAAACAGGTATTTCAAACTTTCCTGGATAAAAGGAGCTAGGAAATAACATTCATTTGTCGATAAAATATCCGAATCTGTCGACAAAACATTATTTCCTATTGCATATTAAAAAATGTTTTTTTACCTTTGCATCGAACAGATAAAGGAAGTTGTGAAACTTCCCCCAATAGAATAGTTTAGTTAAGTCTAGTTTAGTTTTTGTGTGAAGCACTTCCTCCGTAAGCGAACGATAGGAAGTGCTTTTTGTTTTATTGATTTTCAAAAAATTAAAATCTATATTCAACACACAAGAACTTTATGCAGTATAGTTATAAATTGAGCATACTTCGCTAACACAACCTATTTTAGAATACTGCTATTCCTTGGTCATTATTACGTCTGTGGGCACTGAGAAGCCACGAGGAATCCATTCTTCTGGAGCAGGAACCATATCTTCCGCATAATCTCCTTCCAATGCATACCACAGACCTTTCTTCTCATCTAACTTCCAGTGGAGCTTGTTAGAGGCCGTCAAATCCATTGTCCCACCAAGTATTCCTTCACCATTCAAGTGCAATTTACGCTGGTCATAAAAAGTGAAACCTAAATAATTAGGGGTTGTACTATAAGCCTCAATATAAATATTACACAATGGTGCAAATGTATAAATATCCCATGTTGTTGGTAATGTTTTAATATAGTTTTCTTTGACTATTCCCTTTACGCTGAGATAATAACCTCCAAAAATACCAGTACGCTTATCTTTTCCATGGCTTTTCACCACACCTTTTTGCAGTTTAATTTTAAAGATAGTATCATTTTTCTGATATATCCATGTTCCTACGAAAGCATCATAATTTGCTTGAGAAAACACGCCCATACAAGTGAACACAAGAACGAAAAGTATGTAAATCCGTTTCATATCTTTCCTGCTCATAGTATTAGAAAATTTATGTTGCCAGCTTCCCGGATACAACGGATAAAAATAAAAAGTGTGGGAACTTATTAATATCAATAACACTTTCTGAAAAATTATTTTTTGATACGCACCAAAAATACAAAAAAGTAAGAAGCTACCAACAAAATAAATAAAGAAGTAATCAATAAGCACTATGAAAGATGCTACCAGAGCCAAAAATAAATGCTCTTTTCTATACTGTTCACTAAAAATGATTGATGCCAATCATGAAGTATATAAATATCTAATATCCAAATGATTTGCACTTTTTTTAATACACCTGGAGACTTTTATTTATAACAAGTAAAAAAGAAATAGAGACATTTCTTTCAAAATTAGCTTCCTTTGCAGTTACAAGGTTTTTGGATAGAAAACCTAAGATATATTTGTAGTATATATAGTATATCTCAGTTTTGGTCATAAAAGGTTGAAACTGTTTGTTTGTTTTGCAGAGATGCACCCTTTCTAAGCGTAGTCAGGGTGCATTTCATTTTTTTATGAGCGTAAAACCCATACTATTTGATTCCCAAGAACTGGAAAGGTTTTGTAACGACAAACTCTTTGGCAGTATTTCCCGCATACGTTTTACCGGAAAGAAGATTCAACTTCTTGACAGGCGCTTTCTCTGAGAAATCCACATCCTTGAAGTCAATCCAAAATACATTGGGATATAAAGTAGACTCAAAGTAATAAACTTTATCCTTCTGATCGGAAACTGTCCTCCATCGGGTTGAAGAAATATTCGGCTGATCAGGAGTGCTGATACCGAACGGAACGGAAGTATTGCGTATCACGCTGAATACACTGGCCAAGGCTGTACGGGTATCTTCTGTTTTAGGAAGAGCATTTATATAGAAAGAAGCTCTCACAAAACGGTCGGCAGCACGATTGGTACCCGGCAAAAAAGTGGTTCCTCCGATATTCTTCCAGTAATCATCAAGCGCCAGCTGTTGATCAAACACAGGTGAGTTTGTCATTACCTGATATGCTTTGCTATGATGAATATCCAACTTTCCGTCCACATACTCAAAAATAGCATTATCACCCGTAGCGTCCGAAATGGAAAGATGAAGGGTAGCCATACGCGTACCGTCGGGCATCATATCCGACACCACATCGAAAGTATTCTTTTCTACCTCGGCAACAGCCTCATCCACCGTTGCAAAATTATCAAGCATATATTGCACCCAGGCGGCTATGGACAAAGCCGGTCTCTCACCGTTCCATTGGGGATAGGATGATTCTGCCAGCCACAACAGATTGGCAACGAGTCCTTTTTCATTCATACCGTCAGTGCTACAGATGTCATAAGCCGAAGTTATCACACTGCCGTATTTAGATTTCCAACGCATCGGGTCCTTCCCTACCTCTCCGTTGCGCTCCATACCTCGCGGGAAAATCCAGATATTACTACGGGTATCTTCTTTCCAATCCATAGTACGACCGGTTATTATCATATTATTATCACCCTGATAGACTACACGGGTACAAGCATTCAAATGATTTACAGATACTCCAAAGAGTGTAATCATGAATACCATACTATAAAGAACATTCACTTTTCGCATAATTGATTCATGTTAAGTTGTTAGTTAATTTGCAGTATAAACAAACAATCACATTGCAAAGTTCTTAAAATGAATAGATACATTTCCAAATTTCGCAGACATGAGATCAAAGGAAATTGAAAGGATTAGAAAGCAAAACATCATAATAACAGCAAAACAGTTAATATACACTCATCATGGTAGCATTTCAACATATTTAGTGACATACTATATTGTACATATTTACATTCCAGCATATTCTATGAATAAAATGATTATAACAATGCGCTATTTCAGTATATACTTGCAGTTTTAACTGCTTTTTATGCAGAAAAGGGTTACTACTTATGATTGATATGGTTACTAGATATGGGCAAAAAGGTTACTACATACCAACAAAAGGGTTACTACATATCAGAATTTGCCTTATTGATATTATATTTCCCACTTATTAGTGCGTTTATTTCATCCAGAATAAATGTAAGTATTTTGATACCGCATTAACTATCTGACGTTTATTCATTTTCGTTTGCACGCTTCCAATCCTATTGACCTCCGGACAGAAATAGTACATTCTCAGTCAACTAAAAATACAAATTGTCAAAATGATGAATGCCATCTTTGAGAAATAAATCTGTGGTGAACAAATATTAAAACCGAAAACAAACCGTAAGGAATACTGTTGGAAGGGGAAACTTAAAAACGATAACAGTTATGAATTACGGTATTAGTATCCTTTTCAGGGCTATCCCATTGTTGATGGCCCTTTTTTGTTTCGGCTACGGAGCCTTTGTGCTCGACATGGGGACGGACACGAACCGATTCGTTGCGGGGCCTGTGGTCTTCTCTTTAGGAATGATATGTATTGCGCTGTTCGCTACGGCAGGTACCATCATCCGGCAGATTATCCACACGTATAGTACGGCGGCAAAATATGCCCTGCCCATCATCGGCTATCTGGCTGCCGTGGTGTGTTTCATCGGTGGAATGACATACATTAGTGACGGCAGTACGGTAGCCCATTTCGTTGCGGGACATGTCATTTGCGGAGTAGCTTTCATCACTGCATGTGTAGCCACTACCGCCACCTCTTCCACCCGCTTCACCTTCATCACGCAAAATTCCAAGAAGACTGACCATGCCGTACCTGCCAAGTCATTCTCTTCGGCACAGGCGGACATACTCATCATTCTGGCTGTTGTGTTCGCCGTCATTACATGGGTTTGGGCATTCTGGTTATTGGGACAAAGTGATATCCACACCGCTTACTATGTGGCCGGACACGTTATGGCCGGACTGGCATGTATCTGTACGAGCCTGGTTGCACTGGTTGCTACCATTGTCCGGCAGATACGTAACTCTTATAGTGGTGCCGAACGGAAATGGTGGCCCGCCCTCGTATTGGTGATGGGTACACTGAGTATCCTGTGGGGACTTTGGGTGCTGACGAATGCCGACCCGGGCAAGTCTTCCACCGGATACATTATGATAGGTCTGGGTTTAGTTTGTTACAGCATATCCAGCAAAGTAATTCTGCTGGCTGTTATTTGGCGGAACGTCTTTAAGCTGGCGAACCGAATTCCACTCATTCCGGTGCTCACCGCGCTTACTTGTCTTTTCCTCTCTGCTTTTCTGTTTGAAATGACAACACTGAATGATGTCTACTTTGTTCCCGCACGCGTATTGGCAGGATTAGGCGGCATCTGTTTCACGCTGTTCTCCATCGTCAGCATTCTGGAAAGCGGAACGTCCAATTGATGATAAATCACTCTCTTTTTTTTATAAATCACTCTCATGGATGGGTTGGGGTTTCGCCAGCTCATCCATAAACACTTCCACATTCCAGGCATGGTGCGCCACATAGGCAGCCGGACCGGTATCACCCGAATCCAGAATATCGCGCACAACGTTGGACTTGTTTCTGCCTGTCACAAAGAAAATCAGCTGCTTGGCATTAAAAAGCAAACAGCCGGTCATGGCTATGCGCTTCTGCCCATTGTAAGGATTAACACTTACCTCGTAAGGATGGAAAGAAGAAAGCAAATACTCCTGACCGGGGAAAATGGACGAGGTATGCCCGTCTTCTCCCGCCCCCAACAAAACAATATCAAGAGCCGGAAAGCCATGCCAGAGTGGCGCATTGCAACGCACTATGCGAGAATAGCTATTCGCCTCATCATCGGGATCGTTGCTGCCGTCAATAGGAAAAATATACTCCTCAGGTATTCCCACTTCATCCAGCAACAACCGGCGCATATTGCCATAGTTACTCTCCGAATCTTCGGCAGGTACACACCGTTCGTCCACCCAATAAATACGCATACGGCTCCACGGAGTGGCATCCTTGAATTCTTCCGCCCACAAATCGAACATGAGCGAGGGCGTGCTGCCTCCACTGAATGCTATGTGAAAAATCTTCTGCGGCTCTTCCTCCATCAAACTAATAAGGTGCTTGATGAGAGAGCGCGCCGTTTCGACAGCTGTACTATAGATATAAGTTTTCATAACTCACAATATTGATCAGTGTTCGTAAGGTTTTTACACGGATTGGTCCAGTCGGCACCATGTTCGTGCATCATAGCTTCACTTTCCAGCGGCCCCCAGGTTCCGACAGGATAACCGTAGAGAGGCGCGTCAGGATATTCATTCCAATAGCGCAGCACAGGATCAAAGAAACGCCAGGAAGCTTCGACAGCATCACTGCGGGTAAAGAGTGTCGGGTCGCCCTGAATGCAGTCTTCAATCAGGCGGGCATAAGCATCGCCCGTGGCGCGTCCGCCCAGTTGGTCGTAACTGAAGTCCATCATTACCTGCTTCACATCGAATCCCGGTCCGGGAACTTTCATGCCGAATTTCAGCACAATACCCTCGTTGGGTTGCAGGCGGAGGATTAGTTTGTTAGCCCGCGGACAGTGTCCGCCATGGCAATGAAACATCTGATGGGGCGTTTCACGGAAGTGCACTACGATTTCCGTCACCTTGGTAGGCATCTGCTTTCCTGTGCGGATGTAGAAAGGTACGCCGCTCCAACGCCAGTTATCAATACCGATCTTCATGGCGATGTAAGTTTCAGTGCGCGAATCGGCGGGGACGTTCTTCTCTTCACGGTAGCCCTTTTTAGAACCGGAAGCGGTATATTGTCCGCGGACTATATGTTCATTCAAATCTTCATCCGTCAGAGGTTTCAGTGACTCGTAGACTTTTACCACTTCGTTACGGAAATTATCGGCGGTGAAGACAGCGGGAGGCTCCATGGCAGTGAGGGCCACCAGTTGGATAAGGTGGTTCTGTACCATGTCGCGCAAAGCGCCTGTACCGTCATAGAAGCCGCCACGCTGTTCGATACCGAGATTCTCGACAGCGGTAACCTCTACATAATCGATGTAATTACGATTCCACAACGGTTCAAAAATGCCATTGGCAAAACGGAAAGCAAGGATATTTTGTGCCGTCTCTTTACCAAGGAAGTGGTCAATGCGATAGATCTGAGACTCTTCGAAAACGGAAGCATAGATATGGTTTAATTCTTGTGCCGACTTCAGGTCGTAGCCGAAAGGCTTTTCGACGATGATGCGGGTATGTTTACGATTCAATCCGGCTGTTTTCAGATGTAGAGGGATGACGCCATAAAGTGAGGGCGGCGTAGCGAGATAGAACAGTAAATTGTCCGGTTCCTTTTCACCGGTGATTTCCTGCAAACGGCTGTCCAGGGTTCCGTAACCTTCTTCTATGGCAGGATCCATACTAAGGTAGTGCAAATGAGTGCAGAACTCTTTCATTCCCACTTCGGCCGATGTGACAAAATGTTCCAGCTCGTTCAGGATATAATCGCGATAAGTTTCATCCGCATAGTCGGTACGGCCGATACCGAGAATGGCAAATCCTTCGGGCAAACGATTATCCTTGTAGAGCGAGTAGAGTGCCGGCATCAGTTTGCGTTTCGTCAAGTCGCCCGAAGCGCCGAATATGATCATTACAAATTTACTCATAGAATCTTGTTTTTTTTGATTAGCTTCTGCAAATTAGCCCTTGCAATAAATTCATTAGCTCTTGCTTCATAATTTTATTACCAGGGCTTCATTTTATACATTATAGGTACCTGATTTTGTATCTCCGCCATGTCCGGTCCAGTTTTCATGGAAGAACTGTCCGCGAAGTTCATCGGTACGCTCAAAGGTATGTGCGCCGAAATAGTCACGCTGAGCCTGAATCATATTAGCAGGGAGCTTCGCAGATACCAGCGAATAGAAATAGTTCAATGCGGAAGAGAAAGCCGGAACAGGCAGTTCCTCTTTCATCGCATGGGCTACAAGGTGCTTCCAACCGGAGAGCAACTCTTTGATTTCTTCCCGGAAATAAGGAGCGAGTAGCAAATGTTTCGGCTTCTGCTGTGCCTCAAAAGCAGCCGCTATATCATTCAGGAATATACTGCGGATGATACAGCCTCCGCGCCACATACGGGCAATGGATGCCAGATCGAGATCCCAGCCGAAAGATTCGGACGCCTTTTGCAACACGGCAAAACCTTGTGCATAGGATACCAGTTTAGAAGCATACAAAGCGGAATAAATATCTTTCACCAGTTCCGGCTTATTATAAACCACTTGTGAGCGCTGGCAAATGAATTGTTTGGAAGCTGCCTCACGCAGATTTTTCTGCGCTGAAAGACTACGCTCAAAAACAGCCGTTGCAATCAGTCCCAGAGGCATACCCAATTCCATTGCATTGATAACGGACCATTTACCGGTGCCTTTTTGTCCGGCAGTGTCCAGTATCTTGTCAATCAGGTAACCACCCGCCTTATCCTTATGCCGAAGAATATTGGCTGTAATTTCTATCAGATAGCTACGCAACTTACCCTCATTCCAGTGGGCAAAGACGGAAGCCATGTCTTCATTATTCAGTTGCAGAAGATTCTTCATCACCCAGTAGGCTTCGGCAATCAACTGCATATCACCGTATTCGATACCATTATGTATCATTTTAACGAAATGTCCCGAGCCGGCCGGACCAATCCAGTCACAGCAAGGAGTACCATCGGCAGCACGTGCAGCAATACTTTGCAGGATGGGTTTTACTTCATCCCAGGCAGTAACGGAACCGCCCGGCATAATAGAAGCACCATTCAACGCTCCTTCTTCACCGCCCGAAACACCGGCACCGACAAAGCGGAAACCTTTCGATTCGGCCAATGCCACACGACGGTTGGTATCTTCATAGTTTGAGTTGCCTCCATCTATCAAGATATCTCCCGGAGAAAGATGCGGAAAGAGTTGTTCCATCAATTCATCTACGGCACTGCCGGCACGCACCATCATCATGATTTTGCGCGGGGTGGAAATGGATTCTACAAAGTCAGGAATTTCAGTATATCCTTCAATACTTTTCCCTTTGGCACGACCGTTGATAAAGCGTTCTACCACACCTTCTTCCACTCCCGGAACAGTACGGTTAAACACGGACACATGCCATCCCTTGTCCGCCATATTCAAAGCTAAATTCTCCCCCATCACGGCAAGTCCGATTAAGCCGATGTCTGTCTTTTGTCCTTTTTCTGTCATAACTTGCATTTTTTTGTTATTGTTTCATTGAAATGGAAACAATATGTCAAGGGCATTTGTTCGTATGAATTTCGAATAAAAATCGTACTTTTGCAAACATAACTCTATTTCAATGGAGAAACTTAAATTCAGTTTTATGAAAAAACTACATATCGGCTTACTGCCGCGTATCCTTATAGCCATCGCATTCGGTATTCTTTTTGGTAATTTTCTTCCCGGAGAATTGGTACGCCTGTTCGTTACATTCAACGGTATCTTCAGCGAATTTCTGAATTTCTCCATACCGCTGATTATTGTGGGACTGGTTACCGTAGCTATTGCCGACATCGGTAAAGGTGCCGGGAAACTGCTGTTGATTACCGCACTGATAGCTTACGGGGCAACCCTGTTTTCCGGTTTCCTCTCTTACTTTACAGGAGTAACTATATTTCCTCATCTGATAGAGTCCGGTGCCCCGCTGGAAGAGGTCAGCGAAGCGCAAGGGATATTGCCGTTTTTCTCAGTCGCCATTCCACCGCTCATGAATGTGATGACGGCACTGGTACTGGCTTTCACTTTAGGGCTGGGACTTGCCCAACTGAAAAACGATACACTGAAGAATGCAGCACGTGATTTTCAGGATATCATTGTCCGTATGATCAGTGCAGTGATCCTGCCATTACTTCCTATTTATATATTCGGCATATTCCTTAATATGACACATTCGGGACAGGTATTCTCTATCTTAATGGTATTTATAAAGATTATCGGCGTAATCTTCCTGCTGCACATCTTCCTGCTGGTATTTCAATATTGTATCGCTGCGCTGTTTGTCCGCCGGAATCCTTTTAAATTGTTAGGAAAGATGCTGCCCGCCTATTTCACGGCTTTAGGTACACAGTCTTCTGCCGCCACTATCCCTGTTACCCTGGAACAGACAAAGAAGAACGGCGTATCCTCTGATATTGCGGGGTTTGTTATCCCTCTTTGCGCCACGATACATTTATCCGGTAGCACGCTGAAGATTGTAGCATGTGCTCTTGCTCTGATGATGATGCAAGGTATGCCTTTTGATTTCCCCTTGTTTGCCGGTTTCATTTTCATGCTGGGAATCACGATGGTAGCCGCTCCGGGAGTTCCCGGTGGTGCCATCATGGCATCCCTGGGTATCCTGCAATCCATGCTCGGTTTCGATGAATCGGCACAGGCACTGATGATCGCACTCTACATTGCAATGGATAGCTTCGGTACTGCCTGCAATGTAACGGGAGATGGGGCTATTGCACTGATAGTAGATAAGATATATAAGTGACAAGCCAATAAGTTTTGTATTCTCGTAAAAAATAACGAATTTTGCCCCCGCAAAAAATAATCAATAAAGAAGCCTACAATATGAAAACAGCTTTAATCTCCGGAATAACAGGTCAGGACGGTTCGTTTCTCGCCGAATTCTTATTACAGAAAGGATATGAAGTACACGGTATTCTCCGCCGTTCTTCTTCATTCAATACAGGGCGCATCGAACATCTGTACTTCGACGAATGGGTACGCGACATGAAGCAAAAGCGCACCATTAACCTGCATTACGGTGACATGACGGACAGTAGCTCGCTGATCCGCATCATCCAACAGGTACAGCCGGACGAAATATATAACCTCGCTGCACAAAGCCATGTAAAAGTATCTTTCGACGTACCGGAATACACCGCAGAGGCAGATGCCATCGGCACGCTGCGTATGCTGGAAGCTGTCCGCATCCTCGGCATGGAGAAAAAGACAAAGATTTACCAGGCCTCCACTTCGGAACTTTACGGTAAAGTACAGGAAGTCCCCCAATCGGAAACAACTCCTTTCTATCCCCGCAGCCCATACGGAGTAGCCAAACAATACGGCTTCTGGATTACAAAGAATTACCGCGAAAGTTATGGTATGTTTGCCGGAAACGGTATCCTTTTCAATCACGAAAGCGAACGCAGAGGAGAAACATTCGTAACCCGCAAGATTACGCTGGCCGCCGCCCGCATAGCCCAAGGTTTCCAAGACAAACTGTATCTGGGTAATCTGGATGCACGTCGCGACTGGGGATATGCGAAAGATTATGTAGAATGTATGTGGCTGATTCTTCAGCACGATACACCGGAAGACTTCGTGATAGCCACAGGCGAAATGCATACCGTCCGCGAGTTTGCCACCCTTGCCTTCAAGGAAGTAGGCATCGAACTGCGCTGGAAAGGTGAAGGCGTAGAAGAAAAAGGTATCGATGTGCAAACTGGAAAAACGCTTGTAGAAATAGATCCTAAATATTTCCGCCCTGCCGAAGTGGAACAGCTGTTAGGTAATCCGACAAAGGCCAAAACTCTTTTAGGCTGGAACCCGAGACAAACCAGTTTTGAAGAATTGGTGAAAATCATGGCAGCACACGATATGAAGTTTGTGAAGAAGCTATATCTGAGATCACTTGAAAAATAATATATAAAAATCAGAACTATAATGTTAGACAAGAACGCCAAAATCTACGTAGCCGGACACCGTGGTCTGGTAGGCTCCGCCATCTGGAAAAACCTGCAAGATAAAGGATATACCAATCTCATTGGCAAAACCCACAAAGAGCTCGATTTGCTGGATGCCGTTTCCGTACGTAAATTCTTTGATGAAGAACAACCGGAATATGTATTCCTTGCCGCTGCTTTCGTTGGCGGCATCATGGCAAACAGCATTTACCGTGCCGACTTCATCTACAAAAACCTGCAAATACAGCAAAACGTCATCGGTGAAAGTTTTCGCCACAATGTGAAGAAACTCCTCTTCTTGGGAAGCACCTGCATCTATCCTCGTGATGCCGAACAACCCATGAAAGAAGAAGTGCTTCTCACCTCTCCGCTGGAATATACCAACGAACCGTACGCCATCGCCAAGATTGCCGGACTGAAAATGTGCGAGAGTTTCAACCTGCAATATGGCACGAATTACATCGCCGTAATGCCTACCAACCTCTATGGTCCGAATGACAACTTCGATCTGGAACGCAGCCATGTGCTCCCTGCCATGATTCGCAAGATACATCTGGCTCATTGCCTGAAGCAAGGCGACTGGGATGCAATATGCAAAGACCTGAACCAGCGTCCGGTAGAAGGTATCGACGGCAACAGCAGTAAGGAAGATATCCTTACCATCCTTGCCAAATACGGTATCAGCAACAGTGAAGTGAAATTATGGGGTACAGGCACACCTCTTCGCGAGTTCCTCTGGAGCGAAGAAATGGCAGATGCCAGCGTCTTCGTCATGGAGCATGTAGACTTCAAAGACACCTACAAACAAGGTGATAAAGATATTCGTAACTGCCATATTAATATAGGTACAGGCAAGGAAATCTCTATCCGCGAACTGGCCGAACTGATAGTTTCCACCGTAGGTTACCAAGGTCAGCTGACTTTCGACAGCACCAAACCGGACGGAACCATGCGCAAACTGACTGACCCCTCGAAACTGCACGCTCTGGGCTGGCACCACAAAGTGGAGATTGAAGAAGGCGTACAACGCATGTACAACTGGTACTTAGGGCGGTAATGCATTAAATTCACCACAGAGTAACACAGAGTTTTATTTTCCTTGAGTTCAAATTAATAAAACTCTGTGGAACTCTGTGTTACTCTGTGGTGAGATTCATCCGTCAAGCTAAATTGTACATCCCCTCCGCTTTTTTCAGTTAAAAATTTGCATTCTTTCTATAAAGCCTTATATTTGCACAAATTTCAACTAATTGTGCAATATATAATATCATGGAACAAAGTTTTATCGCCTATATTGAGAACAGCATTAAACAGAATTGGGACCTGGATGCCCTGACCGATTATAATGGGGCTACCCTGCAATACAAAGACGTAGCCCGCAAAATAGAGAAAGTACACTTAATCTTCGAAGCAAGCGGAATCAAGAAAGGAGATAAAATTGCCATCTGCGGACGTAACAGTTCACACTGGGGAGTTACTTTCCTCGCTACACTGACCTACGGAGCCGTTGCAGTTCCTATCCTGCACGAATTTAAAGCGGATAATATACATAACATCGTAAACCATTCCGAAGCCAAATTACTGTTTGTGGGCGACCAGGTATGGGAGAATCTGAACGAAGCCGCCATGACCATTCTGGAAGGCATCATCCTGATGACGGATTTCTCTATCCTGATATCCCGTACGGAAAAGCTGGATTATGCCCGCGAACACCTGAATGAGTTGTTCGGCAAGAAATACCCCAAGAATTTCCGCAAGGAACACATCGAATATCACAAGGACCAGCCTGAAGAACTGGCAGTAATCAACTATACTTCCGGTACGACGAGTTATTCCAAAGGCGTAATGCTACCCTATCGCAGTCTGTGGTCGAATACAGCATTTGCATTTGAGGTATTGCCACTGAAGGCCGGGGATAAGATTATCTCCATGTTACCGATGGCGCACATGTATGGCCTGGCATTCGAATTCCTGTACGAGTTCTCCGCAGGATGTCAGATATACTTCCTCACCCGTATGCCAAGTCCAAAGATTATCTTCCAGGCATTCTCGGAAGTGAAGCCGCACCTGGTGGTAGCCGTACCACTTATTATAGAAAAGATTATCAAGAAGAACGTGCTTCCGAAACTGGAAACACCAACCATGAAACTATTGCTTAAAGTCCCCATCATCAACGACAAGATCAAGACAACCGTACGCGAAGGAGTAGTCAGTGCCTTCGGTGGACGTTTTGCGGAAGTTATTGTAGGGGGTGCCGCTTTCAACCAGGAAGTAGAACAGTTCCTTCGCATGATAGAATTCCCCTACACGGTAGGTTACGGAATGACAGAATGCGGGCCGATCATCTGTTACGAAGACTGGTCACGCTTCAAACCGGGTTCCTGCGGTAAGGCCGTCCCCCGTATGGAAGTGAAAATCCTTTCTCCTGATCCGGAAAACATAGCGGGAGAAATCGTATGCCGCGGGCCTAACGTCATGCTGGGATACTATAAAAATGAAGAAGCCACCCGTGAGGCTATTGATGCAGACGGTTGGTTGCACACCGGTGACCTTGCGCTGATGGATGCCGAGGGCAATGTAACCATCAAGGGACGCAGCAAGAACATGTTGCTCGGTGCCAGCGGACAGAATATCTATCCCGAAGAAATAGAAGACAAACTGAACAACCTGCCGTATGTTGCCGAAAGCATCATCGTACAGCAAAATGAAAAGCTTGTCGGACTGGTATATCCTGACTTTGACGATGCTTTTGCGCATGGTCTGACCACTACGGACATCGAACGTGTCATGGAAGAAAACCGCGTTACGTTAAACGCAGAGCTTCCGGCATACAGCCAGATATTCAAAATGAAAATCTATCCCGAAGAATTTGAGAAAACGCCCAAACGCTCCATTAAACGGTTCTTATACCAAGAGGCGAAGGGATAAGAAAAAGAAACTAACCTTTATAAAGTATCATCTCAAATGAAAAACGAATTATTACTATCTGCTGCCATATTGCCCATGTGCGGTATGGCAGGAGAAGCGATTGCGGCATCTCCGGCAAAGGGAGCGCCGAAAGAAAAGCAACGTCCGAACATAGTTCTGTTTTTGGTTGACGACATGGGATGGCAGGATACTTCGCTGCCTTTCTGGACTCAACGAACGCATTACAACGACACTTACCACACGCCGAATATGGAACGCCTGGCGGCACAAGGGAAGATGTTCACACAAGCATACGCTTGTAGTATCAGCTCCCCCACCCGGGTCAGTCTTTTTACAGGGATGAATGCCGCGCGGCATCGTGTGACAAGTTGGACATTACGCAAAAATACAACGCATGAACAACCGGACTCTGTGATGATCTATCCGGAATGGAATGTGAATGGTATTTGTCAAGAACCGGGAATCGAACGCACTACACAAGTCACTACGCTTGCACAAGTGCTTAAAGAGAACGGATATCAGACCATTCATTGCGGTAAAGCCCACTTTGGAGCCAATGATACTCCCGGAGCTGATCCGCTGACGATGGGCTTTGAAGTAAACATAGCCGGACACGCTGCCGGTTCACCGGCCAGTTACTACGGCAAGAATAACTTCGGTAATAAGCCGGACGGGAAAAGTCCGTTGGCAGCAGTTCCGGGATTGGAAAAATATCATGGCACGGACACCTTCCTCAGCGAAGCACTTACACTGGAAGCGATGAAGGCTTTGGATAGCGCACAACTGAAAGATGAACCATTCTTCCTATATATGGCTCATTATGCCATTCATACGCCTATACAACCGGACTATCGCTTCTATCAGAAATATCTGGATAAAGGACTTCCACCCGTAGAGGCCGCCTATGCCACCCTCATTGAAGGGATGGATAAAAGTCTGGGAGATCTGATGGATTATCTGGAACGCAACCATCTGACAGAAAATACAGTCATTCTCTTTATGTCCGATAATGGCGGACTGGCTGCACATACCCGTGCCGGAGAACTGCATACACAGAATTACCCGCTTAACAGTGGAAAAGGTTCCGCTTACGAGGGCGGTGTACGCGAACCGATGATCGTGAGCTGGCCCGGTGTAGTAGCTCCGGACACGAAATGTGGAGATTATCTGATGATTGAAGATTTCTACCCGACTATTCTTGAGATAGCAGGCGTCCAGAAGTACACTACCGTGCAAAAACGGGATGGTATCAGTTTTATGCCGTTGTTGACAGGAAAGGGTAAAGTCAAGGATCGTGATATCTATTGGCACTATCCCCATAGTTGGGGACCTTTGGGCCCGGGTATTGGGGCTACCTGCTCCATCCGCTCCGGTGACTGGAAACTTGTATATTACTTTGCGGACGGTAAACGTGAATTGTTTAATATTCCGGAAGATATCAGCGAGAAAAACGACGTGGCTATAAAGAATCCGCGTATCGTAAAGAAATTAGCACAGAAATTAAGTAACTATCTCCGGTCGGTAGATGCACAGCGTCCTACGCTTCGTGCCACCGGCAAATTAGCCCCTTGGCCGGACGAAATTAAAGATTGAAACCAATGAGACGATTATTTCCATCCATTATTGCATTACTGATGGTTGCGGGTACACTCCCTGCACAGACCACTGACAGTCCGTCAACAACAAAGAAAGACAGAGAGCCTGTCGGCATCAACCTATCCTTGTGGAAGAACATGTCTACACAGCAAACTGATACTGTCGGCAGTACCTGCCTCAACCTCGGTCTTTTTTCCTCCATGAACCGCCTGAACGGCGTGGGTATCAATCTACTGGGTGGAGTGGTGTTGCGTGACATGAACGGTGTACAAATCACAGGACTTGCCAACTTAGTAGGAGGCAGTATGCGAGGCGTCCAGATTGCCGGTATCAGTAACGTGAATGGGAATAATCTCAGTGGCGTATCCATATCCGGTTTAGTCGGCATCACGGGAAATCATGCACAAGGTGTCATTTTCTCGGGGCTCACCAATATAACAGGAGACAACACCAGTGGTGTTATCATAGGTGGTCTGCTGAACATTAGCGGTGAGAACTCTTCGGGTGTGCACCTGGCAGGATTAGCCAATATTGCGGGTGAGAGCTTCAATGGCATCACCACTTCCGGGCTTCTGAATATTGTAGGCCAAAGTCTGCGAGGCATACAAATCAGCGGCTTGGGTAACATCACAGGAGAAGACATGCACGGTATGCAAATATCCGGACTCGGTAACGTGGTAGGCGGAAGTTTTACCGGTGCACAACTTGCCCCCATGAACATGGCAAAAAGCGGAAAAGGATTGCAAATTGGATTATTCAATTACTATAAGGAGAACTTCGATGGTTTCCAGTTAGGTCTGGTAAATGCCAATCCGGATACGAAAGTACAGCTAATGCTTTTCGGAGGAAACACTACAAAGCTGAATGTAGGTGCCCGTTTCAAGAACAAGTTGTTCTATACCATCTTAGGCGGTGGTACACATTATCTGGATTTCAGCGATAAGTTTTCCGCCTCCCTCTTCTATCGTGCCGGTCTCGAATTACCTTTGTACAAGCAGTTGTTCATCAGCGGTGACCTGGGCTTCCAGCACATCGAAAACTTCAAGAATAAAGATTACGGTTTCCCTGCACGCCTCTATGCCCTCCAGGCACGCGTCAATCTGGAATATCGCTTAACAGACCGCCTCGGTATATTTGTCACCGGTGGTTACGGCGGCAGCCGCTACTACAACAAGGGAGTTACTTACGATAAAGGAGTGATCCTGGAAGGAGGAGTGGTGCTGTTTAAATACTAAGTATTAACGTAAATTCGATATAAGAATTGGCGCATAACGGTATAGTAATGAATAAGACTCACCACAGATTACACAGATTCACACAGATTTATTAATCTAATAATCAGCAAAATAGAATCTGTGTCAATCTGTGTAATCTGTGGTGAATTCATTCATAACCCGAAATAATGAGTCATTTACGTTATTAGGTCTTAAACATTTGTCAATACATTATGTGTAGCAGTCAATACCTAATACTCAGTATTCAGTTCTTTTCCTTTATAAATCCCGTCCTATACGCTACCAGCAACTTCTTCAGGTCCTGTATCTGCGTTACCAGTACTTTTCCCTTATCGGTATCTTTCACCATCATGCGTTGTGAATTGAACTCAACGACGAAAGTATTGGATTTGATATCCTGTCCCTCTTCTATTGCTTTCTGACGGCTTTGGAACGGTTCATGTTGCACTAGCTGTAAGCCATGTGAATGATATACCAGCGTATATCCGGCAATTCCGGTTTCCGGCTGATATGCTTTAGAGAATCCACCGTCAATCACCAGCAGTTTACCGTCTGCTTTTATCGGCTTCTCACCTTTGATAATCTTCACAGGCACATGCCCGTTAATGATGTGTGAATGAGGACCTGTAACCTCAAATTCCGCAAGAATACGCTCGCAAATATCCGCACGGTTACGCAAAGTATAATAATATCCTTTGGTCTCCTTAGACAGTTCTTTATCTCCGATGAAATAGCGTTCAAACGTTGCCATCTTATCCTTGTCAAACGATGGAGCATTTGGGCCACACCACATATACCACACATAATCCAGCGCAAAGCTCTTCTCCTCCGTACCGTCTTCATCAAAATAAGCTGTACGTATCAGCTGATCCGTTTTACACAATAATTTCTTACCCCAATATTCTTTCTTTCCGATGCGGACACGCTTGAAACTGCCATCTTCATTCAGAGGCATCGAAGCATGATACAACAGGTTACTATTACAAATCAGATACATACCACCATACGTAAATAAACAGCGCATGTGCTTCTTCAGCTTTTCACTGTTCATGAACGAAGCATGAATCTTATCAATCAACTCCCGTTCCTCATCTGACAGGCGATACGGATCAGCCGGATCAATCGTCGGGAAGTTGGTGTCGCGAAGCGGATATTCCTTTCCTTCGTACACAAAAACACCTTTCTCGAAATCAATCTTTTCCAGCAACTTTCGGTTCTGCATGCCAAACTCAGGACGACGATCTATAATCTCCGCTTCCAGTTTGAACTGTATCACCGTAATGGCTTTATGCATCTGGGTAATCAACCGCAAAGTCTTCTCGTTATAGTTACCATCTGCGAAGTTCATCTTCGGTGCAAAGATTGTACAGGGATCATCCGCATAGGTATCCATGGCAAACGTGGCAAGCGGCAGCAAGTTGATGCCATACCCGTCTTCCAATGTCGCCAGATTAGCGTAACGCATCGACATACGGATCACATTGGCAATACAGGCGTCATTACCCGACGCTGCTCCCATCCAAAGAATGTCATGGTTTCCCCACTGGATATCGAAGTTATGATAATCGCAGAGTGTATCCATAATGATATGCGCTCCCGGACCACGGTCGTAGATATCTCCTACAATGTGCAGGGAATCAATCGTCAGCCGCTGGATAAGATTACACATCGCGATGATGAAATCATCTGAACGCTTGGTAGAGATGATAGTACTGATAATCACATTGATATAGGCATGCTTATTAGGCTCTACACTCGACTCATGCAGCAATTCCTGAATGATATACGAAAATTCTGCCGGAAGTGCCTTGCGTACCTTTGAGCGTGTATATTTGGAAGATACATTCTGGCAAACTTTCACCAGCTGGTTCAATGTTATCAGATACCAGTCGTCCAGGTCAGCCTCCTGTTCTTTAATCAGTTGCAACTTCTCTTCGGGATAGTAAATCAGCGTACATATCTCTTTCTTCTCACTTTCACGCAGGGTATGCCCGAAGATTTCATTCACTTTTCGCTTCACGGCTCCCGAAGCGTTCTTCAACACATGCTGAAAGGCTTCATATTCACCATGAATATCGGTCAGGAAGTGTTCTGTCCCCTTCGGGAGGTTCAGTATAGCTTCCAAATTGATTATTTCTGTACTGGCATCCGCAATTGTAGGGAAACTGCGTGACAGCAACTGCAAATAACGCAAGTCGCTCATGATGCTTTCAGGGGTAATATTACTCATGATATCTAATTACAAATTACAATTTACAAATTATATATGGGCTTGTGTCTTCATTCCAAACCTCAACTCTACGTTTCTAATCCTCAACTCTACGTTCCCAATCCTCAACTCTACGTTCCCAATCCTCAACTCTACGTTCCCAATCCTCAACTCTACATTCCCAATCCTCAACTCTACATTCCCAACTCTTCACTATCAACTTAAAAAGAACATCAACAGCACTTGTGCGATAATCACACGCAGGAACATGCACAAAGGATAAACCGTAGCATAAGAAACTGAAGGATTATCACCAGGAATGGTATCATTCACATAATTCAATGCCATCGGATTCGCCATACTTCCACACAACATACCGGCTACCGAACCGAAGTCCACCTTCATCCAACGAAAAGCAATAACTCCCATAATCAATACAGGAACTACCGTCAGCGCACAGCCCACAGCTATCCACAGCAATCCTTCGGGACGAAAGACTGTATCGAAGAAATGAGCGCCCGCGTCCAGGCCCAGACAAGCCAGATAAAGCGACAAACCCAGTGCACGAAGCATCAGGTTCGCACTGCGTGTAGTATACGTAACCATGTGCATTCTGGGGCCGAAAGTACCGATAAGGATACCTACGATAATCGGTCCGCCTGCCAATCCCAGCTTCACCGGAGTGCTTACACCCGGAATAGCAATAGGGATAGCACCCAGGGCAAGTCCCAGGATAATACCAACAAATACAGCCACGAGATTAGGTTCTTTCAGGCTCTTCACTGCATTTCCCAGTACTCTTTCCACATTCTGTATAGCAGCGGCCTCACCTACTACCGTCAACCGGTCGCCTAATTGCAAGGTAAGCTCTGCCGTAGCCAGCAGCAATACTCCGCTACGATATACACGGCTGATATTGATTCCATAATGATTGCGCAGATGAAGCGAACCCAATTTCTTTCCGTTCAGTTCCGGACGTGTCACCACAATGCGCTGTGAAATCAGCTGGCTGTCGATGGCATTCCAATCAATGTCTTCCTTGTTCCAGTCCGTATTTTCCTGCTCACCAAACAGTACGGTTAGTGCAGGCACATTCTTTTCCGAGGTGATGACCAGCAGGCGGTCGCCTTCTTTTATCACTTTCTCAGAAGTGGGAATGCTCACATTCCCATCCCGCCACAAACGGGATATGACGAATTTAGGATAACTCAATTGAGCTATATCCTTCACACTCATATTAAAGATTGCCGGATTGTGGACCTGAAATGCAACGATATACGGTTTGTTCGCATCGTCTTTCTCTTTGATCTCCAAGTCTTCCTTACGAACCAACGCCTTGCGTATCATCAGAATACCAAGAATTACTCCCACTACGCCCAACGGATATGCCACCGCACATCCCAAAGCCGGCGTATTTGCTTCGATACCCATCTGTTTCAGAGTTTGCTGTGCAGCACCCAACGCAGGTGTGTTAGTAGTAGCACCACAAAGAATTCCCACCATATCCGGCAGCGATATTCCCAGTCCGTAACTTCCTAAGAGTGTCATCACCGTACCAATCAGCACTACCCCCACAGCCAGCATATTCAGTTGTACGCCGCCCGTACGGAACGAACTGAAGAAACCGGGGCCGACCTGTAAGCCCAACGCATACACAAAGATTACCAACCCGAAACTCTCCGCATAGTTCAGCATTTGCGAGTCGATAGACAACCCGAAATGTCCGGCAATGATACCTGCAAAAAATACAAACGTCACGCCTAACGATATGCCGCAAATGTGTATTTTTCCCAGTCCCAAGCCGATAGCGGAGATCAACGAGAGTACCACAACCGCCTGTAGAGCGGAATGTTCAACGAATAAACTGTATAACCAATCCAATGTGTTTACGCTTTTAATTGATTTCGGAGTGCAAAGATAGGAAGTATTCCCGGAGAATGAGAATTAATTGCATAAAAAAAGCGGTCATCATTATTTGATAACCGCCTTATACCTTGTACACCCTCAGGGACTCGAACCCTGGACCCATTGATTAAGAGTCAATTGCTCTACCAGCTGAGCTAAGAGTGCATTATGCTTTTTTTACCGTAGTGGATACGAGAATCGAACTCGTATTACATGCGTGAGAGGCATGTGTCCTAACCGTTAGACGAATCCACCGGCTGTTTGCGGAAGCGGGGGGATTCGAACCCCCGGTACAGTTACCCGTACGTCAGTTTAGCAAACTGGTGGTTTCAGCCACTCACCCACACTTCCTTAAACCTGCATTGTTTCTCAAATGCGGTGCAAATGTATGGGAAACTTTTGGACTATGCAAATCTTTCCATCATATTTTTTTCTGACTTTTTTCAATAAAAGATGTAATCTGTTAAAAGTCAAAAGCAAAGCATAGAAAAAAAAGATGAAAGAGTGAAAGAATTTGTGTTCAAATTGAAAGTTCCATTTATTTCTTTTCTGTACGGTTATGAATTAATTCACCACAGATTACACAGATTCACACAGATTTTATTTTACTGATTATTAGATTAATAAATCTGTGTGAATCTGTGTAATCTGTGGTGAGTCTTATTCATTACTATACCGAAACGAATTAATTTTGATGCGGTGCCCCTGAAAATTGACTCATATCAATTCCCCTATCCTTCCCTTTGCGTACCTTTGCGCGATTTTTCATCACCGTGTCTCAAACACATACGAAATGATACATCAGGAAAGTTTAAAAAAGAGGCTTGCCAAACTTGCCGCCCCTATTTTTATAGAAACTCTGCTCATTATGATGCTGGGTGCTGTAGATACCATTATGCTGAGTCGCCACTCCGATAGTAGTGTTGCGGCTGTAGGGGTGGTCAACCAGATTATCATGCTCACTTTTCTCGTATTCGAGGTCATCAATCTCGGAACTTCCGTCCTTTGCTCCCAATATCTCGGTGCCCGCCTGCAAAAGAAAGTAGTGCAAGTGGTCGGTGTTTCAATCCTTGTGAACATAGTGGTAGGCGTATCCGTCAGCCTGCTCCTTTTCTTTGGTGCCGGACCTATCCTGCGCCTGATGGGACTGACTTCCGAACTGATGACTGACGGCATGGATTATATGCGTATTGTAGGCGCGTTTGCCTTCTTCCAAGCCATTTCATTAACGCTTTCCGCCTCCCTGCGCAGTGCCAACAAAGCCATTTATCCAATGTTAGTAACCGTTGTTGTCAATATCCTAAATATAATAGGTAATTACTCACTCATCTTCGGTCGCTTTGGTTTTCCCGAGCTCGGCGTAGAAGGAGCTGCCATCTCTACTGCTTTCAGCCGGGGTGTATCTATGATACTTTTATTCATTATCCTGTTTCGCAAACATATCCATCGCTTCCCCGTTGCCTATTTCCGCCCGTTCCCATGGATAGAGCTAAAGAACCTGATGAAAATCGGCCTTCCCTCCGCCGGCGAACAACTTTCCTACAGTTCTTCGCAAGTAGTGATTACCTTCTTCATCAATATGCTGGGAGTCGAAGCTCTTGCCACACGCACCTATTGTGTCAATATCATCATGTTTGCCTATCTGTTCAGCATCTCCATGGCGCAGGGTGGTGCCATTTGCATCGGGCATCTCATCGGAGAAAAGAAACCTCATGCCGCTTTCCTCATGGGTAAATATGTTATGAAGAAATCCGTCATGATCACCGTTATACTCTCCACCATCCTTGCTATATTCGGAAACACAATCTTCCATTGGCTTACCACCAATGAAGAAATCATCCGGCTCGGAACCACCATCCTCATCATCGACGTCATTCTTGAAATCGGACGTCCCATCAATATTTTCGCAACAAATGCCTTGCGTGCCGCCGGGGATGTCACCTACCCCTTCTATGTCGGTCTGGTTGTTCAGTGGAGCGTTGCCGTCGGCTTGGGCTACATCATCGGTATCCCTCTGGAGTGGGGAATCTGCGGTATGTGGGTCGCCTTCTTGCTGGACGAGAACATCCGTGGAGCCATCTTCGTAAAACGCTGGTACAGTATGAAATGGACGACAAAAGGGTTTGTTAAGTGATTAGTAGCCTGAGCAATGCTAATCACTTATCACTAACCACTAATCACTTAATAAGATTTGATATAAATCAAATCTTTTATACCTTTGTCCCCGGAAACAGTTACAGAAACCAGCGAACAATTATGGATACACTATTAAAAGAAACAGTTGATGCCACTGTGAACTCTCGTTATCCGGGCATGGCACCTGAAGGTAGAAAACTGATAGAAGATATTCTGATCCGCAAAGAGCTGGAAAAGGGTGAACTCTTATTCAAGGAGGGACAAGTCTGCCACCACATGGTATTTGTCGGAAAAGGCATGATGCGTCAATTCTATTATAAAAACGGTAAGGACGTCACCGAACACTTTTCCTACGAGGGTTGTGTCATCATCTGCATCGAAAGCACTCTGAAACAAGAACCGACCCGCCTGATGGCAGAGGCCCTGGAGCCTTGTACAGTCTACCTTCTCCCCTACGACAAATTCATGAGATTGACCGAAATCTCCTGGGAAATAAATATGTTCTATCGCAAGATATTGGAATACTCACTCATCGTATCCCAGGTGAAAGCCGATTCATGGCGTTTCGAGACAGCCCGTGAACGCTACAATATGCTGATGCACACCCATCCGGAAGTCATCAAGCGGGCGCCATTGTCACATATCGCATCTTATTTGCTAATGACACCCGAAACTCTCAGCCGTGTACGCTCGGGGATATTGTAAGAAATACGATAAGAATATTCAGTTTTTGATTTATATCAAATCATTTTTCCCTGAAACTCTCTACCTTTGCGCCATCAGAAAAGAAATAGAATTAGTTTTTATAGGTAAAAGAGATTAGTTTTTAGGGTATAAATTAAAAAAGAGGTAACAACTGAGTAAGGTTGTTGCCTCTTTTTTCGTTTACACTACAAAAATCATTTAAAAAACATGTAATGATGCAAATTAATTTATATATTTGTACGGATGGAAATGAAGACACACGTATCACTACTGAAAACAATATTGTTTCTTACCCTTGTACTGGTCGGATGCCAGGGAAGTTCAGATAAAGAGACACCTCCGGTAGAGCTACCACAAGAACTATTCCGGGATGGGGATATCGCTTTCAGAAGAGGAACAGGGATTACCAGTAGAGTAGTGTTGGCTGCAGACCGGGAAGGTGCTTATTCGCATACCGGCATCCTGAAAAAGAAAGCCGGACAATGGTATGTGATACATGCCGTGCCTGGTGAACCGGATTTTAAGGACGACCCTGATCGTGTAAAAATGGAAACCGTAGAAGTGTTTTTTGAGAAAAGAAAAGCTGTTAACGGAGCTATCATGCGTGTATCAGGGGATTCGGTAGCCAGATACCGGGCAGCAACTCACGCGGAACATCTTTATGAGAGCCATGTGTTATTCGATCATGATTATGATTTGGCAGACACCACCAAGATGTATTGCACGGAGTTGATAGACTTTGTATACAGAAAAGAGGGAATAGATTTACCCGAAGGGCGTGTCAGCCACGTAAATATTCCCGGATTCAGAGGAGATTATCTCCTGCCCAACGATATTGCGCAGAGCAAGCGTCTCTGTTTGATATACTATTTTTAAATACACATTAATCACTTTAAAAAAAAGCGTATGAAAAAGGTATTTTATTTTAGTCTGATGGTTATGACTATGTTTTTAATGACAGCTTGCTCTTCAAGTGGCCCGGGAGATGCTATGAAAAAGTATGGTAATTATCTCATCAAAGGTGACTATGAGAAATTTGTAGACGGACTTGCATTCGATGAGAGCGTAGGTGCGGAGAAAATGAAAGAGCAAAAGGACGGGCTTGTGTCCATGCTGAAAGAGAAAGTTTCCAAAGAATATGAAAAAAAGGACGGACTGAAAAGTATAGAGATCATATCAGAAGAAATATCGGAAGATGGAAACACCGCAACAGTAAAGATTAAGCAAACCTACGGAAACGGAGAAACGCAGGATGGTACACAATCAATGGTAAAAAGAGATGGCAAATGGCTAATGTCAGTAGATAAGTAAGCTTTTCTTTTTGCTTAGTAGAGCTCACCTTGCCCAACTTCCGTAAAGAGTTGGGCGAGTTTTTCTATTACTGGTTTTACATAATGTGCTCCTTTTTCTGCTGAAGCTTTTCTGGGATTCCCTACCCCACTATCTATCGTAGCTTTATCCCAATGACGAGGTGCCCAGCCCACCTTCTCGTTCAGCGAAGGAATGGCAAACGGCTTGGATTCTCCATCGCCTGCTTCATCCAGATTCACTAATTCCGGATGGTAATGCATCATCACAGAAGTTTCCGATTCACCGGCGTGATCGTCTATTTCAGCTTCAAAGTAGCCTTTGGGAGAAACAATACTGAACCAGTCAGTGGCTATAATCAGGAAATCCGGATAGACAAAAGCAAGGTCACGTATCATGCCTTTGAAGTTATTGCCTCCATGCCCGCTGATAATAATCAATTTACGCATCCCCTGAGCATGCAGGGAAGCTACAATATCTTCCAGAATGGCCTGCTGGGTAGAGTAGCGGGTGTGTATGCAGAAAGGAAGTTCACGCTGTCCGGGATTATGAGCACCAAAAGGTACGGGAGGCATCACCATACAGCGCACACCTGAATACTCCAGTGCCAAAGCAGCGGCATCTACGGCTATATCATGGGGCAGAATACAATCAGTAAGATACGGAAGATGCAGATTATGGGGTTCCGTAGCGCCCCAGGGGAGTATGACAACATCATACTTCACATCCTTTACTTTTCCATAGCAGGATACAGTAAGATCAATTTCTCTTTTTTCCATGCTTTCTTATTTTTGAGAGTATTTGATAGCTGCAAAAATAAAGAATATTCCGACACTGTGTACTATTGCTTACGATATTCTTTCGGAGACATACCTGTATGATGCTTGAAGTATTTGCCAAAGAAAGACTGATTGGCAAAATGAAGCTCGTCCGAGATCTCCTGAATACTCATTTCAGAAGATTTCAACAGAGCTTTGGCTTCCAGAATAACAAGACTGTCAATCCATTCACCGGCTGTCTTTCCGCTCACTTCTTTTACAGCTGTAGAAAGATGCTTGGCTGTGAGGAACATCTTGTCGGCATAATAAGCCACACTTCGTTCTACCTTATATGATTCGGAAATCGAACGAATAAAACGTTCAAAGAGATCTTCTTTCCGAGTTTTCGTTTTTCTGACCGCAGGCTCATTGCCCTGATAGATACTATATATCTCATAAAACAAAGAAAGAATCAATCCTTGTGTAATCTCTTTACGGAAAGGGTTGTCCTTCAGTTTTACTTTCTTCTGGAGGAAAGAATAATATTCCTGAATGGCATCCATCTCTTCCGGTTTAAGGTGTACACAGGGCTGTTCCTTAATCATGAAAAACAAAGGGAACAACTGCTGCACCGTAGGAAGTACATCATCAATGAACTGTCCGGATACTACAATGAAAACTCCGGTAAAATCATCCGAGCGCTCCACTTGCTGCAATATCTGCTCGGGCAGCGTGACCACCAGGACACCTGCGGTTAGTTCATGCTCTTTCAGATTGATGCGTATCCGGCAATGCCCTTTCAGGCAAAGTGTCAGGCAAGACGCATTCAGACGCGTAGGGTAACCAAACAAGGGAATATCTCCTATATTGTCGAATATGGCAAAATCATTCCCGATAAAATCCATTGCCGGAAAACGGCGAATAGTTGCTATGTCTACGTTCTTTATATTTTTCATCTCCCTTTCTTAATTACGCGGCAAACATAAGCAATATTTCGCTGAAAACCGTCCGAAATCTCCTAAAAAAAAGAAAAAAGGAACATTTGTATAAGAAAGGGCTTCTGAAATTATGCTCTTACAATAAATTCATAAGCCCTTGCAATAATTTCGGAAGCCCCCGCAATATTAAATTTAGACCTTAATCTAATTCATAATCTTAAAACCAATAAAGAACGTTCTCGGCTGTGTAGGTCCATAGAAGTAACCGGAGTCGCGGAACTCCCCTTTATCTAGGTCTTTTTGGAAACTATTAAAGATATTTTGTACACCGGCATTGAGTTGCAACTTGATATGGTCATGCAAAACAAAAGTGTAATTCAACTTCAGATTGAGATCGAAGAAATCGGGAGTATTCTCCATACGGTCTTTCTCGATATTACAGAAAGCTCCTTCAGGAGCATCTACCGGTGCATAGTGAGGAACGATCATCTTACCGGTGTAGATACCCGACAAAGAGAAATCAAAGTTCTTCAACGGCGCAGAAGAGAAAGTAAAATAACCGTAGTAATCCGGTGTACGCATCATACGTTTGGTGGTCAACTCTTCATCATCTACTTCGGTCCAAACTTCAGCTTTCGTATAGCGGCTACGCTGTGCCGTGAAACCTAACTGGAACTGCGCTTCTTTGCCATGAGCCAGCTTTGCATCCAGATTAACACCGTATACACGTGCTCCACTACCATTGCGACGTTCTTTTATCTTGTCACCGTTCTCATCTTTACCGATATCTTCCAACACGAATACATGGCGCAGATCTGTGTAGAAACCTTCCAACAGAACGTTTGCCTGCCAGTGTCCGAGGTATGTACTCCAATCTATAGAACCGCTGTAACTATTAGAGCGCTCTTCACGCAGATTGTCAGCCAGCTTAATCTGAACGCCCTCACCGCCTACAGCGGTCACATGCAAGTCTTCATCATAAGCCTGTGGTGCACGGAAACCGGTAGAATACGTCAGACGAGCCTGAAAATCTTCAGTCGGCTTATAGAGGAAATTGACGCGCGGACTGAAAATTAGTTTGTCTATCAGATTATGCTTGTCAAGGCGGGCACCTACCAACATGGTAAGCTGACTCATCTTCCATTCATTCTGAACAAAAGCACTGGCAATACGTACATCCTGCTTCATATCACGGTGATAACCGGTCATGACATCATGCAGGGAGTTATTCTGATATTCCAATCCACCGGTAAAAGTGGCCGGAGCAAAGAAACAGTTATTCATATTACCAACATACATACCACCGGCAACCCAGGTCAGATCATCAGTCTTACCATAAGCATTCAGGTCTTGCTGAGCCCCATAGTAACTGTTTCTGTCTGTATGCTGCACAGAGCCGTAAAGAGATATTTTATGCTTATATTCACGCCAGAACAGATCGTAGCTGGCACCTCCACTATTGATGATGTGCTTGGTCTGTTCTGTGATGTCGGACTCATGGGGCTGCAAATCAAACTTATTGCCACCGCGTCGGAACTCGTTGGTTGTATGATATTCCAAATTGATGCGACTGAAGTGCGTAGGACGATAGTAAGCACGGAAACCAAAGGTATTCATGTTCAGCTTACCGAGTTCGGAGAAGCCATCATCGTCACGGTCATAGGGATTACGGTTGCGATAGCTTTCATACAAGGCAATACCATAGGAATTATCTTTAGCAACCAAGGAGACATTACCGCCCATATATTGCTCCCACGACTGTCCGTCCATGCACGAAAACATACTGGAAACTTGGAAGGAATTACTGATAGGGTCTTTGGTGATAATATTGATAGTACCTCCCACTGCATTCGCTCCGAACAGGGCAGAGCCACCACCACGTACAACTTCTACCCGCTCTATCATATTTACAGGAATTTGCTCCAGTCCATACACGCCGCTAAGGGCACTAATGATCGGACGACTATTAATCAGAATCTGAGAATACGGACCTTCCAGACCATTGATACGCACCTGGGGAAAACCACAATTCTGACAATTGTTCTCTACACGCAAGCCGGACTGGTAATTCAGAGTCTTTGCCAAGTCGGTGGAGTTCACCATCTCAAAAAGTTTGGTACTCATCACATTCACCACAACCGGGGCATTCTTCCGGCTCACTTCATTGCGATTGGCAGATACAACCACTTCATCAGTCATGAAGCTTTCCTCCGCCATCGGGAAGTGCACAACTGCGGTAAAATCCTTACTGACAGTTACTTCTTTTTCCTGTGTCTTATAACCTACAGCTGATACACGAAGCGTATATTTTCCGGCAGGAAGCTTGCGAAATTCGAACTGGCCTTCTTCATTTGAGACTGTTCCCTGGCCGTTTTCTTTAATCAATATAGTTGCATAAGGTATATTTTCTTCTGTTCCTTTCACAATCACGTGACCGGAAATCATGTTGCCTTCCTTTATAGGATTTACAGCATAGAGGCTGATGCAAACCACCGTAAGCACCAGCGCAAGTATATGTTTTTTCATTAATTTGCGCTCAAAAAATGTATGTATTGATAAAAATTAAGTAACGCTTAAAAAAGAACTTGGTGCATAAGCAAGTTCTGAGAGTAAGCTTATAAATGATAATTTACCAGCGTAGCGCTGGAGCAAGGTTCTCCTTCGGCGTGCAAGTAATCTTTCAGACACGGATGACACGGATGACGCGGATTCTTTTTTCCTTCGGTGTGATATGCCGGTATGTATAGCGCAGCTTTAAAAATCCGCGTCATCCGTGTCATCCGCGTCTAAAAGATTAAAGTCCGCGTTCGTCCGCCTTATCCGCGTAGTCCGCGTACCCATTCCCTCGCCGATAAATTATCATTTACGCCGCGAGCGCCGGCGGAGCACGAAGAGAAATAGTCTGTTTTCCCCCTCCTTTTATCAAAGGCGACACCTGTTCAGCTTCCAGCACTGCCAGAAGTATTCGCATGGGGTGCAGATCTTCATATACATCAACCTCCGGAGCCTGGAAAGTTGACAAACGACCAATAACGAGAAGTTCGGATTTGGAGTGTGTATGTTTACCGTGAAACGGATGGGAGTGCGTAATGATGACTCCATTGACATAGTGAACATGAGTAAAAGCTGTAATACTTGTCTGATATGCCACAAACAGCACCAACAAGCATACAGCTCCTATAATTCTTTTCATCTCTTTGTTCACGTTCCTACCACCCTTTTAAAATTTGCGACTGCAAAGATAGTGATTATTTTTCCACTTTTCCAAACAAGTATTCATAATCCCTTTTGGCGGCAGGCTCTACCCATTCTTCGGGAATAAATTTCCATTGCCCTAATGCATGTGGCTCAATCACACCCTTTTTCTCTATATACTGCATCAAGTAATAACGCAGATCTTTATCTGTAGAGAACAAGATACGCCCTTTCAATTCATCTTGAGGAATCCCGGCTCCCTTAGTCAACAATTCTCCACCACCATTACCACGGTATGAATTCAGTGCTACTTTATACATCTTGTCCATAGAAAAAGGAGTGCCATCAGCCATACTGATAATAGTAATCTTTTCCCCTTTCGGTTTTGTTACATCTACCGTATATATGATGCCGGCTGCCGAATCGAAGTTAAAACTAAAATTCTGAAAAGAAGCACGATCCGTTGCACCTTCACGACGCTGTTTGCGGAACAATAACAGATGGTCATCAGCTGATTTCATCTGATTCGTCCACAAGTTATATGACATTTCCAGCGCATCCTTCACCTCCTTACCGGACAGTTTCATGGTATAGAGCATGTTCTCATACTTATATAAGTTGAACATATCGCTCACAAACACATCCCCCTTGTTAATTTCCGTATCATACGACAGGGGCGCAGCAAGCGATATATCAGCATTGGTTATTTCAAGCTGCAACAAATGAATCAGGTCAATAAAGGCAGAAGAACCGAAATAGGCAGGACGCGTGGAAATGGTCTCTGTGAAGCTGCCTATTTTCTTGGATACGAAATCCTGCACCGCATTAAACTGGGGAGCAAAATGCTTCATGAAATCCTCACTTGCAGCATAATCTTTCATATCCGTCAAAGCACCGTCAATATGCTTCTCTATGACTTTTCCTTTTCGAAGTTTCAAAGTTACATCTGCGTTTGCCACAACAATTCCCTTGCTTGCGGGATCCATAATCAAGACAGAATCTCCGGCTATATTTTTAATCTTCTTCAATTCACGGGCATGATCGTGTCCCATCAGGACGATATCGAATCCGGGAACGTTACGAGCTACTTCTACAGAAGCATTTTCACGATACTTACCGCCCATCAGCAATGCATCCTGTCCGGCATGGAAAATACCGATCACCAGATCAGGCTTCTCTTTTTCCCGGATAATCTTCATCCATTTGCGAGCCGTTTCTTCCATATCATCAAAGCGCAGTCCTTTCCATAAGTTCTCCGACAACCATACAGGAATAGCAGGAGTAATCATACCCAACACTACGATCTTCACGCCATCTCGCTCCAATACTTCATAAGGTTTGAAATGAGTCTTTCCCGTAGCCGTATCAATAATATTAGCGCCTAAAATGGGAAACTTGCAGTCGTCTGCCCAACGGTCGAGCACGGCACGTCCGGTCTCCACATCATGATTACCCATATTGCCGGTATTATACTGCATATAGTTCAACACTTCAGCTGCCAGATGCGGAGAAACAGTGTCAATATAATTGTAATAATAGGCACAAGGCTGGCCTTGCAGAATATCCCCGTTATCTAATAAAAGCAGGTTATCTTTATAGACTTCGCGCTCTTTCTGCACAAAAGCATGTATGCGCGCCAAACTTCCTCCAGCTTCATGGCGAAGTATGAAATCATAAGGATAATAGTTCCCATGTATATCACTGGTCTCTACTATTTTCAGCTTTACGATCTTATCCTGAGCTGATACAGCTACTATCAGGAGGAATATCCACCCTAAAAAAAAGGAAACTCTCTTCATAGTTATTAGTTATTTCTTTGGTTGTTCGATGTCTAATGGATGTGTAAACACAAATCTTGCCCCATCCGTGTATCCCGGATCCACCCAGATCTCTCCTCCCCACTTCTCTACGGTCAACTTACAGATGGAAAGTCCCAATCCTGTGCCCTGTACGTACTCGTTCAGTTTTTCAAATCGCTCAAATACAAGCTTCTGTTTTTCCAAAGGAATACCTGTACCCGTATCCGAGACAGAAAACAGGACTTTTCTCTGCTTCTCATCCACTTTCAGTCCCAAAGTAATCTTACCGTTCCGGGTAAACTTATCGGCATTGGAAAGCAGATTTATGATAACCTGTTGCAGACGCTGAGTGTCAGTGCGCATATCCATGCTTTCACGGTCACACTCAAAGATAAATTCATTTTCTGACTTGCGAGCCTGACTGACGGAAGCCAAAACACGTTGGCACAACGGCACTACATCACATTCCTCAAATGTAAACGTAACCCGGTCCGCCTCCAGACGGGAAACATCCAAAATATCATTTATCAGGCGAAGCAGCAAATCAGAATTGGTTTTGATGATATCAACATACCCCTGCTGTTCATCTTCCGAACTTCCCCCGGAAGCCAACACATCCGAGAATCCCACAATTGCATTCAGCGGAGTACGGATTTCATGACTCATATTTGCGAGGAAGGCACTCTTCAGACGGCTGGACTCTTCTGCACGGTCTTTCGCATCTCTCAAAGCACTCTCCGACTCTTGCAGTTCATCTTTCAGCTTTTTGGTATGGTAATAGAAGTACAATGAAACAAACAACCCCGCAGATAACACGACTAAAATGGTTGCAACAGTCCAGATATGATATTTATATTGTTCGTAGAACGATGGATTTTCATTCACCATTTCTATCGGCTGATGAATAAAAGACAGATCCAGACGCTTTTCCTTCACAATCTTACTATCCATCATCACTTTATTAGGGATGACTTCTACTTCTATACGATCACTGTCAGCTCCTTGCAGCAGACGGACTGCCTGATACGCCATATCCTTGCCCAATGGCCGATAAGAGGGTGTCACTCCACCTATAGCCCAATAACCGATACCGACAGAACTAATGGAAAATGTAGGTACATCACCCGCAGCTTCCATCATGGTATAAGTTGCATTACGCATAAAATATCCGTCGTACATATCCACACGCCAGGTACCCATCAACAAAGCTGTATTCGGGGGCAATTCATGAAGCTTATCACTGATGGTATAAATCGTATTGGTACGTCCATCCAGTAGAATCAGATTTAACTCCGAATGTTTCTTCATCTCCGCTACTACATGGGCTTGCAAGGAAACGCCCCCATAACTGTTATCAGAAACAAAAGCTATATTTTTAGTATTCGGATATAAGTGTTTTATCAGATTGATATTGGCTTCCACATCATATTCATAAACAAAACCGGCTTTGACTGAAGAATCAGTAAAGTCATTAAAGAAATCCACTGCACCAGGCATCCATGTTTTCAGATTTACAGAATCATCCGGAAGAATAATGGCATTGCGGCTTGCCAACGAAGTCAGTACCGGGAACTTTCCACGTATAGAATCTGCTTGCGACAGATAGGCAGCCCATGCCTCCTGACCAATTAAAACAAGTAATACAGGCGCGCGCTTTCCCTCATACTTATCCAGTATCTCCGCCATTTTCGATTTCCACTGTGGCGACTCGGAGAAGCTTTTGCAGTTCATGTTTTCCAAGGCTATCGGAGCTTTTCCACCCAGACGCTCAAACTCTTCCATGAAATCGTATATATTTCCGGAAGTCTGACGAGCATCCGGATTATACGAACTGATAATCAGTACTGGGTGTTCTCCAGTCACCGCAAAGGCTGATGAAAGCCCCCAAATGGATATCAGTAAGAAAAGAAAAAAACTATATATTATTTTCCTAAATAAGCCCATTCAGTGAATATAGAATTGTTTCGGCAAATATACAATAAAGTTATAAGGATAGAAAAAAAGTTGTAGAATTTTAAACTATAAAAAAAGAAACGGGCGGTAAGAGATAGTTTATCAAACTACCGTCTTACCGCCCGTTATTATAAAAAAAACAGGATATTTTTATTTAGATATTCATCGCATTGTTTCCTAAAGCCGGAGACTCATTTTTATTTTCCCTTTTGAATATGCAAATGAAAATACCTTCTCATAAACAACACATAAATGCCACTCAACAATACAATTATTCCCAACAAATACCAATAACCATATCTCACGAAACAGAAATAACCTAATATGACCAAAGCCTGTGCCCCCATATAAATTAATGATACCCCAACATGAGGTATTTTCAACTCGTTTGCCATCAATTGATACATGTGTTTTCGGTGGGGCAAACCGATGTTCTCATGAAGCATCAGGCGATGAATGATAGTCAGAACACTATCGACACCATAAACGGATAACAGAATTATCCAACTGAAATCTTCTGTTTTAATGATGAGCTTCCCTATCAGAAAAAGGAGAATAAAAGCGATACTCACAGAACCGACATCACCCGCAAAACACTTCGCCTTCTTACGGAAATTGAAGAAACAAAAGACCAGGACTGAACAAAGAACGGTATTAATCAAAGCCGGTTCAACAAACGTAGTGATCTCAGAATTGATATAAGCTAATGCACCAAGGATAACCAATGAATAACCACCTGTGATACCATTGATGCCATCCATAAAATTATAAGCATTGATGATACCCGTACAAATAATCAAAGCTATAATGATCCACCACCAGGAAAGCGAAAACAAGCCCCATTGGTAAAACATTAGAGCCATAGCAGTAAAGTGAAACACCAACCTCAGACCTTGGGAAGTAGAACGGATATCATCTACAAAACTGATAAAAGTGATCAGAGTCAATGCCAACATAAACCATGGATACTCCCAATGATTACTCAGGAAATAGGCTAAAGCTCCAAAATAGAAGATTATACCGCCACCACGCAAAGTTATCCGTGAATGAGAACTACGCTCATTGGGCTTATCAATGATATTAAACTTATCAGCTACTCTAAAATAAAAAAGTTCTGCTACAAAGAGCAGAACTAATATAATGATATAATACACGATTTACAATTTATAAATAGGTTAGAAACTCCGTATTGTTTTCATTATTCCATCCGCCGCACGGACAGGCATCCGGTCAATGCCAAGAGCTGATTTTATCTTCTCATTACTTACCACGTAATTCTCAGTCAGTTTTCTCAGCCGTTCTGTATTCAAAGGCAAATGAAGCAGCGTACCCAAGCCTGCGCAACCTTCCATCATTTTTCTGTTCATTTTCCAGATGTGAGGCTCCTTACCCATAGCTTCACACATAAGAGCAATCAGTTCATTCGTAGACAAAGCTTCGTCATCACCCATGTGATAAATACCGCTCGCTACGTCTTTTGTCAACAAACCTTCCACAACATAGCAAAGATTATCTATAGAAGTAAAAGAACGCTTGTTCTCAAAATCGCCTAAAGGCCAGGGGATACCTTTCTTTACCACATTATAAAGCAAGTTCAGATTACCCTTATTACCAGGACCGTGGATCATACAAGGACGCAAAATATACACTCGCTTATCAGAGTATCTTACATTCTCCTCCTCCGGAGAGGTTGTTTTTCCCCGATTAACAGGAGAGTTAAGAGGGGGTAAGTACCCGGAGGAGGTGGTAGGTAAAATAAAATGCTCCTTTATATAACTTTCAGCTGCAATCTTACTTTCTCCATAAGGACCAACCGGAGTCGGTATCACATCTTCCGTCAGCATATCCCCCACTACACTGTCTGCGGCAGCTTTCACAGAACTGAAAAAGATAAACTTCTTCGCAGATGATTCTAAAAAGAAATCAAATATCTTCTGTGTCAGCCCTGTATTGATATCAAAATATACCTGAGAAGCAGACCGATTCTTTGTATCATGCGCTTTGCCTGCCAAATGGATGATAGCATCAAACTTGGGTAATTGTTGCATGGGAAAAGAAGTTGTTTCAAGATCTTTCCAAGCAAAAGTTTTTACTACTCCCTCCTTTTCAGGGGCGACAATATCAAGACCATAAAGGGAATGATGTCCTTTTAAGGCAATAACAAGATTGGAGCCCACAAAACCGTGAATACCTGTAATTAATATATTCATGTCTCAATTTTTATTTGAAACAAAAGGAACCATGAATAACTAATCACAAACTTTGGATAAGTCCGCAACAAACGTTTCAACATTCCTTTTTGTGTAAATATTCTATAAAGCCATCGCACCCCAAACTTATTAGTCCATTCTGGAAAAGAAATTATTCCCTCGGTAGTTTGATGAATAAAACCACCACAAGTATACACAGAACCAATAAACCCCTTTTCTTTCAACATTACAGCAATTTCATCCTGCATGGGTGCTCCCATACCGATAATTACTACTTTGGCACCTGAAAGAATAATTTCATTTACAATATTCTGTTTACAATCCTTAATATAGCCATGATGAAAACCTGCAATCTTAATTCCCTTAAAATTCTTTTTAATTGTATTTACCGATTTCTCTATTTCATTTGGTTTTGCCCCAAGCATATACATGCTTTCTCCATGACTTATCATATTTCTAAATACAGGACCTGCCATAGAAGAAAGATCAAACGACAATCGAACTGATTTAGATTTACCAAATAATTTATTCAATTTTAATGGCCCCATACCATCTGAAGAAATATAATCAAAATTTTCATATAATGGATAATCTTTAGGAGAAAGCATTACCAGATAATAAGGATTAAGACAAGTAACTAATTGACAACGATCATATTTTGGTAACACCTGAGCCAACGAATCTGGCAACTTATCATAAAAGAGCTGATAAATCTTTTCTATCATATATAACCTTTATAAGCTTGACACTATATAAACATTCAATAGAGTCTATAAAAAGAACTCAATAGAATTAAAACATTAGTAAAAAATAGTCGAGATATTTATCTATTATATAAAGCAGAAAATATATCAAAAGGATTATCTACCATTACTGATTTGTCCATTTTTTCTATATTCCGAATTTTCTCATTTACGTCTTCCACCTGCAAATTATTTAAAAAAGCAACAATATTTTTATCATTGGATGCATCTATCTCATATCCACAAAACATTTCACTAACCCTATGTGATAAGAATGTGCCTTCTGATACTATAATAGGTTTACCAAAAAAGAGAGCTTCATATAGCTTATTAGGTTCAGCAACTTTCTCATTAAATGTTGAAGTATCATAACACGCAACAACAATGTCTACTTTTTCATAAATATCTGGTAAATCTTCTGGATTTCGGAATTTACCATAAAAAAAAACATTATTATATTTCTTTGCTAACATAGACACATCATCGCGATAATTACTATCTCCATAAAAAGAAAAAGAATGTTGGGGATACCTTTCACCTATAATAGATGCAAAACGAAAGACAGTATTGGGATATCTTAAAAAGCCAATAAAAGCAAATCTAATTCTATCTGTACTTATAGGAGAACATACCCTTCTATAATCCATAAAAGAAGATTCTAATTTATTAGGTTGTACCAATACGTTTTTTCTATTCAATTTTGGAAATAGATAATTATAAAAACCTTGTGATGTTAAAACCGTCAAATATGAACGTCTTATTATGAATTTATCAATAATACGAAATCCTTCACGTAATAGCCCATTCTTTAAATAACCATAAATAAGATCTGATATTTCATAAGTGAAAGGCTTTGAAGAGTATAATAAGGTTATTAATGCAGGAATAAAACCAAATGTATAATACCAAACATCTTGATTACGATATTTTCTAAAAATAGGAAGTAGTTTTTTTCTATTTAAAAGCAAACTTTTAAAATACTGCTGACTATTTTCAAGATGTCCTAGACATTCAACGGGAATATCTGAAGAGAGTACGTTTACATTTTGGAATGTTCCACGATCAAAACCATATACACAAATATCAAATCCTTGTTCTTTAAAAGCTTTTATTCTTTTAATCACCCGAGGTTGAGTTAGATTTCCCGTTATAAATATTATTTTCTTACTAAGCATATGTACTTAAAATATTCACAATTCTATCACAAGCTTTTCCATCTCCATAAGGATTCACAGCCTGACTCATTTGATCATAATATTTTTTGTCATCAAGTAAAGCTGAAACTTCAGACACTATTTTATCATAATTAGTGCCAACAAGTTTTACTGTACCAGCATCCAAAGCCTCTGGCCGTTCCGTAGTGTCCCTCATGACCAGCACAGGCTTCCCTAATCCTGGAGCTTCTTCTTGAATACCACCACTATCTGTTAAAACAATCGTAGATTTCTCCATTAAATAAACGAAAGACAGATATTCTAAAGGCTCAATAAAAAACAAATTAGTTAATTGCCCTTCTCCAAAAACTTCATGAATAGGCTTACGCACATTAGGATTTAGATGCATAGGATAAACAAAATCAGCATCCGAATACTTTTCAGCCAAAGTTTTGATAGCACGACACATAGAGATAAAGCCATCACCAAAGTTCTCACGTCGATGTCCAGTTATTAAAACCAGCTTCTTTCCACTAACTAGACGATTAATGTCATAGCCCGAAGACTTCAATACTAATTCAAGATCCAAATCCAATTCTTTATCCTTCCTTATCTTATCAACTACCATATAAAGAGCATCTATCACTGTATTACCAGTTATGTAGATCGAAGCATCCTTTATATTCTCTTGCAACAAATTTTGCTTACTTAAGGGAGTTGGAGCAAAATTATAAGTTGCAATGCGCCCTGTTATTTGACGATTGATTTCCTCAGGCCAAGGACTATAAATGTTATGAGTACGTAAACCAGCTTCTATGTGTCCAACCGGTATTTGCTGATAAAAAGCTGCCAATGCAGTAGCAGTAGAAGTTGTTGTGTCACCATGAACTAATACAATATCAGGTTGTACCTTTTTCAACACATCACGCATACCAGTAAGTACACGAGCCGTAACATCATACAAATCCTGTCCCTGTTTCATAATATTCAAGTCATAATCAGGTTGAATTTCAAATATTCGCAAAACCTGATCAAGCATTTCACGATGCTGCCCAGTTACACATACAATAGTCTGAAACTCTACCGAATATTTTTGGAATTCTTTTACCAAAGGAGCCATCTTAATGGCTTCAGGTCGAGTTCCAAAAACCAGCATAATTTTTTTCATAAAATAAAAGGATTTGATTACTTTTTATATATGCCACAAAAATCAAGAATAATCTTCTTATCGTCGTAAGGCAAAGATTTAAATACAGAATGAGCTACCAGAAAAACTATAATATCAGCTTTCTCATAAGCTTCTTTATAATCAGTTAATTTGAAAACCTTATGCTCTTTCACATTGGGTTCTACTACTAATATATCAGCATTATTACAGCTCTGCATAACTTTCGTCGTGATATATTTAGCAGGAGCTTCACGTAAATCATCAATATCTGGTTTAAAAGCTAACCCCATCATAGCAATAGTGGGCTTACGATGATGTTCCAATTCAAACTTTAACATTATATTTTCGACTTTTTCAGCACACCAAAAAGCCTTATAATTATTAATCTCACGAGCTTTAGCTATTATTTGAGACTCAATAGGAAAATCAGCAGTTATAAAATAAGGATCAACAGCAATACAATGTCCACCAACACCACAACCAGGTTGAAGGATATTGACACGAGGATGTTTATTTGCCAGATTTATTAATTCCCAAACATTGATACCAGCTTTATCACAGATTAAAGAAAGTTCATTGGCAAAAGCTATTTGAACATCACGAGAAGAATTTTCAGTAAGCTTACACATTTCAGCCGTTTTACAATTTGTACGATGCAGGGTGCCTTGTACAAACTGACTATAAAATTCTACAGCTTTCTCTGTAGATACCTCATTCATTCCACCAATAACACGATCATTATGAACAAGCTCATAAATAACATTACCAGGAAGTACACGCTCAGGACAATAAGCAATAAATATCTTATCACGCAAATCCGGCCGAAGATTAAATATTAAATTTGTCATTTTATCAGTTGTTCCAACTGGAGAAGTTGACTCTATTACATACAAATCCCCTTCTTTTAAAAATGGAATAATTGCGCGCGTAGCAGACTCTACATAAGAGATATCTGGCTCATGGTTACCTTTAAAAGGAGTAGGTACAACCATAAAATAGGCATCACTAACCTCAGGCACAGTAGAAGCCTTCAAACGTCCATCAGATACGACCTCCTGCAAAAGTTCTTGCATACCAGGCTCTACTATATGCAGCTTTCCTTGATTGGTCATTTCCACAACATTAGGATTAATGTCTACTCCGATAATTTGAATACCGTGCTTAGCTGCTATAATAGCAGTAGGGAGGCCTATATAGCCTAGGCCCATAAAACATGCTTTCATATTTATATATTAAATTAAACACTTGTTTTTGCTTCGACCATTCCCCATAAAAAAGATAAGAATACTATATATGAGGGGTACAAAATTAAATGGCTTAAATTAGTCATTGTAAAAAAAAGTACCAATGAGGATAAATAAGAAAAAAAATAGGGAGAACGATTTTTATAAAGAAAAAAAAGCTTCTTCCATAATAAGAAACTAAAAACGATAAATAATAAAAAAAGAAAAAAACCGTAATCATATAAGATTTCCAAAAAATCATTATGCGCGGACAATGGTACTCCCGAGAGAGTTTTACTCATTATTACAGTATTATGTCCATGTCCTATTAGTATTTCAGAAACTGAAGAATTCAATATATTATGCCACACAGCCATCCAAATATCAGTTCTCCCGCTTCCGCCATCATCTTCAACCCGCTCTAATCGCTCAGTTACCCCACCATCCAAATAGGAGTCAACGAATAAATAAGCAGCAAGAAGCACAACAAAAGCTAAAGAAACTCTCAATAAGAACTTTGGGGACTTACTACCATTCCTATTAAATAAGAACGAAAATAAATAGATAACAGAAAAAGACATTAATGCACTTCTTTTCATTGATACAAAGACAATGATTAATAAGATAAATAGTATTACATTTTGTACTCCTTTTTTCTCATTCAAATATATCCATGGAATAAATAATAATGCATAGAAAATTTGATTCATTCCTTCAATACTTATAATACCTAAATTCTCATTCGCCTTATCCGTAAAGAAAACTCCAAATAAAATCATGGAATAAACGCACAAAACAGTCATTATATCTACTACCTTACTTGTACTTAATATCCCTCTCTTAAACAAAAGAAAAGAATAACAATAAGTTAAAGGCCATAATAAAACATAATTTAGATCTTTCAAAAATCTTGCTCCAGACGTCAATGTGATGCAAATAAAAATAGCACATATCCACGCAATCACAAATAGATTCAAACATGTTAACCTCATATTTCGCTGTAATAGCAAAATATTCAATAACATTATAATGTTTATTTGTACTATCACCAACGACAACAAAAATCTAAATAATTCATTATTAGAATTAAACTCTGATTGCATGGAAAAGAGCCCTAAATAGATGAAAGCAAAATACAACAGTAAAATTAAATTAAATGACAGCTTACAGAAGTTCCACATTTAGAGACTCATTTTTTCAATATTTCCGCTATAGAATTCTCAGCACTATTTATCAATAGAAAATCATATTCAGGAGTAAAAGAAAAATCCTCCTCCTTAATAATTCTTTTCAGTTCCTCTACTGATTTAAAATAAAACAGGCCTTTTACTGCAATATTCTTAAATTCATCAAAGGATGGGATGTCTCTAATAAGTACAATTTTCTTATTTGCGATAGCTTCCATTAACACACCACTAGTTCGATATCTAAAACTTGAATCATATGGAATTAATACCGCCCAACAATTCACTAAAAGTTTCTGATACTCCTCCGTTTCTATATAAGAAGCTATAATATCAATATTGGATAGATTAGATTTTAGATCAGACTTTAAAATCAATTTCTTTCCCGTATTAATTAAAAAATCGTTAAAATCTTCCGTCAGTATTTCTGACACTATAGACATATCTAAACTATATGAGCTAGGAAGAAATATATAATCGAAGTCTTTTTTCGTTTTCGAAGATGAATATGGTAAAGGAAAACCATGAAAAATAGTAAATACATTTTTCACTCTCAGACAATCCATAAAATCAAACATACTCTTATTAAATACTGCAAACTTATATTTTGCTCCAATAAGTTTTAAAGCAAATCGATGTAAATAATTAGAGTATGCGAAAGATAAATTATTGTGACACACAAACAACGTATGTCTTGGAAAAAATGAAAAAACAGCTGCAATATTATCAAATGATGATACAAAAATTAAATCATAAGAATTCAAATCAAAATGTACTCGCAAATAGTTTTGATATTTAAGAATAGCCAATCTATTTTTAAGAGAACTTCTATTATTGCTTTCAAGAGAACTAGGTACTTCATAATATTTATAACCTGTCTTCATCAGTGACAACTTACTCATATATGTTCTTGGTAAAACAATGTCTAATTCCACTCCCTTGCTTAAAAAAGCATTTAAATATATATTATTGAAATTAATATGTCCTATGGGACACCTTAAATCCAAATAAAGAATTTTAGCGTTTTTCATAAAATGATTTAATAATACTACTATAATTTAACAGACACTTTTCTGCTTGCGCTGAAGCAAAATCAGCACATAAAGAATGATCAAAGTTCATTATACAATCAAAAACATAATCTGGAGTAGGAAAGCAAGAACACGAACGTAAATTATAATAATTACTTAACATACCTGCTTGGGATAATATATGATATATTTTGCTAGTTGCTTTATTTGCAAAAAAGAGAAATTTAGATACTCCATAATGATCAAAGCTAAAAAAAGGAATATTATTATGAATCGCAACTATAATAGGATGCATTAAAACCCCTACATATCCTTGAGAATATTTTATAATATAATACCAATCAATAGGAGATATAGGTAAAGAAAGATCTACATCCAAATGCATAATCTGGCCTCCAAAAGTTCGAGGTAGACTAACACAAGAAATTTGTTGTGCATTAGCCATTTTCTTGAAACTCTTTAACCAATGCTCAGAAACCGAAGATCGAATTCCCCCAGAGAAAGATAATAGAATATATTTATCAGGTAACGAATACTTTCTACATATTTCTTGTCTAGAAATCAAAGGAGGGAAATTACAATTAAAAGAAAAAACAGGATCCGGAGTTATGGATGGCAAAATTAAGTCATCAGTCATATATCCTATCATTTTTTGCGTCCAATCATCCCGTACACTTAAATGCGAAAAATTCATTAAACACTTCTTTATTTCATTCTTCTGATTTTTAAATTTAAAAAAATCAGAATTTTGATTAGATATTGAGAGACCAGCTATAGGAATATTATGTTTTTCATAAAAATCTCCCCAGTAAGGATTTGGAAAAACATGATCAGTTGTTGGAACGTTTTTTTTAAATTTAATCCAGTTAAAAGAAGGTTTCATTATGTTAAACAGAGAGTCACTACCTATTATTATAGCATCAATTTCGTACTCCTCAATTATATCCAAAATTTCATTGTTCGTTCTACATACTCGAGTAGTTTCAAAATAAGTTTCACTAAAAGAAGCATGGGCATCCAATTGTTCAACAGGAGTAGAAGACTGATATTTCAATTCACAATCTAGCGGTATCCAATTTATTACAATTGGAATAAATCCATTTTTTTTTAAATAACAAACTGTAGATAAAGTCTGCAAATTAGCTCCAAAATTAGCAACCCAATGATATGTTAATATTCCTATTTTCATTCTGATTTTCGTTTTAAATATGTTTTCATTATATCAACACAATCTATATAAGCAGAATTCCTACTAATCTTCAACAAAAGTATATAAACAAAAAGAAAAGTTATAGATTGACACACAAAAGCTAACAAAATATTATCAACAAAGAATAAGCCTACAATATATGAAACAATGCAAGAAAGTAAAGAAAAGAAATAATATGGAAATATATTTTTCAGTTGTTCAATTATCGGATAATATATCGCTCGACCACAAAAATATAAGTTTATAGCAACAGATAGAAGAGACGAAAATACACTTCCCCAAAGCAATACATAGATATCGTATTGTAATGTAAGAAAAACAACAAGTAACATCAATCCTCTTCTTAAAATTTCCAACTTTAGTATTATTTTACTATCGCCTTTAACCTTAAGTATATTCATACTAATACTATGCAATGGGAAAAACGCTCCATAAACACAAAGTATCTGAAAAATTGGTATTACAGGTAACCATTTTTCAGACAAAAACAAAGGTATCATATTGGGTGCCAATACAATTCCCGCAAGCAATAAAGGAGCTATGGCAAAAACACTAAGTCTAATTATTTTCGCATAACTCTCTTTTAACAGCATATTATTTTTTTGTAACTTAGAAAGAGCAGAATATGAAACGTTCTGAATAACCATAGTCAATGATTGACTAGGAATATCTTCTATTTTTTTACCTTGAGTATAATAACCCAAATCTAAAGGAGAATAATATTTTCCAATTATAATTGTATACAGATTATTAAATACAACAATAACAACCCCCGTAAACAACATATTTATTGAAAAAGGAAGCATACCCTTAATACTGTGAAATGAGAAAGCAAATAAAGGCTTCCAATTACCATATAGCCATAAAAAGAAAGTATTCGTTATAGAATAGATTAACAATTGAAAAACTAATGCCCAAACTCCAAAACCCAACACAGCAAAAGCAACACTACAGACACCAGAAATCAATATTGATGTAAAAGAAATGAATGTAATTTTCCTATACTCCATTTTTTTATTAAATAAAGTAGTCTGTATTATTCCTAAAGCATTTACAGGAATTATGAGAAAAAATACTTTTGAAATTTTTTGAAGTTCATGTATATTAAAAAAAAGTGCAATACATTCCGACAGAAGTATCAAGATCACATAAAGAAATACTCCTAAGAATAAATTCAGATAAAAGACAGATGAAAGTTCCAAGTCCGTTACCTTTTCTCTACGAATTAAAGCTTGTCCAAAACCAGATTCGATAATAACATTACTCAATAAAGTAAAAAAGGATAAAATACCAATCACACCATAATCGTAAGGAGATAATATTCTTCCTAAAATTATTAACAATACGAATTGAACAAGTAAAATTCCTACTTTTCCAACACTTCCCCATAAAACTCCTGAAATAGTTTGTGATTTTAAAGACATCTAAATTATATGAGATTGTTGTTTTCCTGGAATATATTGATAATTCTGTTTTTTCCTATTTGCAATTTCCTTAGCTGGGATTCCTCCTACAACAGCATAAGGAGCTACATCTTTAGTAACAACTGCTCCACAGGCGACGACTGCCCCTTCACCGATAGTAACACCTGGTAAAATAATTGCTCGGGAACATATCCATGCATAATCGCCAACCACAACTTTGCCTCCATTTCCAGCAAAATACAAATCGTTATAATCATGATTTAGTGACCACAAAATAGCCTCATATGCAATTGTCACATTTTTACCAATAATGATACCACGACGTCCATCCAATAATACCTTAGGACCAATAGACGCACCTTCTCCAATAAATACACCTTTAGGATTTCGAATATGAGTTCCCATAAAAATGGAAACATTTCCACCTATTTTCATCCCTAACAATTTATATAAAATATAACGTATGTGTCTACTTGGAATAAATGCAATTATTCCATTGGTAAAAAACCAAATCACAGAACTTCTCATAAATCTATAATACTAATTAGTACTCAAATTAGAGTAGACCCTCATTTTAAGCACTTGTGTGAGTATCAAAAGTAGCATCCATTTTTGACGTATTAGTTAGCGAGAGCCGCATAAAAGCATTTTCTCTATAAGTCAAGAAAAGTTAAAGCTTTCTCTAATATTCGTCATTATTTACACCTATGACTTATATTTATTCTTCTACCTCCTCAAACGGATACTGATTCTCCTCAAACCCCTTCAACTCCTCTGCAATCTCCGCCTGCTCCAGGCTCAACCCTGCCTTATCCCAAGTATTGATAATTTCATGAGCCTCCTTTGCTAAACTCTCATCATAGAACTCCCCATAACAATAAGTTAACAAACGCACCTTCAGCAATGACGCAGAAAGCTTCGGAAGCACCTCCCAGCTACGATCCAGGACATTCTGAATATATTCCTGCTTGCAGCCATTATCATAAATCGTTGCAGCGAAAGCCACTAACAAAGCAAGGCAAAGTTCAGCCTCCTCTTCGGCCGTAGCTCCATGAATGTTATAAAGTTCGATAGCCCGTTCGTAAACATCACGGTTCAAACGTGTAAATTGGTCCGCATAAATGGGACTTCCATCAAGCCCGTAGGTTAGAAGATCATGGGCTAAGGAAAATAATGATGAAGAATTAGAATTCATATTATTAAATGTTTTATTTCAAAAAGAGAAGATACTTCGAAAGATTTAAGAGGACACAATATTTATGTATCAACTAACGATTATTATCAACAACAATGCCAATCAATGATTAATGTCAATCAACAGAGTGTCAATCAACAGTTAACGGTTCAACAAGCGAAGGCGGGATAAAGGTAGTAGCTACAGCCATGACACCTTCAATATTGACTACCACACGGCGATCATGGCGAATACGGACAAACTCACCGATTACGCCCTTGAAAACACCATCAGTGATACGAACCTTCTGACCTTTTACCAAATTCAGTTCGGCTGCTTCCATATAAAGAATTGGCTCATCGTGACTACCGGCTACCAGAATAAAACTGCGCATCTGCACATCAGGAATAACTACCGGACGGCAATGTTCACGATTCATAATGAAACGTATAGGCATCGTTCCCTCAAGTTCGTCCTTCAAAGCATCAATACGTTTGCGCGTAGAATGAACGAAAACAAGATTATGTATGGCGGGCACCAATCTACGGACACGCTTACCACCTTTCATCACCATTCCATAGCACATAGGAATAAAGCTCTCTATGTTCTCCTTATCAAGAATAGACTTAAGAGTCAGTTCACGACTATAAGAGACACGAACAGCAAACCAATGGAGATTTTGAGAGTTGAAAGTTGAAAGCTGAGAGTGAGTACTTTCAGTCATGATATTTTCGCAAAGCGACTTCGCGTAAGGACATTTTTTAGGGACACCGGAGTAGTGAAATACCTACCGGTCAAATTATGTAATGCGATTATTTTTAATAACTTATGCTGCATTCATTTCATTTCAGAACTTCCTACCATCGCGGAAAAAGAAGCTGTGAAACATCTATGTGGAGCTTTTGAAGCCAAAAGCTATAAACGGGTGATTAAGGAAGATTAGTTGTCTTTTAATCGTTCGTTTAATGGACGCAAAGGTAAAAGGTATTTTTTGAATGACCAAAATGTTTGATAAAAATATTTTTTCAGGCCCTCTTTTCCTCATGTAAGCATCTCATATATAAGATTTTATATTCTAAAAAAATATCATTAATATCTATTCAACTTGATGTTTTTATAAGAAACATTTTCTTTACAAATATTGGTGTCCATTAAACGAACGTTTTTTGAACACCTATCCGTTTTCACTCCAACAAATTATATATCAGTCAATTAAGCGTCGTAAAACAGTATATAAAATCAATATTATCCCAATATTCTTGTCCACTCTTCTTTTTACACTTATCTTCGTAACTTGCAACATATTTTTTCATCACTAATTCTGACATAAAATCATTAGAAGTATGAAAAATAATAAAGCCAATAAAGCAGCAAAAAAAAACTGCAAAAGAGAACGAAAACAACAGTAAACAATCAATTAAACAAAGGATTAGGTTGAAAAGAGGCCCCAAAACAGGAGCTACCATTACGAGAATAATCGACCGCAGGGACATTATAGAAAAAGCATATTTGGAACTCTATATAACAAACTGTCTGGACGTATCTCCGGAAAACGGATTGACAACGCTTGCACGTTTTTTATATAAAAACGAAAAGTTTTTGAAAAATAATGGTAAACAGATAGCTGTCAATACCATAAGACAGGAATTGACAGATATTGCCAAAGAATGCGACTTCAAAAACCCAAGAGGTAAAAAGAGAAAATAATAACAAAATACAGATATGAATTAGTGTTGAATAACATGTTGCAAAAGAGCCTATCTTTGCTCTCGCTTTAGCAAAGATTAAGCCCCGCTGTGAGAAGATGCCGCTTTATCCCAAAGTGACATCTTCTCTTTTTTATGCCCGACAGACTGCCGAAGTAAATAAAAAAAAATGAAAGTTAATCAACTAAGAAACAACGCAATGGAAAACATTTTCAGAATGTCGCTATTCATGCCTCCTATCTCACCGATAAGAGATAAAATTTCCGGAAAAAACCTGAGAAATGCCACACTAACCCCACTACGCACAGTGGATGTGAACGAAGTACACAAACTTATCACTTCAAACGCGAAACTTGCCGCACTCACCCACGAAGTACGAAACGCCGCACTGCTGGGTGATGACAATGCCTGCCGCCTCCTGAAGCAGCAGACACTGCCCTACGTGACTCCCTGCGGAGTCTTCACCCGCCGGCGAAGTGACTGCATAGAAGAAGCCTCCGGACTGGTAGTAGTGGACATCGACCATCTTGAATCTACCGAAGAAGCCGAAAAACTGCGCCAACTGTTATTCGACGATCCCTATCTGTGCCCTGCCTTAGTGTTCGTCAGCCCCACCGGACAGGGCGTGAAAGCCTTCGTGCCCTGCGCCATAGGGCAAAGTGCTACAGATGGAATCCGCTGGGCCATGAACTATGTACACTGTATGTACGACACCGACCACCAGCAATCGGGAAAAGGAGTGGATACGTCGGGAAAAGACCTCGTACGCTCCTGTTTCCTATGCCATGATCCGGGAGCGTTGATCAGAATTACAAATGGCGAGTAATAAATTACGAATTACAAATTACAAATTAAGCATTCAATGGAACCAATATCTTCATTACATCTCCTGACCGAAGCCGTCAGGAATGCGGGAGCAGACATCGCTCCCAGTTATCAAGAGTATATACAACTTGCCTTTGCCATCGCCACGGACTGCGGAGAGGCAGGCCGTCAGGATTTTCTCGCCTTGTGCAGCCTTTCATCAAAGTATGACCCGCAGGCAGCCGAAAAGCTATTCAGCAATGCGCTGAAAACTGGACACAACGACGTACATATAGGCACAGCCTTCCACCTGGCCGAGTTGTGCGGCGTAAAAATTCAAGCCGAAATTCCATCCGGCATTGGTACACTTGGTACACAAGGTTCACCCTCATCTTCCGCTTCACACACACGCGCACGTAAAGAAAGAGAAGAAGTAAGCATATGCGAAGAAGACACGGCAACGGGCAGCGACCCGATATCACCTCTACCCACTTTCGACGAACGCACCCGGTGGCCTTATCCCCTGGGACGTATCCTGAGCTGCGCTACCTCCCGCACACAATACGATATTCTTCTATTGGGAACGGTCACTGTGCTAGGGGCAAGTATGGGGCGGAACGTCCGGTGTGCTTATGGAGGAAAAATGACGTCGCCCTGCCTGCAAACTTTTGTCGTGGCACCATCCACATCGGGCAAAGGTATACTATCACTGGTACGCCTGTTGGTAGAGCCCTTTCATGATGAGATCCGAAAGCAGACGGCTGAAAGTATGGCATGCTACCGGCGTGAAAAATCAAAGTACGAAGCGTTGGGCAAAGAACGGGCGAAGACCGAAGCGCCCATGATGCCTCCCGACAAGATGTTCCTCATCCCCGGTAACAATACGGGAACCGGCATCCTGCAAAACCTGATAGATTCCGACGGAACAGGCCTGATATGCGAAAGCGAAGCCGACACCATATCCACCGCCATCGGCTCAGAATACGGGCATTGGAGCGACACCATGCGAAAGGCTTTCGACCACGACCGGATCTCCTACAACCGACGCACCGACCGGGAATACCGTGAAGTGAAAAAGGTGTTTCTTGCCGTACTCCTGTCCGGTACCCCCGCACAGGTAAAACCACTGATACCCACTACCGAAAACGGGCTATTCTCCCGAGAACTATTCTACTACATGCACGGTATACACCACTGGCAAGACCAGTTCGATCTCAACGACAATAATCTCGAAGAGACTTTCAACACGCTGGGCATGGAATGGAAAGAAAAACTAAAGGCTATCGTCATGGGCGGAACTTTCACACTACGCCTCACCGACGGACAGAAGAAGGATTTCAACCAACTGTTCTCCAATCTATTCACCCGTTCAGAACTGTCAAACGGCAGTGAAATGTCGAGCAGTGTGGCACGTCTGGCCATCAACATCTGCCGCATCATGGAGGTAGTGGCAATGCTCCGCGCATTGGAACAAGGGGAGATAACCCGTTCACCCAATGTATCGCCCGATCCCGGCACCAATCCCGACAATCTGAAAGACCATATCATCACCCTATGGGATCTCAGCATCACCTCCGACGATTTCCACGCTGTGCTGTCGCTCGCCGAAAGCCTCTACAGCCACGCCATCCACATACTCTCCTTCCTGCCCGCCACCCAAGTGACCAGTCGGGGAAATGCCGACCGCGATGCGCTTGTGCAATGCATGGGGGAGAGATTTACACGAGCTGAATTCATACATAAAGCCGAAGAGATGGGTATCAAGCCCGAAACCGCCTCCACCTGGCTGAAGCGCCTGCAGAAGCACGGTCTGGTGGAAAGTACGGACAAAAACGGCACTTATCGCAAGCCGGGTAAGCGGTAAGAAGTGGTGAGTGGTGAGGGATTAGTGATTAGCAGGGGGACTCACACATTATATACGCGCACGTGTGTGTGAAGCGAAAGGGAAGGGTGAACCTCTGTACCAAGTGTACCAACCTCACCATTACAAAGCCTCATCTCAGCTTTGTATCTCTCAATCTCAACCTTGCATCCCTCAACCTCAGCCTTGCATCCCTCAACCTCAACTTCACACCGCTAAACCTCAGCTTTACGCCCCCAAACCTTAGCTTTAAGGTTCCCCCAGTGCGCCTACTATCAGGCTCACCTGGGCGGGCGTATAGGAGCGTGAACGGGGAGAAAGCCCCAGGGTGGACAGACCGGCACGCAGACCGGGATAAAGATCGATCCAATGTTTCAACTTACGGTAGGCAGACTCCGGACAGAGATCGGGACAATAGAGTTGGGCAAGTTCAGTACGCCCATAGGTACGGATTTCAAAAGAGTTCATATCTGATATTCATGTGTTATATTTCATCAAAGGTAGCGATAAATCATGACATTATCAAGTATATACATAGAAATAACAGACTAAAACCGCCCCTAATCGACTCTAACAACCAGAAAGAGACAAACGCCCATACCCGCAGTATTACCTTTGCATTGTTGAGTTCAACAGCATGAATTTTCAAGTATTAATTTTTAAATTATCTACAAAGTATGATTCGTTACAAAAAGTATCAAGTGACGGGCGAAAACAGCCCGCTGAAAGGTTTCTGGTATGCGCGTCCCGTAATTGAAGAGACGTTCGACATCGAGAAACTTGCCAAACACATGTCTAACCACAATACTCCCTACTCAAGTGGTGTCATCAAGGGAGTGTTGACGGATATGGTTTCCTGCACCAAGGAACTTATTCTGGATGGAAAGAATGTAAAAATGGATGATCTGGCAATTTTTTCCGTAGGAATTGTCAGCAAAAAAGGCGCAAAATCTGCCGCCGACTTCTCACTGGCTAACAACGTAAAGGGGTTGAAACTCCGCGCCCGTGCCACGGGTGAGCTGAGTAATGCTCAGATTAATCTGGAAGGACAATTGAAAGAGTCTTCCATGTACACCGTGGGAGGCAGCTCGTCCGACAATACTCCCGGTGGCGGTTCCGGAGGAGACGGCGGTGGTCTCGACGAAAATCCGTTGGGATAACTCCTGATTCACATAAATTATAAATCATCAATCATTATGAATGAAGAAAAGAAGTCAAAAAACGTG
>ERZ857503.66-NODE-66-length-117685-cov-6.446689_pt1 | contig 117685 bp, 114 predicted proteins | sample MGYA00519766_ERZ857503 | MGnify/ENA primary metagenome ERZ857503 (study PRJEB31778, sample SAMEA3449345) | human gut metagenome | biome: human gut; feature: human-associated habitat; material: faeces | place: United Kingdom | collected 2010/2012 ...
GCTCGTTGTTGGGGGCAAAGATTTTGATCTGACAGATGTCCTCTGTATCGCAGAAGAGCTTCACTGTGCGTTAGGGAAACCGGTGGACGTCTATGAACTGCGGGAGATCAATCCCCAGTCGGCTTTCTATGATACAATTCTGGCCGAGGGGGTGCAGATTGCATGAAATACAGTGACCAGCAGAGAATAGAGAAAATTCGAGAAACAATAGAAAAGCTTTTGAATTATGTGCAGAGAGAACAAATTACTCCAGAGAAAATCTGCAATGAGGAAACGGTTCAGTGGACGGTTACGACACCGCTGTACAACATCGGGGAACATGTTTACAACCTGTCCGATGAATTTAAGAAGAACCATCCGAAATTCCATGGATTAAAATTGCAGGACTACAGCACCGGCTGGTGCATCACTATGAGGATACCCGTTGGATCGTGATCTGTGCCATCATTTTTGATGTGCTGCCGGAGTTCCTGGAGGAGATTAAGGATCTCTGACCCACACCGTGACCCACACGGGGAAACGAAGCAACGGAGATAACGGACACAAGAGTGCTGGAAAGGATGGCACTCCGGACTGGAAAGGGCACAATAGGCCTGGAAAGTAGAAAACCTCATCCTCCCAATCAGTTGGTAAGGATGAGGTCCCCAGTTCAAATCTGGGTAGCAGCTCCAGAAAACCACTCTTTTCAATCGAAAAGAGTGGTTTTCTTTTTGAAAAAGCTATCACAAAAAGCTAGTGATTTCGTTTGACCTACACCCTGGACCACACGCTGAAAGGCTGAGAAAGGAGAAAAGAGTACTGGGCAGGACGTTGTGCTTCTCTGCTGCTTGAAGGTAGGCACCTAGGTCATCGGGCTTCAGGATATTCATTTCCTTTTTCTATATTTTTGGGGGGGGATGCAGTCCTCAGTGGGGTTGGCGGTAATCACCTTTTCCTTTCTGACACGTTCCAGGGTGTTGCGGAGCATGAGGTGGACGCTACGGACGGTGGTGGTACTGAGCCCGGTTTTGCCGCCCTTGGGGTCAGATCTGCCGTTTTCGGTCAAGTCCTTTTTTCCTTGACCTCGGCTTGTGGGTCTTGCCCAATACGTTTTTGATGATCCTCTTCCCTGTCTGGTCGTACCTAGCGGTGTACCGCCCTTCCCAGAGGACATCCTTCCGCTTGCGGATATTGCCCTCGACGGTGGCTCTTTTCTTTGACATTAGATTTTCCCTCCCTTCCAAGTCACAAAACATATCACAAGTGGTGTTAGAAAGCTATCCCTTTTTGGAAGAGCTTCCGTCGATCCATGCCAGGAACTTGTACTTTGGGATGAGGATGCGGCTACCAATGTTGAGGGCGGGGAAGCCAGCCTTCGCTGTGGACCAGCTCGCAGAGGCCCCGGCCCGGCTAATCCCCAGCACTGCCGCCACATTGAGGGCGGAGAGGGTGAGGGGTAGCTCATCATAGGATTTGTAGGTAGGTTTGTTCATAGGAGTCCTTTCTGTTCCCGCAGGATACTTTTATTCTTGCAATCCGTGTTGTTCATATAGTTCTCCGCATCTGGTGTGGGGAGGGGCGGCACCGGGTGGGGTCAGCTTATGGTCTGCTGCTCCTCGTGGTCATCCGCTCTGTGACCTTGGACGATCTTCTTCTGATGCTCTTTGGAGAGGCCCTTGCGGTCGCTGTGGATGTGTACAGTGGTGGCGCATCTCTCATGAGAGGAACATCTTGGCCACGCTCCAGAGTACGGCCCAGAGAGGCCACAGTGCCCACGAGCCGACCATAATTGGGATAATCCACACCCACACGGGTAGGGCTTGGGCAGGTGTATTTTGGGAAAACGTAAATGCTGCCGTTCTTTCTTCCACCCAACCTGTTGGAGCAGAGATGTCATCTCTGTTACGGCCATCACTATTTTTTCGTCTGAGCTGCCATCGCAGACAGCATAGTCGATAGGCTCTGCACCGTCTTGCTCTGGGGCACCAGTAAGCGGAACTCACGCTCCATCACCTCTTTTTTGTATTTGTCACCGCGGAGCCGGCATTATAGCAGGCCAGGGTGTCCCGGGCCAGCTCGTCCGGGGTGTGATGGGTACCTTAGAATTCTGCGCCTCGGTGGGCAGCGAGCCCACCAGGGCGGCGGTGATGATCAGCTTGTTCATCTTTTCTCTCCGTACAGCAACTCGTAAATGCCAGCCATACCCAAGCCGCGCCGATGCACATACTTACCGTCCGTATTACGCAAGAATTAAGAAGAGCCCCGCTTCCTTCCGGGCATCAACATAAATCTTGGCACCCTGAACAAAGTAACGAATTTGGTGGTCCACGGCGAATTCCATAATGTCATCCAGGCCGCCGCCGGTGAATTCCAAGGCGACAAAGTTGCTGATAACGTTGGGAGCGTCGACCCAGAACTCCTCCTCGTAGGCGTCCTTATCCAGAAGCACAGTATCAGAAGTGTGGTTGGGATCCAGGTACTGCTTGACCACATCTTGGACCGTATCAAGCGGCTTGAGCGCAGTTATCAACTGTTCCGGAGAGTAGTGGCCGGAGTAATACCGGTCTGGAACGTAGGGCCTGTCCAGAGGGGTCTTGTAAAAATTACCCATGCAAAAGCCCGGCTTGTCAAAGAAATCCTTGGAAGAGATGCCAATATGGTCAATGTAAAATTTTGTTTTTCTGCGCATTGATATGTTTCCTCGGAAATTCTGGAAGTACGGCGAAAGGATTTGGCAGAACAATTGCGCGCTTAGCACCATATCACGGGACAATTATACCGGGTGGCGCTGAATTGCGTCAAAAAAAGAACGAGGAATGTCAGAAACGGCACTGTTGAACTGAAAAGAGCGCAAAAAAATCACGACGCGCATTTGATTTAAAATGCACATCGTGATACGTTATCCGGTTGAAGTTGAAGCAAAGCTTTCACAGATTTGACTGGACCTCAGAAAAATCGACATTCTTTCTGCTCAGAGACATACCGTTGTCGATGTGGGCGTAGGACACAACGCCGGTGGTATGATCGGCCGCACGCTTTGCACGTTCTCGCTTGCGCGCTCTCCTTTGATCTCTCTTCCCTTCAGCGGGCACCGCTTCCTCCACGGTCTCTCCCCCCACAGGCAGCAAAGACGGGGCACGGTGCGCCGAAAAAAGCAGACAGCGGGGACCACCACCGGATGTGATCCCCACTGTGCCGTCATTTAGAACATCTTGTACTCGTTCAGAGACAAAGCCACATAGCTGATCATGGTATTGATATCAAACACGGGGATACCCAGCTCGTCGCGAATACGGGCGGAATAGGGAGGCAGGTCGGTACACTCCAGCACCACAGCGCCGATGTCGGGGTTCTCCTCCAGGCCCTTGCGCACAACGCTAACCACCTCGTCGGTGACGGCCTCCAGATTGAACTCCTCGTTGGGGTGGGTGTAGATGCGGCCCCACTCAGGCTGATCGTGCAGGCTCAGGATCACCAGGTGATCGCGGTCCACGATCTTGGCGCGCTGCAGATGCTCCTCGCGCAGGTGGTACTTGTTGGCGGTCAGCACGGCCACCTTGCGGTTGGGACCCACCATGGTCTGGATGAAGGGGACCTGTAGCAGGGCGCTGGTGAACACCAGCTCGGGCACGGCGGCGGCCAGGCCCTCCTGATAGTATGCGGTGAAGCCACAGCTGGTGGTGATGGCCTTCACGCCCTGAGCCGCCAGCTCCTTGCACACGACGATAAACTTATCCAGCATCTCTTGGCAGGGGTTCTCTTCGATGGTATCCATATTGGCGCCCTTGACGCGCAGCATCATCACCTCGAAGGGATAGGAAGCGGGGTTGGTGCTGTTGCCGGGCAGAGACTCCAGCTGCAGCTGGGCGGGCAGGACCTGGCCCTCCTCCCAGCGCAGAATACAAATCTTGGGCTTTTTTTCCATGAAGACATCTCCTTTTCATTTTCCGCACAGGTCACTGCCGGGCAGACACCTGTACCTGTATATACAAAGCTCTATAACTATAATTTATACACAAATCCCGGGAATTGACAAGCATGATTTCCCCGACCCGCCGCTTTTCTATGATTTCGCCAATCCTCCCTTCTCTATTACAATATAATTTGGTTGGAATCCTCGGCAGCCAGCCGAGGGTTTTGTCCGTCTTGTGCCAAAGCTACAATAAGCAGTTTGATAATGGTCTGCTGCATTTACATTGGTGTGTAGGACTTGGGAAAATACTTTCTGATGATTGGTTATGCGGTCAAGTTCGCGTTTCTTTTCCTCAGACATAACGGAAACATAGCGTCCCGCGTGCATTTGCCCTAGCGGCCGAGCTTTTTGAGCCGCTGTACCTGTGACAATGATGGCGTGTTCTGCGAATAATCCATCGCTTCAAGGAACTGCCGTTTCTCATCATGGGTGGGATACGAAAGCTCCGCAGCAGGGGCAAGGGAGATCATTCCTTTATTCACCAAGCCGAGTGGCACCATTGAGACGTTCAAGGAAGGCCAGGCCATTACGTTGCAGGACAACGTGACCCTCTACAGCTCGCTGGACATCCAGAAGGCCGTCACCATCGACAAGGACTCCAAGATCACAGCCACATCTGCCAGCACCTCTAACATCCACCCCGCCAGTATGATCATCGGACAGGACTTCGATAACAAGACCTATGAGCCGAAGCTGGATATCTGCGGCACGGTAAGCGCCGTCAATATGCCCGCCGGTCAGGGAAACGAGGCCAGCAAGACCAACCTGGTGGCTCTCGATGTGACCGGCAGCGAGGTAAAGAAAAACGCACAGCGGACTCGGTGGAGTCTCTGTGCGTTTAATGATAATGGATAGCTCTGCGCTATTTTTCGAAAAATTACTTGAATCCGGCTGAGAAATCATGTAAAATAACTAATATAATGTAGAATTATACACATGACTGTTCTGTCCATTGCCGTATAGTTGGTTGTTTTATGCCTTTTGCGGTATCGCGCAAGGTGAACGCTGATTTTTCTTTCGGAGGTCACAAACTTATGGACTGTGGTACACTGTTCGCTCTTGACAAGACCAATGCCAAGCCCCTACATATCCAGATTGAGGAGTCGATCCTCCAGAAACTGGAGTCCAAGGAGTGGGCGCCCGGCAAACTGATCCCCTCGGAAAACGAGCTGAGCCATATCTATGGAGTAAGCCGCACCACGGTGCGCAATGTCATCACCAAGCTGGTGCAGGAGGGGCTTTTGTTCCGTATCCCCGGCAAGGGCACCTATGTGGCCGAACCGAAGATCGTGGCCCACTCCCTGTCCTATGCCGGCATCCGCGAGCAGCTGGAGCAGATGGGCTATGAGGTCACCACCCAGCTGATCTCCCTCGACCTGGAAACTGCGGATCAGAAGATACTCCAGTACTTTCCCGGCCTGGATGCCCCCTATTTCTATGTGGTCCGCCGCCTGCGTATTCTGAAGGGGGAACCGCTGAGCATCCACATCTCCTACCTGCCCCAGTCCTACTGCCCCGGCATTGACCGGTATGACCTGAGCAGTGAGCAACTGTGCACTGTGCTGAGTCAGGCATATGGCTTGAACCGCGCCAAGGCGGTGGAAACTCTGGAGTCCGTGGCAGCCAAGCCAGCCGAGGCATCCCTGCTGAACATTTTTCCCGGCCAGCCGCTGCTGCTGTTGCAGGATCAGATTCTGGACGCCGACGGACGCACCTTCGAATACAGCAAGGTGATCTTCCGCGGAGAGAAGATCAAGATCACCATGGAGATCTGAGCGTTGCCCGAGATCAGGATTGGGCCAGCGGCGCATCGTCGCAGATATCCCCGCCTTTGACAGACGACAAAATTCAACAAGCAACAAAAAGAAGACACCCATCGGGTGTCCTCTTTTCATATGTTTTGGCTTTTGCCGATTTAGCGCTTCACGCGGGCGGAGGCGCCGGTCATCACGTCACAGACCTCTTACGTGATGACCAGGTTCCAGTCATTGCGGATGGTATGGCACATGGCGGAATAAGCAGCAGCGAAGTCGATGCACTCCAGCTCGGGCTTGCCCTCCATCAGGCACCAGATCAGACCGGAGGCGAAGGAATAGATCCCGAGGTTCATGTGCTTGCGGGAGACAAAGCAACCGTTGCGGGTCATCATGACACACTGCCAGTTGTTCAGGCAAGCGGAAGTGACCTCACGCAGGGAGTTACCCGCGACCTGGACATTGGGATACTTCTCCATGACCTTCTCGTCCGCCTTCTTGTAGCACATGGGATCGATCTTGGAATAGTTCTCGTCGGTGTTGTCGGCCTTGATGCCCAGCACGGTCTCGAAGTCCTCTTGGCATGGGTCGAGGTGGCCTCGGTATCCGGGGGCTTGATGATAGTGAAGTTCAGAACGGACAAGGAGATGCCCTGCTCCTTCAGGATCCGGCACGGCAGGCCTTCATGGCCTCCACCGCAATATGGGTGGAACCCAGGGGGGATAGGCCGGGCCGCCGCCGGAGCTGACGATCACGACCTTGTTGTTCATATAGCCCAGATCATCGCGCACCTGCTCATAGGCATGCATGCTCAGGAAAGGGTTGATGAAGACCGGCACGGGCAGCAGACCCCTGGCGTGCCATGGCGGCACACAGGCTCACCGCGTTCTATTTGCGGATACCCACCTCGATTTCTGCCACGCCGGGATAACAGCTGACGGGCTACATATCGAAGGAGCCCACATCCACATACTCGCTCTCGGGGAACGTCTTCATGATCATCTGCTTGTAGGCCAGACCATGCTGACCGTTACCAATCGCAATTTTCGTTGTTTTTTCCTCTTCTTAGCATTTTTATGACATTTCCTTATGTATACAAGTTGGCTCGTTGGGTGTGAACAGTCAAGCCGCATTTTAAATCATCCTGTCGCGGCAAATTGTGCAGTCTTGCCAAAAAATGTTCCAAATTTTTGGCCTGCGATTGCCCGTCAAATGTCCCTTACCCTCAAAAAATGTCTTGACTTTTAGATAAATGCATCTATGATAGACTTACAAGGCAACCTATATATACCAGCATACGTAGGTTGCACACAATCGTACATAAAATCACAAACCAACTACGAGAGGAGATTGCACGATATGATTCGGTTGACTCCCTACGAGCAGCGCATGCTCGACGGCGAGTTCGGCGCTGCCAAGCAGGTTGCTCTGCAGAAGATTATTGACTATGCACAAATCTTGGGCGCCGAGGAGCTGGTGCCCATCACCAAGGCTCATCTGTGCTGCGGCTCCACCTGCGAGCCGGCTGACTTCCCCGATGGCAATCTGGATCGGCCTGACATCCTGGCCATGGGCTATCACGACTGGCAGACCAAGCTAAAATGCCCAGGTTTGGACCCAGCCACCTTCAACAGCTTCAACGAAAGCACTTACGTCATGGATGACGTGCACTGCTGCGACACGTTCCAGTGGCAGTGGACTCAGCAGACCAAGGAGTTCTATGAGAACAACCGCCAGATCCTCTCCGACGCGGCTGACCGCGGCGTGATGATCGGCTCCACCTGCGCCCCCTATCTGGCCGGCTGGCTGCCTGTAATGGGCGAGTATTTCGTCACCACCGAGTCCAGCAACGTGCTCTACAGCAACTCCATCCTGGGCGCCCGCGGCTACGGCGGCGGCGGCAACACCACTTTCTGCGCCGCAATCTGCGGTCGAGCTCCCAAGTGGGGCCTGCACCTGCCCGAGAATCGCCACGGCACTCACGTGTTCCACGTGGCCTGTGATACCAAGGACAAGACCGACTGGGATCTGCTGGGCGCTGCTGTGGGCCGTCGCTTGGCCCCCAATGCCGTCCCCGTCATCTGCGGCGATTTCGAGCGGCCTGACCTGATCAAGCTGAAGACGTTCTTCACCGCTCTGGCCGTGACCAGCGGCTGTGAGCTGTGCCTGATCGTGGGTGTATCCCCCGAGGCGCAGACCTATGAGATGGCTATGGGTGGCCACGAGCCTGTGGCGGAGTTTACCATCACCAACGAGATCCTGCAGACTTATTGGGATGAGGTCTGCCACAAGGAATCCGGCCCGGCCGACTATCTGCAGATCGGCTGCCCCAACTGCTCCGCCGAGGAGCTGATCAATATCTGGCGTTACATGAACGGCAGAAAGGTGAAGAAAGGCGTCCGCTTCTGCGTGTTCACCAACATTGCCCAGTACGCTATGGCCGAGCAGGCTCACATCATCCACGACCTGAAGGACTGGGGCGTGGAGATCCTGACCAGCGGCTGCATCCTCCGCACGATCAACGTGGCAAAGGGGGCCAAGTCCCTCGGCCTGTCCTCCTTCAAGCTGTGCAACGGCAGCAAGGATGAGCGGGACTGCCCAATCTACTACGGTTCTGATGAGCAGGTCATTGACGCTGCCATCAGCGGTTATTGGGAGGTTAAGAGGAGATATGAGTAAGAATAAGATTATCCGGGGCCGTCCTGCCTGGGGCCCTGTGGTAGAAGGTTATGCTTTCGTCTGCCCCGACAGCATCGTCGGTTGGAATGGCGCTGATGTGAAGACCGGCGTGGTGACCGAAAAGGATAACGTCCACTATGGCGACAGCTTTGCCGGCAAAATCATTGTGCTGCCCTGCAGCCGCGGCTCTCTGGGCTGGTCCGATATGTTCCGCAACAGCGAGTACAACGGCGTCGGCCCCAGCGGCTACGTCTTCACCACGATGGACTCCAAGTGCGGCACTGCCATCTTCAACACCAGACGTCCCTGTGTCGCCGATTTCCCCGCCGACTGCGATCCCTGTGTGGAAATCCATGACGGCGATTACATCAGACTCGACGGCATCAACGGTACTGTGGAGATCCTGGTACCGGCCGAAGATAAATAATTCAACTGAAAGGAAGTACCACTATGGAATTCAAGAAGGAAAAGGTTTATACTCCCCTGGCTGCCACTCCCACCCACAACGTCTCCCAGGCCATCAAGTATGGCAACCTGGTGTTCGTCTCGGGCATGGTCGGTGAGGACGAGAACGAAGTCCTGAAGGAGGGTCTGGAAGCTCAGTGCGAGCAGGCTTTCATCAACATGAAGAACGTTCTGGAAGCTGCCGGCTCCAGCCTGGAGAAGGTTCTGTTCTGCCAGATCTTCATCGCCAAGCGTGAGGACCGCGCCATCGCCAACGAGGTGTGGGATCGCTTCTTCCTGAACATGGATGTGGGCCCCGCCCGCTACACCGTCGTGGCTCCCACCGTTGCCGAGCCCTACCTGTTCGAGATCACCTGTGTCGCCGGTGTGTAAGCCGCTGACCTGATCCATATTTTTATGTAAAGTCCTGCTTTGGCACAGACCAATAGCGACGTTTTCATGTAGGATACGGTGTAGTTCATGGTTGTAAGGGCTGCACCGTATTCTGCTTTACGCAGAAAGTTCGTACTTTTGCGGGCTTTGTCGTATCTCTGTCATGACCGTCTGCAGCGCTTTTTGGGGGCAGTTATTTCAATCCGCAATATGGCGCGCAAGGTGGCAAGCGACCACGAAACTGTTCCGAAATATCCGGTGGCTACGGATAGGGTGAAGACAGGTTCAGATGATAATGATACTTCCAAATAAGGGAATTTTATCCTAGCCTTTGGCCGATACGTCCATATTTTTATTGGTAATTTTGTCGAAACAAACAATTTTTGAAAACAGTGGCTTGTTCCACTTGACAATGCTGTATATACAAGTATATAATTCGTTTGTGACCAACCAGCATGTACTGTGGTACATATATGGACAGGATTCAAATTTAAGGAGGAGGAAAAATGAAAAGGTTTATCTCTCTACTCATGTCTGCTCTGATGCTGGTCGCTGTTCTGGCTGGCTGCGGCAGCGGCGGCGGCGGTGAACAGGGAAGCGATGCGAGCGAGAACATTGTTACGCTTCGCAACACCGGCTTCTTGACCACCAGTGACCCCAACCAAACCACCAACACCCACGAGTACACCGTTTTCGAAAACATTTATGAGGGCCTGTATGATTTAAATGAGGCTGAGGGCGGCTACGACCTGCGTCTGGCTGAGAAGATCGAGGCCAACGACGATGCCACCGAGTACATTGTTACCCTGAGAAAGGACGTCAAGTTCCACAATGGCGAGTCCATGACCGCTGATGACGTTGTCTTCAGCTATGACCTCGCTCAGGCCAGCCCCAAGCAGGCCTCTTACGTCCGTCCTCTGGACCACGTCGAGAAGGTTGATGAGCACACCGTTAAGATCGTTATGAATCAGTCCTTCTCCCCCATCGGCCACATGCTTCACAAGGTGAAGATTCTGTCTCAGAAGGAAGTTACCGAGCAGGGCGACAATTTTGGTAAGGTCGCCAATAAGGCTGGTACTGGCCCCTACATGTGGGATGAAGACAACTACAATCCCAAGACCTCTTGGAGTGCTGTTGCTTTCGAGGATTACTACCGCGGCAGGGCCAAGATCGATAAGATCGTCTGGAACGTGATCGAGGATGATACCTCTGCTATCACCGCTCTGCAGAATGGCGAAGTCGATTACATGGTCGTCCCCATCTCCTACTGGGAGGACATCAAGTCTACCGACAAGTTCACCTGCGTTGAGAAGGAGTCCAACGAAGTCATGACCTTCTGCATCAACATCGAGTCCCCGACCGCTGGCACGATTCTGCAGAATGACTTGGTCCGTGAGGCCATCATGTACGCCATCGACCGTGACGGCGTCAACAAGCTGGTCTGCGATGGCTACGGCACTCCCACCTATATGTACATCAACCCCAACTATGCTGCCGCGGCTCCCGCTGCTGACTCCCTGAAGAACCCCATCCCCTTCGATCTGGAGAAGGCGAAGCAGCTCTTGGCGGATGCCGGTTATCCCGATGGAATTCAGCTCGGTGACTTCATCGCCGCTGCCGGCCGTAACGAGAGCTACGCCATTGCGATCCACGCTCAGCTGGAGGCTGCTGGCATCCACTCCACGCTGGTCGTTCAGGACTACTCCGTGGCCGGTGACCGTCTGGTCGCGCAGGAGTACGACCTGGCTATGGCGTATGACTGCGGTAACTACGATTTCAACAACTTCGAGCAGCAGAGCTCTTCCAGCGCTGTGGGCATCAAAAACTGCGTCTACGATGGTCCTTCCGGCAAGTTCAACGACCTGTCCGAGAAGTTCGATGAGTGGCTGGAGGAAGGCGCCTCCACCGCTGACGAGGAGAAGCGTATCGAGATCTACACTGAACTGTATAACGCTTACTATGATACCCATACTCTGACGCCCGTCATCACCATTCCTTTCTGCGCTGCTTACAACAAGGATCTGAATGCTATCGCGGTCCCCACCAGTTATCGTGTCTATGACTGGAGCTGGAAGGCGTAATCGGCGCATCTGATTCGCTTCAACTAAGGACGTTATTTAGTGACGAGTCGTGTGCAGGTGGCTGAAGAAAGTCGCCTGCACACAACTTCTATTCTGAATATCCCCAGGGATGTTGCGCACCTTTATTCACACACGTTTTTACTGAAGATCTTCCGTTAGAAAGGAAGGAAAGCATGCATCGATATATTATCAAGCGGTTATTGTTCCTGATCCCCACCGTGCTTGGTGTTACCCTGATCATCTTCATTGTTATGAGTATTACGCCCGGTAACCCCGGTCTATGATCCTGGGACCCAACGCTAATGCGGCGGAGGTCGAGGCAATGAACGAAGAGCTGGGCTATAATGATCCGGTTGTTGTCCGTTGGTTTAATTACTTGAAAGATATCGTCACCAAGGGCAGCTTTGGTCAGTCCTACTCTACCAAGTTGGACGTTTTTGATGAACTTTGGCCCCGGTTTTTGGTCACTTTGCGTCTTGCCATTTTAGTTCTTATACTATCGATAAGCATAGGCGTCCCGCTGGGTATTTTGTCAGCAGTGAAACAGAATTCGCTGATGGACACCATCCCCACGATGATCGCCTTTTTCCTGGCTGCCGTGCCTAGCTTTGTTGTCGGTATCCTACTTATGTACATCTTCGCTTTGAAGCTGAACTGGTTCCCATCCTTCGGCCTGAAATCAGCGAAGCACTATGTACTGCCGGTTATTGCAGCCACGATCTGTGAGCTGTCTGCCTATCTGCGTTTCACCAAGTCCTCCATGCTGGAGGCCATTCGCCAGGACTATGTCCGCACCGCCCGCGCCAAGGGCGTTGCCGAGCGCACGGTTATCTGGAAGCACGCTCTAAAGAACGCGCTGCTGCCCGTGGTCACCTCCATCGGTATGCGTTTCGGCTGCCTGCTGGCCGGCATGGTCACCACTGAGCAGCTGTTCTCCATCCCGGGCGTCGGATCTCTGATCGTTGAGTCCATCAGCACGAAGGATGAGCCCATGATCATTGGTTGCGCCGTTATGGTGTCCATCTGCTTCACGCTGCTGATGATCGGCGTAGACGTGATCTATGCGTTCATTGACCCGCGTATCCGGGCCAAGTACAGTAAGGGAGGGTGATCTCGATGGCTAAAACTTATACTTGTCCTGCCAGCAATATGCTCGATGGCGAGGATATCAACTTCAAGCGTCCCAGTCAGGCCAAAGAGATCCTTCGCCGACTGAAAAAGAATAGGGGCGCAATGATCGGTCTGTTTCTGCTGATCTGCATTATTCTGGTCGTCATTTTTGCGGACGTTATCGCCAGTTATGAGGCTGGTGTTGTCCAGATCGCCGACAACAAGCTGGCCCCCATGTCCTCTGAGCATCCTCTGGGCTGTGACAGCTATGGCCGTGACGTTCTGTCCCGTCTGGTGCATGGCGCCCGTAACTCGCTGTTGGTGGCAGTTGCGTCTTCCATCAGCTCCTGCCTGTTCGGCTGCACGCTGGGCGCTATCGCCGGCTACTTCGGCGGCAAGGTCGATATGTTGATCATGCGTGCTCTGGACATCTTCATGTCCATCCCCGATCTGCTGTTCACCATGGTGGTCGTGGCCGCCCTGGGCTCCAGCATCCCCGTGCTGATCATCGCAATGACCCTGGCATACTTCACAAACTATGTCCGTCTGGTTCGTTCCGGCGTTCTGAATTTGGTCGACCAGGAGTATGTTGAGGCTGCCCGCGCCGGCGGATCCAGTTCTGCCCGTATCATCATCAGCCATATCATCCCCAACACGCTGGGCATCATCCTGGTCAACGTGACCCTGAATGTCTCCAGCCTGGTCATCTATCAGTCCACCCTGAGCTTCATTGGACTGTCCCTGCCTGCCCCCGCACCTGAGTGGGGCTCCATGCTGTCCAGTGCCCGTGTTGATATGCTGCGTGCTCCTTTGCTGGTGCTGTTCCCCGCACTGGCCATCGTTCTGACTGCTTTCTCCGTGAACCTGTTGGGTGATGGCCTGCGCGACGCTATGGACCCCCGTCTGAAGAGTTGATGCCGGCAGAAAGGAATTATCATCATGAGTAACACAGAAAAGATGTTAGACATTAAGGATCTGAGCGTCATCTACAAAACCGACCTGGAGACTGTGTACGCCGTCAACGACGTCACCCTCTCTCTGGAAAAGGGTGCCACGCTGGGTCTGGTGGGCGAGACCGGCGCTGGTAAAACTACGCTGGCACTGACGCTCATGCGCCTTCTGCCCGAGCGTACCGGCAAAATCACTTCCGGCTCCATCACCTTCGAGGGCGAGAGCATCGTAGATCTGCCGGAGGCACATATGCGCAAGATCCGCGGTGATAAGATCGCCATGATCTTCCAGGATCCCATGACCTCCCTGAACCCGGTGCTGACCGTGGGCGAGCAGATCGCCGAGGCGCTGCAAGTCCACAACGAGGCGGGCCGCTCCAAGGAGGAGATCGAGGCTCGCGTCGATGAAACCCTGACCCTGGTGGGTATTCCCCCTGCCAGAAAGTCCGAGTATCCCCATCAGTTCTCCGGCGGCATGCGTCAGCGTGTCGTGATTGCTATTGCGCTGTCCTGCGAGCCCGATCTGCTGATCGCAGACGAGCCCACCACCGCCCTGGATGTTACCATTCAGGCACAGGTGCTGATGATGATCCGCGATTTGCGTGACCGTCTGGGCACCTCCATGATTATGATCACCCATGACCTGGGTATCGTGGCGCAGACCTGCGATAATGTGGCTGTTATGTACGCCGGTGAGATCATCGAGCTCGGCACCGCTGAGGATATCTTTACCCACACCAAGCACCACCCCTACACAGACGGTCTGTTTGCCTCTCTGCCCAATCTCAAATCGAAAACGACCCGTCTGCAGCCCATCGCTGGGTTGATGCCGGATCCCACCAATCTGCCTAAGGGCTGCAAATTTGCACCGCGCTGCGGCAAGTGCATGGAGATCTGCAAGGAGGTACCTCCGGAGGTCTATACCGATGGCACGCACTCCATCCGTTGCCATCTCTTTCACCAGGAAAAGGAGGACTAAGCTATGGCAGAAGAGAGAATCCCTCTGATTGAGACCGTAGACCTGAAAAAGTATTTTAAGGTAGGCGACAAGTCCTTCCTGCACGCAGTCGACGGTATCAACATGAAAGTATACGCCGGCGAGACCATCGGCGTGGTCGGCGAGTCCGGCTGCGGAAAGAGCACGCTGGGTCGCACCATTCTGCGCCTGATTGAGCCCACTTCCGGACAGATCCTGTATAATGGCGATGATATTACCAAGTACAATACCAGGCAGATGAAGAAAATGCGTCAGGAACTGCAGATTATCTTCCAGGACCCGTACGCAAGTCTTGATCCCCGCAAGTCCGTCATTGAGATCATTGCCGAGTACATGATCATCAACAAGACGCTGCCCAAGAAACGCGAAATCTTTAACCGCGCTGCACATCTGATGGACGTGGTCGGTCTGGCCCGGCGCTATGCTACGGCATATCCCCACGAGCTGGACGGAGGTCGCCGTCAGCGTATCGGCATTGCCCGTGCGCTGTCCGTCAACCCCAAGTTCATCGTCTGCGACGAGCCTGTTTCCGCGCTGGATGTCTCAATTCAGGCACAGATCCTCAACCTGCTGATGGACCTGCAGGATGACATGGGCCTGACCTATATGTTCGTGACCCATGACCTGAGCGTTGTCAAGCACATCTCTGATAACATCATGGTTATGTACCTTGGCCAGTGCCTGGAGCTCACCAGTTCCGACGAGCTGTTCGCAAAGCCTGTGCATCCCTACACCCAAGCTTTGCTGTCCGCCATTCCGGAGCCGGATATCTCCATGCGCAACAAGGAGATTAAGGTCATCAAGGGCGAGGTGGTCAGCCCCGTGGATCCCAAGCCCGGCTGCCGCTTTGCCGCCCGCTGCGAGCATTGCCAGGAGCGGTGCCACCAGGAGGCTCCCGTTTTGAAAGAAGTTTCCCCCGGCCACTTCGTTGCCTGCCACCTCTGCGGCGATTGATTCCGCAAAGGTGTGCTTCGCGCCGATAAGCTTATCAATGCCAACAACTGAAGGACAAATAACGCATTACACAAAAAAGTGGAAATACTTTGGTAAAATGGCGCATTGAAAAATGAAAAAGGCATTCAAAATTGCAAAGGAAGCAATTGCGATAAGGGGATGCCGAGATGAAACGGGAGAAAATATGTGATCTAACCAAGAAAACAGCAGAGGCAGAAGACAACAAACGGGAATCCAGGACAAAACCGGGCTATTTTACCCGGACAAGAACCATGAGTTTTTCGGAATAGGTGTATTACATACTTCATCTCGGTAAAGAGATTGCGTACCTGGGCCTGAAACGCTTTTTATCAATGGATGGAGAGGGCACAGGCAATGGGGCACATCCAGCGCCTAAAAGAGAATTGAAGATTGTCCCGTAAAGCCTGATTCTGTTCGACCAGGGCTATCCGGACGCAAAATTCCTCGCTTTCCTCCAGGGCAATGGGAGCCGCTTCCCGATGCGCTGCAAAATGAAGTGGAACTATGTGATAGATGAAACACAAAGCGACGATTTCATGTTGGACTTAAACCAGGACGTTTCCTTGCGGGTCATCCGGGTTTGGCTGCCCTCCGGCGAGACGGAAACTCTCATTATAAACCTGCTTGACCTGCGCTATGAGCAGTTTATGCCCTTGTACTTCCGCCGCTGACCGGTGGAAACCAAATACGACATTTTGAGAAACAAACTGGAACTGTGCAATTTTAAGGGCTGCTCCCCCAACGCAATCCTTCAGGACTTCTAGGCAAGTATCCACCTGGCCAATATTGCCGCCGTGCCATCTAAGATGTCGTTGATGAGATTGCTGGTGCGTGTTTCTCCCATTCGCCCTAATCGTTCTTTCTGCCGCGGCCCCGGGCCTAGAAAGGCCAAATTCTGCTTTAACCGCAAATCCAATATCCGACCTTAAGTTGTTGATATTGATAAGCTTATATCTACATTAAAAAAGCAGCACGGCTACGCCGTGAGGCAGAAGAATGTTTAAATTGCGTAAGGGCTTTTCTCGCAGAGCAATATCAAGACTCATGTCTGACCCACACGGGGAAATGAGCGGGTGGATAGGGTGGACGGGAAAGCACTCAAGACCTCATCTTTCCGGGGCAAAAGGGCCGGAAAGTCTTCTGTAGCAGCGCATGGATAGCTCCCAAGCTGTTCGTAAGGATGAAGTCCCCAGTTCGAATCTGGGTAGCAGCTCCAGACGGAACCCGTTATCCCGCAAGGGATGACGGGTTTTTGCTTTTGTTGGAAGAGAATAGCGGAACAAAAATGGAGCCCACGACTTTTACAAACAGCATGGGCAGTCAGGGACTGTACAACCATCTAAAAAGGAAGCCGAGCGTTGCGCCGGTATTTGCGGGAAAAACTCGCTGTAGAAAAGGCAGCGAGCCCAAAGTTGAACCCCGTAGAGGAGGAATCAGCGAACTATAGAAAACTACGATTCAGGTGGCGATCCTGTTTCGAGCTGACCGTCCTCAGGAGGAAAACACGGGTGGCTCATGCCTGAGTCCAGTGGCCGTAGAAAACTAATAAAACCTGACATTACATTGTTATGCGCATAAGAGTGCGGCGCAAACAAAAAGGCGGGAGTCCCCTGGCTATTGCGGCTGGGCGGCTCCCGCTCGCTTTTTCCCTTATGGGTTCCCTTGCGCGATTGCTGGGGCTTTCTAGGTATTTCCGGTCCATTCTTCTTCAGACCGGGAGTTACACAGCGGTCGGGCGCATCCAGCGCCTGCCCGTCGCCGCTTCGGCGAAAAAGAAGTCCCGGGAGACAAAACTCTGTCCAGGCCAAAGGCCTGAAAGCCGGCTATTCGTATACAGGCACCCCTGCGGCGACCAGCTTGCTGAGGGCTGCTTTGTCGCCCACCAGTACCATGTCGTTGTGGAGCTGAAGAATAGAAGCGGGGCAGAAAGGGGTGATGGGACCGCAGAAGGCATTGTACACTGCGTCGGCTTTGTCGGCGCCGCTGGCGATCAGCAGCACCCGGCGGGCGGCCATAATGCAGCCTATGCCCATGGTGAGCGCCTGGCGGGGCACATCGTCGGCAGAGGCGAAGAAACGGGCGTTGGCGGCGATGGTACTTTCGGTCAGGTCTATCACGTGGGTCGCCTTCACAAAGTTGTCGCAGGGCTCATTGAAACCGATGTGACCGTTATGACCCAGGCCCAGCAGCTGCAGGTCCGCGTAGCCCAGGGAGCGGATTAGCTCGTCATACCGGGCACACTCGGCACCGGGGTCGGCGGCCAGACCGTCGGGTATATGGGTCTTGGCCGCGTCGATATCGATATGGTCGAAGAAGTTGGTCTGCATGAAGTAGCGGTAGCTTTGGTCATGGGTGGGTGCCAGGCCCTTGTATTCGTCCAGGTTCACAGTGGTAACTTCCTTGAAGCTGAAGTCGCCCTTCTGGCTCCAGACGGCCAACTGCTTGTAGGTCCCCACGGGGGTGGAGCCGGTGGCCAGACCCAGCACACAGGCGGGGTTACGGATGACCTCTGCGGAAATGAGGTTGGCGGCGCGACGGCTCATGGCCTCGTAGTCCGACTCCTGATAGATTCGCATGGCTTTGTATCTCCTTTATTCGTTCCAAACGGCCCAGCACTATTTTGCAATGGCGGCGTCGATCATGGCGGAAGCCTCGTCCACCACAGTCAAATCACTGTCGATAAGAGCGGGCAAGGGCTTGCGGACAGAACCGATATCGCAGCCGTGCTTCTTCAGGATGGCCTTCAACACAGCGTACAGATTGCCATGGGCGGAACACATTTTGTAGATGATGCGGCAGATGTCATTCTGGACGGCGGCTGCCTCTGCCACCTTCCCGGCGTAGAACAGGCCCCATACCTTCAGGAACAGCTCCGGCATGACGGCGAAGGTGCCGCCAATCCCCCCGGTGGCGCCCATGGCCAGACCGGAGACAAACTGTTCGTCGGGGCCGTTCATCACCACGAAGTCTGGGCCGCCCTGGTCCTTCCACATCTGGATATCTTGGGTGGGCATGGAGGAGTTCTTCACGCCGATGACTCTGGGGTTCTTCTGCATCTCGGCCAGCAGTGCCGGGGTGAGGGCCACCCCCGCCAGCTGGGGGATGTTGTAGATGATGAAGTCGGTGTTGGGGGCGGCGGCGGAGATATCGTTCCAGTATTCCGCAATGCCATAAGGGGGCAGATGGAAGTAGATGGGCGGGATAGCCGCGATGGCGTCCACCTTCAAGCTCTCAGCGTGGCGGGCCAACTCCTGGGAATCAAAAGTGTTGTTGCAGGCCACATGGGCGATGACGGTGAGCCTGCCCCCCACCTCGGCCATCACATTCTCCAAGATGACCTTCCGCTCTTGGACGGACTGGTAGATGCACTCGCCGGAGGAGCCGCCTACATAGAGGCCCTTGACCCCCTTGCCCAGCAGGTACCGGGCAAGGGCGCGGGTGCGTTCGGGGGAAATATTGCCTGCATCATCATAGCATGCGTAGAACGCAGGGATGACACCCAGATATTTTTTGAGCTCCATGTCATTTCCTCTTTTCTTTTTAAAAGGCGATTTTCAGGACCAGCTTGTCAACGTCCTCCGGGGCCTTGGGCGCAAGCTTCGGCAGGTGACCTTCACCGGGGTAGACAAGAAGGAACCGTCCCGGCTCCAGGGTGAACGTGTACTCTGGCGCTCCACGGTACATAATGGAATCCTCATCAGCACGGATCTCCACCTCCGTCAGCGTCTCTATCGGGGCCACCATTACCTGTTCAAGCCCAGACAGAACGATGTGGATATCCAGGTAACGCTCATGGGCTTCCATGAGGGATGACTGGGAGATGGGGACAGTGGTGTAGTTGAAGCGATTGCAGTATACGTCGCTGCCCAAGATTTCAGTCCGCCCCATCGGCAGGGAAAAAAGGTCGGTGGACTGGAGAAAGCGGATCCCCATATCCAGATTTTCCGACAGCCCACGATAACGGGCTATCTCAGAGAGCTTATCATAAATCATAGCAGCCTTCTCCTAACCCGGTCTGAAGCACTTGATATGCCGCGCCATACAGACCGGCCATATTTCCAAGCTTGGCGCCTACCACTTGGACGCCGTGGAATCCGGGGATCAGAAGCGCCTTCGTCCGGGCCTGGACGCCTTGGATGGCGTAGGGCTGCTCCATGACCCCCCCGCCTAGAACCACACGGGGGACATTGTACACATGGATCAGACTGACGATTCCGGCCGCCGCCTGATCGAGCCAGGCGTCAACGACAGCCCGGACAGAGGGGTCCTCCATGCGTTGGAAGACGGCCCGTCCACTCGTCAAAGAGGGGTCCAAACGGCTGGCGGCCAAACAGAGGGCCGTCGCAGAGGCATACCGCTCATAAGTACCGGCGAAAGGGTCCCGGGGGTCCATATCCTCGGGGTGCAGGATCAGGCCGCCCAGCATTCCCCCGGCAGAGGGGCCGGACCCGTAGTAGAGACGGCCATCCAGAACCACGCCGCCGCCGATTCCAGTGCCGTAGGTGATACAGAGATAGTCCCGTACACCTTGGGCGGCGCCATAGGCCCCCTCTCCGAGCGCCGCCGCGCAGACATCGTTGAGGATGACGGCGGGGACATGGAACCGCGCCTCAAAGAATCCCTTTACATCCATGCCGGTATAGCCAGGCAGGTTTTCGTTGGCGTATCGGATGACCCCGGTACCTGGGTCCACTTGTCCGGCCGTGCTGACGCCGATGAAGTCAAAGGGCAGCAATGGGCGCAACAGAGCTGCAGCACGTTCCAGGACAGCGGGGGCACCGCCCTTGCGGGCCAAGGTATCCCCTTCGACCGTCTGAGTGGGGACCTCCCCCTCAAAAAGGCAGGCCTTGATTTTTGTGCCGCCAATGTCTAACGCGGCAATTCGATATCTGTCACTCATTTCAGTACGGCCACAAAACGCTTTGTGATCTCCAGAGGGCGCGTGATAGCGCTGCCCACTACTGCCGTCAGGACACCCAGATCCATGGCATGGCGCAGATGTTCGGGCGTAATGATATTGCCCTCGGCCACCACGGGCCTTCCACAATTTTTGACCAGATATTCGATCATATCAAAGGGAGGCAGCGGGCAGCCCCTGGTGTAAGGGGTATAGCTGGCCATGGTGGTGCCAATGAGGTCGAAGCCCAGCGCGGCGGCCTCCATACCCTCCTCCACGTTGGAGCAATCCGCCATAAAGAGCTGATCCGGGAACTTGGCCCTGACTTTGGAAAAGAAGGTCTCGATGGTCTCACCTCCTGGTCTGTCCCTGCGTGTGGCGTCTGTGGCGATGATCTCCACGCCGCAGGCCGTCAGGGCATCCACCTCCGCTATAGTGGGGGTGATATAGACATCCGGACAGTCGTCATAGACTTTTTTTATAATTCCGATGATGGGAAGGCCCACCATGTTGCGGATTTCCTTAATATCCGCAACAGTATTAGCCCGGATTCCCACGGCTCCTGCCTGAGAAGCCGCCAGTGCCATACGCCCCATGATAAATGAGCTGTGGAGCGGCTCCTCCGGCAGCGCCTGGCAGGAAACGATAAGCCCGCCCTTGATCCTCTGAAGCGTCTCTTCATTGCCGAGTTTCATATTGCCCTCCCTTCTGGTAGGAAACCTTATGCGTATAACCGCAGCCAAGCGGAAAAGAGGTACATGCTGGACCGGGAATGGGTGTGTTCCTGGTGCTCGAGATAGGTATACTGCCTCGTGCCAGAAAGGCTTTGGAACAGCCGTTCAACGGTGCGGGGCGGACAGGTCGCATCCTCACCGCCGGCGGAGAGCAGTACCGGCATCGTCAGCCGATGGGCATGGCTCACGGTATCCACATACCCCAGCCTCCTCCAAAAATCAGCCGCCGGGACAGCCTCATAAATTGGCTGAAGAAGGGAATAGGCGTCGCCCTCCAAGCCGGAACCCGGAAAGTCGGTTAGAAACGGGAGATCCGCACAGACGCAGCGCACCCTTTCAGGACCCAGGATAGACGCCAGGAGCAGAGAGCCCCCGCCCCCCTGGCTGGTGCCGAACAGAGACAGGCGCCGTGGCAGAACCTCCGGCCGGGCCTGGGCCCAGCGGATGGCCAGCAAGCAGTCGGAAAGCCAGTCCCCGTAGCCGCCCGGTATCCCGGCGGCAGTGTTGGGCAAGACCGGCCAGTTTCCGTCCGGGAGCGCCAGCTCATCTCTTGTCTTTTCTGGGGTCACATACCCGAGTGGCGAGACGTGCAGGATGTGATAGCCTAAGTCGGCTATCTGGGGGTGCATGGTAATGGAACCGCCGTACCCCGGCAGGTTGATGAGAAGTGGAGCTGGTGTGTTCAGCGCCGGCTGCCAATAGCCATAAAAAGGCCTCCGCCCGTCGCTGGCAGTAAATTTCACATAGCGGTTCACCAAAGTATTCGGGCTGTTGCCAAAGGGGACGCGGATAGGCATATCATCCAGCACCGCCCCCTCCACCGCTACCTTTTCGCTTCCTATGAGAAGTCCTTCCGCCCAGGCGTCCACCTCGCCGGGTGACGGGTAGGCGGATCCCGCCTCCCGGCGCATCCTCGACAATTTATCCATGGTATATCCCCTCGCACAACTGTCATTGTATATATTATATCGAAAGTACGCTTGCTTTTCTATGTGCTATATGCCTATAATTAGGATGATTCGAGCAATTTTTGCGTCAATCATACATTTGTTAAGGAGGCCTCGCCATGCATATACCACCGTCGTTATATTCCGCCATGCGCTTTAACTTTTTGTATGTCGACCGATACGTGTTCCACAAGGGATGGGTTTACCCTGAGACCTACGTTCCCTACTGCATGCTGCGCTATATTCTGAAAGGGAGTGCCGTGTTTACCATCAACGGAGTAGAATACCAGGTCCGCGAAAACCAGGTGGCGTATATTCCGGATGGCTGTATGCTGGAGTGCCATGCACTGGGGGATGATTTTGAGTTCATCAGCATTCGCTTTACCGTTACCGTGCGCCTTAACGACAACGATTTCCTGGCGGAGTTTTTCCATATCCCGCCGGTCACCGAAAACGCCGAGCAAGCGGTCCTTTCCTATTTTCAGGAGGTCCACTGCAACGCCACCAGCAGAAACTCCAGCCGTCTGTTCCGCATCAGGGGAAATTTGGAGCTTATCCTGGCCTGGCTGGTAGAGCAGACCCCGGAGGCCGTGTTGGAGGAGAGCGAGGGTCATGAAGCCGACTTTTCTATTGAAAGTATCCGGCATCGGGAGGCACGGTCCTCTGCCATCAAACAGGACCCGCGCATCCAAGTGGTGGTGGACTACTTTATCGCCCATCCCACGGAACCCTTTGATACCAAATTTCTGAGCGACATGGCCCAGATGAGCCCCAGTTCCCTCCGGCGCCATTTCAAAGAGCACACGGGCAAATCGCCGGGTGATTTTGTCAAAGAACTGCGGATGGTGACGGCCGCCCGCCGCCTGCTGGTGACGAATGACCGGGTCTCCACCATTGCATACGAGCTGGGCTTTGACGACCAGAACTATTTTGCCCGCATGTTCAAATCGGTGTTCGGTGTCTCACCCAACCAATACAGAAAGGCATCCCGGGAGTAGCCCTGATGTTAAAACAACAGTTTTTTGATTGTTTTATGCTAATTTTAAGCTAGCTATGGTCTATGAAACTTGGAAGCTCTTTCCTATAATAAACCTGTAAGACGGTTTGCACAAACAATGCGCGAGATAGAAGGAGGAAATTATGAAAAAGGCTATGTCTCTGTTTCTGGCCGTCCTGATGGCGGCGACACTGCTCACGGGGTGCGGCCCGTCCGGTTCAACTCCCTCTTCCCAGACCCCTGACACTCAGGCACCCTCCGCCAGCCAGTCTGCCCAAACCGACGAGCTTGAGGGCGAGATCACGTTCTGGCATTCTTTTACCCAGGGTCCCCGGCTGGAGACCATTCAGGCTGCGGCGGATCAGTTCATGACGGATCATCCCAAGGTAAAAATCAATATCGAGACCTTTTCCTGGGCCGACTTCTACACCAAGTGGACCACGGGTCTGGCCTCCGGCAACGTCCCCGATATGTCCACCGCTCAGGCGGGCCAAGTGGTGGAGATGATCAACGCCGATGCCATCATACCCCTGGACGATCTGATCGACGATATCGGCCGGGACCGCTTCTATGAGTCTCCCCTTCAGGAGATGACCTACTCCGACGGCAACTGCTACGCCGTGCCCATCTACTCCCACGCTTTCGTCATGTGGTACCGCAAAGATCTGCTGGAGAAGTACAATCTGGAGGTCCCCACCACCTGGGACGAGTTTAACACCGCGGCCACCGCGATCACCAAGGGCGAGAACGGCGCCGTGTATGGCTGTTCCGTGCCTATGGGCACCAACGACCTCTACGCCACCTGTTTCCTGGATGTCTATGTAGGCAGCCACGGCGAGTCGCTGCTGACGCCCGAGCACAAAGCCAATCTGACCAGCGATACCGCCATACAGGGGATCAAGTTCTGGACCGATATGTACAAGAACAATTCCCCTGCCGATTCCATCAATTATAATACTCTGGATCAGGCGACATTGTACTACCAGGGCAAGAATGCGTTCGACTTTAACTCCGGTTTCCATATTGGCGGCGTGGAGTCCAACACCCCCGAGCTGATGGACTATATCGACTGCGCCCCTGTACCCACCATCAACAAGGGAGACCAGCCCGACTACATCGTCAATAACATGCCCCTGGTGGTATGGAAGAACTCCAAGCATCCGGAGATTTGCAAGGCGTTCATTGAGTATTTCTACCAGCCCGACGTGTACATCCCCTTCCTGCACTCCGTCCCCGTAGGTATGCTGCCCGCACTGAAAGAGATCACCGATGATCCCGCTTTCCTGGCCGACCCCACCATTCAGAAGTACCAGCACGCGATGGAGGTCATCAGCGATGCCCTGAGTCACGGCACTTATGTCGGCATGGAATACGGCCCCTGTGTGGAGGCCGGTATCCTGGCCAATCAGCGGGTGGTGGAGAACATGTTCCAGGACATTGTACTCAACGGCACGCCGGTGGAGCAGGCGGCCAAGGCGGCCAATGACCAGCTCAACGACCTGTTTGCAACTGCAACCGACTAAAGAACGCCCGGAAAAGGAAACAAGGAACCCAGGATACGGCGGGGGCGAATATTTGTCCCCGCCGTGGTTCTGAAAGGGGTTGGCAATATGCGAAGCCGTAAACGAATGATAGCGAAAGTCACCGGCTTTTGCTTCATACTCCCTGCAATGCTGGTGGTGCTGCTTCTGCTGCTCTATCCGGTGATGTCCAGCATCTTCTACAGCTTTACCAACAAGAATCTTATCAAGCCGGCCTATTCTTTTGTCGGGTTTGAAAATTATGCAAAAATCCTCACAGATCCGGTCTTCTGGGCGGCGTTTTGGACCAATATCAAGTGGACGGCGGCATCCTTGCTGGGGCAGCTTCTGGTCGGATTTACCGGTGCCTTGGCACTCAACCGCATCCGCCATGCGGCAGGGGTCTACCGCACATGCCTCATTATACCCTGGGCTTTCCCCTCCATCGTTTTAGCCTTTTCCTGGAAATGGATTTTAAACGGTGTCTCCGGCTTCCTGCCGAATTTTTTGGTCCAGGTTGGCCTTTGTGCCACGCCGCCGCAGTTTTTAAGCAGCGCTGGGCTTGTCTTCCCAACTTTGGTTTTTGTAAACATCTGGTTTGGCGCGCCACTGATTATGGTCAACATCCTCTCTGCCCTCCAAACAGTACCCAAGGACCAATATGAGGCGGCGCAGCTGGATGGAGCCTCAGCCTGGCAGTCTTTTATCCATATCACGGTTCCACATATCCGTATGGTGGTCGGGCTCCTGGTGGTGCTGCGCACCATCTGGGTCTTCAACAGCTTTGATATCATCTACCTCATCACTGGCGGCGGCCCTGCCAACCTGACGCAGACCGTGCCCATTTACGCCTACAACCTTGGCTGGGGGCTGAAGCAACTGGGCCGTTCCTCCGCGGTGACGGTACTGCTGCTACTCTTCCTGCTGGTGGTGTGCGCCCTGTACTTCCGCCTGCTGAATAAATGGGAAAAGGAGGGTGAATGATGCGCAAAAAAAGGCGGCTTCGCCGCGGCTGGCTAGGTGATGTCATCAGTTATGCTTATCTGACCATCCTGGCCGTCATTGCCGCGTTTCCACTGTTGTGGATTCTCCTCTCCTCCGTCAAGAGCAAGGGTGAGCTCACAGGCAACCCTACCGCCATCCTGCCTAAGGAAATCACCTTTGATTTTTTCAAGACCGTGCTGGGACAACTCCATTTTAACGTCAATATCGTCAACAGCATCATCGTGGCCGGTTGTACGACGCTGATCGCTATTACCATTTCCGCTCTGGGGGCTTACGGCGTGGTCCGTTTCTTTCCCAAGTTTGGCAAGGTTTTGACCCGGGTGCTTATCACCACCTATATGTTCCCACCCATCCTGCTGGCGGTGCCCTATTCCATCATCATGGGCAAGGCGGGGATGATGAACAACCGCGCGGGCCTCATCATTGTGTATCTGTCTTTCGCGGTGCCCTACGCCGTATGGCTGCTGGTGGGCTTTTTCCAGACTGTGCCCCTGGAAATCGAAGAGGCGGCCCGGGTGGATGGCGCCAACAAGTTGCAAGTATTCGGTAAAGTGGTCCTGCCCATCGTAGCCCCCGGCGTGGTGGCCGTAGCCATCTACACCTTTATCAACGCCTGGAACGAGTTCCTTTACTCCCTGATTTTAATGAACAGCAGCGACAAAATGACTGTGGCTGTGGCGCTGAAATCTTTGGGAGGGCAGGAAGTCATGGATTGGGGCGTCATGATGGCCGCCTCCGCCCTGGTAGTAGTGCCCTCCGTGGTCTTCTTCATGCTGATCCAGAAGAAAATAGCTGGTGGGTTGGCACAAGGTTCCATTAAATAATATTTTCTACATCAAAGGGGGAATCACTATGAAAACCATTGGCTATGCAATCGTCGGGACCGGGTATTTTGGCGCTGAACTGGGCCGTATCCTAAATGAGCAGGAAGGGGCCAGGGTGGTGGCGGTGCTGGACCCGGACAATGCTCCGGCCATTGCTCAAGAGCTTCACTGCGACCTGGAGACTGATTTGGAGGTTTTGTGTGCCAGGCCGGATGTAGATGCTGTGATTGTGGCTACGCCCAATTACCTCCATAAGGAGCCGGTTCTCTGTGCTGCCCGGCACAAAAAAAACATTTTCTGCGAAAAGCCCATCGCCCTGAGTTATGCCGACTGTGACGAGATGGTACGCGCCGCGGAGGAGAATGGCGTGGTTTTCATGGCGGGGCACGTGATGAACTTCTTCCGCGCCGTTCGCCGGACCAAGCAGTTCATTGCCGAAGGCAAGATCGGAAAGGTCCTCTACTGTCATTCCGCCCGGAACGGCTGGGAGGAGGAGCAGCCCTCGGTTAGTTGGAAAAAGATCAGGGCCAAGTCCGGCGGCCACCTCTATCATCATATCCACGAGCTGGACTGTATCCAATTCCTCATGGGTCCCGCCACCGAGGTTACGATGGTAGGCGGCAATGTGGCCCATCAGGGGGAACACTTCGGGGACGAGGATGATATGCTTTTCCTTCAGTTGGAGTTTGGCAACAATACCTACGCCGTGGTGGAATACGGCTCCGCTTTCCACTGGCCGGAGCACTATCTGCTGGTCCAGGGCACTGAGGGAGCCATCCGTATCGATATGTTCAACGTGGGTATGACGGTAAAGACCGCCGACGGGGAGGAGCATTACCTGGTTCACGAGTCCAAAGAGGAAGATGACGAGCGCACCCGGATCTACCACAGCACGGAGATGGACGGGGCCATTCAGTATGGCCACCCCGGCAAGAAGCCGCCGCTGTGGCTTCACGGCATTATGAAAAATGAGATGAGGTTCTTCAACAGCGTCATGCACGGTGAGCCAGTCCCCGACGAGTTCAAGCCGCTCTTGAACGGCAGGGCCGCCCGGGCGGCCATCGCCACTGCAGACGCCGCCACACGCTCACTTCGGGAGAATCGGAAGGTGAAAGTAGAGGAGATCATCGGCTAAAACTGCGTTTGTATTTAGGAAGTAAGAAGCCTAAGATGTGTTTTGAAAGGAAGGCATTCTATGAAGCAGAAGCATTTACTTCGAACGTTTTCTGCCTTGGCGCTTGCGATGTGTATCTCTTTTTCCATTGCAGTACCGACTGGCGCGGCCTCCGCTGGGACAGCCCAGGGGAACACACTTGCGGAAGTGCTGGACCGCGCTGCAGCCAACGGCTTCTGTTACCGCTATGATGGCGACGATCAGGTTTTCGACGGCAGCCGTATCGTCAATGGTACAGCACAGGACATCTCCCGTCTAAAAGCAAGCGTCCAGGGTACGCTGCTGATTCGTTATCAGAGCGCGGCTGCTGCGAACCAGGTCCTCTTTGCCGCAGGAAAAGATACCGCTGTGGGGCACTATGGCGCGGTATTGGCAAATAAAGTGCCGGCGGTAAACCTTCAACGGATCGATTTCCCTGACGGTATGGTGGCAAATCTCTCTGGAACGGCAGTCGGTCAGGACTGGCACACCTTTGTTTACAGCGTTGATGCTTCCGACCCGGAGGTAAAGACAGCCAAGACCGTGACCAGCTTCGATGGAAGTGCTACTACGCAATTTCCCAACTATGCTTCCTGGTTCAACCAAAACGCTGATGTCAACGACATTCAGTTCTTGAACATCGGCGGTACCTCCGGTGCACTGGCAAACTCCAATAATAACGCGAATTTCGTGGGCAGGATTGCTTTCGTGGCGTTCCTCCCAGAGGTGTTTACGCAGGCTGAGGCGGCCGCGCTCAGCAGCGAAACCTGGCCGCCCTCCGCAGTGCCTGTCTATTCAGCTCAAAATATCACGATCAACAGCGCCGCAGATGCAGTAGAGCTTAGCTCCGCACTGGTAGATACGCTGAAAGGCCTCCACAATGCCAGCATAATTGTAAAATACCAGAATACCAATACAGGAGTGGGCTCTTTTTTCAGCATCAGCGACCCCACCAAGGTAAACGCCCATTTCCATGTCTATGAGAGCGGAAATACCTTTGGCTTCGAGTTGCGCAACAGTGATAACCCGAAGTATTCTGGTACATGCAGGGTGTACGGTGGAGAACTCAATACCGTTGCTTTTAAGGCGGAGGCCGGCGTAGGATACAAGCTGTTTGCAAACGGCGCATTGGGCAGTACTGTTTCCAAGACCGGAACGGACTACCTCTTCCTGGACGGCATGAGCGGATTGACTACAGCTTTCGTGGGCAAGCTGAAGCGATCCAACGACCAGAACAGCTACCCCTTCACCGGCACCATTGAATCCATTGAAATCTACGCTACAGCTCTGACAGATGAGGAACTGATTGACCGCACGAAGGACACAGCCCGGGAATCCAACGCGATCTTCTTCAACGGAGATGCTACCGGCTCCACGTTCTTCCGTATTCCTTTCTTGCTTGCCGCCTCCGATGGAACCTTGATTGCGGGTACAGACGCCAACTTCGGCAGTACCGGCGACAGCGCGGAAAATATCGACGCGGCGATTCGTATTAAACCGAATGCCGCCGCCCATGACATCATGGAAGGATGGCTGGACGCCTCCGTGCCTGACGTGCTCCACATGAGGGACTACGCTGATGAGTACGGATATAAACAGAAGTCCGCCTCTTTCATCGACGGCGTGATTGTTGAGGATACAGTCCACACAGACCGCGTTCTGCTCCTCATTGACGCCTTTGCCTGGAATGGCGGCGGATTCCAATGGCTCAATGTAGATCAGTATGGTCAAGCCCATGGCGGCACTGCCAGAAGCGTTGCCCTTGGCGACGGCTTCTGCACCATTGGCGGCCAGAAGTATCTGCTCCTCTCCGACCAGAATATCAAGTCCGGCAATATCAATATGAATGTGGATCGCAGCAAGTTTAACTATGCAGCCGACATATATGGGGCCAAAAATGCGGACGGGCGCTATAATGTCTACCACCTTACCGGTACGCCGTTGCCCTACACTTCCAGCGGTACACCGGTGGATGACAGCGGGCTCTCCCTGGGTGCACTTTCTGAGTATAGCCTGGGGGAAAATTACGAACTCTATAAGGATGGGACGGCTCTGACCGTTACGCAAAAATCCTCTGACGCCGCGGCTCCATCCGTCTCTGTTCCAATGAAAATTTTCTACGAGGACTCGGAGCTCCAAGTCTACAACACCAACTACATCATGCAACTTTATTCGACGGACAGCGGTCGGACTTGGCACACGGACAAGCTTATCACGGGTATGGTCAAGAGAGAAGAATCCCACTACTACCTCACTGGGCCGGGCCACGGTATCCAACTCCAGCACGGTGAGCATGCGGGCCGGCTGGTCGTGCCCATTTACTTCCAGGGCGAAGGCGGTGGCGGGCTCACCGGATCTGCTCACACGGAAGTCATTTACAGTGACGACGGCGGCGTGACCTGGGCACATGGGGAACCGCTGCCGAATACACTGGGGCACGAATCGGTCATTGTAGAGCTCCCCAACGGCAACCTGCAAATTTTTATGCGCAATACCGCATCTTCGGGCGGTAAGTGTAAGACGGCTACCAGCCTGGACGGGGGCCTCACTTGGGTTGAGGTCCACTCCACCTTCGGCGATAACAGCGCCGGGACCAACAGCCAGCTATCCGCCATCGCATACAGCCAAGACGTGGTGTCCGCAAAGGACGGCCAATCTTATCCGGCAGTCCTTCTGTCCATGGCTTACAACAGGAGCAGGACCGATGGACGCATCTATGTAGGGCTGCTTAAGGAAAACGGTACTTATGATAACGGGAGCACCAAGTATGAAATTGATTGGGAGTACAAGTATCAGGTCACGGCAGCCGATGAGCTTTTTGCATACAGTAGCATGGTAGAACTCTCTAATGGCAAAGTCGGCATGATCTATGAGGCATCCCCAACCAATTCCTGGGCGGATGGACTACAGTATATGTACTATGGCGAATACGACATCGATAGCTTAACAAGCCAGCCTCTGCAGTAACCTTTTTTAAAAGTGCCGGGGCGCGTACCGCCAGTCGCTTCGGATGATAAAAAGCGTGCCGAAAAACGCAGAGACCGGGCCCTTCTAATGGGGCCTGATCTCTGCGTTTGCTTTTGGCGCTACCAAAGACACATCCCTTGGCTATGCCGGGGATAAAAATAGCTTATAGCACGGGGAAAAGGCAAAAAAGTGCCGGGCAGGAAACGATAAGTTTCCTGCCCGGTTTTTCTGGAGCGGAGAGCCGGGGCCTCTACCGGCGGAGGTGCTTAGAAAAAGAGCTCAGGCTCCCGGCGCTTTGCGCACATGGCTTCAAACCCCTTGGCGGCCACTTCGAAAACGGGACCTCTATAGCCTCTGGCCTGCGTGGGGCACAGATAGATACAGGCGCCGCAGGAGATGCAGGTGTCAGTACGGGTGAGCCAAGGCGTCTCCAGAGGGATAGAATGGGTGGGACAATTTTTGGCGCAGGCATAGCATTTCATGCAGTTCTGGTTGCATTCAGGCTGAAAAGGAACGCCCTTGGCCTTTTTGTAGGGCCGGTTTCCCTTTATATGGATCGGGGTGTGCGCGTCCGGGTCGAATCCTGAGAGCTTTTCCCGGCACATGGCGCCAAACTCCGCCATGCGCCGCCTGTCATCCTCATCGGGCCGCCCGGCGGCGACCTTGGTGAAGATGGAATGCTGCGCCACGAAAGCCGCTCCTGCAATTACGCAGAACCCGTTTTCCTCCAGCAGGTCCTGCAGCTCCACCAGAGCGTCGTCATAGTCGCGATTCCCATATACAGCCACAGCGATGGCGGGATTTCCATGCCCTTTCAGATGAGCCAGCAGCATTTCCCGGCAAATACTCGGAATACGCCCGGCATACACCGGCATGGAGACAAGAACTGGCTCTCCGGCGGGAAGCGTCCACTCCTCCGTCAAGGGCCGGCCAAGCAGATCCCGCTCCAGCACCTTTTCCTGGTGGCCTAAGATAGCCCGTGCAGTCTTTTTGGTAGTTCCCCGGGGACTAAAAAAAATGGAAGTCATGGATCTACATCCTTTCTGTCGGTTGTGCGTGAGGACAGGGCTATTATAGCATACATTTCACGCTTTGGGGCAAAAAGTGAAAAGACGACAAGCCGCGCAGGAGGGACAGAAAACGTGGCCAAGTGAAAGCAGTAAAAGTTGTTACATTTTTTATTAAACATATATGAAATAGTTAAAATCTGTGATAAAATAAGCGGCAGGGGCCGGGAAGCCCCGAGGGGGTGGGTGCATAATGGTCAAGTGGTCCCTAGCGGCGGAACTTCTGGCCGCGATGATGATCGTGGTCTTGATGGTCTATTACCGGGAAAAGAAATTGGCTGTGACGCGAAAGGGCAAAGTCTACCGGAGCTGTCTGGGATTGTCTCTCGCCACGGTCCTTCTCAATGCGGTCTGTGTATATACCATTGAGCATACGGAGCAAGTCCCCCGGGCGGTCAATCTAATTTTGAACAGCGCATATTTTTTGGCCGCTGTGCTCACCTGTTCCGTCATAGTCCTCTATCTCTGCTATCTCATTTTAGAGCATGTCTATGACAAGCGACACCTGAGGCGGGCATTGCTGTGTATATCCGGGGGGACCCTGGGATATTTACTGCTGGTTCTGTGGAATTTGAGCAGCGGTGTCCTGTTTTCCTTTGACCCGGGCGGAAATTACCGCCGCGGACCGCTGAACCGCATCGGCTATGCCCTTATGGCGGCGGAACTGCTCCTGCTGGCAGTCTGCTATGTGCAGAACCGCGCCAGTGTGAACCGCCCCATGGTGAAACTGATGCACACGCTTCCGCCTCTTGCCATTTTCCTTGCGGCGTTTCAGCTCGCTTATCCCCAGGTCCTACTCAACGGCATGATGATGGCCATGGCGGACCTGATTCTTTTTATCAGCTTCCAAAGCAGCCGGATCGAGACGGATGGACTCACGGGCATTGGGAACCGGAACAGCTTTTTTGCCGAGCTCTCCCTGCGGGTAGCGGGCCGCCAGCAATTTCAGATCGTGCTCCTTTCGCTGCAGCAGTTCGTCACCATCAACCAACGGTTTGGACATCAGCGGGGGGACGCTTTTCTCTACGAGGTCGCCCGATATCTGGATGGCCTGTGTCGGCAGGCCCGTGCCTTTCGGTTCGGGAATGTGGAGTTTGCAGTCGTTTTCCCCTGGAGGGGAGAAACGGAGGCCACGGACAACTTGCAGAAGCTGCGGGAGCGGTTTCAGCGGAATTGGAGGTTGGGAGAGGTGGAGACCCGGCTCACCGCCCGCTTTGCAGAGCTGATTTGCACCGGCCAGAGTTGGAGTCCGACCCAGATCATCGAGGGCTTGGAATATGGTCTCCGGCTGGCCAAGGCAGGGCCGGAAGATACCGTCCGATTCAACGAGCGGACCGCCGCCCTGCTGGAAAAAGAAAGGATGCTGGTCAATATCATGCGCCGCTCGGTTTTGGAGCGGAGGTTCCAGGTCTGGTACCAGCCGATCTACGACTGCCAGAGCGGCACCTTCACCTCTCAGAGGCGCTGCTCCGGCTCCAGGACTACGAAGGGAATATGATCTCGCCGGCGGAGTTTATTCCGCTGGCCGAGGAGACGGGGCTCATTGGAGAGCTGAGCTGGATCGTGTTGGAGGGAACCTGTCGCCTGTTAGGGAGTGGGCGGGCGCCTGACCTGAGGTCGGTTTCGATCAATCTCTCCATGCAGCAGTTTGCGGAGCAAGAGCTGATTTCCCGCATTGTGGACAGCCTGGACCGGAACGGCGTGCCCCATGACCGGCTCAAGGTGGAGATCACGGAACGGGTGCTGCTCCAGGATATGGACCGGATGCGGACCGCCATGGCCGAGATGGCGTCCAGGGATATCCATTTTTACTTGGATGACTTCGGGACGGGATACTCCAATCTCTCCTGTGTGCTGGACCTGCCGTTTGAATGCGTCAAGCTGGACCAGAGCCTGGTGGCGGAATTTCCGGATGACCAGCGGGCTGATCTGCTGGTCCGCACGCTGGTGAGCCTTTTCCACAACATGGGCTTGCAGGTGGTGGCGGAGGGGGTCGAGGCGGTGCCACAGGCGGAGACTCTGGCGCGTTACGGAGCAGACTGGATCCAGGGCTACTATTATGCAAGGCCCATGCCGGAGTCCGAACTGATCCCCTTTCTCAAGGAAAAGAACCACGCGCCGCAGGGCGGCGCAAAAGAAGTTTTGGTGTGAGGTGAGGGTATGGACAGCCTGTCCATGACGGTGGTGGCCAGAATTCGAAGCGATTTCCCCACAAAATTCGGCATTCCCCGCCAGAGCGGCCTGGTAGAGGCCCTCAAGGCCTCCGTCATCTTCGAGCCGGAGTATCGGAACCCGGATGCCCTGCGGGGGCTGGAGGGATTTTCCCACCTCTGGCTCATCTGGCAGTTTTCCGAGGCGGTGCGGGACGGCTGGTCTCCCACCGTGCGCCCGCCCCGCCTGGGCGGAAACACGCGGATGGGCGTGTTCGCCACCCGGTCCCCCTTCCGGCCCAATCCCATCGGCCTGTCCTGTGTCAGGCTGGAGAGGGTGGAGCAACACCCCGCCCTGGGGCCGGTGCTGCTGGTGTCGGGGGCGGACCTGATGGACGGAACCCCCATTTTGGACCTCAAGCCGTATCTCCCCTATGCGGACTGCCGCCCGGAGGCGTCCTGCGGCTTTGCCGGTCCGGACGGGGGGAAGCTGCTGGAGGTGGAATTGCCGGAGCGCCTGCGGGCGCTGGTACCAGAGGAGAAGCGAGAGGCATTGCTGGGCATACTGGCCCGTGATCCGCGCCCCTCCTATCAGCAGGACCCCGGACGGGTCTACGGCATGGATTTCGCCGGGCTCAACATCCGATTTTCTGTGGAGGGGCAGGTGCTCCGCGTCTGCGGGGTCCGGCCCATCCCATAACTACAGCGCAAGAACGCGCCGCGGGGAATTCTCCCGCGGCGCGTCCCTACAACAGATTATTTTACCAGTTGGCGGCCGATGATATCCCGCTGGATCTGGTTGGTGCCCTCAAAGATCTGGAAAATCTTTGCGTCACGCATGAGCTTTTCCACCGGATACTCCTTGGAGTAGCCGTTGCCGCCGAAGATCTGAACGGCGTCGGTGGTCACCTTCATGGCGGCGTCACTGCAAAAGCACTTGGCGACGGCGGTGAGTTTTTTGTCAAAGATGCCGGCGTTGGCCGCACGGCAGACCGCCCAGACCATCTGACGGGCGGACTGGACCTGCATCTCCATGTCGGCCAGCATGGCGGCGATCACGCCCTTCTTGCAGATGGGCTGGCCGCCGACCACACGCTGCTTGGAGTAGGCCACGGCCTCGTCCAGCGCGGCCTGCGCCAAGCCCACGCAGTTGGCGGAATTGGCGGGGCGGGAGACGTTGAGGATGCGCATGGCGATGCTGAAACCCTCGCCCTCCTCGCCCAGACGGTATTTGTCGGGCAGGCGCATATCGTCGAAGAAGAGGGAGCAGGTGTGCACGTTGCGGAATCCCATCTTGTCCTCGTGGTGACCGGCGTCAAAGCCGGGGGTACCCTTCGGGATCATGAAGGCGGTAATGCCCTTGGAGCCCTTGGACTTGTCGGTTATGGCAAAGGTCACGACGATATCCGCACAGTCCCCGTTGGTGATGAAGGTCTTGCCGCCGTTGATGATGTATCCGTCGCCGTCCTTACGGGCGGTGGTGGCCATGTCCACCGCATTGGAACCGGCGCCGCTCTCCGTGAGGGCGAAGGCAATGACGCCGCCGGCAGTCATGGCTTCCGCGGCCATATGGCGCTGCTCTTCCGTGCCGGCCAGGCGGAAGGGGGTGAAGCCGAATCCCGTCACCCGGGAGGCAAAGCCTACGTCGCCGCGTGCCAGCTCTTCCCGAATGATGGCGCAGGTCAGATAGTCCAGCCCCAGGCCGCCGTACTCTTCCGGCAGGGTCATCATGGGAACGCCCATATCGATGGCCTTTTTGACCAGATATTCCGGACACTCGCCCAGTTTTTCCGACTCGCGGCAGGGCTCTTTGACTTCCTTCTGTGCAAAATCGCGGAACAGGTTCCGCAGCTCGATCTGCTCTTCTGTCAGCATGAAATCGAAATCTGTCATTGCCATATGCTCTGTCTCCCCCTTATAAATACTAGAATTTTCAACCGGCGTTTTCCCGATATATACATGATTTATTATACGATTTGCCCAATTTTTTGTATAGTATCAAATGAGTTAAGCGCTGTTCGACCTGATACAAACAGTCGTCCCCCGGCGGACGGTCCATAAAAAACCAAAGGGCGCGCCGCGGAAGTTCCTCCTCCACGGCGCGCCCTTTGCGGTTCTGCGGCAGAAGCGCATCCCGTCAGGCTTTACGCAGTGCCTTGCACTGCCGGATAAATTCCATGGGATGCTGGCTGCGGGCGCAGACCTCCTCCTCACTCATGCCTTGGTCCAGAAAACGAAGGACCACGGTGGACATCGCCTCACCCAGCTCGATGATGTGCCCATCCGGATCGTAGAAGCGCAGGACGCGCTGCCCCCAGGGGTACTCCCTCACCTCATGGAGCAGCTCTACCCCTGCGGCTTTTACACGGGCCGCATCTCCGTCGAAGTCCTGGCTTTCAAAGTAGAGCTCCGCATTATGGGTGCGGTAGACCGTCCGCTCCTCGGGAAAGCCCGCCAGCGCCGCGAATCCCTCCTGGAGTGTGGGGCCGCCTTCGAACACCAGGTTTGCGCCAAAGTCCAGAGCCACCTTCCGGCCCAGCACGGTCTCATAGAAAGAGCGGGATACGGCCATGGAGCGCACGGCAAACAAAGCCCCTTGAAATTCCATAGAAACACCTCCTTCCTGCGGGACGATCATACCACTAAGGCTTCAGCGGCTCCTTGTAAAAACCGGACATGTGGGCAAGGTAGCGCCCCGGGGATACGCCGCAGATTGACTTGAATTCATGGATAAAGTGGGACTGGTCGAAATAGCCCAATTCTTGTGCCAGTCTGGTCAGGGAAGGGGGCCCGGCCTGGAGAGCGCGGATGGCGGCGTTTACCCGAAGTACCTGGAAATAGGCTTTGCAGCCCATGCCGGCCCCCTCACGGAAAAGGCGGGAGAGGTGGCGGGAGCTGTAGCCGGAGGAGGCCGCCAGCGCCTGCTGGGAAGAAAGGCATTTCGATCCCAACAAGGGGAGGACAGGGGATGGTACAGGGTCACGGGCCAGAAGCGCGGCATCCATGCGCGCAGCAAAATCATCCAGATCACTGGCTTGGGAGAAGGCCCCACAGGCCATCACATATAGCTCCGGAGCGGCGTCCTCCAGGGGCCAGGTCCTGTCGGAGAGCTCCCATTGAGGGATGCCGGTGAAAGCGAACAGGCCGCCCGGCCGGAACTCCACGAAAAAACGGGGAGGGCCGACGCCCAGGTCATTGTGGACGGTGACGGCTTGGGTGGTGGGGCCGTACAGCACACCCCTGGGACCGGATGGGAGCAGGGTAAAGACCAGGCAGCCGCTGGCATCCGGGATGAGGACCAGGGGCGGCGGGCTATCCGGGTCCCGCCATTGGCGGGAGCCGCCGGCGGCGCAGTGCTCCGGATGGGGCAGGCAATAGGTATAATGGGCCACATAGGGCCGCAGAGAGGGGTGGGGGGCCAGATAGAGATGGGTGGCGGTCCTGTACATCAGGGTGGAAAAACGATTGGAAAAACACATGCGCTGCACAGCGCCACCTCCTTTGCTGTTGCTGTTATCGTATCACGGACCGCGGGGTCTGTACAGAGAGAAAAAAGTAAGGTAAACTATCAGCAGAAGAAGCAGAACGGGAAAAGGAGCGAATGCTATGAACGAGATCATTCAAAGCCTCTATGCCAGAAAGTCCGTGCGGGCCTACACAGACCGCCCGGTGCCGGCAGAGGTCAAGCGGACGGTACTGGCGGCCGCGGTCCAGGCGCCCACCGCCGGGGGCCAGCAGCTCTATACCATTCTGGACATCACGGACCAGCGCCTCAAGGATACCCTGGCCGAGACCTGTGACCACCAGCCCTTTATCTCCACAGCCCCGGTGGTGCTCATCTTCTGCGCCGACTGCCTCCGGTGGTGGGATGCCTATGCCGAGGCCGGCTGCGATCCCAGGCGCCCCGGACCGGGGGATCTGATGCTGGCGGTGAACGATGCGGTGATCGCGGCACAGAACGCCGTGGTGGCCGCCGAGAGCCTGGGGCTTGGCTCCTGCTATATCGGAGACATCATGGAGCGGTACGAAGAGCACCGGCGGCTGCTCGGACTGCCGGAGTGGGTGTTTCCGGCCTGTATGCTGGTGATGGGCTACCCCACCCGGCAGCAGCGGGAACGAAAGAAAGCGGCACGGTTCGAGCAGCGGTTCATCGTGCAGGAGAACGCCTACTGCCGTCTGGAGGGGACACGGCTGCGGGAAATGTATCGGGGACACACGGGGGCGCAGAGCTTTGAGGACTTCCTCGCCGCATTTTGCAGGCGAAAATATGAATCTGACTTTTCCAGGGAAATGAGCCGCTCCGTGGGGCAATATCTGAAGGACTTTCAAGGGGAGGCGGAGGTGTGATCCATCTTTACTGCGGGGACGGAAAGGGAAAGACCACGGCGGCCATGGGCTTGGCGATGAGGTCGGCCGGGCGGGGAAACCGGGTGGTGGTGGCCCAATTTCTGAAAAACGCGGACAGCGGGGAGCGGGCGGCCTTATCCCTGCTCCCGAGTATCCTGCTGCTGGACGCCCCGGAGATCATGAAGTTCGTCTTTCAGATGACCCCGGAGGAAAAGAAGGCCGAGCGGGAGCGGCAGACCGCTCTCTTTGACGCGGCGGTGACCCTGGCCTCGAGAGAAAGGGCGGGACTTCTGGTGCTGGACGAGATGTGCTCTGCGGTGAACACAGGGATGGTCTCTCTGGAGCGGGTGACGGAATTTCTGGATCATATGCCCGCTGGTCTGGAGGTGGTCCTGACCGGTCGGGACCCGGCCCCCGAGCTGGAGCGCCGGGCGGATTATATCACTGAGATGAGAAAGTGCAAACACCCCTACGATCGGGGGGTGGCGCCCAGGCTGGGCGTGGAGTGGTAGGCGGTGAAACACGCTCCGCCGTAGGGAAAAAGACGGCGCGGGCATCCTGGCGGACAAAACGCGACAGGCTTTTTGAAAACTGTGGAATTGGTAAGACCAATTTTGTTTGAAATCATCAGAAGTTTCGAAAAGTAAGGTTGATTTTTTGTATTTGAATGATATAATTTTAGTCAGCCAACACCGATTTTACTGATGTTACCAAGAAGGATCATCCGAAGGAGGACAATTGAATGGCAAAGTACGTCTACGAATTCTCCGAGGGCAATGGCAGCATGCGTGAGCTGCTGGGCGGCAAGGGCGCCAACCTGGCGGAGATGTCCAATCTGGGCATGCCCGTGCCCCAGGGCTTTACGGTCACCACCGAGGCCTGTACCCAGTATTATAACGATGGCCGCGCCATCAACGCCGATATCCAGGCCGAGATCATGGAGCATCTGGCCAAGCTGGAGGAGAAGACCGGCAAGAAGTTCGGCGATCCCTCCAACCCCCTGCTGGTCTCCGTCCGCTCCGGCGCCCGGGCCTCCATGCCCGGCATGATGGACACCATCCTCAACCTGGGACTCAACGACACCGTGGTGGAGGGCCTGGCCGCCTTTACCAGCAACCCCCGTTTTGCCTACGACTCCTACCGCCGCTTTATCCAGATGTTTTCCGACGTGGTCATGGAGCTGTCCAAGAAGCGCTTTGAAGAGATCATTGACGCCAAGAAAGCGGAAAAGGGCGTCAAGCTGGACACCGAGCTGGATACCGACGACCTGAAGGACCTGGTGGTCCGGTTCAAGAAGTTCTACCGGGACGAAAAGGGAGAGGACTTCCCCCAGGACCCCCATGTGCAGCTCATGGAGGCCGTCAAAGCCGTGTTCCGCTCCTGGGATAACCCCCGGGCCAACGTCTACCGCCGCATGAACGAGATCCCCTACGACTGGGGCACCGCCGTCAACGTCCAGTCCATGGTGTTCGGCAACTCCGGCGACAACTCGGGTACCGGCGTGGCCTTTACCCGCAACCCCGCCACCGGTGAGAAGGCCCTCTTCGGCGAGTACCTCATCAACGCCCAGGGCGAGGACGTGGTGGCCGGTGTGCGGACCCCCTCTCCCATCAGCAAGCTCCAGGAGGAGATGCCCCACGTCTACGAGCAGTTTGCCGACATTGCAAACCGTCTGGAGCAGCATTATAAGGACATGCAGGACATGGAGTTTACCATCGAGGACGGCAAACTCTATATGCTCCAGACCCGCAACGGCAAGCGCACCGCCGCCGCCGCCCTGAAGGTGGCTGTGGACCTGGTGGACGAGGGGATGATCGACGAGAAGGAGGCCGTCCTTCGCGTGGAGCCTAAGCAGCTCGACTCGCTGCTCCACCCCCAGTTTGACCCCGACGCCCTGAAGAAGGCCGAGGTCATCGGCAAGGGCCTGGCCGCCTCTCCCGGCGCGGCCTGCGGCAAGGTGGTCTTTACCGCGGAGGACGCCAAGGAGTGGCATGCCCGGGGCGAGAAGGTGGTCCTGGTCCGCCTGGAGACCTCGCCCGAGGACATTGAGGGTATGCAGGTCGCCCAGGGCATCCTCACCGTCCGCGGCGGTATGACCTCTCACGCCGCCGTGGTGGCCCGCGGCATGGGCACCTGCTGTGTGTCCGGCTGCGGCGACATCGTGGTGGACTACGCAGGCAAAAAATTCTCCCTGGGCGGCAAGGATTACCACGAGGGGGACTACATCTCCATCGACGGCTCCACCGGCAACATCTACGGCGAGGCGATCCCCACCGTGCCCGCCGATGTGGCCTCCGGCAATTTTGGGCGTTTCATGGGCTGGGCCGACAAGTATCGCCAGCTCCAGGTCTATACCAACGCGGACACACCCCGGGATGCCAAGCAGGCCCGCGCCTTCGGCGCCGAGGGCATCGGCCTCACCCGTACAGAGCACATGTTCTTCGAGGAGAGCCGTATCAAAGCGATGCGTGAGATGATCGTGGCCGACAACACCGCCGACCGCGAGAAGGCATTAGCGAAGATCATGCCCTATCAGCAGAGCGACTTCGAGGGCCTTTACGAGGCCATGGAGGGCCGTCCGGTGGTCATCCGCTATCTGGATCCCCCGCTCCATGAGTTCCTGCCCACCAAGGAGGAGGACATCCAGGAGATCGCCTCCGACCTGGGGATTACGGTGGAGAAGCTGAAGAACGTCATCGCCTCTCTCCATGAGTTCAACCCCATGATGGGGCACCGCGGCTGCCGGCTGGCCGTCTCCTACCCCGAGATCGCCCGGATGCAGACCACTGCCGTAATCAATGCGGCCATTGCCGTCACCAAGCGGGGCAAGTACGTCATTGAGCCCCAGATCATGATTCCCCTGGTGGGCGAGGTCAAGGAGCTCAAGTTTGTCAAGGACATCGTGGTGGAGACCGCCGACAAGATCATCAAGGAATCCGGCGTGGATCTCAAGTATGAGGTCGGCACCATGATCGAGATCCCCCGCGCCGCCCTGCTGGCCGACGAGATCGCCACCGAGGCAGAGTTCTTCTCCTTCGGTACCAACGACCTCACGCAGATGACCTTCGGCTTCAGCCGCGATGACGCCGGTAAGTTCCTCAGCTATTACTACGACCAGAAGATCTACGAGTCCGATCCGTTCGCCCACCTGGACCAGAAGGGTGTGGGCAAGCTGGTGAAGATGGCTGCAGAGCTGGGCCGCAAGACCCGCCCCTCCATCCATATGGGTATCTGCGGCGAGCACGGCGGCGATCCCACCTCTGTGGAGTTCTGCCACGCTGTGGGCCTCACCTATGTCTCCTGCTCACCCTTCCGTGTGCCCATTGCCCGTCTGGCCGCCGCGCAGGCCGCCATCAAGAACCCTCGGTAATGAGATAAAAAGAGGCTCCGTGCCGGTGGTGCGGAGCCCCTTTTTATCCCCATACGCAAGAGAACAGGAGGATTTTTTATGGACCTCGATTCCTTTGCCAGCATGTTGGCTTCACAGATGAACCGTCCCGCCGTGCCGATCCGCCAGCAGTTGGACACATTGAAACGGCTGGGCATCCGTTTGACACCGGAACAGGAGGAAGGATTTTTGTCCCAAAGCGCCCGCTATGAGGACCCGGCCTATGCCGCCATCCTGACCGAGCTGGGGGCGGCGGACAGCGACCAGGTATATGCGTTCGACGCCGAAGTGACCCAGCGCTCCACCATGTATCGGGATCTCATTGGAGCGCTGCTGCGGCTCACCGGGGGAGAACTGGACCTCCAAGATGTACGCGAGAGCGGCGAGAACGCCGATTTGGAGGGGCCTGGCGGGACATGGAGGGTGAGCTTTACCCTGAATGGACACCCCTACCAATATGACGCGGACTTTTTAGGGGACTGGCTGGATATGAATGTGCTGGCCTTCCTCAACAGCGCCCTGGAAAAAGAGAAGATCAAAAAGCGCTTTCTTACGGTGGACGACTTCAACATCCAGGGAGTGGTGGTTTTTTTCCGAACCCCGGAGTGGGGCAGATTTTTCAGCGCGGGAACGCAGCTCGCCGTCAAGGGCTGCTGAAAGGACCCGCGGAGGCGTTCGCCTCCGCGGGTCCTTTTTGTAATGCGAAAACCTCCGACTGAACCGGTGGGTATCTATTGGCGGCTGGAAGGGAGATGCCTGCTTCCCCACATCCGCGGGAAAGGATCGGCAGAACCCCGTTATGTGACGAAAAAGCCGAAAAATCACGGTGATATCCTCCTTTACATCTTTGGTGTGGATGTGATATAATACCCTCGATATTTTGTGACGTAATATCCAAAACCACGAAAGGAGGCAAAACGGTGGAAGAGCTGGAAGAACTGAAAAAGCGCCTGGAGGAGGAGCGGCCCATGGTTTGGGACGGCTTTCCGGATATTGGGCTTTACATGGATCAGGTGATCTCCTACGTCTCCCGCCAGCTCATCACCTATGACGGAGGAGAGACCCTCACCCCGGCCATGGTCAATAACTATATTAAGGACGGGCTCCTGCCCAGGGCGGACGGCAAAAAGTACGCCAGGACCCACCTGGCCTACCTGACCGCGATCTGCGCGCTGAAGCAGGTCCTCTCGGTAAAGGAGACCCGGGCGCTCCTGGCTGCAGACCGCAAAGGGAGGACGGCGGAAGAACTGTACGCCATGTTCTACGAGGAACTCTCCCTGGCGCTGGACTGCACGGCGGAGGTGCTGCCGCCGGACCTGCCCGAGGAGGAGCTGCCCCGCCTGGCGCTCCGTTTGGCTCTGCGCAGCTATGCCGACAAGCTGGCCTGTGAACGCATCCTTGGACTGATCACGCCGCCGGAGGTCAAGGCGGAACGCCGCAAAAGATGAATCCAGATAGGCAAAAATGCCTTTTGGGATACAGGAGGTTATCAATAAAATGAACGACTTTGTCATTGTCACCGATTCTTCCGCCGATTTGCCGGAGGACCTGGTCCGGGAGCTGGGCGTGGAGGTACTGCCGCTCTCCTTCACCGTGAAGGGGCAGACCTATCACAATTACCCGGATGACCGGGAGATGGACCCCAAGGTATTTTATAAAATGCTGCGTGACGGCGAGATGGCCACCACCGCCGCCGTCAATGTAGGGGAGTTCACGGCGCTGCTGGAGCCCATGCTGCAGGCGGGAAAGGATGTGTTGATCCTAGCCTTTTCCTCTGGCCTTTCAGCCACCTACCAGTCCTCCGCCATTGCCGTGGAGGAGCTTGCCGCCAAGTACCCCGAGCGCAAGATCTATACGGTGGACACCCTCTGCGCCTCCCTGGGCCAGGGGCTGCTGGTCTGGTACGCCGTGCAGGAGAAGAACAAGGGCGGTAGCATCGAGGCGGTTCGGGACTGGGCGGAGGCCCACAAGCTTAACCTGTGCCACTGGTTTACCGTGGATGATCTCCACTTCCTCAAGCGGGGCGGACGGGTCTCCGCCGCCACCGCCGTGGTGGGAAGCATGCTTCAGATCAAGCCGGTCCTGCATGTGGACAACGAGGGGCACCTCATCAATATGGGCAAGGCCAGAGGGCGTCACGCCTCCCTGACCGCCTTGGTCGACCACATGGAGCAGACTGCCATCGATCCCGGAGCGCAGACCGTATTTATCAGCCACGGTGACTGTCTCGAGGAGGCGGAGCGGGTGGCCGACGATGTGCGCAAACGCTTTGGCGTAAAGGAGATCATCATCAATAATGTGGGCCCGGTCATCGGGGCCCACTCCGGCCCGGGCACAATGGCCCTCTTCTTCATGGGGAGAGAGCGCTGATGGATGCCGTATGGCTGGAGGTCACGGTGGAGACCACCGGAGCGGAGCTGGACAGCCTGTCCGCCAGGCTCACGGGAAACGGCGCCACCGGCCTTGTCATTGAGGACGAGGAGGATTTCAAGTCTTTCCTGGAACAGAACCGGCAGTATTGGGACTATGTGGATGACCAGCTTCTGGAGCGCATGAAGGGAGCGGCCCGCATCAAGTTCTATGTCACCGACGACGCCGACGGACAGGGACAACTGGCGAAGTGGATGGAGGGCATTGACCTGCCCTATACCACCGCAAGGCTCCGGGAGAACGACTGGGCCACAAGCTGGCAGAAGTACTACAAACCCATGGCTGTGGGACAGCGGCTGTATATTGTCCCCGAGTGGGAGCGTGGGGAGGCCGTGCCGGACGGCCGGACGGCGCTGTATCTGAATCCCGGGCTCACCTTTGGTACCGGCTCTCACGCCTCCACCCGGCTGTGCCTGGAGTGGGTGGAGGAGTTTGCCCGGGAGGGGGAGAGTGCTCTGGACCTGGGCTGTGGCAGCGGAATCTTGTCCATCGCGGCCCTGCTGCTGGGCAGCCGGGAGGCCGTAGGCGTGGACATCGATCCCAAAGCGGTGGGTGTGGCCTATGAGAATGCGGCCATGAACGGCATCGGGCGGGACCGTTATACGGTCCGGGCCGGCGACGTGCTCACCGATATGGCGCTGCGGGCGGAGATGGCCCGGCAGAGGTACGATATGGTGCTGGCCAATATCGTGGCCGACGTCATCATTCCCCTGTCTCTTCCTGCGAGAGAGCTGCTGGCCCCCGGTGGGGTATTTCTGTGTTCCGGCATTATCGACACCCGCGCGGAGGAGGTGTGCGCCGCCCTGGAGCGCAATGGCCTCCGTGTAGTGGGCAGAAAGGACCGGGATGGCTGGGTGGCCCTGGCCGCCAAACAGGAAGTGGCGAAGGGATAAGACCGGCCGCCTTCGATTCGGATCTGAACAAAGAGCTTCGGAGATGGCTGTGACCATCTCCGAAGCTCTTTGTGATTTTTTCAGGCTGGGCGACCCCGCTGATCTTTTCCCCAGGCCGCTTCCCATTCCATGAAAAAATGGTATAATAAATCATCATGATCTCTCCGAGGTGAACCCATGAAAGCAGTGGTCAAGCAAGTAGAATTTCCGGCGGGGCGCCGTATCCTGGTCATCAGCGACATCCACGGCAATCTCCCCTGGTTCCAGGCCCTTCTGGCAAAGGCAGGCTTCTCCAGGGAGGATATCCTGGTATTGGTGGGGGATCTGGTGGAAAAGGGGCGGGACAGTCTGGCCACGCTGCGGTACATCATGGAGCTCTCCGCCACCCACACAGTGTACGCTCTGTGCGGCAACTGTGACAATCTGGCGGTGGACTTTATCTATGGTAACGGGGAGCTGGGCCGGGATTTCTATCGCTTCTACCTCAGCGTGTGGGGGGAGAGAGCGCTTATTTTGCAGATGGCCGCGGAGGCGGGGATGGAAGTGAGAGGGCCTGGGGACCTGCCCGGTCTGCGGATGTTGTTGCTGGAGCGATTCCGGTCCGAACTGGAGTTCCTGCGGTCGCTGCCCACCATTCTAGAGTCTGAGCACCTTGTCTTTGTCCATGGCGGGGTGCCCTCCTATGCGCACATGGAGGAGCTGGATGCTTGGCAGTGCATGAAAAATGACGATTTCCTGGGTCAGGGCCGCGTCTTCCCCAAATACTGCGTGGTGGGGCACTGGCCCGTGGCACTCTATCGGGGAGACCGCCTCTGTTCCAATCCCATCATCGAACGGACGCGGAAGATCATCAGCATCGACGGCGGCTGTGTGCTCAAGCGGGACGGACAGCTCAACGCGCTGGTGATCCCGGAGGCGGGCAGCGAGGCGTTCTCCTGGATCAGCTATGACGACTGCCCGGTGAAGACGGCGCTGGACCGGCAGGAAGAAGGGCGGGACGCCGTTGTGATCCACTGGACCGACGACGACGTGGAGGTGTTGGAGCGGGGAGAGGAATTTTCCCTGTGCCGGCAGGCGTCCACGGGCCGGACGTTGGAGGTGCCCACCAAGTATCTGAGGAGGCAAGGGGACCGGGACTGGTGCGAGGACATCAGCGACTATCGCTTGGGGGTGGAGCCGGGAGATGCGCTCTCCATTGTGGAGGAGACCAGCCGGGGTTGTCTCTGCAAGAAAAACGGCGTGACCGGATGGTACTTTGGAGGGCTTGAAACCCCTGGAAAGGGCTGAAAAAAGCCATTGACTTTCCAGAAACGTGCTGATATACTATTATAGCCGCTTTGAATGGGAACAAAGTGCGGAGCGCCCCAGCGCGCACGCGCGGCAGAAAAGAGAGGGATTTCCCTCCTCCCCCGACAGCGAGCCCGTAATGAAGGAGTGAATCAAAAGAATGCATGCGATCATCGAGACCGGCGGTAAGCAGTACAAGGTGGCCGAGGGCGACACCCTCTTCATCGAGAAGCTGAACGCCGAGGCTGGCGAGGCCGTGACCTTCGATAAGGTCCTGGCTGTGCTGGGTGAGGACAAGGCCACCTTCGGTGCCCCCGTGGTGGAGGGTGCGAAAGTCAGCGCTTCCGTTGTGAAGAACGGCAAGGGCAAGAAGGTCATGATCTTCAAGTATAACCCCAAGAAGGGCTACCGCCGTCGCCAGGGCCATCGTCAGCCTTATACCAAGGTGCAGATCGAAAAGATCGAGGCCTGAGTTCAAGTGATCGAGGTCACATTTACTTCCGAGGGCAGCCGGATCACCGGTTTTGAGGTCAAGGGACACAGCGGCCTCGCCCCCGCGGGAGAGGATATCCTCTGTGCAGCCGTCACCAGCGCGGTCCGGCTGGCCGAGTGCGCCGTCAACGACGTGCTGGGTTTGGAAGCCGCGGTGAAGGTGCGGGAAAAGGATGCGTCCATCTCCCTAAAGCTTCCCGGCGGGTTGGGGCAGACCAATGAGAGCACATGTCAGACCCTTCTGACAGCCATGATGGTCTACTTTGCGGACCTGCACGAGGAGTATCCGGATCATATTATTGTCTTAGACATGGAGGTGTAATACCATGCTGAACATCGGTCTTCAGTTTTTCGCCCACAAGAAGGGCGTCGGCTCCACCCGTAACGGCCGTGACTCCGAGTCCAAGCGCCTGGGCGTGAAGCGAGGCGACGGTCAGTTCGTCCTGGCCGGCAATATCCTGGTGCGGCAGCGCGGCACCCATATTCACCCCGGCGTCAACGTGGGCAAGGGCAGCGACGACACCCTGTTCGCCCTCAAGGACGGCAAGGTCAAGTTCGAGCGGCTGGGCAAGGACCGCAAGCAGGTCTCCATTGTGGAGATCGCGCAGTAACCTGGGCATACTAAAGGCCTCGAACGCGCGTCGTTCGGGGCCTTTTCTATGTGTGGGAAAATTGGGAAGAGATACAGGAGGTGTCATCATGCCGGCATTTGTGGATACCGCAAAGATCCTGGTGAAGTCCGGCAAGGGCGGCAACGGAGCCGTGTCCTTTCACCGGGAAAAATATGTGGCCGCGGGCGGACCGGACGGCGGCGACGGCGGACGGGGCGGCGACGTGATCCTGCGGGTGGACGACCATATGTCTACCCTGATGGACTTCCGCTATAAGCGCAAGTATGTGGCCGGAAACGGCATGGACGGCACCGGAAAACGCTGTTCCGGCAGGGATGGGGAGGACATGGTCATCAAGGTGCCTCTGGGCACGGTGGTGCGGGACGCGGCCTCCGGGCAGATCATCTGCGACATGTCCACGCGGGAGCCCTTTGTGCTGGCGCGGGGCGGCAATGGCGGATGGGGCAATAAGCACTTCGCCACCCCTACCCGGCAGGTCCCCAACTTTGCCAAGGCCGGTCTTCCCGGCCAAGAGCGGGAGGTGGTCCTGGAGCTGAAGCTGTTAGCCGACGTGGGTCTGGTGGGGTTTCCCAATGTGGGGAAATCCACGCTCCTTTCCGTGGTGTCCAAGGCCCGGCCCAAGATCGCAGACTACCATTTTACCACCCTCTTTCCCAATCTGGGCGTGGTCTATGTGGACGAGGGGGTCTCCTTCGTCATGGCCGATATCCCGGGCATCATCGAGGGCGCCGCAGAGGGAGCCGGACTGGGGCATGACTTCCTCCGGCACGTGGACCGCTGCCGTCTGCTCATCCATATCGTGGATGTATCCGGCCGGGAGGGCAGGGACCCGGTGGAGGACTTTGAGACCATCAATGAGGAGCTCCGGCAGTACAGTCCCGAGCTGGCCTCCCGCCCCATGCTGGTGGCGGGCAACAAGGCGGACATTGCAGAGGACCCCGCCCTGCTGGAGAGGCTCAAGGCACATGTGGAGGAGCGGGGGATGCGCTTCTTTACGCTCTCCGCCGCCACCCACCAGGGGGTGGAGGAGCTGATGCGCGCCGCAGCCGGAGAGCTTGCCGGACTGCCCCCCATCACCGTGTATGAACCCGACTATGTACCCGCTCCGCCGGAGATCGATACCAGCGGAGAGGTGAGCATCGAGAAGGTGGACGATGTGTGGATGGTGGATGGGCCCTGGCTCCAGCGGCTGATGGCCAATGTCAATTTTGGAGATGTGGAGTCTCGAAACTGGTTTGATCGTATTCTGAGGGAGTCCGGCCTCTTTGACCGGATGGAGGCCGAGGGCGTCCGGGACGGAGACACCGTGTGCCTCTATAATCTGGAATTTGAATATCAGAGATAAATGAGATCGTCCAAAAAGTGGGGAATCCACTTTTTAAGAAGGGCCGCTCCCCAACGGGGAGCGGCCCTCAGTCTTACGATGGGATCTCAAACTCCTGCACGCCCATATAGCCTGGGGCGATCTCATACTTTTCAAACAGGACCACCGGACGGCCCGCCTCATTCAGGTAAAAGGGCTGGTTGTCCCGGATGGAGGTAAATGCCTCGCTGTAGTCGTCGCCGCCCCAGTAAACATGGTCGGGGTCCTGACTGCGCTGGGCGATCTGTTCCCGTACAGAGGCGTTGACGATCTCCTTCCAGTCGGGGCCGAGCAGATCCCGAAGGGTCAGCTCCTTTCCGCTTTCCAGATCGATGCTGTAGGGATAGAGCTGCTGGAAGGCGGTGGCCTGGGTCTCTGTTTCCGTGATCAGGAAAGAGAGATACCGGTCATTTTGACATTTGATCTCATAGTCCACATCGATGATAACGGGCATAAAGTCTTCCGCCTCGCCCCCGGTGGCGATATAGGCCGCCCTGGCCGACCGCGCCCTCTCCTCCGCCTCGTCCAGAAGGGACTGGATGCGGGTGGATATCTCGGTGTTGATGCGCTGCTCCAGCGCAGTGTGGCCGGTGTTCTCCAGGGCCGGGAGACGCACGTCGATGAGGTGCTCCTGGTCCTCAATCTGATATTCCGCAACGGTAAAAATGCGGGCGAGCCGGCCCAGCACCGGCACCTCATATACCGCCTGGGCAAAGGTGGGGCTGGTATTGACCAGAAGGACAAAGCAGGCGCAGCTGGCCAGGGCTGTGCCCAGGCTCCGGCGCAGGGCGTGCCTGCTCCGGCGGGCCTGGTCGCCCGCCCGGACGGCGGTGGCCACCGCAAAGGCCAGCTCTTCCGGCGGCTCCACACTGTGATAACGCTCTTTCGCGCGCTCCAATTCAGGATTCATGTTCGATCTCCTCTCCGGTCATTTCCTTGAGTTTCTTGAGAGCCTTGTAAAGCCGGGACTTTACTGTATTCAGGTTCGTCCCTGTGCACTGGGCGATCTCTTCCAGTTTCATGTCTTCAAAAAAACGCAGCCGGATCACCGCCTGTTCACGGGGGGAGAGCTTGCCGATGGCATCATAGAGGTCCAGGCGCTCTCCCGGGTCCCGCCCTTCGGTCGCGCGCTCGTCCAGGGACGTTTCAAGGGGGACAAGTCTCCGGCTCTGCCGGAAGTGGTTCATGCACTCATTGAGTAAGATCCGATAAAACCAGGTCTTGAGATAGGCGGGTTCCCGCAGCGTGTCCACCTTGGTGAGGGCTTTTACGACGGCCTCCTGGACCACATCCAGGGCTGCATCCCGATTTTGGACATAACTGAACGCCAGGCGGTAAAAATCCGTCTGTCCGGCTGTGATATGGTCCACCAGGAGCTGGCGGGTGTCCGGGGCGGTCGATCTCAAAGGGGCGGCAGCTTCTTTCTCTGTTAGGATAGGGCGCATCCATGGCCGTGGATGGCGAGGCGAAAGGTCCGCAATGGGCAGGGGTGGCCTATTCGCTGACGGTGTGCGTGCGCAGGACCTCCAGCCAGCGCTGATAGGCAGACTTGGTGAGGTGGACGCCGTCAGTGCTCTCCTCCGGGCACAGCGCGCCGTCATCGCCTGCAAAGGCGGCGTGGAGATCCACCAGGTAGACCTCTTTCTCCGCGGCCAGCTCGGCGATAAGGGCATTGTAGGTCTCTACCTTGTCATTGGTGAGATAAGCATGGCTGGCCGATTTTTCCGCGGTCACAGGCAGAAGGGTCTGCAAATAGATCTGTGCGTCCGGCTGTGCATCCCGCACCAGATCGAGCAACTCCCCGTAGGCTTTGTAGAACCTCTGGTCATTATACCAGCCCAACTCATTCACGCCCAGAAGCAGATAGACCTTCCCATAGGTTTTGGTGCCCAGGGCCTCCAGGGGAGTCACCTTGCCGCTGTCGGTCTTGATGACTTTGTCGGTACGGATGGACTGCACGGTAAGGCCCTTATAGGCTAGGTTGTCGGCGCCCCGGATACCGCTGTAGAGGAGCAGGCCGTCGGTGAGGGAATCCCCCAGGAAAGCGGCGTCGGAGAACCAGGAAGCCTCGGCGGGGTCGGAGGCGGGAACGGGGACGGTGTAGTCATAAGGAGCGGACGGATGCGTCTCCTGGGCAGGGAGAGAGGTAGGGACAGGGAATGGGGTAGGAACCGGGGTGGGGGAGGGCGTCTGGGTGACAGCGGGGACCGGTTCCGGAAGCATGGGCGCTTCTGCGCCCTGGCCGGGAGAGAGCAGAGAGCGCCCACCCACCAGGGTGAGGGAGATCAGGAGCACGGCAACGGGGAGGCGGAGCGCAGAGCGGTTCCGCCGGGCGGTCCGCTTGCCGGAAGTGTTTTTGGAGGTCTGGACCATGGGAGTTCCCGTCCTTTCGTGTTTCTGATGATTAGACACGATAGGGGGAGAAAAAGTTTGCCTGAAAAAAATAAAAAAAGAGCAGCCTTTGCAGCGCAAGGGAAAGGTATGCCCAATGGCGGGGATAAAGAGGAAGATACGACTGCAGTCGTATCTTCCTTTTGGCGCAACGCGTCCCAAGGCCGCCAAATTAAAAAAAGAAAGACACGACATATGTCGTGTCTTTCTTTTCCTGGAGCAGGTGACGAGGCTCGAACTCGCTACCTCCACCTTGGCAAGGTGGCGCTCTACCAGATGAGCTACACCTGCAAGCGACGAATAATATTATACGTAATCTCCGCTCTAATGTCAAGAGGAAATGTAAAAAATGCGCGACTGAGAAAGAAATGAAGAGCAAAGAAGCGGCGTTCACCCCCCGCCCTGCGCCCATATGCGGCGGAGAGGCTGTGCATCCGCCTTTGTCCAGATGGAGAGCCCGGAGGGGTATATGCAGAGGCCGCCGCGCTCTATGGAGCGCGGCGGCCTTTTCGATCCGCTGTCCCGACGCCTTGGAAGCACTCCTTGCGTGGGCGGACCGAATGTTGGACGGTGGAAGTTCCGCTTTGGCTTTGGGGATTTGTTTTCAGAGAAACATTGCCCAATGCGGGCTTCTCCTTTCGCCTTTCGCCAGAGGGCGACGTCGCCCGGCACCGGCTTAAAAGGAGATGTCTTGTCCAGCGGAAGATCGTTTCCAACCTGTCCGAGATCTAGTGTGCACAGAGGGGGCAAAGAAATACCTGGCACTTTTCGGTATAGGACGTGTCATATTTGTCCAAACTGAAAATAAACATTTTAAAAAGAAAGGAGGCGGTCCACCTATGACGGAGGCGGCCAAAAACAAGGTGTTTTCCTTCCGCCGGCGGGCGGAAAACGAGCGGGACGAGGAGCTGCGGGCCCTGCGGGAGGGCCTGATCCGGACCCGGACCCTCATCAACCAAGCTTATGTGGGGTTTAACGGCACCGGGGACCCGGACTTGATCGAGTCCTATGTCTTTGAGATCAATTCTCTTCAGGCACGATACTCCTACCTGCTGCGGCGGGTCAAGGAGCTCGAGGGACAGGAGGCCTGAGCGGTGGAAGGCTTTTTGACCGACACACTGCCTTGGCTCCTGGTGGGACTGGTGGCAGTGGCCGCGCTGCTTCTGCTGCGGCAGCCCATCCAATACCTGACCCGACTCTGTCTGCGGACCCTGTGTTCTCTGGCCGCGCTGGCGGCGCTGAGCCCGCTGGGGCCGCTGATCGGTGTGGGCCTGGGAGTCAACCTGGCCAACGCCTTGGTCATGGGGCTGCTGGGCGTACCCGGATTCGGACTGCTCCTGATGCTCAATTGGGCCCTGGCCAGATAACGGAAAAATTTTCTTTGCCATTTTTCCACTCTGTTCACAGATTCGAAACAACCATGCCGTAAAATGTAGCCTGCGAAGACCTCAATGGATCAAAAAGCAGGTGAGTGGAAATGAAGCGAAAAATTTGCGCGCTGATGCTGGCACTGGGCCTGACGGCAGCAGTGACGGGCCAGGCCGCCGCCGCAGCTTTCACCGACGTGCCCTCCGGCGCATGGTATGCAGAAGCAGTTGCAGCGGTATCCGACGGAGGGATCATGAACGGGACGACGACCACCACCTTTTCACCCGACGGACAGGTGACCCGGGGTATGGTGGCCGCTGTCCTCTGGCGTATGGCGGGCAGCCCCGCCCCCAAGGGCGGAAGCTCTTTTGCAGATGTAGAGGCATGGTATTTCTATGCCGACGCCGTGGCTTGGGCGGAGGAAAACGGCATTGCGGCCGGACGTAGCGACGGGAGTTTCGGCGGCGGGGATATCGTTACCCGGGAGCAGCTTGCGGTTTTCCTCTACCGATACAGCCAATATGCGGGAGAGGAGCTGGCTAACGGCGTATTGGACATATACTCCGATGTGGACAGCGTCCACGCATGGGCCCGCGAGGGCATGGCCCATGCCGTGGGGGCCGGACTGATCACCGGGCGGGACAATGGGGAGTTGGACCCCGGCGGCCCGGCGACACGGGCGCAGCTCGCGGTGATCTTGCAGCGGCTCATGACGCCCGCTGTAGGATAAAGCGGCTTCTGAGCGGAATAGAATGCGGAAAGACCGGCGCACAGCTCTTGGAGCTGTGCGCCGGTCTTTGTTCCATGGCAAGGAGCATGGCGCAGGGTGGAATATTTTGAAAAGGAGAAGCCGGTGCACCGGATTGACAGGAGGGGGGAATCCTGCTATAGTGAAGAAAACGCGTGGGGAGGAGGGTGCGATATGGGTTGGAAGAATCGGCTCATAATGGTATTAAAAGGAAACGTCTTTGCCGCCAACGGGATTATTGCGCCCTTTTTGCGGACCCCACGGCGGTGAAGCGTATCCCATAGACACCGGCCGCGGCATTCCGCCGCGGCTTTTCTGTGCCCTGCAGGAGGAAGCCGCGCTGAAAATGGCAGCGCGGCTTCCCTTTTAGGTATGTGCATATTTTCGGTTCATACGCCGGATTGAGAAGGGCAGAATCACCACGCTGAGGAAAGAGAAGAGGCTGGCTCCTATCATGATATAGAAGAAATTCAGGTAAGAGCCGGTGGCGGTTTTGATGATGCTGATGTAGGAGGCTACCAGGGTACCCACGATAGAGGTAGAGGAGACAACGCCGTAATTTAAACGGTAATACTTCATGCCGTAGATCTCTCCGGTAAAAGAGGAGGCCAGCAGAGCCATGCTTCCATAGGCCAGCCCCAGCAGAACGAAGAGCAGGATGAGCAGGTGGGCATAGCTGCCCTGATAGGCCGCCACCATTCCTATGGACAGGAAAACAAAGATGGCGGAAAGGGCCACCATGAGCTTCCAGCTCCCAAAGCGGTCGGCGAGCCAGCCGGAAAGCGGGCGGCCAAGGCCGTTTCCGGCGCTGAGCAGGCCGACGCCAATTGCACTCAACGTGGCGGGCATCCCGATGTCCGCCGCGATCAGCGCCGCCTGTCCGATCACGGCCTGACCCAAAAGGGACAAAATAACCTTCCAAATTGAAAAAAGGTAAAAGCTGGGGGAAGTAAGCATTTGCCTTGTGGTGAAATTATGGCTTGCGGAGGAGTCCTTTTTGCCGTTGCCGGCCTGCGGCGGCTCCTGGAGGAGAAATCCCGCAGTCAGGACGGAGACAGCCAGAAGGACGATGCCGATCATGCGGAAAACATTCCGCCAGCCCGGCCCAGAGGTTACAAAGTGGGAGAGCAGAGGACTGAACAACAGGCCGCCCATGCCGAAGCCGGCCAGCAGGATGCCGGAAACAAAACCACTCCGGCCAGGAAACCAGTGGACCACTCCGGTCAGCCAGGCGTTATAGCAAATACCGATGCCCGTGCCCACAAAGACCCCGTAAAAAAGGTAGAGAGTAAAAAGGGAGACCGTACAGGAGCTGCCCAAAAAGCCGGATACCGCCAAAGTGATGCCCAGCATCAGAGCGGTTTTTTGCGACAGGCGGGCTGCGAGCACGCCGTTGAGGGCCATTCCTACAAAGAGGCAGAGCATGGAGAGGGTGTAGGCCACCGAGGTCTCTGCGCGGGTCCAGCCAAATTCGGCCTCAAGGGGCGCGACAAAAATAGACCAGACATAGATAAGGCCAAACAACAGCAGAGAGGCCATACCGCAGACTAGGACCGCAATGGGGTTTCTCATCAGCTTCTTCATAGGTCCCAATTCCTTTCTTCCATAGATATACAGGGGCGGACGGGGACAAAGGGGAGCAATTAGTTGATAATGCAACATTTTATCAGAGATATAAAATGGATACAACCACTTTTCACAAATTTATTGTGACAAATTGTTGCGGTGATACTTTGAAAACAAGGGAATGAAAAAGATGTTTGAGATTGAAGAACAGCTCCGCACGCTTCTGCGGCTGGAGTTTTGGGGGAATATCCGGCTGGCGGGGGGTGTTTGGGTCCTTTTGCTGGTGGGACGGGGGTTTTCCCTGTTTCAAGTGGGGGTGGCAGAGGCGTTTTTCCATGTGGTCAGTTTCTGCTGCGAAGTGCCGTCCGGTATGCTGGCCGACGTTCTGGGCCGCCGCAGGACGCTGATTGCCAGTCAGACCATGTTCGCCTGCTCCGCCGCCGCCATGATGCTCTCACAGTCTATGGCAGGGGTGTGCCTGGCCATGGCGCTCAACGCAATGGCATATAACCTGGCCTCCGGTACGAGGGAGGCCATTACTTACGACTCTTTGCTCCAGGTGGGACGGGAAAGAGACTATCTCCGCATCTCTTCCTTACAGAATACATTGTGGCGCGGTGCGCAGGCACTCTCCACCCTGTGCGCCGGGGCAGCGGCGGCGCTGGGATATGTCCGGGGATACGGCGTCGATCTGCTGCTCTCCCTGCTGGCCGCCGCCTTGACCTGCCGCCTGGCCGAGCCGGAAGTCACGGATGCCCAAAGGGCACGGAGCAGGCCCGCTCTTCGGGACCTGCCGGAACGCCTGGAGAACTGCGGCCGGGAGGCCCTCGGCTTTCTGGCCGCCCATCCCCGAACGGTGGGGCTTATGCTCTTTAACGCCCTAGTGGGCGCCTGCGCCACACTGCTGCGTTTTTTTCTCCAGGATGCGCTGGTCCGCGCCGGCGCACCCTCTGCACTGCTGGGGCCGCTTCTGCTGCTGATCGAGCTGGGGGGTGTGGCTGGAGCGCGGCTGGCGCTGCCGCTTTCCCGGCTCTCCTACCGCAGGGCCGGGGCGCTCTGCGCTGTGGGGGTAGCCGTGGGATGCCTGATGCCGCTTACAGGGGCCGTCCATCTGATGGCTGCCGGCGGCCTCCTGGCCGTAGCCTGTGACGACGCGCTCGAGACGCTGACCGGCAGCCGGCTCAACGAAAACTTGCCCTCAGATCAGCGCGCCACGCTCATCTCCGTGTCCTCCATGGCGTTCAGCTTGGTGATGATCGCGCTCGCTCCGATGGCCGGGGGACTGGCCGCATAGGCATTGTTACAGGAATGTTACAGCAAAATCACGAAAAATTTGCTCTGCGCAGAGGGCGCACTTGGAACCTGTGACCCGATAAATGGTGGATATTTATAAAATAGAGGCAGGAATCCGCAACATATTGCGGCGTTACTCCATCAAAAGAGCGGGAATGGACTCGACCGTTTCTTACCAAAAAGGACTTGACGCTGTACGGAAAAGCGTGTATCATTACTTTTGTAACCTTTTGTAATCATTTATTATCGCTCTGTCATTATTCTCCGATTATTTTGATCGGATTTTCTGACTAACGCATAAGGGAGGCTTCGTCTGCATGGATGAGATCCTACGGGCGCCGCAGGAAGAGTTCCCGCTCCATACGCAGCGCAAAGGCCGCGCCCCGTCTGCTCAGGGCGGGAGAGAGAAGGCTGAGCGCGCAGGAGAGCGGTTCCGCAAGCTGATGGAGGCGGGGGCTGCGCAGGGACGCGTGTTCCGGCTGCAGGGCATCCGGGTATATCACCGGACTCGGTCCGCTGTTGCCGGGCGGCCCAAAATGGCGCCGTTGCCATTTCTGGCGCTGACAGCCGTGATAGGCATTGCCGCTGTGGTGGGCACGATGTACACCCCGGCCTATGTTGTCACGGTAGACGGCGTGGATGTGGGGCTCGTAAGAGACCAGTCGGTGTTCCGGCAGGCGGTGGAGCGCGTGGAAGAGCGGGCCTCCGATATTTTGGGCTATGACTACCACCTGGCGCACGAGGTGAGCTACGAGATGGCCCTCACCGGACAGGATCAGATTACCCCGGCTGCTGAATTTGAGACCTATCTCTTTGATCAGATCGGTGAGGTCATGAAGAGCTATGTCCTCACGGTGGACGGCCAGTTCGTGGGTGCGGCCACGGATCGGGCGGCGCTGGACGGAATGTTGGAGCAGTTGGCGGCCCCCTACGTGACGGAGAACACGGTTTCCGTAAGTTACACCAAGAACGTCCACATCACCCGGGAGTACACGCCCTCCGATGTTCAGCAGGACACCGCCGCCATGCTGGCCATGCTCACGGAAAACACCAACGGGCAGACCACCTACGAGGTTCAAAAGGGCGATACCTTTATGGCTCTGGCCTTCGACAATGATATGACCATGGCCGAGATGGAGGAGCTTAACCCCGGTGTCGACATCAACAAGCTGTATATCGGCCAGATCCTCAACATCAAAGAGGAGATCCCCTTCCTGGGGGTGCAGACGGTGGACAGCCTCACCTACCATGAGGAGATCGCCTGCGAGGTCCGGGAAGTGGAGGACGACAGCATGTATCAGGGCGAGTCCAAGGTGCTGGATGCCGGTATCCCCGGCGAGGCGCTGGTGACCGCCGACGTGACTTATGTCAACGGTGTGGAAAAGGAGCGCAACGTCACCTCTACCACTGTCCTGCGGGAGGCCACGGAGAAGGTCATCGCAGTCGGGACCAAAGAGCGGCCCACCTGGTATCCCACAGGGAACTATATCTGGCCAGTCTATGGGCGCATCACATCCCGCTTTGGCTACCGCTCCATTTTCGGCTCTTACAGTTACCACTCCGGACTGGATATCGCCGTTCCCTACGGCACCTCGGTAAAGGCTTCTGACGGCGGTACCGTCACCTTTGCGGGGTACAAGGGCAGTTATGGCTACCTGGTCATCATCAACCATGGCAACGGCGAGCAGACCTATTACGGACACAATTCCAGCCTGCTGGTCTCTGCGGGCGACAAGGTCTATCAGGGGCAGACCATCGCCAAGGCCGGTTCCACCGGGCGCTCCACCGGCAGCCATTGCCACTTTGAGATTCGCATCAACGGCACGGCGGTAAATCCGGCGGCCTACCTCAATTGAAACGGAAGCTTGCAATATAAAAGGCCGCCCGTCCCTTAAGGGCTGATGACGAATAAGGAAAGAAAACATGATTCGGATAGGCGGCTAAACGGGCGAGGGTTTTAAGAAAAATACACGAAAAGGGACACTGACTTGAAGCAGTGTCCCTTTTTCATGCCCATTTCCGGATAGCTGCCCCCAGGAAATGAGGCGAGAAGATGGCCGAGCCGGGTGCATAAGATCACTTCTATGGAGCCGAGGCAGAGCAATACACCTTGTCCGGCAGGGCGCGGGTGGATTCAATATCGAAGTGACAAACTGCGATATCAAGTCCTTTGAACGTGTGACCCGGAAATATGGCGTGGATTTCGCACGGAAAAAGGACACAACCAAAACCATTCGTACGACCAACGACCGCCTGAGCCGGGAACATGGCCTTGACTCCGTTTCCGGCTTTTGCTATGCCTCCAGCATAGAAGCGTCCGCAGGACGCGCAAGCCACCGCGTTCGCGTGGTGTTCGGCCCGCACGTTTTATGTCGGGCCAGGGGCTTGGGGAACTCACCAGCAAGCGGGAAAGGATATCTCTTTCTATTGCGTGCTAACTAGTATTTTTCTGGAACCCGGATATTAGCTGCGTTATAAAACTTATATTTTTCTACCATATGCTTCTTCATAAGAACCAAATTGTAACGGTAACAATCTGCTATGTCATCTGCAAAGGAAGTCACATTACCTTCACGTAATTGCTGAAGCGCTAGAATGACTTGCTTGTTGAGATGTAAAAGTGTATGTTCCTTGGACGGATAATAGGCAAAATGGTGTCCCCATTCAAGAAGGTGATTGATTTCAGATAATATTATATATAAAGGGTCTAAAGTGATATGTTTCATTATGGATTCCAAAATATCTGCTAAATAAATAGAGTCAGAAGAAGTAAATCTATCTGCTAACTCGTCCAATTCTTCTCTGGTAAACTGCGGAGCTGCAACTAAAGCGGCCGGGCGCATAATTAATACCATTAGCTGTAAAGCATGAAGGTAACGGTGTGCCTTTTCTACATACCCGGAATTAAAAGCCAACTGATGAAGTTTCGTATCATCAGGTTCTATAACTATAGTGCCTTTACCATTTAGTTTCTTTACGAAACCTCTTTGTTCGAGTTCTGACAATGCCTTTCTAACCGTCGATATAGAGACAGCGTACTGGCTGGCCAGTCGCTTTTCAGATGGAAGAAACATTCCAACAGAATACTCCCCAAGGCCAATTTTTAGATTCAGGTCATCAATAATTTTTGAGTAATAATAATCCTGACCACGCATGGGATTCCACGAAAACTTCAAACCAGTTTGGGTAGGACATTGGGGAGTGGTCTCTGACAGGTAATTTAACGTATTCTCAATGGAATCTGTAAGTTTTTGATACATACTGGATAACTGGTTGTACTTTGTGAGCGGATCATCGCCCTTTAATATATCTATAATAACACTGGTTGCAGATACAGGCCCTTGTAAAAAGTGTTCAGAGAAATAAGGACAATCTTCTGTAAAAAATGTAAGCTTATTATAAAGGCCAAATGTAGAATAGAGTTCGCTGAATAGGGAATTACCACCGATTCTTAATATATCATATCCTAATAATTTAGAAAAACGCCATCCACCAGGAGCATGTCCCAAACGCAATGCTTTCATAGCCTGTTTATAGTGGGGCATTATCTCCACATCACACCCCTGCAAAGCAAAAACCATAAGTGAAGGCAGTATTAAAGCAAAAGTCTGATATACCTGTAAAATGCCTTCCTTTTGTTTTAAAATCTCAAAAACCGTATTTGATGAATTACAGGTATCTTTTGTCGAAACAACAATCGGCGCAAGACGAGGCTGAATATCAACCAGCCCTTCTGCCCGCAATGCGTCAAACACGCGGTTAATCGTATATCTGCTTACGTGAAATTGCTCACAATATATCCTTGAAGATGGCAAGGCATTTCCAGGGGGTATATGGCCCTCCAAAATACCCTGCTTAATTTCATTATATATAAATGCAAATTTTGTTTCTTGTGGGTTCATAACTCGCCCTCTCTCTGTCTGAATTATAGCAGGACAAACCAATTTTGTCAGTATTAAAAGGATCGACCTATTTGCACACCTTACCAATATGGTTGTTGTCAAGATATAAGGATACCATTTATAATAAAATCGTAAAATTGTTAAGGAAAAGAGTCTAAGAACTATGGAAAAACAGAAAATTTTAATTGTGGACGATTCAGAAATGAATCGTGCTCTTTTATTAGATATCTTGGAAGAACAGTACGACGTGGTAGAGGCTGTTAATGGTGTAGAAGCAATTTCTCTCCTTTCAAGGCAAAGAGCAGATTATTCCCTTCTGCTTCTTGACATTATGATGCCTGAAATGGACGGATTTGAAGTATTAGCTTACATAAACAAATACCACTGGAATGACAGCTTCGCTGTTATTATGATTTCTGCTGATGATTCCCCCGAGAATATAAAGCGAGCCTACGACTTGGGGGCTTTTGATTATATCAGCCGTCCTTTCGATTCGACTATTGTCCAGCGCCGAATTTCTAATACGATGCTTTTATATGCACGGCAGCAGCGCCTTGAGGAAATTATCACAGAACAATTTCATGAGCAGGAAAAGAATAATAAGCTGATGATCTCAATCCTGTCTCATATTGTGGAATTCCGGAATGGAGAAAGCGGGAACCATGTACTGCATGTCAATACCATTACAAAATATTTGCTAAAGCAGTTGGTTCGGCGTACGGACAAATACCATTTGTCAAAACCAGATATTAATTTAATAACTATTGCCTCATCGTTACATGATATTGGGAAAATTGCAATTCCAGATGCGATTTTAAATAAGCCTGGACGTCTTACGGCAGAGGAGTTTGAAGTGATAAAAACGCACTCGGTGGTCGGCGCCAATATGCTGCTGAACCTGCCCGTTGAGCAGCAGAAAGCTCCGCTTGTCAAAATAGCTACTGAGATCTGCCGGTGGCACCATGAGAGATATGACGGCAATGGTTATCCAGACGGATTAAAGGGAGAAGAAATTCCTATAGCCGCTCAGGTAGTTGCGCTGGCCGATGTATATGATGCCTTGACCAGTGAGCGATGCTATAAGAAAGCTTATTCGCATGAAGAAGCTTTGAAAATGATTTTAGAAGGACAATGTGGTGCATTTAATCCTGCTCTTTTGCTGTGTCTGCAAGAAATCGCCGATACACTTGAAAGTGAGCTTATGGATACCTCTTCTGAACAGGAGACGAAAAGTATTCAGGATGTAAGAGATATTATAGATTATGACAGGTTGTTTTTGAATGAAAAACGCACCTGCCCATCTCGCGAACAGCAGCACCCGCAATTATTATATATTGACTCCTTAACCAATGTCTACAACCGCCGCTATTATGACGAGTTTTTTCAAGGCGCAGATGATATTCAAGCGATGGCTGTAATAGATGTGGACGATTTTAAGCATATCAATGATAATTATGGCCACGATACAGGGGATATCGTGCTGCAAAGCATTGCGCGAACGGTTTTATCCTGTATGCGAAAAACAGATGCCGTTGTCCGTTATGGCGGCGATGAATTTGTAATTGTTTTTTACAGTATACCCGCAGATGTATTTGAGAAAAAGCTGGAGAGGATCAGGCACTCTGTTAATAGTCTGATAATTGATGACTGTCCCGAACTACATATATCTGTAAGCATAGGCGGATTTTATGGGATAGAAACTGCAAAAAAGCTTTTCAAAGTTGCGGACGATATGATGTATCAATCAAAAAATACAAAAAACAAGGTGACCATATGTTTTCTGAACGAGAAATCGGGCAGTAAAGACAATATTTGAAAAGGAGCCATTGTGATTATGAATCTAAAGGATTGTTATACAAAATTTGGCGGCGATTTTGATGAGGTATTGGGTAGACTGCGGCGTGAACAAACCGTTCAGAAATTTGTATATAAATTCCTGGACGATAAAAGCTTCCTCTTGTTTGAAGCATCTATGGAGGATAAAAATTATGAAGAGGCTCTCAGAGCCGTTCATACACTCAAAGGAGTCTGTCAAAATCTCTCTTTTACCAGATTGTTTAAAAGCAGTAGTTTGGTAACAAAAGCATTAAAAGAAAACGATTGGGATAAGGCTGTCGATATGATGCCGCAATTATCAAAGGACTATTATGAAACAATTAATGCCATTGGTGAACTTAATAATTCCAAGGAGGAATAACGCCAGTGGGAAACAGTAAAAAAAAGAATCCTACAACACGTTTTCTAATATACAGTTTCGTTGGGCTTTTGATTTTTAGTATTATTATGTTTAGCCTGCTCGGAATCTACATGAGTCGAAAGAGTGAAAAGGCCGTTTACGAAATTGGTCAAATTTATATGTCTGGAATGAATGAACAAATGTCCAGACACTTTGAAACTGTTATTAAGTTGCGTTTTGATCAGGTCAGCGGCATTGTTTCTGTTGTCTCAGCAGATAATAACAATAAAGAAAAGTTATATGAGGAACTTGTTTACAGGGCACAGGTCAGGAACTTTGACTATTTAGCACTTTGTTCTACTGAGGGAGATTTTCAGACTCTTTGTGGACAATCAATACAGCCACTGAACCCGGAGCCCTTTGTAGAAGCATTAGTACGAGGAGAACAAAGAGTCGCTTTAGGTAGTGATCCTGTTGGAAATCTAGTGGTATTGTTTGGCGTTGATGCTACTGCTTACCCTATGCAGGATGGCAGTATGAGCACTGGACTGGTAGCAGCCGTCCCACTGGAGTACATCACCGATTTCCTTTCCTTAGAGGATGAAGAGCAGCTGATGTATTATCATATTATCAGGCCGGACGGTAGTTTTGTAATACAGAACTCCAACACGGAGTTGGGGTATTTCTTTGAACAACTACAAAAGCAGCTTGATTCTACAGCAAATGAGTTATCTGAAGAAAGTTCAATTAAAGAATTTGGTGCTGCACTAAAAAAACGTGAAGAATATGCTGCAACGTTTGAAGTAAATGGTGAAGAGCGGCAGATATACGGTATACCATTACCCTATTCTGAGTGGTATTTGGTATCGGTAATGCCTTATAGTATATTGGACGATACCATAAATAATCTGAGCAGCCAGCGTATGTTCATGACATTGTTATCTTGTGCTTCTGTTTTGATCATTCTTACATTAATTTTTCTTCGGTATTTCTCCATAACCCGTTCTCAGGTACATGAATTGGAGAGGGCCAGACAGGCAGCTCTTGAAGCGAACAAAGCCAAAAGCGAATTTTTAGCAAATATGAGTCATGATATCCGTACACCCATGAATGCAATTGTAGGCATGACTGCGATTGCCACAGCCCACATAGATGACCGGCAACAAATACAGAATTGCCTTAGAAAAATTACATTATCGAGTAAACATCTACTGGGGCTGATCAATGATGTTTTGGATATGTCTAAAATTGAAAGCGGTAAATTGACTTTAACAACAGAACAAATTTCATTAAAGGAAGTTGTTGAAGGTATCGTTAATATTATGCAGCCACAGGTTAAGACAAAAAAGCAAGCCTTTGATATCCATGTTGAAAATATCTTAACAGAAAATGTGTGGTGCGATGGTGTACGCTTGAATCAGGTGTTGTTAAATCTCTTATCAAATGCAACGAAGTATACACCAGAGGGAGGTTCGATACAATTATCCCTCTCAGAAGAAAAATCCCCGAAAGGAGAAAACTACGTTCGAATTCATATTAAGGTCAAGGATAATGGAATTGGTATGTCGCCAGATTTTTTGAAAAAGATATATGAATCCTATAGCCGTGCGGATGGAGTCAGGGTGAGTAAAACGCAAGGCACCGGTTTGGGAATGGCGATTACAAAGTACATTGTGGACGCAATGGAAGGAACCATTGATATACAAAGCGAGCTTGATAAAGGTACCGAATTTTTTCTCACATTTGATTTTGAAAAAGCAGATGTAGTGGAAATGGATATGGTTCTCCCCCCCTGGAATATGCTGGTGGTTGATGATGATGAATTATTATGTAGGACAGCTATAGACACACTAAAGGCCATCGGAATAAAGGCTGAATGGACATTAAGCGGAGAAAAGGCGATAGAACTGGTAAACCAACACCACAAAAAAAGAGATGATTATCAAATTATTCTGTTGGATTGGAAGCTACCTGGAATGGATGGGATTCAGGTTGCAAAAGAAATCCGGTGTAATCTGGGAGATGAAGTACCGATTCTGCTGATTTCTGCATACGACTGGAGTGAATTTGAAGCGGAGGCTCGTGAAGCGGGCATTAGTGGTTTCATTTCTAAGCCACTTTTTAAATCTACGCTATATCATGCTTTGCGTCAGTATATAGACACTGAAACGGAACATGATCAGATATTGAACCAAAGTATTGATCTATCCGGACGCCGTATTCTGTTAGCTGAGGATAATGAGCTTAACTGGGAGGTCGCAAATGAATTATTGTCTGACCTGGGTGTAGAGCTGGATTGGGCAGAAGATGGCCGGGTATGTCTGGACAAGTTTCAAAAATCACTACAAGGATATTACGATGCCATTCTTATGGATATACGGATGCCGCATATGACGGGATATGAGGCCACAAAAGCGATTCGTGGACTGAATCATCCGGATGCCCTATCTATTCCAATTATAGCTATGAGTGCAGATGCTTTTTCTGACGACATACAGCATTGCTTGGAGTACGGTATGAATGCCCATATAGCAAAGCCGATTGATATTATAGAATTGACCCGCCTATTAAAAAGATATTTAAACAATTAAACAATTCAAAGGATACGCGCTCACCGGAAACGCCTCACTAAGCAAGAATTCCTGCGCTGTTCTCTGAAATGTTGTACTGTGCGTACTGTGGCTCTCCGCTCCGCGCTCATCGCGGCCAGATCATATTAAAGATGGCGAGTAAATACACTTGAGGAACTGACCCCAGGAATGCTTCGAAACCTGATTGAAAAAATTGTTATTCATGAAGGTGACAGAAGCAGCGGCCATCGGCAGCAGCGTATACCTTCATCGGCGCGATGGAGGACGCACAGGTGCTTGCAAAACTCGATCTAAAAGGTCAAGCAGCGTAATGTACTCTCGTACATTACGCTGCTTGACCTTTTGCGTCCTCAGCCAAGAGACGGGCTGCCTTTTATATTATCTGCGTTCCAGCGCCATGTCATAGGCGTGTTTGGTCTTTTCGTCAAAACAGACGAAGAGGATCTCGTCAAAGGCGACTGGATGGGAAGCGAGGAATCCCCGCACCGCTCCGACGGCAATGGGGGCGGCCCGGTCCAGAGGGAATCGATAGACGCCGGTGCTGATAGAGGGAAAGGCGACGGTCCTGCAGTCATGCGACAGGGCCAGTTCCAGACAGGAGCGGTAACAGGAGGCCAGCATAGCCTCCTCCCCATGTCCGCCGCCGTGCCACACCGGACCGGGGGTATGCAGAACGTATTTTGCGGGCAGAGAATAACCTTTTGTAATTTTAGCGCTCCCTGTTTTACAGCCGTGCAGGGTCCTGCATTCAGCCAGGAGGGCCGGGCCGGCCCGCCGGTGGATGGCCCCGTCCACACCCCCTCCTCCCAGAAGAGAGGGATTGGCGGCGTTGACGATGGCATCTGCCCGGATCTGTGTGATGTCGCCCAGCAGGGTGCGGATGGGCTCACGCATCGCCATTGCCGGGTTCCGGCCAGGGGTCGGAGGCCGAGTCGCCGTCCCCGTCTGCGGGGAGCTGGGCCTGCAGAGAGGCCGGGTCAGTAAAGACCTGCTCAAAGGTCTTGGCGTCCATGGTCTCATGCTCCAGCAGGTAGCGCGCCACTAGGTCCAACTCCTTGGCGTGCGCCTTCAAAATGGACTCACACCGGGCGTAGGCGTTGTCGATGAGGGTCTTGACCTCTTCGTCGATGATGCCGGCGACCTCCTCCGAATAACTCTTGGCCTGGGCCATGGACCGACCGATGAAGACCTCGTCATGGCCGGTATCGAAGGTGACGCTACCCAACCGGTCGCTCATGCCGTAACGCATGACCATGTTCCGGGCGATGGAAGAGGCCCGCTGGATGTCGTTGCCTGCGCCGGTGGAGATATCCCCCAGGGTGAGCTGTTCGGCCACCCGTCCGCCCAGCAGAGAGGCGATGCGTTCGGTGAGCTCTGTCCGGGAGAGGAAGTTCTTGTCCTCCTGGGGTAGGCTGATGGTCATGCCGCCTGCGCCGCCCCGGGGCACGATGGTGATCTGATGGACCGGATCGGCGGTCTCCAAGCTGTGATTGACCACGGCATGGCCCGCCTCATGATAGGCAGTGAGCCGCCGTTCCCGGGGCGTGACCACCTTGCTCTTCTTCTCCGGGCCGGCGATGACTTTGATGACCGCCTCGTGGAGATCCTCCATGGTGATGAAGCGCTCCTCCCGGCGGGCGGCCAGCAGAGCCGCCTCGTTCATCAGGTTTTCCAGGTCCGCACCGGTGAAGCCGCCGGTGGCCTTGGCAAGCTCCGCCAGGGAGACGTCGTCCGCCAGGGGCTTATTGCGGGCGTGGATCTTCAAAATGGCCTCCCGCCCTTTGATGTCGGGATACCCCACGTAGACCTGCCGGTCGAACCGGCCGGGACGCAGGAGGGCGGGATCGAGGATGTCCACCCGGTTGGTAGCGGCCAGAACGATGACACCCTCGTTGGCCGAAAAGCCGTCCATTTCCACCAAAAGCTGGTTCAGGGTCTGCTCACGCTCGTCATGGCCGCCGCCCAGGCCGGCGCCGCGCTGGCGGCCCACGGCGTCGATCTCATCGATAAAGACGATGGCGGGGGAGTCCTTTTTGGCTTGGTCAAAGAGATCGCGGACCCGGGAGGCGCCCACGCCCACATAGAGCTCCACAAAGTCCGAACCCGAGATGGAGAGGAAGTTGACGCCGGCCTCACCCGCCACGGCGCGGGCCAGCAGGGTCTTGCCAGTGCCCGGAGGGCCCACCAGCAGCACGCCCTTGGGGATACGGGCCCCCAGGGCCACAAACCGCTTGGGGTCCCGGAGGAATTCTACGATCTCCCGGAGCTCCTCTTTTTCCTCATCCGCGCCGGCCACATTATCGAAGGTCACCTTTTTGTCGCCCTGGTCTGCCAGGGTCCGGGTCCGGGCACGGCCAAAACGGGCGGTCTTGTCTCCGCCTCCGCCTGCGCCGTTCTGGCGCAGAAACATAAAATACCACATAAAGCCGAAAATGACAAAAATGGCCAGATAGGGCAGGAAGGACATCCAGGGAGAGGGTGTGGGGTCGGGGGGATAATCGTAGTCAGCGAGGATGCCCGCCTGCCACTGCTTTACAATGAGATCGTTGAAATCCTCCCGGAAGAGCTCCAGGGAGTAGAGCTTGTAGGAGAGGGTGGTCCCGTCCTTCAGGAAGAGGGTCAGGTTGTTGTTTTTGTCCACCACCAGGCGCTCCACGTTCTGCTGTTCCAGCTCCCGGCGGACCTGGGCATAAGAGGGGGCGGCGGTGGCGTTCATATTCTGGAGGGTCCAGAGGGTCCCCACCAGGATCATCAGGATCAGGCCGTAAAAGGCCACGTCCCGCAGGCTGATTTTTTTCAAGAAAGTACCACGTCCTTCTGTATGGGGTGGGGATACTTAGTCCGCCGTGACAAGCTCCTCTTCATAGACACAGGGCTTCAGGATGCCTATGTAGGGAAGATTGCGGTATTTTTCCGCAAAGTCCAGCCCATAACCCACGACAAAGAGGTCGTCTACGGAAAAACCGGTGTAGTCGGCCTCCACGGGCTTGGTGCGGCGGGAGGGCTTATCCAGCAGCGTACACAGCCGGATGGAGGCGGGGTGCCGGGCCTGGAGCAGCTTGAGCAGATAGCTCAGGGTGTTGCCGCTGTCCAGAATGTCCTCCACCACGATGACATCCTTGCCCTCGATGCTCTCCGAGAGGTCCTTGGTGATCTTCACCTGACCGGAAGAGGTAGTGCCGGCGCCGTAAGAGGATACGGCCATGAAGTCCAGGGTGCAGGGGAGGGTGATGGAGCGCACCAGATCCGCCATAAAGACAAAGGAGCCCCGGAGGACGCTGATGAGAATGGGCTCCCTGCCCGCGTAGTCCCGGTCAATCTGTCCGGCCAGCTCTTGTACTCTGGTGCGGAGCGCCTCTTCGGTGAATAAGACCCGTTCGATGTCCTGTTCCAGCATATCCATATCCATCCTTTACTCATTCTGAAGCTCCTCAGCGGGAGCGGTTCTGAGGGCGATGACCTCCAGCGCCGGCGCGCCGGAAGACGAGAGGCGGCCCTGGTCGGGGCCGAAACCTGCCAGCCACAGAGGGCCTGATGCGTCAGCCAGCAGGGGAAGACGATCCCGGTCCCAACGGGGCACCTTGGCGTCGATGAGCAGCTTTTTGACTGTCTTGGCACGCCGCCGGGGGAGGGTGATCGTATCTCCGGTCAAACGGGGGCGGATCACCAGGGGACCGGTCAGACGGGAGGGATTGAGAAAGAAGTGGTCTGGGGTATCGGGCGGCTGTTCCGGCGCCTCGGCACGGCGGCAGGCAATGGTCCAGCCGATGGAGGGCAGGACCGCCTCGCCGGGAACGGACAGGGAAACAGGCGCAAAGGGTGGGGAGCGGCGTGCCCCACGGACCAGGATCAGCTCCCCATAGACACGCCGGGCGGTGAGGCTGTGGGGCAGACTCACCGTTCCGGAGGGGGATGGCGAGCGGGAGAGGGCCACCACGGCGGTGAGATGGGCGGCGCCGAACTGAAACTCCCCCAGACGGCCCAGCAGACAGCTCACGATGCGGACTGCGATGGGGTCGGGCTGAGAGGCCAGGAGGGCGGCGGAGATCGAAAGCCCGCCGCCGCCCGCAGGTCTCGCCCTGCGGGCGACGGCCGCGGCCTGGGCGGAGAGATAGTCGTTGTCGGAGCGGAGATAACGAATGGTGTCCGCCATGCGGGGGACAAACCAGGGGTTGATCTCATCCAGCAGGGGGATCACCTGATGCCGGACTTGATTCCGGGTGTAGGTGTCATCCTGGTTGGTGCTGTCCTCCACGTGGGGAATATGGTAAAGCTCCAGATAATCCTCGATTTCCCGGCGGGTGGTGGTGAGCAGGGGGCGGACCAGCCGCCCCTGGCGGGGGCGGATGCCGGTGAGGCCCTGGAGACCGGAGCCCCGGATGAGATGGAGGAGGACGGTCTCAGCGTTGTCGTCGGCGGTGTGGGCGGTGGCGATCCGGTCTGCACCCACGGCCCGCGCGGCCTCCTCCAGAAAGGCATACCGCATCCGGCGGGCGGTCTCTTCCAAGCCCAGGCCCAGGCGCTTTGCCTCCCCGGAGACGTCTCCTCCGCCGGTGATGAGCCGGACGGCAGGGAGGGGGACCTGGCCCGCGGCTGGGTCTGGGCCACACCAGTCCTCCACCCAGCGCTTCACAAAGGCCTCGTCCCGGTCGGACTCGGCGCCCCGAAGATGATGGTTATAGTGGGCGGCCACCAGGGTGAAGGGACGTATCGCCCGCAGCTGGTTGAGCCGGTGGAGCAGACAGATGGAATCCGCTCCGCCGGAGACCGCACAGACCACGGTACACCCCGGAGGCAGCATATCATATTCGTCTATGAGCCGATTCATGGCACAGTCCGGGCGCTTATCCATAATCAGTACTCCTGATGGGTCCGGTCGATGGAGGAGAAAGTGGTGTACTCGGGTAGCCACTGGAGCTCCACCTTTCGGGTCTCCCCGTGGCGGTTTTTGGCAATGATGCACTCCGCCAGGTTCCGCAGCTCGGAATCCTCATTGTAATAGTCGTCCCGATAAAGGAACATGACAATGTCGGCATCCTGCTCGATGGCACCGGATTCGCGCAGGTCGGAGAGCATGGGTCGTTTGTCCTGGCGGCTCTCCGGTCCACGGGAGAGCTGGGAAAGACACACCACGGGCACATTGAGCTCCTTTGCCATGATCTTCAGGGCCCGGGAGATGTCGGACACCACCTGCTGACGGTTCTCGCCGGAGTAGCGCTGCTTGCCGCCGGCGGATTGCATCAATTGGAGATAGTCTATGACGACGAGCCCCAGGTTATCCACCCGACGGCATTTGGCGTTCATATCGGCGACCGAGAGGGCGGGATTGTCGTCGATCAGGATCTTGGAGCGGCCCAGGGCGGCGGCGGCCAGGGCGATCTTGTCCCAGTCTTCATCGGAAAGCCGGCCGGTCACCAGCTTTTTGTTATCGACAAAGGCCTCGTTGGAGATGAGGCGCATGGCTAACTGTTCCCGGCTCATTTCCAGAGAAAAGAACACCGCCGTTTTGCCCGAGAACTTGCCCACCTGAAGAAGGACGTTCAGGGCAAAAGAAGTCTTGCCCATACCGGGACGGGCGGCCAGCAGGATCAGGTCGGAGTTGTTGAGGCCGGAGATGGCGGCGTCCACATCCGGGAGGCCGGTGGACAGTCCGGGCACGGCGGCATCCAGCTTGGAGAGCTCCTCCAGCCGGTCCAGCACGTCCAGCACCACGGAGGAGATGGGCGTGAGCCCCTGACTGGAGCGGCCCTGCCGGATGGCGTAGATGCGCTGTTCGGCAGCATCCAGCACCTCCTGGGCGGTACCGGTGCCCTCCTGCACCATGGCCGTGAGGTCTCCGGCGGTCTCCGCAATGCGGCGCAGCAGAGATTTGTCTTTTACGATCTCAATATATTCCCCCACGTTGGCGGCGGTGGGGGTGACCTCCATAAGCTGAAGGATATAGGACCGGGAGGTGTTTTCGTCGAATACGCCTCCCAGACGCATATGGTCCAGTACAGTTACCGGATCGATGGTCTCGGAGAGACTGAACATGGAATAGATGGTCTCATAGATATCCCGGTTCTGCTTGAGATAAAAGTCCTCCGGGCGGAGTTTTTCGATGACGGCGGGGACGCATCGGACATCGATGAGCATGGAGCCCAGCACCGCCTGCTCCGCCTCCACCGAATGGGGCATCTGACGGACCAAGAGTTCCTCGTCCATTTTCTCTCCTCACCTCCTGTCGTCGGAGCAAGGCCCGCTCCGCACCGCCCGCTTTTCGGCGGGCTACCGTACCGCTTATTTCTCCTCGGCGACGACCACGTGAAGATTGCCGGCCACCTCATAGCCGAGCTTGCACTTGAGGTCATAGGTGCCGAAGGACTTGATGGGTTCCTCTTGGACGATTTTGCTCTTGGCCACATCCAGGCCGTATTGGGCCTTGAGGCACTCGGCGATCTCCTTGGAGGTGACGGCGCCGAAGAGGCGCCCGCCGGAGCCGGACTTGGCGTAGATTTTCACGGTGCAGCCCTTGAGCTGCTCGGCGATGGCCTCGGCCTCGGCCTTTTCCGCAGCCTCGCGGGCCTTTTTGGCCTTTTCCTCCAGCTTCATCTTGTTTACGTTGTCAGCGTTAGCCTCCACAGCCAGCTTGCGGGGGAGCAGAAAGTTGCGGGCGTAGCCGTCGGAGACCTCCACTAGTTGGCCCTTCTTGCCCTGGCCCTTGACGTCCTGATTCAAAATCACTTTCATGTTATGTCGTTCCTTTCCGGATCAAATTTAATATGCCGCATGGATTTCCGCAATGCGCCAACCGCTAAGGGCGTGCGCTTCAGGCGTCCTCCCGCTGTCAATCTTCCTCGAAATACTGGTCAATGGCGCGCAGAAGCCGCTGGAGGACCTCCTCCACACTGCCAGAGGGCACCTGGGCTCCGGCGGTGGCGGCATTGCCGCCGCCGCCCAGCTTTTCCAGAACCACCTGCACGTTGGTGTCCCCCATGCTGCGGGCGGAAATGACCACCCGCTCTCCATCCGCGTCGGGGAAGAGGACGAAAGAGGCGTCGATGCCGCTGATGTTGAGCAATTCGTCAGCGGCCTGCGCCGCCGTTACCCGCCCGACCGTGTGATCCACCGCAGCCACGGCGATGTCATTGTGGTACATCCGGGCGGTCCGAATGATGTCATAGCGGGCAATCACGCCGCTCAGATCATTTTGGAAGAGCTTCTTCACATCTCCGGTGTCGGCCCCGGAGCGGCGGAGAAACGCCGCCGCCTCGAAGGTACGGGTACCAGTACGCATGGTGAAGTTTTTGGTGTCCAGCACAATACCCGCCAAAATGGCCTCCGCTTCGATCTTGAGCAGGTCGGTGGGCTCCAGGATGTATTGGAGCAGCTCGGTGACCAGCTCACTGGCGGAAGAGGTGTAGGGCTCGTGGAAGTTGAGAGCGGCGTTGGAGATATAGGAGGCGGCCCGCCGATGGTGGTCGATGACGGCCACCCTGGTACAGCACTCCAGCAAGTCCTGGCTCATGACCTGCTCCGGGCGGTTGGTGTCCACCACCACCAGCAGCGTCCGCGGATCGGCCAGGATGATGGCGTCCTGGGCGGAGAGGAACGTCTCCTTATACTCCGGCGTCTGACTGAGCTTGCCCACCATATCAGCGGCGGGATTGTTGCCCGGTTCCCGGATGATGCGGGCCTGTACGCCCCGCTTCCGGGCGATGGCGCACACCCCGGCACAGGCGCCGATGCAGTCCAGGTCCGGGAATTTATGACCCATGACAAAGACATAAGAGGAGTCGGCAATGAGCTCGCCCAGTGCATTGGCCATGACACGGCTCTTCACCTTGGTGCGCTTCTCCATCTCCTTGCTGCGGCCGCCGTAGAATTCGAAGTTGAATTTGTTTTTCACCACGGCCTGGTCGCCGCCCCGGGAGAGGGCCATCTCGATGGAGAGAGAGGCATACTCCAGCAGTTCCTTGAAACTGGGGGCGTCTTTCCCCACGCCGATGGAGAGCGTGGCGGGCACGCCGCTGGGGCTGGGAATATCGTGTACGGCGTCGAGTACATCGAATTTGGTCTCCTGAAAATGCTTGAGATAGCGCTCTTCAAAGAGGAAGAGATAGCGGTCCCGGTCATAGCGGCAGAAGAGACCGCCGGTGGGGGCCACCCAGGCGGCCAGACGCTTGTTAATCTCGCTGAGCAGGGCGGTGCGCCCGGATTCGTCGGCGGATTTCACCGCATCCTCATAGTTGTCCAGCAGCAGCACGGCCACCACAGGCTGAGAAGCGAAGAACTCCTCTTTCACGGCGGAGTAGTCAGTGATCTCCACCCAGTAAGTCGTGGCCAGCGCGGCCGCGCGGCCGCGCTTCTCCTCGGAGCGGACCAGGGAGCCGAAGACCAGGAAACGCTTGGCTCCCAGCTTCACCTCCCCGGGACAGGCGCTCTTTCCCTCCAGGAGCCACCGGGAATCGAAGCCGGGGACCAGGGTGGAGAGCTTGGTGTCAAAGAGATGGTCCCTCTCGTCGGTGAGCTGGAGAAACCGCTCGTTGGACCATATGACTTCGTCGGTGTCCGGCTGGAAGAGGACCATGGGTAGAGGAGAGTTGAGCATAGTGTCCCGGCTGGCCGCGTCCATGTTGGTCGTCACCGAGTCGATATATCGAAGCATCTCCTTTTTGCGAAGGCTGTTGCTGCGGCGAAGATAGAGGTAGAGGATGACGACCACGACCCCCTCCACCACGGCCAGCGGTACGGAAAACAGAGCGGAGGCGGCAGCAAAAAGGACCAGGCAGGTGAGATAGAGCCCCAGACTGGGCTCCAGCAGGTTGGAGAGCTTTTTGTTCTTCAAACGCACACCTCCTTAAAGTCGGATGAAAGCCTGATATGAGAATTTATTATATCAGAAAAGGGGGGAAAATACAAGGGCTGCCCCTGGGAGAGAGAAATGAAATAGTGACGGCGGAGCAGGGTGGGGAAATCCCATTTTCCGTCACTTCCTCTATTGCGTTAAAGTGGCGATACTGCTATAATATCCTCTAATCAGATAACGTTTAGGGAGGCATCCACCATGGAGGAGATCAAAATCCAGCGCGCCGCCAAGCTCAAGGAAAAGCCCAACCCCAAAACTCTGGGGTTTGGCAAGATTTTTTCCGATCACATGTTCCTGCTCGACTATCACGCCGGACAGGGCTGGCACGACCCCCGCATCGTTCCCTATGGCCCCTTTATGCTGGACCCCTCCGCCATGGTGTTCCACTATGCCCAGGAGGTCTTTGAAGGGCTGAAGGCCTATCGGGCTCCCGACGGCAGCGTACAGCTCTTCCGGCCCGCCGACAACGCCCGGCGTATGGCCGATTCCTGTGACCGCCTGTGCATTCCGCCGGTCCCCGAGGAGCTGTTCGTAGAGGCGGTCAAGGCTCTGGTGAAAGTGGACGCCGACTGGGTGCCCAACGAGCCGGGCACTTCCCTCTATATCCGCCCCTTTGTGATCGCCACCGATGCCAGTCTGGGAGTCCACGCCTCCCACAGCTATCTCTTCTGCATCATCACCGGACCTGTGGGGGCATACTATGCCGAGGGCATCAACCCGGTGAAAATCTATGTGGAAAACGACGACGTCCGGGCCGTCAAGGGCGGTACGGGCTATACCAAGTGCGGCGGCAACTACGCCGCCTCCATCCGCGCCGGTGAGCGGGCGGAGGAGCAGGGCTACGCCCAGGTCCTCTGGCTGGACGGCGTCCACCGGAAGTATATTGAAGAAGTGGGCTCTATGAACGTGATGTTCAAGGTGGACGGCAAGATCATCACGCCCGCCCTCACCGGCTCCGTGCTGCCCGGCATCACCAGAAGGTCCTGCCTGGAACTGCTGCGGGACTGGGGCTACGCGGTGGAGGAGCGGCTCATTACCGCCGAGGAGCTGTTTGACGCCGCCGAAAGCGGCAAGCTGGAGGAGGCCTGGGGCACCGGCACCGCCGCCGTGATCTCTCCCATCGGTGAGATGGGCTGGAAGGACAAGCACGTGGTGGTCAACGGCGGGGAGATCGGGAGCCTGACCCAGAAGCTGTACGATACTCTGACAGGTATTCAGTGGGGTGTGGAGCCCGACCCCTACGGCTGGACCGTTAAACTGTAAACGGGAGAAGAAAAAGACAAGCCCCTGGAGCGCCTGAGCAGGCGTTCCGGGGGCTTTTATGCGTTTTGGGACGACGGGGATCTCCCTCAGCGCCAGTGATTGGGACCCTTTTCGACGATGCGGACCACTTGGTAGCGCATGGCCGTTCGCTCCTTTCCTGAGCGTGCTGCAAAGGGAGGGCCTTGAGGCCCTCCCTTTGCAGCTTGGAATTGGGTTTGCACAGACAGAGAAGGTAGTGCAGAATTGGAATCGCAGAGATGGAGGCCGAGGGATCAGACGAACATGGGGATGAAGTACAGACCCAGGCAGGTGATGACCACCCAGAACATACAGATGAAGGCCATGAAGCCCCACACATCCTTCAGTTTCATGCCGACCACAGACAGGGCAGGAATGACATACAGCGGCTGGAGCAGGTTGGTGCACTCGTCGCCATAGACAAAGGCGTTGAGGCAGTTGACCAGGTTGGCGCCCGGAATAGCCTTGGCAGCTTCAACAATAAGAGGACCTTGCACAGTGAACTGACCACCCTGAGAGGGAATGAACAGATTGGTGACGCAGGCCGAAAGGAAGGAGAAAATAGGCAAGGTCTGAGCATTGGCTATGGAGACAATGGCGTTAACCAGCACGGAGCCCAGGCCGCCGTCCAGGTACATCATGCCCATGATGGCGCCGTAGAAGGGGAACTGGAGCATAACGTCCGTGGCCAGGTGCATGCTGTTGGAGTGGGCCTCGATCCAGGCGTGGGGTTCGGGGAACAGGAAGCAGTTGATGCCCACGAACAGGAAGATGACCAGATTCATATTCAGAGCGCCCAACAGGCCTTTGGTGGCCACAGAATAGATGATATAGACGAAGATGAAGGCGCCGACCACCCACATGATGGGCTTGAAGGTGTTCATTTTCTCGGCCGGTGTCTCCGCTTTGGTAGTACTGCGATAGGACTTGGGTTCTACATCGGCCTGGGTGGCGATATTGCCCAGCTCCACCAGTTCATGCTCACCGGGCTGGGTGAAAAGGACCAGCAGAATAAACACGATGGCCAGGACAGTAAAGAGGATAATGTTCATGGGGTTGTAGCAGGTGTCGGCTACGCTCATGGTCTGGCCTACGATAGCCGCATAAGAACTGCCCTCGGTGGCCAGGTTGGAGTACAGGGTGGCGGAGGGCCCGAGACACTGGCCCAGGATCATGCAGGAGTAGCCGCCGGCCACCATCATGGGGAAATGGAGACCTTTGATGCGCTTTGCCAGATGCATGGCCAAAATGGGGGTGACGATGGTGCAGAAAGCCCAGTTCAGCATGGAAGTGACATAGCCGAAAATCATCAACACAATCAGCGCGGCGGTACGGCTGTTGACCAAGCCTGCAATTTTGTTCAACAGCTTAGCAACCTGAGGACTTTGGGCGCAGGTGGCACAGACAATGACCATCAGGCCCATCTGGAAGGCCAGGGTGAACTGGCTGCTCAGGCCATCCCACCAGGCGATCAGGAGTTCCAAGGGGCCCTTGCCGCAGAGGACCAGCGACAGGACGAAGACGACAAGCATCAGGATCACGCAAAATACGAAGGAATCGGGAATGATTTTTTCGGCGGCGAAGTTAAATTTCTTGCTGATCCGCCAGAGCGGCGTCCCCTTGGACTGGGCAGCGGTGTTGCTGGACATAAGAATCGCTTCCTTTCTCTCTCAACATTATAGCTTAAGCGCGGTGCGTGAGGAAACGGTGGAAAATTACTTCTTTTTTCCGTAGAGCATATCTACCAAGTAGTCGTTGAGCCCCTCGTTGGACGCCTTGATCTGCCCGGGGGTCCAGGTCTGGAAGCCCTCTCCGGTCTTGAAGCCGATCTTGCCCTCGTCGCGCAGCTTTTTGAGCAGGGGAGAGGGCTCATGGGAATCCTCCAGGTCCTTTAGAATGTAGTCGTGGATGTTGTAGGTGAGGTCGGTGCCCACCATGTCGGCGTTCTCCATGGGGCCCAACTGGGGCAGCCGCAGGCCGAAGGAGTAGCGCACAGCCTTGTCCACGGTGGCGGCGTCGGCAATGCCGCGCTCCACAATGGAGATGGCCTCCCGCCACAGCGCGTGCTGCATCCGGTTGGCGATGAAGCCGGGCACGTCCTTCTTACACAGGACGGGCTCTTTTCCGGCGGAGGCGAGCACATCCATTACGGTCTGGGCCACCTCATCGGAGGAGGCGTCGGATTTGACCACTTCCACCAGGGGGATCAGATGGCCGGGATTCCAGAAGTGGGTGCCCACAAAGCGCTCCCGGTGCTGGAGCTCGGCGGAGATCTCACTGGGGCTCATAACGGAAGAGTTGGTGCAGAAGATAGTGTCGGGACGGCAGCGCGCCTCCAGCTTGGCGAAGATATCCCGCTTGATCTTCATGTCCTCGAATACGGCTTCGATCACCAGGTCGGCCCGCCTGACCAGTTCGCTGTCCAGGTCGGTGGTGAAGGAGATGCGGGAGAGCCGGGAAGCCAGCTCCTCCTCGGTGAGAGCGCCCTTGGCGATCAACTGCTTGGTGTTGGTCCGGATACCAGCCGCCACATCGGTCTCATACAGGTCATAGACGCCCACCTCGTAGGTGGGATTGGACGCCATGACGAAGGCGATGTTCTTGCCCATCAGTCCGGCGCCGCAGATCAGAATATACTTAATATCTTTCATGAAAAGGACCTCCTCAATCCGCAGTGTCCTCGTAGTCATGGGGATCTGGTGGAACAGTTTTGCCGCTCTCGCCGACCAGCACGCCCTCGGTCCGGCAGGCGGGGCATCGACCGAAGGCGGGCTCGGTGATGGTGTCCGTGCCGGATTTGAATTTTTTGCCGCACACCGGACAGCGGTAAAACATCCAGTAGACGCCCCAGCTCATTTCTTCAGCCCCAGGATCTCACGGGCTTCGTCGGGAGTGGCCACCTCATTGCCGTACTCCCGGATGACGCGGGCCGCACGCTCCACAAATTGGACGTTGCTCTCCGCGAGCTGCCCCTTGGCGTACATGACATTGTCCTCCATCCCCACACGGATATGGCCGCCCATGGCCACTGCGCCGTAGAGCATCTCCATTGCGGAATGGCCCACCCCGAAGCAGCTCCAGGTGGAGCCGGGGCACAGGGATTCCATCGTCTCTTTCATAAAGACCAGGTTCTTCATGCTGCCGGGGATACCGTTGGCGCACCCCATGCAGAACTGGAAGTGGAGGGGCGCCTTCAAAATGCCCTTCTTCAGATAGTAGGCGGCGTTTGCGATCATTCCGGGGTCAAAGGCCTCGATCTCGGGCTTTACGCCCCACTCCTGCATATGCGTGCCCAGCTCCTCCAGGAATTTGGGGTGGTTGATGAACAGGCTGGAATTCAGCCAGTTCATGGAACCGCAGTCATAGGAGCCCATCTCGGGGCGGAGCTCTTCCAGGTGGAGCTGGCGGGTCTCGTCGGTGGCGTTCAGATCGCCAGAGGTGGTCATATTGAGGACAATGTCACAGTCGGGATGATTTTTACGCAGCAGTTCCACAGTCTGACGGAACTTGTTCACATCCATGGTGCCGTTCCCCTCGTCGTCGCGCATATGCAGGTGGGCCACGGCTGCCCCCGCCTTCCAACAGGCGTATACGTCCTCGGCGATTTCGGCGGGTGTCATGGGGACATTCGGATTGTCCTTCTTCTTCGGCCACGCGCCGGTGGTCGCCACAGTGATGATGGTCTTTTTGCTCATGTTCTTTACCTCGACTTTCTCTTCGAGAATCTTTGGGCGAATACCCATTGCACGCCTTCTATCTATGCAAACGCCGTGCCAATTCCGGAGAACGAGCGGAAAAAATACGCAACCCATTGGGGGGGAGGCGGTTGAGCAGGATAAAAAAAACGGGGTACAGGGACAGAAAAAAGAAAAGCGGTGATAAATTTCACCGACTGTAAATTCGCCTTCTATAGAGAAAGACCAATATAAAACAAATAAAATGGGAGAATTGCCCTATAATTTGAAATATTTCGAAACGAAATAAAGAAAAAAGAACCCGGTGAAATTCATCACCTATGTGGTGATGAATTTCACCGGGTGCGGCATCAGCGCTAGGGACGGTTGTACTGCCGACATTTTTTGACCAGGGTGGAGTGGTCCACCCCCAGGACCCGGGCCGCTTTCCGGAGGGAGCCCTCCCGCTCCAGCGTGTGGAGGATGAGCTCGCGCTCGAAGGCGCCTACCTGGGCTTTCAGGGTCTGAGAGGTCTCAGAGGGGGAGAACGGCAGCCCATTGGGGTTGAGGGCCCGGAACACGCTGCTGCGGGCGATGGGGCCGGAGTCGTTGGTGACCACCAGGCGCTCAATCAGATTTTCAAGCTCCCGGATGTTGCCGGGCCAGTGGTACTCTATCAACAGATCCATCCCATCCGGGGAGAGGAGAACGGACTTTCCATATTTTTTGCTGTAGGCCCGGCAGAACTCCTCTGCCAGGAGAGGGATGTCCTCCCTGCGCTCCCGCAGGGGTTTCAGCGCGATAGGGACCACGTTGAGCCGATAGAAAAGATCCTCCCGGAATCGTCCCCCTTTGATCTCCTCGCGCAGGTCTTTGTTGGTGGAGGCGATGACACGGATGTCCAGCTTGACCGGTTTACTGCCTCCGATGCGCATCAACTCCCGTTCCTGGAGCACGCGGAGCAGCTTGGTCTGGAGAGGAAGGGGCATGTCGCCGATCTCATCCAGGAGGATGACGCCGGTGTTGGCCAGCTCAAACATGCCCGCCTTGCCCATGCGCCGCGCCCCGGTGAAGGCTCCCTCCTCGTAGCCGAAGAGCTCTGACTCCAACAGCTCGGAGGGGATGGCGGCACAGTTGACCTTGATAAAGGGCTTGTCCCTCCGCTCACTGCGCTGATAGACCTCGTTGGCCACCAACTCCTTGCCGGTGCCGGACTCCCCGGTGATGAGCACCGTGACGTCGGCGGCGGACACGGTGCGGACCACCTCCATCACCTGCCGCATGGCCTCGCTGCGGTAATAGATCTGTTTGTGCCCTGTCTGCTGCCTGCGGAGATAGGCCAGCTCCTCGTTGACCTTTTTGCTCTCCTCCGCCATGGTGAGCAGCCGCTGTTCCAGCCGCTTGAGCTCAGGAAAGTCTCGGGTATTGGTCACCACCAGTTTGATGTTGCCCGCACCGTCAAAGACGGGGTTCCCCGTGACCAGCACTTCCTTATCCAGCTTGAGGATGATGGCCACGGAGTTGACCCGTTCCCGGCGCTTGAGGACCTGTTCGGTGACAGAGCCCCTGTAAAGGACGCCTTCGGCCTCGATATCGGCGACCTTCCGGCCCAGGATCTCCGCCGGGCGGATGCCGGTGGTGCGGGTATAGGCTTGGTTGATGAAGAGGACCTTCCCCTCTCCGTCGGTGATGTGGATGCCGTCGTATAGGTTGTCGCAGATCTCGCGAAAATCGTAATAGCCCGCCTGAAATTGGTCCAGCGCGCCCACGGCCTGGGCGGCCTGCTGTTCCAGATCGGTCCCCTTCAGGGCCCGATCCAGCTCCAGGAGGGAAGAACGGACCCGGTCGAGTGCCTCGGTCCCTTCCACAGTGCAGCCTCCTCTCTTATTTTCCCCACATCAGGGTGATGGCCTTATTCTGGTTTTCGATCCGCGCCACTTCCGGCGCGCCGCCGTACTCCCCGTCCAGCGTCCAGGGAAGCGCCTCAGCGGCGGTGATCTTCAGCTTCTGGGTGTGGAAGGCCACCACCTGCCGGCTCTCCTCTGCATTCTGGCGGACCAGGGACAGCAGGGCGTCCTGGAGGTCCCCCACCTTCCGGGGCTGGCGGACCAGCACCACCTCAAACACCCCGTCGTCCAGAGAGACCTGGCTGGGAGGAAAGACCTTGAAGCCGCCTACGGAATTGGTGTTGGTTACCATGCCGTAAATAAAGTCGTCCTCCAGGGTGCCGCCGTCGTGTTCCACGGTGAGATGATAGCCCCGGCCCAGATCTCCCAGCTTGGTGGCGCCCTCCAGCAGGTAGGCCAGGTGTCCGAAGGCGTTTTTGAACTCCTGGGGGGTGCCGTAGCTCACATCGGTGAAGATGCCGAAGGCCGCCACATAGACAAAATACCGGTCATTGAAGCGGCCCATATCACAGGGGCGGGGCGTGCCCTCCACTGCGGTAAGGGCGGCCTTCTCCAGCCCGCGGGGAAGTCCCAGATTCCGCGAGAAGTCATTGGTGGTGCCGGCGGGAAGATAGCCCAGCACCGGCGGAGTCTCCAGGGTGAGAAGACCGGATACCGTCTCGCTGAGAGTGCCGTCGCCTCCGCAGCAGACCACCCGGTCGTACCACCAGCCCTGCCGGGCAGCCACGCGGGTGGCGTCTTCCTTGCCCTGGGTGGGCCAGACCGTCACCAGATAGTCCGCTTTGGTGAAGATATCCACAATGTTGGCCAGGTGGTTTTTGACGATCCCCTTGCCCGCCTGGGGATTGTAGATGAAGAGCAGCCGTTTCATTCTGATTCCTCCGGATTCCTTGTGTTCCTGCCGCCGGGGCAGAGGATTATGGATATTTACAATTATACAAGTTTCCCTGGAAAAGCAAAGCCCCAATTTAGCAAAGGAGAGAAAAAGGACAGCCGCCCTTGCATTTCAGGCCGGACAACGGTAAACTATTAATTCAATAAGCAAAAAAGTATCGGACGCAAGGAAGTGTTGCCGCCGTGTATCGTCGCGCCTTTCGCGCCGCCTTTCCAGCCACTGTGCCGGTGCTGATGGGGTATCTGTCCATCGGGATCGCGTTTGGACTCATGCTGGAGGCCATCGGCTATAACGTCATCTGGGCCTTTTTTATGTCCCTGACCATTTATGCCGGGTCAGGACAGTATATGGGGGTGGAACTCCTGTCCACCGGCGCGGCGCTGGGAAGTGTGGCCGTGCTTACGCTGATCCTGAACTTCCGCCATCTGGTCTACGGGCTCTCCATGCTGGAAAAGTTCCGGGGGATGGGGCTTCGAAAGCTCTATATGATCTTCTCCCTGACCGACGAGACCTATGCGCTCCTCTCCTCGGCCCGGGTCCCCGAACGGGTGGACCCCCATGCCTACTATTTCGCCATCGCCGTTCTGGACCACGGCTATTGGATCCTGGGCTCGGTCATCGGCAGTGTGGCCGGAGCCCTTATCAGTTTTGACACCACCGGCATTGACTTTGCCATGACCGCGCTTTTCATTGTCATCGCGGTGGATCAGTGGAAGACCTATCGCTCTCACCTGCCCGCTCTTTTGGGCTGCGGTATCACGGTGCTCTCCCTGGTTATTCTGAGGCCGGATGCTATGCTCATACCCGCTCTGTGCGTCATCATTGTGGCGCTTCTGCTGCTGCGGGCCCGGCTGGAGGGCAGCCGGACGGAAGCGGAAGAGGAGGTGGTCTGAATGGCGCTTACCACCGGACAGGCCGTCGCCTCCATTGCGGTGATGGCGCTGGTCACCTTCCTGACCCGGGCGCTGCCCTTCCTCCTTTTTGACCGGGGAAGCGCCCCGCCCAAGGTGGTCCTCTATCTGGGAAAGGTCCTTCCTCCGGCAGTCATTGCCATGCTCATTATTTACTGCCTGCGGAATGTGAGTTTTTCCATCCCGGCGGACTGGACCTCCGAGGCAATCCTGTCCGCGATGTCCACCTGGGCGCCCCAGCTCGCTGCCGCCGCGGCGGTGGTGGTGCTCCACCTGTGGAAACGCAACAATCTTCTGTCCATTTTTGGCGGGACAGTGCTCTACATGGTGCTCGTCCAGGCGGTATTCGTATAAAAACCGTCCCCTCCGGCTCGAGCCGGAGGGGACGGTTTCTTTTTTCAGAGATGAAGGCCTGTTTCAGCGGACAAATCGGCTCAGCCCAGGTAGGCTTTTTTGACCGCTTCGTTGCTGAGCAGCTCCCGACCGGTGCCCTTCATGGTCAGCCGACCGGTCTCCAGAACATAGGCGGTGTCCGCCGTGTGAAGGGCCATATTGGCGTTCTGCTCAATGAGCAGGATGGTCACGCCCTGGCGATTGATCTCCTTGATGATGTCGAAGATGCCCTTCACTACCAGCGGGGCGAGGCCGAGAGAGGGCTCATCCATCATCATGAGCTTGGGCCGGGACATCAAGGCCCGCCCCACCGCCAGCATCTGTTGCTCACCGCCCGAGAGCGTGCCAGCCGCCTGCCAGGAGCGCTCCTTGAGCCGGGGAAAGAGATCGTAGACCCAGGCGAGGTCGTCCTCCAGGCTGTCCTTGCGGAGATAGGCCCCGATTTTCAGGTTCTCCAGCACCGTGAGGTCGGGAAAGACCCGCCGCCCTTCCGGCACCAGGGTAATGCCCTTGGACACGATGCGGTCCGGCGAGAGGGCGGTGATGTCCTCCGCCTGGAGGTGGATGCGGCCCGAGGCGGGCTTTACCAGTCCGGCAATGGCCCGCAGGGTGGTGGACTTGCCCGCGCCGTTGGCGCCGATGAGGGTGACGATTTCCCGCTCCGGCACCTCAAAGGTGATGTCCTTGACGGCTTCGATGCCGCCGTAATTGACCCGCAGGCCGTCAATCTTCAGCATCGTCTGCCACCCCCAAATACGCTTCGATGACCCGCTGGTCGTTTTGCACGGCCACCGGGGTGCCCTGGGCGATCAGTTTGCCGAAATCCAGGACATAAATACGGTCGGAGATCCGCATCACCAGGTCCATATGGTGCTCGATCATAAAAATGGTGAGATCGTACTCCTTCCGAATCTGCTGAATGAAATCCGTGAGGTCCTGCGTCTCCTGGGGATTCATGCCCGCGGCCGGCTCGTCCAGGAGGAGGAGCCTGGGACTGGTGGCCAGCGCCCGGGCGATCTCCAGCCGGCGCTGAAGGCCGTAGGGAAGGCTGCCTGCCACTTCATCCTTCAGATGGGCCAGGTTTTGCTCTTCCAACAGGGCCATGGCCTCCTCCCGCATCCGGCGCTCTTCCCTGGCGTTGAGACGGAAGGTGGCGGAGAGGAAATTCTGTCTGGCGCGCATATGCTTGGCAATTAGTACATTGTCAAATACTGTGAGCGCCCCAAAGAGCCGGATATTCTGGAAGGTGCGGGCGATGCCCAACTGAGTGATGTGGTCCGGGGTGGGGTTGCGCCTGTGGGTGAAAAGACCCTTGTTCTCTCCGGCGTAGAGCTTCTGCATCTTGCCCTGGGGAAAGTTTTCCACCATGGGCTCGCCCAGAAAGGAGACCCGGCCGTTGGTGGGCTCGTAAACGCCGGTGATGCAGTTGAAGGCGGTGGTCTTCCCGGCACCGTTGGGGCCGATCAGCGCCACGATCTCCCCCTTATTAACCTCCAGGGAGAGGTCGTTTACAGCCACCACGCCGCCGAACTGCATGGTCACATGTTCGACCTGAAGGACAGTTTCACTCATTTTATCGCCTCCTTCCGCCGCTTTGCACGTCTCCGGAAGAGATCCGGCAGCTCCTTGTCGCCCATGATGCCCCGGCGGAAGAAGAGGACCACGATCATGATGATGACGGAGAAGACCACCAGCCGGAACCCGTTGCGCAGGAAGGGGACCTTAAAGCCGTTTTCCAGGATGATCTCACTGTCCAGAAAGCGGAGCCACCACTCGCTGCAGGAGACGAAGAGGAACGAGGCCAGACAGCTTCCGGTGACGGAGCCGATGCCGCCGATGACCACGATGAGCAGGATCTCGTAGGTGAGCGCGGATTTGAACTGTGCGGCGGCCACGGTGCTCTGAAACATGGCCAGCAGCGCCCCGCCGATGCCGGCGAAAAAGGAGGAGATGCAGAAGGAGAGCTGCTTGTGCCGGAAGAGATTGATGCCCATCGCCTCCGCGGCGATCTCATCCTCCCGGATGGCTTTGAAGGCCCGCCCATAGGAGGAGTTGATGAGCAGCACGATGACGGTGATGCAGATGGCTGCCACCGCCAGAGGGAACAGGGTGGAGAAAAAGGCAATGTGTCGGCTGTAGAAGCCGTAGAAGGGAGAGTGCTCGGGAATCAGGGTGCTGAAGGTGGGAAAGCTCTTGAGCAGGTTGGACCCGTTGGTGACCGGACCCAGGGGCTTCCACAGGAACACGGCCTTGATGATCTCGGCAAAACCAAGGGTGGCAATGGCCAGATAATCGCTCTTGAGCCGGAGGACCGGCAGGCCGATGAGCCAGGCGAAGACGGCGGCCAGCAGTCCGGCCAGCACCAGAGCCACCGGAATGGGCAGGCTGAAGCCGATGATGCAGTCATAGTACTGATAGACCTTCTCCTTGGCCTCCACGGGGATGGTGAAGATGGCATAGGTATAGGCACCAATGAGCATGAAGCCCGCCTGACCAAGGGAGAACAGGCCCGTAAACCCGTTGAGCAGGTTCATGGAGACCGCCACCAAAGCGTAGATGGCGCTCTTTTTGAGTACGGTAAAGAGCATATGTCCGCTGGGCAGGACCAGGTCCAGGATGTAGAGGAGCGCGATGCAGACCAGGGCGGCCGCCACGGGGACCCAGATATGATTTTGTTTTTTCACGGCAGTCACCTCAAACCTTGTCGGTGGCCTTCTCACCGAAGAGTCCGGTGGGCTTGGCGATGAGAATCACGATGAGCAGGGCGAAGGTAAAGGCGTCGGAGAAGGTGGTGAGCCCCAGCCCCGTCTGGATGACGCCCAGTTGGACCAGCATGTCATCCAGACCTTTGATGATGTTTTCACAGATGCCGATGAGGAAGGCCCCTACTACAGCGCCGGGGATAGAGCCGATGCCGCCGAATACGGCGGCCACGAAAGCCTTCAGGCCCGGCATGGCCCCCGAAGTGGGCACGACGCCGGGGTAGTTGGTGAAGTAGAGCAGCGATCCGACGGCGGCCAGAAAGGAGCCGATGATAAAGGTGACGCTGATGACCGAATTGATCTTGATGCCCATGAGCTGGCTGGTCTCGAAGTCCTTGGCCACGGCGCGCATGGCCATGCCGATCTTGGTGTGATTGATGAGCTGCATGAGCACCGCCACCAACACGATGGTGAGCACGGGGGTGACCAGAGTGACCACCTTGGTGGTTGCGGGCCCGATGGTGACCTGCTCGGAGATCAGGGGGATGGCGGGGTAGTTCTTGTTCAGGCCGCCGGTGACATACAGGGCCAAGTTCTGGAGCAGATAGCTCACGCCGATGGCCGAGATCATCACCGACATGCGGGGCGCGGTGCGCAGAGGCTTGTAGGCCACGCGCTCAATGAGAAAGCCCAGCAACACGGTGAGCAGCAGCACCAGGGGGATGGCGATCCCCAGAGGGAGCGAGGCGGAGAGATACACCATCATGAGCCCCGCCACCATAAACACGTCGCCGTGGGCAAAGTTGATGAGCCGAAGGATGCCGTACACCATGGTATAGCCGATCGCAATGAGGGCGTACTGTCCTCCCACTGAGATGCCGGCCAGCAGATAGGATAGATTCTTTGTCAAAAACTCCATATAGGCGGACCTCCACTTTGGGCCGTCTCGAAAAAGGCCCACCGGCCCTTTTCGAGGCAGCCCAAAAATTGTAAGGGCGTTTTTTATGGGACAGCGGGGGCAGAACTGCCCCCGCTATCCAAAAAAATACTCAGATCGGTGTAGCGCGCTGAGACAAGTCGCACGGAGCGGGATGTCTCCCGCCGTCAGAGCCTTAGCCGGCCTTCTGAACGGTGACGAAGTCCCATGCGCCGGTCTCGGTGTTGGCCACCTTCACATAGGCCACGTCACGGATGGCGTCGCCGTTGGTGGGCTCAAAGGCGATATCGCCGGACACGCCGGTATAAGTCGTGTCCCAGAGGGCCTCGTTGACAGCCGCGGGATCGGTGGAGCCCGCGTTCTTCAGCGCCTCCAGCGCCACGAAATAGGCGTCGTAGCCCATGGCGGAGACGGCGGCGATCATATCATTTCCGCCATTTTCCGCCAGACGGGTGGAGTCGGCGTTGATCCACTCCTTGATGCCGTTATCGAAGTCCTCATTGCCGCCCTCCTGATAGAAGGTGGTGACATAAACCTCCACATCTTTGCCCTGGGCCGCGCCGGTGATCACGTTGGAATCCCAAGTGTCACCCGCCATGATGGGCATGCCCAAGCCCTGGGCGGCGGCATTGTCGATGATGAGCGCGGCGGCCTCCGTGGAGACGGGGGCGAAGAACACGTCGGCGCCGGCGTTTTTGGCGGCGGTGACATAGGAGGTAAAGTCGGAAGTACCTTCGGGGAACTCAGCGGCCACGACAGTGCCGCCCTTGGCCTCGAAAGCCTCTTTAAAGTAGTAGCACAGGCCGCCGGAATAGTCGTCGCCCTGTTTGCTCAGAGTGTAAGCGGTCTGGGCCTGGAAGTTGTCCACGGCAAAGTTGGCCAGAACGGTGCCTTGGAATGGGTCCAGAAAGCAAATGCGGAAATAGTGGGTATTCCCCTCGGTGACCTGGGGATTCGTGCAGGTGACGCCGATGACGGGAATACCGGCGTTTTTAAAGGTGTCGGAACCGGCAATGGATACGCCGGAGCCATAAGAACCCAGCACCACGGAGCAGCCCTTGCTCACCAACTCGGAGGCGGCGGTGGCGGCCTTGTCGTTGGAGGACTGATTGTCCACAATGGCCAGCTCCACCTGATAGGTCTCGCCGCCGATCTCCACTGTGGGCTGTACGTCATGGGCGTACTTCATGCCCAGGACCTCCTGCTTGCCGCCGGCACCGTTGTCGCCGGAAGCGGGCTCAAAAATACCGATGGTAACGACCTTATCCCCGGACTCAGGAGCAGAAGAACCGGGGGTACCGCTCCCGGAGCCGGTACCGGAGCCGGAACAGCCCGCCAGTGCGGTCAGCGCCAGGGAGCAGGAAAGCGCGAGTGCAAGAAACTTTTTCATCAGATGGGATCCTCCTTCTTGTCCTTTCTGTGTGACGGGACTGTCTTTTCAAGAGAGACAATTGTCCGCGCCTGCTGCTTTATTATAGCAACGCACCAGAGAAAATGCAAGCAGAACCAGAGCAAAAAATCAGCTTTTTCCATTTTATATAAAAGAAGGCCCGGATATGGGAGAAAAATCGGCCTGCACAAGAATCACAAAAGAGAGAATCCTGCATATGAGGACAAAAAGAGTAAAAAAGGCTCCCCGCTGCGGACATAAGCCCGCAAGGGGGAGCGTGATGGTCGATCAGGAGGAATGAGGCTGCTTCATTTCAAAGTGAATCAAAAAGGATAGAAGGGCCCGCAGAATGATGACGGCGCCCAGGACCACGAGCTCATTCAGTTCGCGGACCAAGACGGTCTTCAAGATCTCTGCGGCCATCTTGAACTCCAGACTAAGGGCCAGGCCGTTGGCCAACTGAAATTTTATATCGCATGGGGCGTGGGTAAAAAGACTTTTGAGGTAACGACCAAAGGAACCCAGCGCAGAAACAGCTACAATAAAAATCCCCATAAACTCACACAGGGAGATTACCATGGGCAGCGCCCACTCGACGGCGGACTCCAGCATTGCTTCCCCTCCCGAATGAAATAGAGACGGATGTCCTCACTGCAAACAGGATACCCGCCGGCAGGGGACGGCATACCAAAATCTTGGGGCGGATGTTCGCAGACAAACCGGCATACGCGGACTCCGCAGCGCACGTCCCCAATGGAAACGACCGACGTATATCTGGTCAAGGGGTGGCGAAGAAATAACAATCAATAGATATTTGATAAATTATAAAATATCTATTGACAAGAATCCTGACAAATTGTAGACTAAAATAGATAACAAACACAGGGAGAGAATGCGGTAATTTGACGAAATCGAAAATAGAAAAGGGGTTTATTGATGATGAGAAAACTAATTATTACAGCGGCGCTGACAGGCTCTCTGCCCACCAAAGAGCAGAACCCCAATGTACCCATCACGCCGGACGAGATTGCCCAGGATGCCCTGGCCTGCTACAACGCAGGCGCCGCCGTGGTCCACATCCACGCCCGCAATGCCGAGGGGAAGAACTGCCATGACACCGCAGTATTCCAAGAGATCCACGACAAGATTAAGGCCCTGGCACCCGAACTCATTGTCCAGTTGTCCACAGGGGGCCGCGCCGGTATGAGCTTTGAGAGCCGCCGGGGATGCCTCTTTGTGAATCCCGAGATGGCCAGCCTCTCCACCGGATCGGTGAACTTCCCCACCTCAGTCTATGAAAACTCCCCCACCCTCATTACGCAGCTGGCCGAGATGATGCATGAGCGGCACATCATGCCGGAGATCGAGGTGTTCGACACCAGCATGGTCGCTCCGGCGGTGGAACTGAAGAAGAAGGGGCTGATCGACGGGCCCTTGTACCTGAACTTTGTCATGGGCATGCGGAATGTACAGCCCGCCAACATCGGCCAACTCAGCCACTTGCTGACCATGATCCCCGACGATGCGCTGTGGTCCATCTCCGGCGTGGGCGCCAACCAGGTCACCACTATGCTGCTGGGACTGGCGGCCGGCGGAAACGTGCGGGTGGGTCTGGAGGATAACCTGTATCAGACCAAAGGGGTGCCTGCCAGCAATGTTTCCCTGGTGGAGCGGGTGGCCCGTATCGCCAAGGATGTGGGCAGGGAGATCGCATCCCCGGCGGAGGCCCGCGAGATACTGGGGCTGTAACGCACGTGCGTCCGGCAGGCCGCCGCAGGAGCGGCGGAACAATGGAGGGAGAGATCGACAATATGAATCCATGTGCATTCCCGCTTCTCTTTTCCCCGCTTCAGGTGGGGAGCATGACGGTGAAGAACCGCATTTTTATGTCTGCCATGAGCACGGCTTTGTGCGACGGACAGAATCAGGTCACGGAGGAAGCGCTGGCCTACTATTCCGCCCGGGCGCGCGGCGGCGTGGGGCTGATTACCACAGAAAACGTGATGATTGACGAGAACAGTCACTATAATATCCCCAACAATATGGGGCTTTACCGAGACGACCAGATCCCCGGGATCCGCCGTCTGGCCGACGAGGTTCACAAGTACGGTGCCAAGCTGGCCCTCCAACTGCTCCACGGAGGGCCAGCGGCTACCGCGCGGCTCAACGGGGGGCGTCAGCCGGTGGCGGCCTCGGCCATTCCGCTGCGGAATGTGGGTGAGATGCCCCGGGCCATGACGGTAGAGGAAATCCATGCATTTACCCATAAGATGGGACAGGCCGCCCGCAGGGCCAGGGAGGCGGGCGTGGACGCAGTGGAGATTCATGCGGCCCATCGCCATGGGGTGCTGGGAACATTCCTCTCCCCTCTGAGCAACAAGCGGGTGGATGACTACGGCGGCAGTGTGGACGGCAGGCTGCGCTTCCTGCTGGAGGTAATCGCCGAAGTCCGCAGAGCAGCCGGAGAGGACTATCCGATCATCGTCCGCATGTCCATGACGGAGTTCGAACCGGGCGGGCAGTCCATGTTGGATGCCATATACATCGCACGCCGCCTGGAAAAGGCGGGGGTGAGCCTGCTGAACCTGTCCAACGGCACTCTGGAGACCTATTGGAAGACCGTCACCCCCAACGGGACCCCCAGAGGAGTAAACACGGAGCTCTCCAAGCAGATCAAGGATGCAGTGAGTATCCCTGTGGGGGTGATCGGCCGGAACTGCGAACCCTGGGCAGCGGAGCAGGTGCTGGATCTGGGGCGCACCGACGCGGTGTATATGGCCCGTGCACTTCTGTGTGATCCCGAGTTTCCCAATAAGGCCCGGGAGGGCCGGGTGGAGGAGATCCGCCCCTGCATCGGCTGCACCGACTGCATTACCCATGTCCACGGCGCCCAGATCCGCTGCACGATGAATCCCTATGCAGGAAGAGAGACGGTCGCGGTAACGCCTGTGCCCGCGCCGAAGAAGATATTGGTCATCGGCGGCGGCGCGGCGGGACTCCAGGCTGCGGCCACCGCGGCCCGCCGGGGATGCCGGGTCAGGCTGGTGGAGGAGAGCACTGGCCTGGGCGGACAGATGCTCCTGGCCGGAATCCCCATCGCAAAGCATGATATCACCCAGGGGACCCAGTATTTGATCCGCCAGGCCCGGGGGGCGGGCGTGGAGCTCTGCTGCGGGGTCCGGGCGGATGAAGCGCTGATCCGGGCGGAGGCCCCGGACGCCGTTATCGTCGCCACCGGCGGAAAGCCGGTGATCCCGGGATTCCTGAGAGAAGCCAAACAGTTGGTCTCCGCTTGGGATGTCCTGGCTGGCAAGGTGACCACCGGGCAGAATATCGTGGTCATCGGCGGCGGAGCCGTGGGCTGTGAGACGGCGGAGTTCCTGGTCCACCCGCAAAATGACCGCAAGCCCAACGGCAAGCACGTCACGGTCATTGAGATGATGGATAATCTGATGAAGGAGGACCGCTCTTACGCCCGCTCCCTGCTGGTACGGCGGATGCAGGAAAAAGGGTGCGAGATCCTGGTGGATACCAAGGTGGAATCGGTAAAAGGGGACGCCGTCACCTACTCCCATCAGGGGCAGAGCGTCACGCTTACCGGTGTGGACACAGTGGTGTGCGCCTTGGGCGTGCGGCCCAGCAACGAGCTCACGGAGCTGGTAGCTGAACTGGGTATCCCGGTCTATACCGCAGGGGACGCGCTGAAGACTGGCCGGATCTATGAGGCGATCACCAGCGGAGAGGCGCTGGGAGCGGGAATTTAGCCGTGACCCTGGCAGCTACGGTTGGGGTCGCAGTGCTGGGGGCGTATCTGTTTTATCGGATGAAGGTGCCCGCCGGTGCGCTGATCGGCGCCATCCTGTTTACGGCCATTTTCAATATTATGACCGGAATGGGAACTTTCCCGACGGCTATGAAAACAGTGGTCCAGGCCATAGCGGGCGGCTTCATTGGACAGCGGATCACCCGCGGCGACCTAAAAGAGATGAAAACTATTTTGGGCGCAAGTCTGCTGATGTTTTTCTGCATGGCGGCGGATACCTTTGTCGTGGGCTTCCTGATGTTTCGATTTTCGGAGCTGGATCTGGCGACGGCTCTGGTGGCCGCCATGCCGGCGGGCCTGAGCGATATCGCGTTGATCAGCACGGACCTGGGAGCGGATGGGACCCTGAGCACGGCCCTTCAGCTCGTGCGGACACTCTTTGCGATTATGGTACTGCCGCAGATCGCCTTTCGGGTGTGCGCCCGGCTCGACGGGGAGAAAAATGAAATGGACCCGACCAGAGCGCCCGGCTACAAGGCGCCGGAGATACGAACGTGGAAAAATGCCCTGATCACGCTTATACTGGCGGAAGCTGCGGGGATAGCGGGGAAGTTGGCGGGGATCCCGGCTGGGGCCATGATATTCGCAGTATTTGCCGTGGCGGCGCGCAATGTAAAAAGCGACCACGCATACCTGCCCAAAAAGCTGCGCCTGGCAGCCCAATGCGTAGCGGGGACTATTGTAGGAGTGGGAATTACCATGCAGGATGTGGAAAATATCCGCTTTCTGCTGATTCCCGCCCTGATCTTGGTGGTCAGCCTCGTGCTCTGTAACTATCTCTTCGGTTGGCTGATCCACAAGGTCTGCGGGCTGGACCTTGCCACGGCACTTTTTGGGGCGATTCCGGCGGGAGTATCGGATATGGCGTTGATTTCCACTGAGATGGGCGGAGACGCGCCCAAGGTAGCGGCACTCCAACTGGTGCGGTATGTGGGTATTTTAAGCCTGATGCCGGCGGCCATTCAGCTTCTCACTACAGTATTGCACAAATAAGAAGCAGCCGCTGTCCAAACGGACAGCGGCTGCTTCTTATTGCGCGGGATAAATTTAAAATTTAGTGTAGTCGTTTTTTTTCAGGATATCCTCAAAAATGGGGAGGAACTCCCGGACACAGTCCTTCGCGTCAGGGGCGGAGGCGGCCTGCTTGAGGAAATGGTTGATCTCCAAGGCGGGATCATCCGTCAGGATGGTGTGCATCAGCTCCAGGTTGGAGCGGCAGCGCTGATAGCGAATGATGGCCATGCTGCGCTGGATGTCGTGATTCCGAAAGGCCTCGATCCAGTCCCTGTGTTCTTGACAGGATTCTTTGCTGGCCTTCGGCACAACACTGAAGAAACTTACCGCAAGCTGTGTGCGGCTCATCAGAATATTGATGTACTCCAAAAGGGAGGGGTTGTTGCTGACCTCGCAGACCAAATTATGAGATTTGCGATTCACCCGGCCATAAGTCTCATAATCCTTGGCATCTCTGGCGGACTCCATGGCATGGTAGAGCTCCTCAAGCTCCTGAATAAACGCATCGCTGTGATTCATCGCGGCAAACATGGCGGCCAAAGCCTCAGCCTCAATGCGCAGCAGCATAAAAGTGAAATAATTGCGCAGGTTCATCTCGGAGACCCATGCCCCCTGATGAGCTGAGGTGTGGACAAAGCCCAGCTCTTCCAGCCGGGTGATGGCGTTGCGGATAGGCATGGAGCTTACCTGATATTCCTCCACCAGGTCCTTGACCACAAGCCGTGACCCGCCCGGAATTTTACCGCTCAGAATATCATCGTGCAGTCTCCGATAGGCATACTCGCCTTTGGTTATAATCTCCACAAAAATACCCCCAAATAGAGATAAAATATACAGAATAACTAAAATGAATCAATTGATTTGTGATTTATGATCTAATATCTTATATTATACAGAATATTTTTAAAATTGCAAGAAAGAGAGGTCAAAAACTGGCGAAAACCGCAATTTTGATGAAAATAGACAAGATTATAGAGAAAAAGAGAAATTTAATGATAAGTTTGGGGCATATTGACCAAAAATAAAGAAGGTATTTAGGCATTTCTGACAATTTACATCATCTTTTATATTTGATAAAATATCGAATATAAAAGATGAGAGATAAAACTAGAGAATCTATACAAAAGGAGCAATGTAGCTGTGAGCGCGTTTGATATGAAGGGCACAATTGATATTCATGTGCACGCAGGCCCATCTGTGGCCAAGCGCAAAGTCGATTCCGGCGAGATGCTGCTCAATGCCCAGGCGGCAGGCTACCGGGCATTTGTCACCAAGGATCATTATTTCCCCAGTATGATGGGGACGGATATGGTGACCAAGCATATGGGAGACGGCACCACGCAGGCGATGGGGTGCATCTGTCTGAATAACTCCGTGGGCGGTATCAATGTCAGTGCGGTAGACGCGGCCTGTGGTATGGGGGCCAAAATTGTGTTTATGCCCACCGTGTCGGCAAAAAACCACATTGAACACCATAAGAAGACGGCTTTTGTGGGCGCAGGCAAGATGAAGCTGCCGGAGAAGCCCATTTACTATCTGGATGAGCAGGGCGAGTTGCTTCCCGAGGTCGTGGAGGTTCTGAACTATCTCAAAGAGTACCACCCCGAGGTGGTGCTGGGGACCGGACATGGCTCTGTGCCGGAGATCAACAAACTGATCGATAAGGCTGTGGAGCTGGGGCTGCCCAAGATCTTGGTAAACCACCCCTTCTTCCACATTGGCGCTACAGTGGATGATATGGTGCACTGGGCGGATCAAGGGGCCTATATTGAACTCAACGCCGTGGTGTTCAATGATGTAGAGCCTGCGTCCCACCATCTGCCCATCAGCATTGCGCAGGAAGTGCTGGATCAAGTGGGCTATCAGCGGATTGTAGTGGACTCCGATATGGGACAGAGCGTGTACAAAGAACCAGTCAGCGGCCTTCAGACGTTTGCTCAGGTCCTGATGGAGAAGTGCGGCGCCACAGAGGAGCAGCTCCGCGTAATGATGATAGAGAATCCGGCAAAACTGATGGACATCAGCCTGTAAACTTAAATGATATGAAATGCTTAGGAAAGACGAGGGAACAAAAATGGACGAAGTGAGACATCTCGATTGGGGCAAGTGTGATTGGTTTCATCCGAAGCCGAGCGTGATGCGGAAGGTGTACCAGGGCAGCAGTCACTACACCATCAGCATGGGCGTGATCCAGCCCGGCCATGTGCCCGGCCCCCACAAGCACGACTATGAGCAGTCCGTGGTGATCCTGAAGGGGAAATGCGACTTCCATGTGGATGACAAGGTGTACACCTTTGACGCCGACCTGGATAAGGACGGCGGCCTGTGCTTCATGACGATCCCGGCGGGCGCGATGCACTGGATCGAAAACCCGTATGACAAGCCTGTGTACAACATGGACATCTTTTTCCCCAAGCGCACCGCCGACCGTGAGGAGAGCGTGGAGGTCCGCTGAATCCTGTGAAACCGGCTGTGCCGGCTGCACGAGGAAGCGCGGCCAGCACAGCCATTTGGAATGGAGAAGACAACGCATGACTGATCAGAAATCCCTGCGTACCCGCCTGAAAGACGGCGAGACCGTATTCGGCATGTTCTATAAATTGAACAGTCCCCTGGTCACCGAGATCATGGGCTGGTCCGGCCTTGATTTCATTGTTGTGGATTGTGAGCACTCCGCCATCGGCTACGAAAGTGTGGAGGACATCGTCCGCACCGGGGAAAATGTGGGGCTGTCCACCATCATTCGCGTCCCCTCCGCCTCGGAGGAACATATTTTCCACGCCCTGGACTGCGGCGCCACCGGCGTTCAGATCCCCAATATGACCACGGTGGAGCAGTTCCGGGAGAACGTCAAATCCGCCAAGTACTACCCCGAGGGCACCCGGGGCCTCTCCCGCCAGACCCGCAACGCTATGTACGGCTTCTGGGATGAGAAGGCCAAGCCCTATGTGGAAGCCTCCAACGAGAAGTCCCTTGTGGTTGTCCACATTGAGAATAAGGAGATGGCGGACGCCGCTGAAGAGATCTGCCAGATCCCCCAGATCGATGTGGTGTTTGTCGGCCCCGCCGACATGAGCCAGTCCCTCGGCATCCCCGGCAAGTCCACCGATCCCCGCGTGGTGGAGGTAGCGGCCAAAGTGCTGAAGACCGCTGAAAAGTACGGTAAGGCCGGCGGCATCAACGTGACCAGCAAGGCCGATATGGAGCGATATATCGACCTTGGCGCCCGTTACATCCTTTACAGCTCCGACACTGCGGTATTTTCCAAGACCATGAAGGAGCTCGCGGCCCAGTTCGCACCTTACCGCAAGACCAACTGACGCAGCCAAGTCCATGTTTTCCGGTCACCTGTGCACGGATCGAAATCAGAATTTAGGAGGAATACCAATGAAACGCAGATTGGCAAGCCTGATCGCCCTGGCGATGGTGGGCACCATCGCACTGACCTCTTGCAGCTCCGGTTCCGGCTCCACCACTCCCGCGCCCGCAAACACTGACTCTGTGCAGACAGAGGGGAAAGACTACGGCGGACTGAAGTATCTGCGGATGTGTTCCGGCACCCAAGGGGCAACCTGGACCACTGTGGGGTCCGCCATGATGGAGTATGTTGGTTCCGCCGTGAAGGATATGGGCGTGAGCGCCTCCAACGGACCCGGCGGCTCCGTGGCCAACTGCCGTGCCGTGGCCAACGGAGAGTATGAGCTGGGTTGGGCGTTCACTTCTACCGTATACGACGCTTACGGCGCTACCGGGGCGTTTTCGGAAGATGAGCCCATGGAGAACCTGACCCATATTATGTCTATCTTCCCCAGCCAGCAGCACTTTGTGGTACCGGCCGACAGCAGCATTCAGTCTCTGGCCGATATCAATGGCAAGGTCGTCAATTTTACACCTGTCACCGAGACCAGCTATACTGTGAACAACAAGGTGTTCGAGGCTTACGGCATCAATCAGGATACTATTGAGAGCGCCGGCGGCACCGTGACCCTGACCCGATTCAATGAGGCCTCCGAGCTGCTGAAGAATGGAGAGCTGGACCTGTGGACCGCGTGTATCGCCGCCCCCGGCTCCGCTGTCAGTGATATGGCATTTGCCCCTGGCATCCGCTTTGTCAACATTGATGAGGACAAGATTCCTCAGATTTTGGAGCAGCTGCCTGGCTTTACTGAGATGACCATCCCCGCCGGTACCTACGAGGGCGTGGACGAGGATGTTCGTACCGTCGGTACCGTAGGATCCATCTTCTGCACGGCGGATCTCCCCGAAGATGTGGTCTACGACTTCCTGAAGACCATCTATGAGAACTGGGATGCCCTGAAGGCCATCAATCCCACCGCCTTCGGCGATCTGGACGTGAACGACTGGCTCAACGGCGCTACCGCCCCCATCCATCCCGGCGCTGAGAAGTTCTATAAAGAGATGGGCGTCATGTAAACTCAATCATCTTTAGGGAGGGGTGATCCCCTTCTTACCGCCTGCACCGTAAGAAGGGGGAGCCCCTCCGCAATCGTTACTTGGCCGAGTTCAGGCGAATACCCCTGGGTCGGATTCAACGTAGCCTTGAAAAAGAGAAGGAAGGAGTTCAACTCCCATGCTGTTCAAAAAAGACAAGCAAGCGGCATCTACCGGGTCCGAAAAGTCTCTTCAGGAGAAGATGATCGAAAAGGAAGAGGCCGCTGCCACCAAAGAGCGTATGGCGGAGGAACTGATCCAGGGCAAAATCAGCCTGTTCAAGAATCCTCTGGCGGTGGCGACCGCCCTTGTGGCGGTGGTACTCGCCCTGCTGCATATTTTTTACGCCTACAATGGTGTGATCGAGGCCTGGAGCCTCCGATTTGCCCATCTGACCTTGATCCTGTTGATGTGCTTTCTCATGAAACCTACCGGCAGGGCCTCCGTCAAGCAGAAGCCCACCATTGGCACTGTCTGGGATCTCGTGGCCATTGCGGCCACCCTGGTGGTGGCGGTGTACATCTTCTCCGACATCGCAGGATTCCAGAACCGGGCCGGTATGCTGAATAAGATGGACGTCATCATGGGGGCTATCTTTATTGTGCTGGTGCTGGAGGCCGCCCGCCGCACCGTGGGTAAGGTCATGGTGATCCTCTGCCTCTTCTTCCTGGCCCACACCGCATTCTCCAACTATTTCCCGGGCTTCCTGAACGGACCTCCCAGCTCCTTGAAGAGTATCGTGAACTGGATCTTTGCCTCCACCGAGGGTATCTTCAGCACCCCTGTGGGCGTGATGGCCAGTTACATCTTCCTGTTTGTCCTCTTTGGCTCCCTGATGATCCACACCGGCGCCGGCGAACTGTTCATTGATTTCGCACTGGTTGCAACAGGAAAAATGCAGGGCGGGCCCGCCAAGGCCGCCGTGGTCTCCTCCGCCATCATGGGTACCGTCAGCGGCAGCGCCGCGGGCAATGTGGTGACCACCGGCACCTTTACCATCCCCCTGATGAAGAAGGTGGGTTTTCCTCCTGCCTTCGCCGGTGCGGTAGAGGCCTGCGCCTCCAGCGGCGGCCAGATCATGCCTCCGGTCATGGCCGCCACTGCATTTATCATCGCCGAGACCATGGGCGTGCCCTACATCAAGGTGGTGGTGGCCGCCATCATCCCCGCTGCCATGTACTACTGGAGCATTTTCAAGATGGTGGACATTGAGTCCTATATGCAGGACTTGAAGCCTTTGAAGCAAGAGGATCTGCCCGACCTGAAAGCTGAGTTCAAGGAAAAGGGACACCTGATCATTCCTCTTGCCGTATTGATCATTGTGATTTTCATGGGCATGTCCGCCGGTAAGTCTGTGGCCATCGCCATTGCTCTCATTTTTATCGTCTCCTCTCTGAGAAAGTCCACCCGCATGTCCATTACGGAGATTATATGCGCCTTTGAGGAGGCGGCCAAGAGCGCGGTGCCCATTACTGCCGCCTGCGCCGCCGCCGGCATCATCATTGGCTCCCTGGTCACTTCAGGTCTGAACATCCGCCTCACCAGCATCATCACGAATCTGGCTGGCGGAAGCGTGCCCATTCTGCTGATCTTCACCATGATCGCAGCCATCATCCTGGGTATGGGCATGCCCACGGCCGGTGTGTATATTACCCTGTCCGCCCTAGTCATCCCTGCGCTGGTCAATGCCGGGATCAACCTCTATGCCTCTCACTTTTTCCCCTTCTTCTTCGGTGTGTTCTCCAGCATTACGCCTCCCGTCTGTTTAGCCGCCTTTGCTGCGGCGGGTATTGCGGGTACCGATCCCATGAAGACGGGATTCGAGAGCTTCAAACTGGGCCTGATTGCCTTGGCCATGCCGTTCTTCTTTGTGGTCAACCCGGCCCTGCTGGCCCAGGCATCTCTTCCCATCTGCATTAAGGAGGCATTCTTCGCTTTTGTCGCAGTCAACTGTCTGGGCTATGCCATCAAGGGCTGGTGGGGGAAAAAGCTCCCCGCATGGGAGCGGCTGCTGTTAGCGGCCCTGGTTTTGTTGCTGCTGACGCCTTCCACCATTGCGGAGATCGCCGCGACGGTAGTTTACTTCATTCTGTTCTTCAAGCACAAGAAGGACAAGGCGGTCCTGAAAGCCGCAGCCTGAGCAAGGAGGCATAACATTATGTATGAACTTCTGGAATACCTGATTGCCATCGGCGGCTCCGTAGTGCTCTTTTTTATCACAAAGAGCACCAATATGGGCGTGCGCCAGTTTACGCTCTATCTGTGTGTGCTGGTCGTGTGGAGCATCGTTCTGTATGCGGCGCTCTACCTGATCCATAAAGCAAAGTCGAAGTCCAAGAAACCCTCCTGACGTTTTCCCAACACATCCCAACCAATACTTTGCGCTGGAATGCCGCCGGTCCGCTTTGCGGCCGGCGGCATTCCGGCATGAGGCAGACGGGACAACAGGAGGTTATGATGGAAGGACAATGTGCATTCTGCGGCCTGTCCAATCAGGTGCGGATCTGCAAGAATCCGGATACCGGCAAGGGCCCTCAGTTTTGTTCTACATTGCTGTACCCAGAGTGTATAGAGAAGGCGGCAGAGGAGTACCAATCGGAGGAGATGCACACATTTGCGGTAAACTCCGCAAAGAATGAGCGGTCCTGCTATGACTGCAGCGTGGAAACAGCCGGACTTCCCAAGCCGGTGAAGTGTCGGATCGAGGAGACCATCGACTTCTGCAAGAGCATGGATTATAAAAAAATCGGCCTTGCCTTCTGCGGCGCCCTTCACAGAGAGGCGGCCGTGGTAGCGAAGATTTTTCGGGCGCACGGGCTGGAGACCGTCTCCGTCATGTGTAAGGTAGGCGGCATAGACAAGGCCGCCATCGGTATCCAAGAGGAGGAAAAGCTTCACCCGGGGAGATTTGAGGCCATGTGCAACCCCATTGCTCAGGCAGAGATTCTGAACCAGGCGGATACGGACTTTAACGTGGTGATAGGGCTGTGCGTGGGGCATGACTCCTTGTTCTTATCTCACAGCAAAAAGATGTGTACCGTCCTGGCGGTAAAGGACCGGCTGCTGGGGCATAACCCCCTGGCCGCCGTATACACCAACCACAGCTACTACGGCTTTTTGAACAACGGGGATTGACCGCATAGAGACTTACTGTTACAAATAATGGATAAAAGGAGGGCCCGCCATGCAGGGCACCATAAGCAAGGACTTGATGAAGTCCGCTGTTAAGGAGGTTTGGATCCGCTCCCTCACAGAGATCCAGCCGGATATCCTCGAGGCGCTCAACGCCGCAAGGGAAAAAGAGACCAATGAAAGGGGCAGGCAGTATCTGGATATTTTGATTCAGAACGCGCTGCTTGCCACCCAGAATCGGACTGTGATCTGCCAGGATACCGGAGTGCCTACCTTTTTTATCAAAACATCACTGGGCTTTCCCTACGACGGCGATCTGCGGGAGGTCTTTGATGAGGCTCTCCACGAACTGACCATGGGGGAATTTCCCATGCGGCCCATGGTGGTGCATCCCCTGACCCGAGAAGACCGGTGTGATAACACTGCGGCTAACGTGCCCCTTTTGCACATCGAGCTGGACCACGGCACTGATTATATGGAGATCAAAGCCATGCCGAAGGGAGCAGGGTCCGGAATATGGGGGACACTCCAGTTTTTTCCGCCCTCGGTGGGAGCGGCCGGTGTGAAAAAATTTGTGGTGGACTCCGTTCTGCGGGCCGGTTCCAATCCCTGTCCGCCCCTCATTGTGGGCGTAGGCCTGGGCGGGCCTCTGGAGGAAGTGGCCCGACTGGCCACGGTGGCCTCTGCACGGCCCATAGACCGGCGTCACCCTGAACCAGAGATCGCCGCACTGGAGGAGGAGTTGAAGGAGGCGCTCAATATGAGTCAGATCGGCCCCATGGGCATGGGTGGGGACACCACAGTTCTGGCCGTCAATGTGGAGTATTCCGGCACACATAAGCCCTGGATGCCCGTGGCGGTGAACATCAACTGCTGGCCAGGGCGAAAGGCCACCTGCCGCATCTACAGCGACGGCCATGTTGAGCAAGTGAAGGGGGAATAGCCATGGCAAGAACCGTCTATTTGAAGACGCCGCTGACAGAGGAGGATGTTCGAGGACTGCAGTTGGACGATGTGGTCTACCTCACCGGCGACGCCTATACGATGATGTATATCGACCATTTTACCCGTCTGACCGGTATGATCAAGGCAGGGGAGCCTCTGCCTATGGAACTGAAGGGGAATGTCATTTATAATACCGGCACAATTTTTCGCCGTGAGGAGGACGGCACATACGACTTCCGGGCCATTGGAGCCACCACCAGCTCGAAATTTAACGCCTATACGCCTGAGTTTATCCGTCTTTCGGGTGTCCGGGCCGTAATCGGCAAGGGCGGTATGGACCGGAATGTTTTGGACGCCATGCAGGAATGTGGCTGCGTGTATCTGGCCATCGTAGGGGGTTGTTCGGCCATCTATACCCCCCATGTGGAGTTGAAGCGGGAGTTCTGGCCGCAGAAGAGCTGGGCGGACAACCAGCTCCAGCTCAGACTGGACGCCTTCGGCCCCCTCTTCGTGGCCATGGATGCCAATGGGAACAGCATCTATGAGCAGTGCGGAGACACGGCTCAGGAGAACCTGCCCGCCATCTATGAAAAGCTGGGGATTAAGGCAACGTAATGAGTAAAAGGCGGGCAGCGGATCATCCGATCCGCTGCCCGCCTTTTCGCGTGGGGCCATCCCCGGTTTTCTCTTCTGGCCTGACCCTCTTTTTCATAGGATGGAACAAACACATTTAGGAGGGAACCGGATATGAAATTGTTTCTGGTCAGACGAAAGCTCATCACAGCGGTGGCCTGCCTGCTGCTGGCGGCGGGGATGTTCTATGTGGTGAACCACCCGGCCATAGTAGGGGCCGCCGCGACCACAAGGCAACTGCCCATCTACTGCGTGCAGCGGGACCAAAAGGTGCTGTCCATTTCCTTCGACGCAGCATGGGGTGATGACAGATTGCGGCCGTTGGGCCGCTAAGCGCTGCAGCGCAGACTGCGGGAGATGAGGAACGCTCCGGTGAGATTTAACGGGAGCAGAAGAAGGCACACAGCGCCATAGCTGCCCCATTGGGTATAGAGAGAGCTGCCCAACATGGGGCCCAGGAGGGAGGCGGGAACCATCTGGAGGGACATAATGGCGAGGTTTTGAGGATAGTGGCGCGGGCCGAAGAGGTCCCGAACCAGGGCGGCGCACAGACTGGACATGCCGCCATAACCGATGCCCAGCAGCCCAAGGCCCAGCAGCAGAAGCGGTAGACGGTCCAAAAGAAAGGAAATGACCATAAGTGCCATGGCGACCGCCATGATGAGGCTGTCCCACAGTGCACTTCTATGGCCGCCCAGCATGTCGAACAGCCGCCCAAAGGCCAGCCGACCTGCGCAGCCGAAGGCGGTCACAACGCCGGAGAGCAACGCCGCCGTCCCCGCCGCAGCACCCAGCTCCAGTGCCATTTGGGCGGCGCTTCCGATGGCGGCCAGCCCTCCGGCTGTCAGGACCATGAGCCACAGAAAGACGCTGCAAAAGCGGCCTGTTCGCAGCATTTGAGCGGGAGACAGGTCCGCGGAGGACCCCGGCGCGCCCGGTTCCGACGGGACCGGGGTGGGAGAAGGGGGGAGGAGCAGTCCGCCCAGGATCAGCACACTTCCCTCAAAGAGACCGAATGCCAGTAGGGTCCGGGTCCAGCCCAACGCGGAGAGCAGATGATTGGCCGCAGCCGCCATGGGAAAGGTGGCAAAGCCGTAGCAGGTGAGGAGCAGGCCGTTACAGGATCCCGGCCTGTCTGGAAACCACCGGGCGGCGTATCCCAACAGGATGTTGTAGGCCATGCCCACGCCGCAGCCGCACAACACGCCATAGCCCAGGGCCACGCCCGCAAAAGAGGGGGTGGAGCCTCCCGCCAGAAGGAACCCGGGGAGCAGCGCGCCTCCGGCGCACCACAGAAGTGTTCGGGGCCTTAGGCGCGCCGACAGAAAGCCACTGAGTAGAGAGCCGGCACAATAGGAGCACATGGACAGGGTGAATACTCCGGAGGTCTCTACCCGGGACCAGCTGTAGATCCCCTCCAGAGGGATGACGAACACCGACCAGGCGTACAGCACGGCCACGGACATCAGCAGCACGCAGCACAGGGCCAGTACAGCCCACCGCTTCTTTCCCATTTGAACACCTCCTGAGGAGCGCCCGCCAGGCCCGGCGGGCGCTTTCTGTGAAAAAACGCCCCCCAGAGCAGACTGGGGGGCGTTCCAGGTGATTGCAGATTATTTCGCTCTGGCGTGGAACATACGGAAGTCCACTTTTTCAGGGACCACTACCTCTTCGGGATCCAAGGTCCTGCCCTCACGGGCCGCCAGGGTCTGCCGGATAAAGATATACTCGTTGGGCACGGAGTTGTCGCCCTCCCGCAAATCGGGGATATCCAGGCCGCCGCCGGCTTCCAGAATGGCCAGAGCTTCCTCTGGCCGTCCCGTGTGGGCCAGGGCGAAGGCGTGGTAGGCCTGCACCATGGGAGCCGCGCGCTGCTCATCCGTCAGCTCGTCATAGACTGAATTCATCAGTGCGTATTCGCCGGCCTCATAGGCAAAACGAAGCGCCTCTTTGGCAAGCGGCAGATCACCGGGATTGAGCGCCCGGGCCTTGGCCATCAGGTAGGCGCTGCGGTGCTCATCCCCCAGTACCCGCCAGACATTGGCCAGGCCGTGGTAGCCCCAGGTACTCTGTTCCAGAGCCATGGATGTCTCAAAGGCGTTCAGGGCGTCCTCGTAGAGGTCGCGGGCAAAGTAGCACAGGCCCAGATGGTACCAGGCATACCAATTCTTTTCGTCGGCGGATTTCACCGCCTTTTTCAGAAGGTCAAACCACTCGTTCTGGACCAGGAAGGAGGCGGGAGAATCCTTGGGGTCGGGGCAGTCCAGATAGCCGTTTTTCAGGAAACGATACCACACTTGCTGCGCGGGCTCCAGCCCGCCGAAGTCAAGGTAAGGGGCCACCGGCTTGCGCCCCCGGGACTCCTGCATCAGGTTATCCAACGCGCCCCAGCCCTGCCCCTTCAGCACCGCCTTGGCGGGGGAGGTGGCGGCGGTATGGGTGGCCTGGAGCATCCGGTCCATCTCCGCCTCAGGGAGTACGCCGTCCAGCCACTGCTGTACGGCATGTTTGCTCTCCTGCCAGGGGCCGTGGACGCGCTCGGGAGAGAAGTCCACCGCGCCGTAGGCCTCCAGCCATTCCCAAGCGGTCTGCGGGGGCATGGGGAGGCTCTCGTTCTGGGTGGGAGCCAGTCCTGCCTGGATCTCCAGGTAGGGCTGGTCGTAGCCGGTGCCGCCGGTGAGGAACTTCTGCCAGTTGTCCCCTCCCACAGAGGTGCCCCAGACAAACATTTTCCGGCCCTTCAGACGGCGGGTGGATGCGTGGATGATGCCCTTGCCGTCAGCCCGGACATAGGCCTCGTATTTCCGCTGTCCCTCGGGAATCTTGTAGAAATGATCCACCACAATGGTGTGGTTGGTGGGATAAGAGAGATCTACGCCGTCTACCATGGGGATGGGGAGCTTGTACACCGGATCCTCGTCCTGATTGATATAGGCCTCGTCGGCGGGAACGATGACTCTGGCCCCCTCCTCCTGCTTCACCGCGATGGTGCTCCACCAATACACCGGCTTCACCTCTGTGGAGCCGTTGACCAGGCGCATCCGGGCAAAGAGGAAGGGGACGTCGTCTTTCAGGAAGAAGTCCATTTGGAAGGTATTGGCCCGGATGCGTTCAAAGGCGTAAAGCCGCAGCACCGGGGTGCCGTCGTCGAGGACATAGGAGGCGGCGAAAATGGGGGAACAGGTGAGGGCGGAATGTCCGCGGACGCCGCAGTTCCACTCCACGCCGCCGGAGAACCAGGCGTTCCGCACGGCAAAGTTGCAGGGGCGAAACACAGGGTTGTTGATGATGAGGTCTCTCTGGTTTACCTTGTCGTAAAGGGACCACATGCGCCCGCCCAGGGCGGGGACAAAGGTGGCCTTGAGAAAGCGGTTTTCCAGCACGGCCACGTCAAAGACCTGCTCGGTCTCAGAGCGGTCATAGTCGTCCTGACTGGTGTAGGGCAGCATGTGGAGGATATTTCCGTAGTTAATGTACAGACCCTCCGACTCATCCAGAATGCTGGTCTTTTCAAACATTTTCTGCTTGTAGAGGATGGGATAGGCGCTGTCGGGCCCTAGATGGGAGCCAGGAATATGCATTTTTTCAAAAGTCAGGCTGCTCATGCCGCACCCCTCCTCAATAAGTCACTTCGACGGGAATGCCCTTTTCGGCGGATTCGATGATGGCCAGAATTGCAATACAGGTCTTGCGGGAGTCCTCCAGCGTCACCCGGAACTCCTGGTCGTCCACCATGCGGTCGATAAAGTCGCGGATGCTCTCATAGGAGAGCCCCTTGCACTTGCCAAAGACAAAGTTGCTCACCAGAATATCGGGGACCATGATCTTCTCCTGGTCGGCAAAGGTGATAAGGTCGTGGTTGGAGAGATTCAGGTTTACCATGCCCTCGGTGCCCATGATGGAGAAACGGAAGTCGTTGACATTGCCGTTGCCGTTGGGGGTGACCCAGCCGTTTTCCATATGGGCGATCCCGCCGTGTTCAAATTCGATAGTGGACAGATAGATGTCGGGGGTATCGATGCCCTCCGCCTTCAGGATGCCCTCGCGTTTTACCGCGTAGACCCGCTTGACTTCGTCGTTGAAGAGCCAGCGCAGGGTGTCCAGGGAATGGCTGCCCAGGAACCAGAGGATGGAGGACTTGGCCGCCCAGGGAAGCAGGTCCGTGGCGCACCACTTGATGTCGCTGTGGCGGATATAGGCGGTATAGGGGTCTCCCAGCTTGCCCGCCTCGATGAGCTGCTTGCAGGTGTTGAAGGGGGCGTTCCAGCGGTTGTGGAGGTCCACCATACACCGCACGCCGTTGCGTTTCACCGCCTCCACAATGCGCTCGGCGTCCTCGCGGGTGGTGGCCAGGGGTTTCTCGATGAGCAGGTGCCGCTTGTGATCGGCAAAGCAGCAGGCGATGTCGGCGTGGGCAAAGTCTGGTGTGACGATGGCCACGGCGTCGATGTCGGCCTTTTCCGCCATCTCGTGGTAGTCGGTATAGACCTCTTTGATGCCGAATTCATCGGCGATGGCCTGAGCCCGCTCACGGTTCATGTCGCAGATGGCCACCGGCTCGGCATTGCTGTGCTCCCGATAGATATAGGCGTGGGTCCTGCCCCAGGTGCCGGCGCCTACGATACCCATTTTAATTTTCTTTTCCATCATTCATTCACCCTTATTCCATCAAAAATATTGAGAACCATAGAATCAGCCCTTGACGGCGCCCGCCGTCATACCGGCGACCAGATGCTTCTGGAGCAGCCAGAAGATGATGACCACTGGGACGGTGATCATGACGGCCCCGGCCATCAGCGTGCCCCAGTTGGTGTCGTATTGCCCCTGGAAGCTGGCGATACCGATGGGGAGCGTCCAGTTGCTGTAGCTGCGCAGCAGGACGCTGGCGAACACGTATTCGTTCCAACCGGAGATGAAGGCGAAGATCGTGGTAGCCGCAAGCCCGGGCAGGGAGAGCGGGAGCACGATTCTGGAGAAAACCTGAAAGCGGTTGGCTCCGTCCACCATGGCCGCTTCGTCGATGGTGGGCGAGATGGAGTCGAAATAGCCCTTCATCATCCAGGTGCAGAAGGGCACGGTAAAGGTGGTATAGGCCAAAATCAGTCCGAACATGTTGTCCAGCAGGTTCATATTGCCCATGATCACGTACATCGGCACCACGATGAGGGCGCCGGGAATGACTTGGGTCGTGAGGATAATGTAGGAGAGAGCGCTACGTCCCTTAAAATGAAACCGGGAGATACCATAGGCGCCCAAGGTGGCGATGATCAGGGAGAACAGCGTGGTGCAGAGGGAAACGATGACGCTGTTCCGGAGCCAGGTGGTAAAGCTGAAGGCGCCGGTGGTGGAGAGCATGGCCTTGTAGCCGTCGAGTGTGGGCGCTTTGGGGAAAAGGGTGGGCGCGGCATACACTTCGCTGGCGGGTTTGAAAGAGACGGAGATCATCCAGATAAAGGGGAAAATGGCAAAGAGGCAGACCAGCACTGCGGCCACGACGACTCCGATCTTCAGTCCAAGTGATTTCTTCATGCCTTCTCTCCTTTATTCAGAGCTCGGAAGTAGAGCCCGGTGAAGATGCAGCTTGCCAGGAGCATGAGCATGCCCACTGCCGAGGCCTTACCGAAGTCAAAATATTTAAAGGCCGTCTGCTGCACAAAGATGGTGAGAATCTCCGTGGCACGTGCGGGGCCGCCCTTGGCCAGCAGATAGGCGATGGCGTAGTCTTTCAGCGTCCAGATGATGAGCAGAAGGAACACGACCATGGAGACGGGCTTGAGTGAGGGCCAGGTGATATAGCGCAGCTTTTGGAGGCGGGTAGCCCCGTCGACTGTGGCGGCCTCATACATCTCCTGATCAATCCCCTGCAGCCCGGCCAGCAGCATGATGGCCACAAAGGGGAACCCCTTCCAAATATTGACCGCCATGGCCGCCGGAAGCGCCACGTTTTTGTCCAGCAGCCAGCCCACGTTTCCTGAGAGGACTCCCATGCCGGTGAGCATTGAATTGATGATGCCGTAATCCTTGTCGTACATCAGGATCCAGACCAGGCATGCCACCACCTCCGGGACGGCCCAGGGGATGATGATCAGAGCTCTGGCCAGTCCGCAGCCCCGGAACTTTGTGTTCAGGGTCAATGCGGTGCCAAAGCCGAGGATGAACCGGAACGCCACCGTTACCACCATGTACAGCACGGTCACCCGCGCCGAGTTCCAGAAAAACTCATCTTGGAACACGTTGACGTAGTTCTCCACGCCCACAAAGTAGTGTCCGTCGGGCGACGGCTTGGTCATTTTCCAGTATTGCACGCTCATCAAAGCCGCCTTGAGGATCGGATAGGCCAGGAAGACGGCCAGGATGATCACCAGCGGTAAGATAAAGAGATAGCCGCTCTTTGTCTCGCGGCTTATTTTCAGTCTTTTCATGTGGCGCCCTCCCTATCGGCGGAGAAGCGGACCGGGCCCGGACCGACTTCACCGGTTAAGCTCTGGCTGATTTGATTCCGGCGCCGGCGGCAACTGCCGCCGGCGCCGGTCCGTATGCGCTGTGGATCTGCGTCCGGCTCAGGAGCCCAGAATGGCGGCCATCTTGTCGTGGGCCTCGTCCAGGATCGGCTTGACATCCACCGGCGTATCGGTGAACATCTCGGCGGCGGCGTCGATCATGACCTGGCTGAGTTCGCTGTATTCGGGGATGGCGGGGTCGGCGATCAGCGTGGTGTAGTTGTTCTCCATGAAGTCATAGAACAGGGCGGAGAGGGGATACGCAGCCTTGTACTCGTCAGAGGAGGCGTACTCGATGCTGGCGGGAATCTGGCCGCAGTCGGCGATAATCTTCTGGGCCTCGGCGCTGGTCATCCAAAGCAGGAAGTCCCAAGCCTCGTCGGGGTGCTCGCACTTGCTGCTGATGAGACTGAGCACGGGGAAGTTGGTGGGGTTGGGCTTATAGGTTTCGCCGTTATAGACCACGTCGAACTGGGGGATGATGCCGATGTCGTCCATCATGGCGGCGTCATGCTCCTGGCACATGCCGATGAACCAAGGGCCGTCCATGCAGAAGGGGACTTCGCCGTTCCAGAACATCTCGCGGGAGTCCTTCTTGTCCAGCACCAGCTTGCCGCACTTCTCGGTGGCGATGAAGTCGTTCCACCACTGGGCGGCCCAGACGTTGGCCTCAGAGTTACAGTTCAGATGGTCTGCGGTGTAAGGCGCGGTTTCGCCGTCGGCAAAATACAGGCCATTGGAGACGGGCCGGGCGATCAGACGGTTCCACTCGCTGACGGAGAAGGCGTGGGTGCCGTATACGACGCCCATTGCCACGCTGTCGCCCTCGGAGAACTTGCGGCAGGCCTCCAGGAAGTCGTCCTGTGTCTTGATGCTCTCGGGGTCGATGTCCTTTTCCTCCAGCATGGATTTGCGGTAGAACATGGCGGTAGTGCCCCAGGAGTAGTTGGATACGCCCAGCGTTTTACCGTCATATACACCGGTCTCCTGGCCGGTGAGCTTGCCCTCCAGCCCCGCTGCGTTGAAGCGATCGGTGAGGTCCAGGAAAGCGCCGCCCTCCCGCAGCGTCTGGTAGGAGGCCAGGTTCTCCGGATAGATCTGCATGATGTCGGTCTCGTTGTTAGCCAGGATCTCTGTGGTCAGGTTGTTCCAGTAGTCGCCATAGCCGGCGCCGGAGATCTCGATCTGCACATTGGGGTCAATCTTGTTGTACTCCTCCACCAGCCGGTCGATTACGGCACGGTGGGGGGCCTCAACATAGAGGAAGGTGGCCATCGTCAGCTTGATGGGCTCCGTGGTGGAGGAGGAGTCGGCGGGTTGGGTAGTGGCGGGGGCGGGAGTGCTGCCACCGGAGCCGCCGCCGCAGGCGGCCAGGGAGAGCGCCAGGGCCGCTGCAAGAGAGAATGTGATCAGTCGTTTTGCCAGTTTCATTTCAGTACCTCCTTAAAATTCAATCGAGTTGGGTCCTTTCTGTGGGTGTGCGTCTGCGTTATCTTCCGATCGGCTACCCTCCACTTCTTTTCAATGTCTTAATGTCGCGTATAGGTAATCCTCGATTACATCGCCCACATGGTCCTCCAATAGGGCGTTGGGCTCATTTTCCAGGGCCGTGGTCCGCACCCGTTCCGCCTGGCGGGGCAGGTACTGACTCAGCAGGGAATAGGGGATGGGGCGGCTGCCCAGACGGTCCATCAGCCGGCGGATGGAGCTGCGCACTTCTCCGTCGGTGAGATAGTAGCGGGCCCTGTCCGACAGGCTGAAGGCTCGGTCATATTTCTGCTGTGATTCGGTACCGTGATAATGCTTCCTCCAGTACTTGTCGTCCCGAAGCATGGCCGCCTCCAACACAGCACGAAAGCCGCTCAGGGGCGCCTCCGTATCGGAGAAGAGCTCCCGTTCGATACACTCCAGGGCAAAGAGACCCTCCCGCACGGCAAATGTGAGGGCAGGCCCTACCTTCAGGATGGCCACCCCGTCCTCCACCATCTCCCGCAGGGCATATCTGGTCTGATAGTCGGTGGAATGGCCCTCCAGCACCAGCCGGTCATAGCGGTGCAGCGCACTGGTGATTTTGGCGGCGCTGGACCGGCTGTAATCAAAGACGGAATCGCTTCCAAACTCCACGCCGGGCTGGACCACCACGGCTACCACCCGCTCCCAGGCGGCCTCCAGCCCTCTGGAGAGGAAGGCGTCCCGAAATGCGTGCAGAGTATGGTCCAGATCGGAGGGTTCCGTAACGGCGATGCCCTCCTCCGCCTCCTGGGCACCGCCCGGAATGGGCACTTCGCTGCCCACTACATAGACCGGGGCTACGGCATCCGGGTCCTGAGCCCGCCGCTGGGTGTAAGCCGCTTCGGCCACGGCGCACAGCTCTGCGCCCCGCCAGGCGATGACCTCGTCGGGCAGGCGGAGATGGGCGTCGTCGTCCCCCACCTTCATACTGGTGTCGATATGTATCTTGGTAAAGCCGGCGAGGACGTACCGGCGGACGAGTTCACGGGCGAGGGCCATGGCCTCGGCCTCCGGTTTCTCAGCAAAGGTGAGGGGGCCCAGATGATCGCCCCCCAGGATGACCTGGCTGCTGGGCACGTCCAGCTCACGGGCCAGCCCCAGTACATAGGCGTAAAATTGTTCCGGCGTCATGCCGATATAGCCGCCGAACTGATCCACCTGATTGGCGGTGGATTCGATGAGGACATAGGTGCGGTGTTCCCGGGCCTTTTTCAGAGCGGCGCGCAGCACATATTCGTTGGCGCTGCAGCAGGAATAGATGCCCACGCCCTCGCCCGCTCGGTTGGCGGCGGCAATTTCCTGTAAAATATGTCCCATGGCGCTCACAGCTTGATCCAGGCGTCCAGCCCGTCGGGGTGGTCGGGGTCGGTGCCGGTGACCCTGGACTTGTAGAAAGCGGTGAGCTGGCACAACACGATGGCAGCCAGACCTCGCACGATGTGGTCCAGATCCTCGTCCACAGGAAAGTTGAGGGCCCCATCGATTGCAAGAGGACGGTCGGTACAGGTGACCACGGTGGAACCGTGACCCACCATATCCCGGATCAGGTCCTGCTCCAGAGGTCCGCCGGCGATGGCGGCGATAACCAGGGTCCTGTCCCGGATGAGGACCATGGGCCCATGACGGACGTCCAGTACGTGGTAGCAGTTGCTGGGAAGCTGGCAGACCTCTTTAAAGGCCAGGGCACCCTCCTCGGCGATGCCGTGGATCTCCGCGTCCGCCAGGACCACGGCATGATCCCAGCTCCTGCCGGCCAGGGCCTCCCACTCGGCCTCGAAGCGCCGGACATAGCGCTCTCCTATGTCCGGGAAAGCCAGGAGCTGGGCCCGAAGGGTCTCGTTGCCCATCAGGCGGGAGAGCACGTACATCACTGAGTAATAGAGACAGCTCACCGTCCTGGTCTGGCATACGCTCTCATCGAAGCACCAGGGCATCTCAATGGACAGGGCGCTGTGCTCGGAAAGTTTGCAGTGTTCCGCACAGGAGAGACTGAGCACGGTAAAGGAGCAGCCGGCCGCCTTCAGCGCGTCCAGCGCGAACATCACTTCGGATGTGCTGCCGGAGCGGGACACCGGGACAATCAGGGCTCCCTCCATCGTGCCGGCATACCGTGCCGCGTGGACCGTGGCGTCTCCGGCGGGGACGGCAAAGGAGGGGCGTTTCAGGCGGATATTGACGGTGTCCGCCATGGATTTGGCCAGGGAGAAGCTGGAGCCGCAGCCCATAAAGACCACAAGGGGAGGGTTGACTTGCTCCACCAGAGCCCGGATTTCGGGGAGCCGTGCCTCCAGGTGCTCCGCGCACCTGCGCATGGCCTGGTACTGATTCTTGATCTCATCATAAATAAGGCTCATATTCCATCCTCCTCAGACGTCTGTTTCAGCCGTTCAAACCCAAATTTAGCGGCGCCCAGCAGGGCCGCGTCATTTCCCATGGAGGCATATACGATGGCGGTGTCTTTCATGCAGCCGCACACCCGCTCCCGGAACCGCCGCTCCAGGGCCTCCGCCCACACGCCGCGCGTATCAGAGATACCGCCTCCGATGAGAAAGGCGTCCGGGTTGCAGAGATTGGAGATGTCCACCATGACCAGACTCAAATCGTCCACAAAGGCGTCCATCACCTTGCGGGCCGCCGGGTCGCCGGATCGGAGGACTTCGAAAAATTGATAGCCGGAGTGGAGCCGGTCCGCGCCCACTTCCCGGTTATAGTTGCTCCACAGGGCGGTACCGCTGACATAGCGCTCTACACAGCCCTTCTGACCGCAGTAACAGGGGAGACCGTCCGGGTGAAGGATCATATGGCCGATTTCACCGGCACCGAACTGCGCCCCATGCCAGAAAGCGCCGTTGGAGACCATAGCGCCCCCCAGGCCGGTGCCGATGACGATTCCCACCACCACCGAGTATGTCCGGGCGGCCCCCTTCCACAGCTCACCCTTGATGGCGCAGTAGCAGTCGTTGTTCACGCTCACCGGTATGTGGAAGTCGTCCTCCAGCTCTTTTCGGAGGTGGCGCCCCTGCCAGTTGGCGTGGACCCCGCAGTTGAGGATGACGCCTTCCACGGGATCAATGCGCCCATTGCCGCCGATCCCCACCACGGAGATGGGATACTCTCCGCTGTACTGGGAAATAATGTCCCCGAAGGTGGCAATCAGAAAATTTCCATCCCGTTCCGGGATATCGTACCGCTTTTTGGTCAGAATGTTGCCATCGCCGTCCACAACCGCGCCGACCACTTTCGTTCCGCCGGAGTCTATGGAAATTGCGTACATACAGACCACACCTCACGGTTCTATTATTGGTTTATATGCACAATTATAGAGGGCGTTTTCCCGTACCTCAATGGATAAGTGTTCATGGTTTTAGTAAAAATGTCCGAACTTTTCGCCGATTTTTTCTGATTTATTGACTTATCACTTTCGAACGAATATACTGAAGAAAAAATGGTAGGCGAGGGGGGAGGATTGGTTCATGACATCCATCTATGATTTTGACAAACTGGCCAAGCTGCTCAACAGCCTCTATCTCCTGACGGGACGAAAGATCACGCTGAAAGACAGCGATTTCAACAACGTCATCACCAGCAATACCGCCTGCGAGTTCTGCAGACTCATCCAGAGCACACCGTTCGGCTACGAGAAATGCCTGGCCTGCGATACAGAGGCGCTGGCCTATGCGAAACGGCAGAACAAGGCGTATCTCTACCGATGTCATGCCGGACTGATGGAGGCGGCGGTGCCGGTGATGGAAAAAGGGAGGCTGCTGGCCTACCTCATGTATGGGCAGGTCCTGGACGAGTCCCCGCTGGAGGAGCAGTGGGCGCGGATCAAACGACAATGTGCCTGGCATGAGGATCTGCCCGCGCTCCGGGTGGCCTTTTACCGATTGGACCAATTGGAGCAGAAGACCTTGCAGGCATACGCCGACGTGCTCTCCGTCTGCGCCTCCTACATCTGGCTCCATGAGTATGTCAAGCAGAGCGAACCCACCGAGTCCCAGATGATCGCCTCTTACATTGATAAAAACTATACCCGGCCGCTCACGCTGGGGGTGATCTCCACAGAACTGGGGATAGGGAAGACCAAGCTGTGTGAAACGGCGAGAAACAGCTTTTCCTGCAGCGTGCAGCAGTTGATCCGCCAGAGACGGGTGGAGGCGGCCAAGGAGCTGATGGCCGAGGGCGATCTGCCCATCAGTCAGATCGCCGAAGCGGTGGGCATTGGGGACAGCAATTACTTTGTCAAGGTATTCAAAGCGGCGACGGGATACACACCTCTGCGCTACAAAAAGCTGCTCCAAAGTGCGGCGCGGGACGCCGGACCTGAAGCGGCGACCCGGGGGGAACGCCCAAACAATCTGTACGAAATGGAGAAAGGAGAGGAATCGCATGGCAACGATCTGTAATGTGCGCATATTTGACGGAACAGCGTTTCGAAAGGAGTCTGCGGTCACGTTTGAAAACGGCACGGTCACGGCCCTGGATGACCGCCGGGAGGGAGAGGACATGGGCGGAGTGCTCCTCTGCCCCGGGTTTGTGGACATCCACATGCATGGGCAGAAGGGGCTGGACAGCATGCGCCCGGGGGACAACGGGCGCATGGCGGAGACCCAGGTGAAGTATGGAGTCACCTCCTTCTGCCCCGCCTCCATCACAGAGACGGACGAGGCCATCCGGGCCTATCTGGCCGATATCCGCGCCGCCATGGAGCTGGAGCGGGGCGCGCGGGTGCTGGGGGCCTACCTGGAGGGACCCTATCTTGCCGAGCGGGTGAAGGGCGCACATAACGCGGCCAAGCTCCGGGATCCGGAGTTGACGCACTACAAGGCGCTGACCGCCGGATTCGAGGATGAGATACGCCGGGTGACCCTGGCTCCTGAAAAGCCGGGGGGCATGGAGCTTGTGCAGTACCTCAAGGGCCGGGGGGTGGTGGCCTCTATCGGACATTCGGTCGCAACGGCGGCGGAGGCATCCCGGGCCGTGGCCCTGGGGATCACCTGCTCTACCCATACCTGCAACGGGATGGAACCGCTCCACCACAGAAAACCGGGCGTCCTGGGGGTGACCCTCACCGACGACGGGATCCGGGCCGAGTTCATCGCCGACCTGGTCCACATCGACCCCATCCTGATCCGGCTGATCTACCGGGCCAAAGGCGTGGAAGGCTGCTATTTCTGCACCGATTCCATGGAGGCCGCCGGTATGCCGGATGGGAACTACCACCTGGGCAATGAGGCGATCACAGTAAAGAATGGAATGGCGCTAAAAGGAGAAAGCCTGGCGGGGAGCACGCTGACGATGGACCAGGGCGTCCGGAATCTGGCGCAGAAAGTGGGTCTGCCCCTGGCGGACGCCCTGCGTATGGGGACCCGGAACCCGGCGGACGTGTTGGAACGGAAGGACCTGGGCCGGGTGGCCATAGGGGCTAAGGCGGATTTCGTCCTTTTGGATGACGGGCTCCGAGTCTGCGCCACCTATGTTCGGGGCAGACGGGAGTACAGCGCTCGCTGAGCCGCACCACCCAAAAACGAAATAAATATGAAAGAATAATACTTTCGTTTGATGGTATTGTACGTCTGTCCGATGGACTTGTCAACTGCAAGACGGAATCTCCTAACAGAAGGAGCGGCGCCGGAACCACCTCATGGGGGGCCGGCGCCGTATTTGGTCAAGGGACTCAAAAGGGGCATAGAACCCCCAAGTCGTCGGAAAAGGTATATGTAACCTCAATCCTGCCGTGCTCAAAAACAAGGATCTGCTCCACGGCTTCGGCCATGGTGGCCCGGTCCAGTTCCAGGAGGGAGCCGTGCGCGACAAGAGATTCCAGCCAGCCCGGCGCGTGGGGGGGCGCCTTTTCGGCCGCCTCCAAATGGGCAAGCTGCGCCGAGAGGCCCGCCGTCTGACGTTCATAATCCGCCCGGTAACGGAGGTAGTCCTCACGGCTGAGCAGGCCCTCCCGATAGTCCTCATAAACCGCCTGCCGGAGGCGGTGGAGGCGGTCCAGGCTGGTCTGCAGCGCCCGCTGCCCATCGTCGATTCCCCTTGGTTTGGCCTTTGGCAGGGCCTCTGCGGCCAGCAGACGCAGGTCCCCGGCGGCGGAGAGCAGCCGGTTCAGATCGCCCAGCAGAAGCTGTTCCAAGTCCCGATGGGCAATCTCATGGCGGGTGCAGATAGAGGAGCCATACCGCTTGTAAGAGCCGCAGCAGTAGAAGGTCCCTCCGTTTCGAGTGACTTTGCTCATGGCCCGGCCGCAGTCTCCGCACCGGAGAAAGCCGGCAAAGGGGCTCACATTCCGGGCGAAGTCGGGCGTCCGGGCCTCTCTTTCCAGCAGCGCCTGTACCCGTGCCCACTGCTCGGGACCGATGATGGCCTGATGCGTACCCTCTACCACTGCCCATTGGTCGGGCGTCAACTGTTTTGCTCTGCCGTGCAGGGTCTGCCGGGGGGCACGGCCCTGCTCCATATTGCCGATATACATCTGATTGTGAAGCATCCGGTGGATGGTGGCATAGGTCCAATAGGTCGTGCTCCGGATGCGGCGGCCGTTGCTGTATTTCTCCCCGTTCAGGCGCTTGTACTCACTGGGGCAGGGGATGCCCTCCTCATTGAGCAGCTTGGCGATCGATACTTTTCCCATGCCGTGTTCAAAGAGGGTGAAGATGCGTGCCACCACGGCGGAGGCAGCGGGGTCCACCACCAGCCGGTTGTGGTTATCAGGGTCCTTGCGGTAACCGTAAGAGGCGAAGGCACCGATGAACTCCCCCTGCCTCTGTTTGGTGCGGAAGGCACTCCTCACTTTTCGGGAGATGTCCCGGGCGTATTGCTCGTTAAAGACGTTTTTGACCGGCAGCAGCATGTCGTAAGGGCCCTTCTCACTGTCGATCCCGTCGTTGACGGCCAAAAAGCGTACGCCGTGTTCCGGAAACCAACGCTCCAGATAGCGGCCCACATCGATGTAGTCCCGGCCAAACCGGGAGAGGTCCTTAACCACCACACAGTTGACCTGCCCGGCTTCAATATCGCCCAGCATCCTCCGGAAACCGGGACGGTCGAAATTGGTTCCCGTGTACCCGTCATCGGCATACCATCCGGCTGGACACAGGTCCGGCCGCCGGGACAGAAAGTCCTCCAGGAGCGCGCGCTGATTGGAGATGCTGTCGCTCTCCGGCTTGTCCCCGTCCTCCCGTGACAGCCTGGTATAGAGCGCGGCCCGCCATACGGGGGCGGCTTGCTCCCGCGCGCCCCAGCGGGATGCAGAGGGAGACGACTCCATCCATCTCTTCCTTTCCATATCCTAAAATATAGAAGTTCAGGAGCCGGCGTGGGCACGGATCAGGCGCTTGAGCATGTCCCGTGTCCCGCATGTCCCGCTGAATCGCCGCGCGATGGTGAGAGCGGAGCCCGCCTGCGGCCCCGCAGGTGGAGCTTCCTTTTTGGAAGGTACAGATGTCATTCTATGATTCTCCTCTCCCTGTGGTCTTTTTCTATAATGTATTGCGGTGGACGGGCCGCTATGCAGGCGTTTGATGGGGCGGGAGGGAGAGAGAAGAGAGGTTTTGATCGAAAAAGTACGCCTGCCATTGCCATGGAGGCGCATTTTTGTTATGCTGCAAAGGACAAGAGGAGGGAACAGAATATGGTGAGACCCATTGTAAAAGATGTCCTGCTTCTGGGCCGGAGGGCGGAAGCCGCAGTTGAGGCCGATCTCCCTGTGGTGCAGGATCTGATGGATACCCTGCGGGCCCACACAGGGCATTGTGTGGGGCTTGCGGCCAATATGATCGGCGTCAATAAGCGGATCATTGTGGTGGACGGAGGCGGAGTACCCTTTCCCATGCTCAACCCTGTCATTCGAAAAAGAATGGGAGAGCCCTATGAGGCGGAAGAGGGCTGTCTGTCCCACTCAGGAACCAGGAGGACGCTGCGCTATCCTTCCATTGAGGTGGAATTTCAGAATCTGAGTCTTCAAACATGCAGACAGAGGTACAGCGGATTCCTTGCACAGATCATCCAGCACGAGCTGGACCACTGTGAAGGGGTGCTCATATGAATGGACCTATGCTGTGCTTTGGCGATTCAAACACATACGGCTATGACCCGCGTTCTTATCTGGGAAGCCGTTATCCGACAGAGGAACGCTGGACCGGTATTTTAAAGGGCCGTGGGTGGGAAATTTTAAACTGCGGAGAGAATGGGCGGGAAATTCCGCACAGGGCATCTGAACTGGAGGCGCTGGACAGGCTGCTGATCGAGATAGCCGCCGGCAGCCGGGA